>Ga0210057_1000157_pt1 | contig 126355 bp, 112 predicted proteins | sample CryGeyCG2114_010_2_FD_183968 | JGI IMG/M metagenome (GOLD analysis project Ga0210057, IMG submission 183968) | Groundwater microbial communities from aquifer - Crystal Geyser CG10_big_fil_rev_8/21/14_0.10 (SPAdes) (version 2) | ecosystem: Environmental > Aquatic > Deep subsurface > Groundwater...
ACCACTTTTGCCTGACTTTTGGCGGGTAGGCAGCCGCTTGTTTGGTGTTTGCCATACGACTATTGTAGATGGTTAACCTTTGTCACCCCAATTGCGCAGAACTGTCACCTCATAAGGTTAACTGTACGGTTTATATATATACCCATTACGACATATTGACATATTCTATTATATATGCTAAAATTCTCCTACTTGGATGATGCCAAGATACCCTAAAGATACAGTTCTTTGAAACCGTGAAATGGGTGTTTCACGAATATATACTGGAAAATACACAAAATCATACATAGAAAGGGGTCAAATGATCACTAACTTCAACCGGAGTCACTTTAGATGGCTCACGGGATTCACTTTCAAGGTGATTGTCCCGATTCTTCTTGTTCTATTTGTCGCAACCTGGTTTGTTTTTAGTGACAACTTGGTCTTGGGTATGTCTTTTGTTTGGAGTGGCGGTTTTTATATGATCGCACTCCTCATCTTTACCTTTGCTCCTGTTTTTCGCTTTCTCCATGACGTATTTGGGAGTGGCGGTGAAGGGAGTGGAGACGATGGCGGTGTTGTAGTTTTTGAAGAGGATGACTACAAACAAGGACGTGCTGCTTATAGCGGCATTTGGGTTGTTTTCATCGCTCTTCTTGCTGTTCTTGGAATTCTTTTTTTCCTTGATCAGCAAGGTAGCCTTGGCCCGTTTGCGACCAAGCTTCATTGGCGCATCGGTGGCGTCGCTCTCCTGGTCTTGCTCCCCACATGGTACTTGGTAACGATCGCAAAAATTATTCCAGCACCGGCGTTGGTGGTGAAGAGGCGATTTGGTAACCCGATAGAGCGAGTGGGGACTGGCTTGCAGTTTCCGTTCCATCCTGTTGTCAAGCTTGAATCAGAGCCGTCATCTCTTCGTCCTCTTCCTGAAAACACGAATGAAGACAGAGAGAGGTTTCCGAAAGAGGAAATTTTCAATTGTCCTCTTAGACAAGTTCCGAAGGCGGAACGTGCTGATTGGATGATCGCAGTTAATATCACGATGTCGATATATTCAAGACCGATTAATGCTCGGCTTGTCGTCGAGAATTATGGCTCTTTGGACTCACATGAAGCGAAGGTGGATATTCATAGTACCGCTTTTGCTGCACTTCGTGCAGCAGTTGTTGGTGATAAGGATAATCCAAAAATCTACGCTGATATTGTGGCATCGAATCGTGATATCGCGAAATCTGTTCAAGATGCAGTGAATGAAAGTCTTGGTCCACGAGGATACAAGATTGAAAGTGTCGACATTCTGATTAAGGCGCAGGATGTTACTGACGCTGCTCGTATTCGCCATCTTGGTGATGCGCGTGGTCACGAAGCGAAAGCTCTAAAGCGTGGTACTGATGGCCTTACCTACCAAGGAGCAATCCTTGGAGCGGTTACCAACGCTGGCGAGGCGCTGAAGAGTGTCTCGAGTGATGCCCGTGCTGCTGTTACTGAAGCTATTGCTGCTCGCACGGCTGTGGGGAAGGTAACTGCGGACGACTTGGAAAAGATCATTGGAGGCCTCGGTCTTACCAGTGTTCTTGACAAAGTTCGGGATAATAAGAGAAAGACAGAAAAAGAAAAAGGGGGGGCCTCATGAGGTTGTTCCATGTCATTATGCTGATCTTGGTCAGCGCTGTTGTCTTGATGGTTACTAGTGTCGAACTCTTCACGGCTGTTGATTCTGCCGCGAAGTGGTTGATCATTCCTGTGGTTCTTGCCATTGTACTTATGTTTTGGCAATTGCCTATTCGACAGTTTGCTGGTCTTGTCACGCTTCTGAATGGCATCTCGCTTGTGAATCGATTTTTCATAGCCGCTGTTCTCACGGCGGTCTATGCTTTCTCACTCTATTTCGCCTATACCAAAGGCGCGATGTGGATCAGAAGCAATTGGGATGTTCCTCAAATTGTAGCGTACGCCTCTGTAACGTTTTTCGGTCTCCTTGCTCTACCGGCTTTGTGGGTTCTCTACAAGCCCGCAGGACTTCCTGGGGATGCGAAGGATGTCGCACGCGCATTCAGTGGTGTCATGAAGTTGGCTCTGACCTTCTTCGCTGTCTGGTTTGCTTTCGAGTATTATCAGGTGGTGATTGAATTCTTCATGACCTATCCGGAGAAGTTGCCGGACGGTGTCGAGAGTAAGTGGGGAGGTCACTTTCCACTCTTCCTCGCGATTGCGGTTGCTAGCATTGCTTCCATCGTGATCGCGAACAAGATCGGGCACCCGGACAGCGTCTGGGTCAGCAAAATGTTTATCGGCTTTATGTTCATTGGTACCCTTACCTATCTCAGTTTTACTGAGTTGGCCGATCTCATCGCATGGGAGACTGATGGCGACAAGCGAGAGGCGCGCGCTCTTGCGTTCGCTCTTGCTGGAGTTCCCATCGTTGCCCTCTTCGGATGGGCGTTCAATCTTCTCGGTTACTTCAAAAAGATGCTCATCGGTTACGAAGTCGTTCTCGCCGTTCTCTTCGTTGCGTGGATTTGGGAAGTTCCTTATCAGATTCACGACAAGAAGACGGGCGAGGTTATCGCTTATGCTACGCCAGAGAGCAAGATCGTTCATCATGAGGGTCATTCTCAACTCACCGGTGAGGCGTTTAAGAGGGTTGACGATCCGACGACGTTTGCGCGGGTTACCGAGGGAGGTAGTCTCAAGGAACGTTTTTCTGGTCTACTTGGTGGTCTTGTTAGTTCTGGAAAGAATGTTCTCGGTGAGATTTCGCGGCGAGCGCACTTGCGACGTAGCGACCTCTTCTCGCGTTTTGATCCCTGGGAGTGCAAGCAGTTCTTCATCACCGGACAAAGCGCGAGCTTCGATTTTGAGATTGAGTTCCAAGGAACCGCTCAATTCGATCTTCTTATTCCGAGACGGGGATATGAAGCTGTACGCGCCTTTCATCACGGTGAGAAGCTTACCTACGACATGTTGCGGAGTGGCGGATTCATTATTCGCGCACGTGAGTCGAAGCTCGCGTTTACAATCCACATCGTGGATGGATCTGCTGCAGTAACGCCTCTTTCCGAAGAGGAATACCAGCGGCATTTTTAGATCATTCACGGTGGAGCTTAGTCCGTTTCACCGCAACTACCCAGTTCATTACCTAATACGTCGGGACGCTACTGACGTCATCGCTTGCGTTGACGAATCATGTCAACGCAAAACCCCTCTCCGAACGTCGGAGAGGGGTTTTGCTTTTAATTAAAGAAAAGAAGTTATCCTTGAACCGTGTTTACCAATACTCGCACAATTGAGAATGCAAGAATTGCTACGGCTACGGCTACGAGTGCCCAAATCAATGTTCCGTTAGCACTCTTAATCTTTTCAGGATCGCCACCTGACGTCAGATACTTGAAGGCTGCGATAAGCACAAAGGCCACCGCTAAGATCAAGAGAATCGCGAACGCGAAGTTGAGGACTTTCGTAATTAAAGCAACAAAATCGCCAACACTGGTAAGCGTTGCGCCTGGTAGTGATGTTCTACCCGTTTGTGCAAAACCAACGAGCGGCAAGACCAAAAATATTCCTACAAGACCAGCGGTACTTAATACTTTTAATGTTTTCATCGTGTAGTTAGTTACTCGACTTATCTAGATTCTTCTCGACCTTTTTACATGAACACTTCGGTTCATACACATATATCATTGTACTATGCATCGATTTTTCTGCAACCTTTTTGTTATTCACAGATGCTTTTTAAAAAATAAGGATTATTTTTTGCACAAATTCCACGAGCGAAAACGCAATTAGTCCAACCGCTACTGCAACGAGTGCATAAATGAGGGTTGCGTGCGCTTTTTGCACTTTTTCCGAATTTCCTTGTGAGGTGAGATAGTAGTATGCGGATATTACAATAAATACTACGGCGAGGATAAGGAGAAATGAGAAGAGGATATCAGCAATGTCCTCAATTACTAGAATGAACTGATCTGATGTTGAGGGAGGATGGCCCTGTGCTAAGACCACCGCAGGAACCATGAGAGCGCTTATGACTAAGCTTCTTATTGTAATTTTTTCCATTGTTTTTTTCATACTATCACAGATTATTAAAACCGTAAGATAATTTCTTCCAAGAGCGCAATTAACCCCTCTCCGATTAGTGCAATGATCAACCCGATTACCGCATAGGTAATCGTCTGTTTTGCCTTGTTTATTTTTTCCGCATTTCCTGCGGCGAAGAGCATCTGCAGACCACCGATTACAATAATGATCGGTGTAACTGCAATAGTAATTCGTAATAAAAATTCGAGCACTCTTCCCAAGAGTGCGGGAATTGTTCCCGCTCCCGTTGGATCGGGGAGCGATGGTCCGGTTTGTGCAAGTGCTACGAGAATGCGGTTCATAGTTTTTATGATCCTGAAGGATTATCGGGGTTATATCTATCTCCTGTTAGTGCCTGGAAGACGGCATTTACGATAATACCTGCCGCAAAGGCGATGATTAATCCCGTAATAGCAATCGTGATAATTTTTCTGCCTTTTGAAAACTGCTCTGACGAACCTGCTGATGTTAGTATAACAAATCCACCCCAGACTACCATCAGTGTCGCGAGAATGGGGACAATGGTGAGTGTCAAAAATCTAATGAAGTTATTTAAAAATAAGTACAACGCATCAGTGCCGCAACCGCCGCCTCTCCATTGACCATCAATGCGTTCTGGCGGAAATGGTGGTAGCTCTGGAAAGCAACACGAATTACTTGCGGCATATTCTGCTGCCCATATTCTGTAGTCATCGTCGTTTACCACCCCATCATTGTTTCGGTCTATTTCGGTATAATCACCTGGTTGTTCCGTGCATAGCGGCAATAAATCTCCTCCTTGCGGTCCCGCTCCTTGCGCTCCTGCAATGTTGGTAAAAACAATTAACAAGAGTATCATTCCTTTCGCAATTGTGGCGCTCTGCAGTATGATGCGGTTTTTCATTATTATCTAAAGAGTGAGTCAATAATCGTCCCTCGTTTTCTCATTGCATCGTTTATCGCGCCTTCTGCTTCTCCCAATACTTTTGGCAGACGATCTCTTCCGATTAATACTGTCCGCACTACATTGGAAAATGCTTCTTCTACAATATTGTTATCAATCTGGAACCATGAACGCGCGGTTAGCGCCTGACGCGCAAAAACGCCCCATGTCGGATCGTTGATGAACTGATTGATGAGCGTGAGTAGTGCTGGCGGGCGATTGTAGGTTTCGACATACCGCTTCGCATTTCCCTCGTTTATACTCATCGCTTTTATATACTCCCAGGCTGTTGCCGCTTTTGAGCTTTGCCGTGAAACTGTCATTCCCCAATAGTTTGCGTAATTTGTTTCCTGACCTCCTTCTTTTTGTAACATCGGTCGTATTTCATAGCGAAGGAATGGTTGTTTTTTCTTCAATGTTTCGCGGAGATGAGAATAGTTAAAGGTTATTGCCGCACGGTCTTCAGCAAACGCATCAATGGAAAATAAGAAATCATCGTTCCAGGTGTAGTTTTCGCTCTTTGGATCGGAAAACTGTAGATAATAGTTAAACACCTCTTCTCCTTCCTTGCTTGCGAAACGCGCTCCTCCGATGCCTTCGTCAACAATAGGAACGCCATTTTGTAACAACAATAAACTCATAATATCTGCCATTCGATTTACTGTTCTTTCAGAACCGCCTATCGTTGCGGCGGCTTGCGTAATGCGTGCGGAGCTGTCTGTTCTGCGAAGGTGGGGGATGTCTCGTTCCAATGCTTCCCACGTTTTTGGAGGGAAGACAATGTTTGATTTTTCAAACAATGGCTTACTGTAATACATTGCAAGCGTGTCGATGTAGAGCGGTAGGGCGTAGACAATATCTTTTGCTGTAAAATTTTGTTCTACCACAAAGGGAAACTGATCTCGTATGGTTAATATACTTACATTACCGGGGTTTAGCGGATTTATTTTGTCCGCGAATTTTGGGAGCCACGTATTGTGGATCATATATACATCGGGTCCCACTCCTGCCGCAAGCGCACTCACTAGCGCTTCTTCATAGACATCAATGTCAAAATTTTTGTATTGAATAGGAAAGCCGACATCAAATCCTGACAAGCTTGGATCTTCGTGAAATACTCCCCAAACTACTATAGGCTCGGGTGGTGGACCAATTACTTTGCCCGGATCGTCCTTTGAGGCAAATTGGAAAATAAAAACTATCAGGGCAATTATTACTACCCCACCTATTAATAACAAAATCCTTGTTTTTGAAAATACCATTATCGCTATAGGCACACAGCACCTACCACCGTATCTCCACCGTTCAACGACATAATTTTCACTCCTTGCGTTGCGCGACCGGCAGTTCTAATTTTTTCTAGTGATGTTCTGATAATTTGCCCCTTGGCAGAGAGCGCAATCAGTTCCTTCTCATCGCTTACGAGACGCGCTACGATTACGTGACCAGTTTTTGGTGTGCATTTGGCGGTTTTTATTCCCGAGCCGCCGCGTTTTTGAATTTTATATTGGGAGATAGACGTTAGTTTTCCAAAGCCCTTCTCCATGACGACGAGAAGCTTGAGGGTTTTTTCGCTTACCCCTTGCCGCACGATATCAACGGAACTTATCTCATCACCACTTCTTAATTTCATTGCACGCACTCCCGATGCCGTTCTTCCCATTGGTCGTATCTGTGCTTCTTTAAAGCGTATTGATTGTCCGTCCTTGGTTGTTATCACCATTTCATCTTTGCCACTTGTTACTTTTACATGAATGAGGCGGTCACTTTTCTTTAATGAAATTGCGATAATGCCCGTGCGGCGCACATTTTCAAATTCGCTGAGCGCCGTCTTCTTCATCATACCATCTTTTGTAAGCATTACTAAGAACTGTGAAGGTGAGGTTGCGGCTACTGACTGCGACCATGCATTGTCATCGTTTATTGGTTGCGCTTTCTTTTGTTCATTGCTTGGGTAGGTGATGATTGCGCTTACTGATTCGTTGGTTGGAATCTGCAAAAAGTTGTGTACTGGTTTTCCTTTTGCTGTTCTTGAAACTGCTGGGATTTCATATACTTTTGTTCTGAATACTCTTCCTTGATCGGTAAAGAATAAAATATTGTCGTGCGTATTTGCCGCAATCAAGCTCATTAAAAAGTCATCCTCGCCGACTCCGGAGCCAATGAGACCCTTGCCGCCGCGATGTTGGCTTTTTAATGTTCCCGGCAAAAGCCGTTTAATGTAACCACTTTGCGAGAAGGTGATTATTGTTTCTTCTTGAGGAATAAGATCTTCCTCGCGGAAGTCTTTTAGTCCACTTTTTACCACTCTCGTTCGGCGTTCATCGCTGTATTTTTCTTTTAGCTCTTTTAGCTCATCAACAACAACTTTTAAAATCTTCTTCGGATCTTTGATGAGCAGGGTAAGTTCGGCAATGATTCTCTTTTTCTCTTTTAATTCTTCATCTATCTTTTTTCGTTCGAGAGCGGCGAGTGTTTGCAAACGCATTTCAAGAATTGCGGTTGCTTGGATGGCGCTTAATTTAAATTGCTTTTGTAATTTCCCGTGCGCCTCTTCTTTGTCCTTTGACTGCTTGATTGTTTGTATCACTTTGTCGATATTGGTGAGCGCTTTTGAAAGCCCTTCTAGAATATGTGCTCGTTCTTCTGCTTTTCGTAACTCAAATTCTGCGCGCTTTTTTACCACAACTTTCCGATGATCCAGATACGCCTCAAGCACATCGCGCAGTGACATTACTTGTGGCTGAATGCCATCCGCGAGCGCAATCATGTTCATGTGAAAGTCTTTTTGTAGGTCGGTGTGTTTATAGAGTTGATTGAGAATTTTTTGCGGTGATGCATCATTTTTTACATCGATCACAATGCGCATACCGTCTTTATCAGACTCATCCCGAAGATCTCTGATCCCCTCTATTCTCTTATCTTGTACCAGTGATGCAATTTTTATGATCATTTCTGCCTTATTTACTTGATAGGGAATTTCTGTTATGACAATTGAAAATGCATCTTTCCCTGATGTTTTTTTTGTACTCACCACTTCGGCAACACCACGTGCAGTGATTGGTCCTTTTCCGTGAATGTATACCTCCTTGATTGCTTTTTGGTCGTAAATAATGCCACCTGTTGGAAAATCGGGACCTTGCACAAATTCCATGAGGTCACCAGATGTTGCTTTTTGATTTCCTGCAAGGTGTATTGTTGCGTCGATAACTTCTCCTAAATTATGTGGCGGGATGTTTGTTGCCATTCCTACTGCGATTCCCACGGCGCCGTTTAAAAGAAGGTGGGGGAGTTTCGCAGGAAGTACTTTTGGTTCGGTTCGAGAAGCATCATAGTTCTCCTGCCATGGTACGGTTTCTTTTTCAATATCGGTTAACAACTCTGCTGAAATTTTTGAAAGTTTTGTTTCGGTATACCGCATTGCGGCGGCATTATCGCCATCCACCGAACCCCAGTTTCCCTGTCCAACGACTAAGGGGTAACGCAGTGAAAAATCCTGTGCCATACGAACCAATGAATCATAAATCGCTGTATCACCGTGCGGATGATATTTACCCATTACTTCACCGATCACATTTGCTGATTTTCTTAGCTTTGCGTCTGCCGTTAGCCCACTTGACCACATTGCCCAAAGAATTCTTCTTTGTACCGGCTTTAATCCATCCCGTACATCAGGAAGCGCACGGGAAACAATAACCGACATTGCATAGTCAAGATATGATTCCTCTAATTCAGAGGTTATTTCTCTTTTTTCGATTTGTGCCATAGTTTTGGTTCAGATGCGCAAGTACCTCTATCGCTATTCAATCCTTCTTATAATGAAGCCCTCATGCACTTCGTCTTCAGTTTGCTTCTTCATCTCTTTTTCTGCGTTTTCGTTTTCAATTTCGATAGCGTGCTTTTTTCCAAAGAGCCCCATTATCATTCCCAAGAATTGATTTCCTCCTGATGCGGTTTTTTTTGTAACAACGCCGATACCGTTTCCTAAGGCACTTATTAACCCCAGCCCTTCTTCTGTTTCGATTTTTTCTGCCGTTGCAAGCAGTTTCGCTTGCTCTGCCGTGAGTGGGGGATCTACGGGCTTGATAATGATTTGTATATACCCAATCCAGAGCATAATCACCAGTACGCTCGATGCCACGCTTAGTCCAATAAGCCAGCGCCGCTTGGTGTGATCATCAGACTCCCTTAGCTCACCAAATACTCCATGAAGTTCTTTCCAGTGGTGTTTGGATCGATGTGCAATTTTATTTACTAACTTCTTCATGTCTTTTTTAAAACAACGCTTTTCAAGTGTTCTGGGAGGTCATTTTTTTTGATTGTTAGCTTCTCTTGTGACACCGTGCTTTCTCCGTTTGATTCAAGGGCATGTATAAACTCTTTTGCATCACCTGCTTTTCGTTTTAACCCAGGGATTTTAAATAATGTCGGAATAACTATTTTAGGGCTTATGTTCTTTATTAATTTTACCGCTTTGTCGACGCTTAAGAAAGGAGCTCCTCCACCCGGAATACATGCTATATCAACTTCATTGATGTATTCGAGTTCTATTGCATCGGGATCAGTGCTTATATACCCCAGAAAACCAAGCTTCATCCCTTCTGCCTCAACCATAAACACCGTCCTCATTTCTTCGGCGTTCGTCTCCTTTCGAAGGGGTACTCCTACAACTCTTATTCCTTGAATTTCAAATTCTCCTGGTCCACTTATTTGGTTTGTTTCCTTTTTTTCCTCCCCAAAAAAATCTTCAAGCGGTAATTTCGTCAATGTTGTTAGAGTTATATCTGCCTTAAATCTTGGTGGCGTAAAACCGGTGTTTGACTCAAAAGGATCCACTAAGAGCGTTACTCCGCCCGTCACTATTTTGAAACAGCTTTCTCCATACCAATTGATTATCATGGAGTCTACTTTAGCAAGAATAAACGCTTTTTTCAATCACGCTTTTTTGTCTTTTTTGTTTAGCTTATAAAAGTTTTCAAGCACTTTTGCCACCACAATCGGCCCGGTTCCACCGGGTGTCGGAGTATAGTCGATTTCTTTTTCCTCCGCCCCTCTTGGATTAAAGTCGCCTTTTATATCTTTTCCCTTTTTACTGTAACCGAAGTCAACCACCAACGCTCCCTTTTTCAATTCTTTTACTGATATGATGCCCGCCTCTCCTGTTCCCGATATAATAATGTCGGCTTTTTTAAGATGTTCTTTTCTTTTTTTATCTCCCTTCATACTAACTGCTACCTCTTTTGTTTTTCTTAATTCACGCCACAATGCAATCGGCTTTCCCGTAACTTGCCCTTGGCCGATAATGACGATGTTTTTATCCTGTAGTGTTTTTCTTGCTTTTCTTAACACTTCTTTTACCGCTGCAACAGCCGGCGACATAACACGAGATTGATGATTTGGAAAATACACACCCAAGAGGCAGTCGGGGTCTTTGTGTTCCGGAATTATCTTTATTATTTTTTCTGTATTAATTTTTTTTGGTAATGGAAGCTGTAAAATGATTCCTCCTATTTTTTTATTTTCTCCTAAGCCATATACTAGCTTTTGAAGGGTACTTTCGCTTATTGAAGATGGTTTTTTTATAATCTTGAACGTGATACCTGCTTCTTGTGCCGCTCTTTTTTTTGCCTCAATAAACCGCAGTGCATTTTTCTCACTTCCTATTATAACTGCGGCTAGTATCGAGCTTATCTTAGCCCTTTGCTTTATGCTTTCTAATATACGTTTTTTTATGTCGTTACCATTTACTATCATGCTCCCTATACTACTTGTGTCATTTTCTCTTGTAAAATAATGCCTTGAGTTTTGGTATAGTTGTTTTATGTATTCAGATGTTATTCTTCAACGCCGCCTGCAAGTTCTTTATGATAAAAAATGGAAGCGCCTTCTTGCTCGTAGTTGGGTTTTCCGCCTCATTCCTTTTGTCGACTTTTCTTTTGCCGCTGGCTCTATGGCGCTTGGCAATGTTCATGCGCAATCTGATTTCGATATTATTATCGGCGCACGTTCGGGGCGTATTTTTACCGTTCGTTTCTTTTCTCTTTTATTTTTCGGACTTTTGGGTTGGAGGCGGACACCAAATGACTCCTCTGACAAATTTTGTTTAAATCATTTCATTACTCAGGCATCCTATGAGCTTTCACCTCCTCATAGTCTTTATTGGCAAGATCTTTATCTCAATCTTGTTCCTTTGTATGGAACGCCTCGTTTTTTGAATTCTTTCAGCAATGCCAATGCATCTTGGGTGGGAATATCACCATTCTACGAACATGATTTGCGCTATCGTCATACCGGAAACGGTATTTTTTCATCGGTTTTTGCATTTATTCTGCGGGGACGCTTGGGTGACTTTTTTGAGAACGTCATACAGCGCGTTCAAGTTCGTCATCTTGAGCGCCACTTTCGTCTTCATCCACCGGGATATCAACCTCGTATTTGCTACACAAATCTTGAAATTGAAGATCATCGCGACACACTTGGCATCAAGCGTTATAATGAAGCTCGCATACTTTAGGGCTTATGTAGACTTTCTTATTCTCCTTTTCTCTTCTCTTGCTCTTTCTCGCTGCCTGGTTGACTTTTTTCCTTATTTTTTCTATACTTTTCTCAATTCTTTTCATGACTGTAACGAAGAAATCAAACCCCCAAATTGCTCAGCTTCTAAAGAGTGAAAACGGTTTTTCCCCTATAGCGCGCACCGGCGAACTTGCTGAAGGCACTTTAATTGAAAAAGCCCCGAAGGCGGCTTATTTTGATTTGGGCGCCCTTGGTACTGGTGTTGTTTACGGTGCTGAATATATAAATGCCAGTCAAGTTATTAAGGGTCTTCAGCTCGGAGCTCATATTTCCGCAAAGATTATTGAGCCAGAAAACGATGATGGCTATGTTGAACTTTCACTTAGTGAGGCAGGACGTCAAAGGGCATGGCAAGAAGTTAAAGACCTTAAAGAGGCGGGTGAGGTTATTACCGTCACCATTAACAACTCCAATGCTGGTGGACTTCTTGCTGATATTCATGACATCAAGGCCTTTCTTCCTGTTTCCCAACTTACCAGCGATCACTATCCACGCGTTGATGATGGGGATCGTGAAAAGATTGCTGATGAGCTTAAAAAATTTGTCGGCCAAGAGATGCAGGTTAAAATTATTGATTTCAAACCGCATGCAAGCAAGCTCATTATTTCCGAGCGAGAAACTAATGAAGAAAATGCCAAAGAACTTCTCGAAGGATATGAGGTTGGACAAGTTATTGACGGCATTGTTTCCGGCGTTGCTGATTTCGGCGCCTTTCTTAAGTTTGCCGATAACCCCAACATTGAAGGATTAGTTCATATTTCCGAGCTTGACCATAAGCTTATCGAGAATCCTAAAGAGATTGTTTCTATCAATGATGCCGTTAAGGCAAAAATCATTGAAATTAAAGATGGTCGTGTTTCTCTTTCGCTAAAAGCGCTTAAAGATGATCCTTGGAAGGAGGTTGCTGAAAAATACAAAGAGGGTCAGGTTATCAAAGGCACCATTTCTCGATTTAACCCCTTTGGCGCTTTCGTTGCTCTTGATTCAGACATTCAAGGATTAATTCACGTTTCTGAATTTGGTAGCGTTGATGAAATGAAACAACAACTCGAAGTCGGTAGTGAATATGACTTCAATATTGAGCTTATGAAGCCTGATGAAAAACGTATTATACTTAAACTTAATAAATAACTTATGCTTACTTCTCGAAAAAAGAAAACCGTTATTAAAGAACATAGCATTCACGAAGCCGACACCGGCTCTGCTCCTGTTCAAATTATGCTTTTGACTCGCCGCATTGAAGAACTCACTTCTCATCTTAAACATAACAAAAAAGATGTTCACTCGCGTCGCGGACTTCTTAAAATCGTTAGCAAACGGCGGCGCCTACTTAAATATCTTTCTAAGCATGACGAAAAACGCTATGCTACTATTGTCAAGAAATTGAACCTCAAGTCATAGCCTCATGATATCTCAACATAAAGATCAGCGCGTAGGTATTTTCATAGATATTCAGAATCTTTATCACTCTTCAAAGAATCTTTTTAGTTCCCGGGTTAATTATAAGGAACTTATTAACAATATTACTGCCGGTCGCAAGCTTATTCGTGCCATTGGCTACGTTGTAAAAACAGAAACAAGCTTTGGTGAATCTTCTTTTTTTGAAGCTCTGGGTCAGGCTGGTATCCAGCTCCGCGTAAAAGATATTCAAATTAATCCCGATGGCTCCAAAAAAGCCGATTGGGATATCGGTATGGCAATTGATGCTATCTCTACTGGTGGTTTAGATGTTGTTGTTTTAGTAACCGGAGATGGTGATTTCATTCCAGCAGTTCATTATCTTAAATGGGGATTAGGACGCAGTGTTGAGGTCGCCGGTTTTTCCCGTACTACTTCAGGAAAACTCAAAGAATCCGCTGATTATTTTCATCCCATTGAAGAGTTTCCTAAAATTCTTCTCAATAAAAAACCAACCGCGCGACGCACTCGTAAATCACCGCCAAAGTCATTATAATCATCTTAGTTATTAGATAATAATTCTTTTTTTATGGATTCATCGCAAAGCATCTACACCACCGCCTTTGCCGGCAAAGAAGTTTCGTTACAGCTTTCGGGTTTTGCTGATCAAACAAACGCTTCTGTTCTTGCCCGTTATGGTGACTGCGCGCTTCTTGCGACGGTCGTCATGAGCAAAAAAGATAAACAGTCTTCATATTTTCCGCTCGTTGTTGATTACGAGGAGCGCTTCTATGCCGCAGGGAAAATTGGAGGAAGTCGGTTTATGCGTCGCGAAGGACGAGCTTCGGAAGATGCTGTCCTCACCGGTCGCCTTATCGATCGCACCATTCGTCCACTTTTCAATCACGCTATGCGTCGTGATGTTCAAGTCATTGTTACTGTTCTCGCGATTGACGGGGAAACTGATGTTGATTTTCTTGCACTCTTAGCAGTCTCTACCGCACTTAGTACTTCAAACATTCCTTGGGATGGTCCTGTCGCTGGTGTGAAATTGCTCAAGAACGCATCGGGAATTCACCTCAATCCAACTCACGCTCAGTGCGCAGAAGATTTTGATGCTATTCTCTTCGCCTCTGGAAAAGCAGATCGTATTAATATGGTTGAGCTTGAAGGACAAGAAATTTCTGAAGGCGACCTCACGCCTCTTTTCGAACAGGCGCAAAAAGAGATTGCAAAGCTCGTTACGTGGCAGGAAACATTGGTCAAAGAGGTTGGTGAAAAGAAGGCGGTTGTCGACCTTCTTATTCCTTCCAAAAAACTTGCTGAGGCTACACGCTCATTTTTGGAAGGAACATTAGAAAAGGCGATTTATGTTGAAGGACAAAAAGCTCATGAAGATAATCTTCATGCTTTGAAAGATGAACTTTTTGCTCATCTCAAAACTCAAGATTTTGGTGATGAAGACATTGAGCTCGCTGATCACACATTCGAAGAAGAACTTGACGCGCTTTTCCACAAAAATCTTCTTGAAAAGAATCAACGCACTGATGGACGTTCACTCAATCAAGTTCGTGATCTCAAGGGAACTGTTGGGCTTTTTAATCGCAACCATGGATCAGCACTTTTCTCACGTGGAACTACGCAGTCACTTGCAGTGACGACACTTGGTTCTCCTGGGGATAAGCAGCTTTTTGATACCATGGAATCTTCGGGGAAGCGACGCTTCATGCTTCACTACAACTTTCCTCCTTTTTCTGTAGGAGATGTTCGCATGATGCGCGGACCAGGGCGACGTGAGATTGGTCACGGAGCACTCGCACAAAAAGCGCTTATTAATATGCTTCCAACAGAAGACGATTTTCCTTATACAATTCGTGTCGTTTCAGAAATTTTATCTTCGAATGGATCATCTTCAATGGCTACCGTGTGTGCTGGTACGCTCTCGATGATGGATGCTGGTATTCCTCTCAAGGAACCTGTTGCTGGTATTGCTATGGGATTTGTTGCGGGCGCTGATGACAACACCTACAAAATCCTTACCGACATTCAAGGACTTGAGGATCATTATGGCGACATGGACTTCAAGGTAGCTGGCACCAAAAACGGCGTTACTGCTTTGCAGATGGACGTGAAAATTAAAGGCGTTCCTGTTCATGTATTTTCAGAAATTCTCGAACAAGCGCGGATTGCACGTATACATATTTTATCTATGATGGAGAGTGTTCTTCCCACATCGCGAAAAGAACTATCGCCGTACGCTCCATCACTTCTTCGCATTTCTATTCCTCCTGATAGCATTGGAGAAATTATCGGTCCTGGTGGAAAGGTTATTAATGGCATTATTGAACGCACCGGCGCACTTTCGATTGATATCGAAGACGATGGTTCGGTTGTTGTATCTGGCGCGAATCAAGAGACCGCACAGGCGGCACTCAAAGAAATTGAATCGATCCTTAAAGAATACGAAATTGGCGATATTGTTGAGGGAACCATCGTTAAAATTCTTGACTTCGGTGCCATTCTTCAAATTGATGCCAATCACGATGGTATGATTCATGTTTCTGAATTAAAAGAGGGTTTTGTAAAAAGTGTTTCTGAAGTTTTAAAAGAAGGAGATTCCGTTCAAGCAAAAGTTATCGGCAATGAGCGCGGCAAATTAAGCCTTTCTATTAAACAACGTAACTCCGACACAGTTACTCCTAGCAGGCGACCACCACGACGCCCTCATCATCATTAAAGTTTTCCACATTCCCATCACGCTTTTTTAGTTCCTGTGATACACTTTGCATATGGAACCAACACAACAAGCGCCTGGTGGAACACCTCCCTTTACGCCACAACAACCAAAGACTCCTCCACCACCATCTGGAGCTGCTTTTGCTCCCCCACAATCCGCTCCATCTGGATCACCACCACCCTCTCCTCTTGGTCCTCCCCCTGGCGCAGGTGAGTCAGAACAATCAAGAGTTCCTGGACCTCGCCCTGATCAAGAGGTGAAGTTGCGTACGCTTAGTACTGATGCAACTTCTATTGCTCAAGGTTCCGCAGATCCTATTCCTGAATCTGTTGTCGTTCCTTCAGATGAACAAGAGCCGAATTTAAAACCTGGATCTACCAGCTCATCTATTCTTTCTAATCAATTTGGCGGAACACCTCCTCCAGGAAATCCTCCATCCTCCCCTGAAGCAGAACCCTCAACTCCTAAAAAATCAAAAAAAATCCTCACGATTCTTATTAGCGTTGTTGTTGTCTTGGGTCTTGTTGGTGTTGGATACTTCTTTATCTTTCCTCTCTTCTTTGGCGAAGACGAGGTTGCTATTGCGCCACCTCCACCCCCAACTCCCACTCCGAGTCCTACCCCCACGCCTCCTCCAACTCCTGTTGCACTTCATCAATCATTATTTCTCACAACGCCCATTGAACGTGCTGAAGTTCGCTTGATTACTGCTGATTTTCAGACTATTACTCAAAGTTTAAATCAACTTGCTGTTTCTGATTTTACAGAAGGAACATTACAAGAAATTTCTCTTCTCGATGCTGATGGAGGACAGCTTTCTTGGCCAGATTACATGAGCCAGCTTCTTCCTGATTTCACTCCTGGTGAGGTTGCACAATATTTCGATACTGACTTTACTGGTTGGATTTATTACGACGAGAAAGGAAAGTGGCCTGGATATGCTGTTCGGATCCTGGGTGATGAATCTTCCATCCGTACTGCCATGGTAAAGCTTGAATCTTCCACTTTGTCAGGAGTGTTTCTCACGCCAGACGTACTCGGTGAATTCAAAGATGGATCCATCAATGCTCATTCCACGCGTTTTGCAACGGCGCCGAATGGAGCGGCATTTAATTATGGCGTTGCAAGTGGTCTTTTCTTTATAAGTACGTCGTATGCTGGTTTGCAGGAAGCGGCGTTCTTGCTCGGTTTGTAGAGATTAGAAGATAGATAGTAGATTATAGTTTTTAAAACCGTTCGGTTTTCTCGGGCGGTTTTGAATTCATTCCTCGCTTCTTACGCGATAGCTATATGATTCAGCAAGTTCGGGTTTACCGACAATGCTTTTTCCTTCCAGGTCAGCAATGGTTTGCGCAACTTTTAAGATGCGGTAGAAACCACGCGGAGAGAGTTGGGCTTTCCCGAGCACTGCTCCTATAAATTGCTCGGCGTCCGCATCGAATTTAATCATATCGTCGCATTCTTTGGAGGAGAGTTCGGCGTTGGTAAATTTGGTTTTTAGATTTATGAGGCGTTCCTTTTGGATTTTTCTTGCCCGTACTACGTTTTCGCGAATACGTTCTCCTTCTTCGTAATTCACTTTTTTTGCTCGCAGATTTTCAATGTCTACACGCGGAACGTTGATCTGTAAATCAATACGATCGAGGAGGGGGCCGGAGATTTTCTTTTGATAGCGCACGACGTCATATGCCGCACAGGTGCATTCTTTTTCTTCATCACCATAGTAGCCACAAGGACAGGGATTCATGGCGGCAACGAGTGAAAATTTTGCTGGGAAGATGAGATTGCTTTTCACGCGCGAAATCGTAATGTGTCCGTTTTCAATTGGTTGGCGTAAGTTCTCCAACACATCTCTTCGGAATTCTGGTAGTTCGTCTAAAAACAATACGCCCCGGTGAGCAAGACTTACTTCACCGGGGCGAGGAGTTTGTCCGCCACCAATTACTGAAGCAGGGGAGGCGGTTTGGTGCGGTGCACGAAAGGGGCGCACTCCCATAAAGGGTTTCTCTTCCAGCATATTTGCGGCGCTGTAAATTTGCGTCATTTCGATAATCTCTTCTTCTTCGGACGGAGGAAGAATCGAAACCAAGCTTTCTGCAAGCATCGTTTTTCCTGTTCCCGGAGGACCGATCATGAGAAGGTTGTGGCCTCCTGCGCCGGCGATGGTTAGCGCCCGCTTCGCGTGATCTTGCCCCTTTATCTCTGCGATACTTGTCCCTGCTCTTTTTTGCACGCCCTCCATTCTGGTTTCCTGTTGCACTCGTATGGACGTTCGTTCTTCAAGATGCGCGATTACACTTGCTAGGTCTTTTATGGGAATAACTTTTATTCCTCGAATAATTGCGGCTTCTTTTGCGTTTTTCTCCGGTACATAGATTTCTCTAAATCCTTTTTTCTTTGCAAGCTTTGTAATGCTCAATGTTCCGTTTATGGGACGTATGTTGCTGTCTAATGCCAATTCACCAACAAATAATTTATCTTTCGTTTCAACTGCTTTTAGCTGATTGCTCGCGAGCATATATCCGAGTGCGATACCGATGTCGTATTGTGATCCGGACTTTTTAATATCCGCTGGGGCAAGGTTTACTACAATGCGGCGATTTTCTCGTGTTGGTGGTTTTATGCCGATATTTTTCAATGCTGAATTGACACGCTCTTTTGCTTCTTTGAGCGCCGTATCGCCGAGTCCGACGATTGTAAAACTATGAAGACCGACATTGATGTCGGTCTCAATTTCAATCAGCTTTGCGGTAATGCCATCCAATTCTGCTGAAAAAACTTTTGCAATATTTTTCATTACCCTCGCAGTTTCAATTTGCACTCCTTGCATAGCTCTGACTCGGGATCGATGTCGAGGATTTCACCTTCGATATTGCCGCTGCACTTTTCACAGATTCCGTAACTTCCGTCTTCCATTTTTCGTAACGCTTCTTCAACGCGCGCGAGACGATCTTTGATTGGCATCTCCATGCCTAGTTGCGCTCCGAATGCGCTTGTCTCATCGGTTTCTTCGTCGCCTGAATTAACATCGTTTCCCATTTCGGGAGTTTTTTCTAGGCTTTCGATTTCTTCTTTTAGCTCGCTTTTTGTTTTCGTAAGCAACGCTTTGAGCTCTTCTATTTTTTCTTTGCTGATATGATTCATATTCTTCAAGCTTATTGTGCGCTTTTTTGAAAGTCAATCCTTTTTATTCTGCTATTTGACATGTTGTTTTTTAGTCTATATTCTCATTTTTATTGGGTCTTACTTGTTCTTTGGCATTCGATGTGGGAGGGCTAAATATGGCTTCTGTGTGTAATTCGTTCTATAATGACTTAAAATGGTGCCCGAAGTGCAAGTGCTATGTACGATATCTTTTAAGTCTGTGTGGATCATTTTGTGTTAGATGTGATGGGAGGGTAATTCTTTTCAACGAAGTCGACCGCAAGCGCTTTTGGGAGGCTCCCATGCCCTATGAATAGCTCTCTCATTTTTTATTACCCTACCTACTCTCCGGCTGCCGATCATCTTCTTTTCGGCAGCTTTTTTATCTAACAAAAACCGCCTCCGGCAGTTTTGTTTTTTTATTTTGCTAAAAAGTTTTTTGCCCCTTCCACCTCAAAATGAAGATGGCATCCTGTTGCTTTTCCTGTTTGGCCCATTTCGGCAATGAGTTGTCCTTTTTCAACGTAATCTCCTTTTGCTACGAAGTTTTTTTGCGTATGTGCATAGTGCGTTTTTGTTCCATTTGGGTGGTCGATTGTAATATCGTTTCCATATCCCTGGTTCCAGTTTCCGGCATTATTTACATTAATAACTAATCCTTCCGCCGCGGCGTAAATTGGCGTTCCACAACGGTTTGCAATATCTATTGCATTTTTGCTATGCAGCTCACCTTGATTCCATCCCGTTGCTGGTACCTTAAAATAATTCCTTAAATCGGGAAGTCTACTTGCCGCTGTTATCGTTTTTCTCGCCGTTGCTCCTGGGATGATAATCGTCTCATCAACAGGTGCTAATCCGAGTGATATATTGCTATTCATAGCTAAAATTTCTTCTTTGTCTACATTATAAAGACCAGCAATTAATTCTAGTGTTTCGCCGTCCTGAATAACGTGTGTTACTCCCACAACGGGTAATAGCTTTAATTGTTGTCCGGGATAAATAATTCCTCTCTTAACATTCGGATTTGCTTCTGAAATAGTTTTTACTGAAATGCCAAATTCTGCCGCGATACCCGAGAGCGTATCACCTTTCTTGACGGTATAAATTGAAAGCCCGTTTTGTGTTGGAACGAGGGTGCTTAATGGTTTTCCCAGCTCTTCGAGCGCTGCCTCCTGTATAGAGAGGGGGATTGTTATTGATTCCTCTTTAGACCCCTCCTCGGTTTCGCTTCGAAGCTCGTTATGGGCAAGCGCCACCTCGCTTGTGAAGCTTTTTGGAGGAGTTTTTAATCCGGGTCCCCCGAAGATGCTGATTGTGTTTTCGGAAGCATGTCCATTCGCCATTATATTCAACATTAGTCCAATAACGACAAAAACAACCGGTATAGCGGTTGTGGCTTTTATCCTTTGGAATTGTTTTAATATCGTACTAATGCGTGTACTATAGCAAATATGTCGACAGAGCTCAATCCACAGCAAGAGAAGGCCGTTTCACATGAGAAAGGGCCTCTTTTAGTTATTGCTGGGGCTGGATCGGGGAAGACAAGAACTCTTACGAGTCGTCTTATTCACCTCCTCTCCTCTGGCGTACCCCCACAGAATGTTTTGGCGATAACCTTTACCAATAAAGCTGCAGGAGAGATGAAAAAGCGGGTTTTTTCGCACCCTGGTCTTACTCATTTTTCACTTGAACAAAGCCCTTTTGTTGGAACGTTCCACTCGTTTGGCTGTAAGCTCCTTCGTGAGCAGTCGTCCCATCTTGGAAGGAATCCCTCTTTTAGTATTTTTGATACCGACGACTCACTCCGCATCTTCAAGGCACTTGCTCAAGACTTAGGTTATTCCCGTGAACGACTCAATCCTCTTAAAGCTGCTTCTGTTATTTCCCGTGCAAAAAATGAACTAGAGGGCCCTGAAACAATTACCTCACAAGAGGTTCGCGTTCTTTTCGAGCGCTATGAGGAAGTCTTGGCTGAAAGCAATGCTTTTGATTTTGATGATTTGATTGAAAAGCTCGTCGTACTCTTACAAACCAACCCCTCTCTCCTCGCATATTATCGAGACCGTTATCGTTACGTTCTCGTTGATGAGTTTCAAGATGTTAATACAAGTCAATATGAGCTCGTGCGCCTTCTTGCCGACGAGCACCGTAATCTTACGGTTGTTGGCGATGACGCACAAAGCATTTATCGATTTCGTGGTTCTGATTTTAGAAATTTTTTACACTTTGACCAAGACTGGCCTGATGCTACTGTTGTTGCATTAGGACAAAATTATCGTTCAACACAATCCATTCTTGCCGCTGCTTCGGGATTAATTTTGCACAACAACAATCAAAAACATAAAAAACTTTGGACCGATAACGATCCTGGTTCTCCCATTACTATTGCCGCAACGCTTAGTGAAGACGATGAGGCGATGTGGATCGTTGAGCGCGTAACATCTCTTCTTCAGCAATCCAACATCTCTCCCAGCATCGGTCTTCTTTATCGCACCAATGCTCAATCACGCGCTCTTGAGCAGGCGCTTATTGCTACTCGCATTCCTTATGTTATTTATGGTGGTGTTCGTTTCTATGATCGGCAAGAAGTCAAAGACATTATTGCGTTTCTTCGCATTGCTCATAATCCCCTTGATCGCGCGGCGCTTATCCGTTTACAGAAAACATTTCCTAAAAAAATTCACATCCCTCTCCTTGAGCAACTTCCTTCGGTTTCTGGGGCCTTATCGCTTCTTGAGTTAATCTCTTGGTTTCTTAAAAAAGCTGATTATCATTCGTTTCTTGAACGTAAATTTCAGAATGCCGATGAGCGCAAAGAAAACATTACGGAACTTATTTCATACGCCGAAACGTTTCACGACATCACCTCGTTCCTCGAGCGTGTTTCTCTTCTTGAGTCTCATGACCAGCCGCGCGGTTCTCTTACTGATAAACCTGTGCACTGTCACCTTACCACCATTCACCTTGCAAAGGGACTTGAATTTGACCATGTTTTTATTGTTGGTTGTGATGAAGGCATACTACCCCATCATAGGTCGTTTACTTCCCGCGATGAACTCGAGGAGGAGCGGCGGCTTATGTACGTTGCGATGACTCGAGCGCGGCAAGGCCTTTCTCTTAGCTTTTCTCATCTGCCTTCTCGTTTTCTTTACGAAATCCCTCCTGAACATACTTATTTTATTAATTTGAAGACCGATTCATCTTCACACGATCTTCCTGATGAAGAAGAACTTTATATTGAATAACGTATGCCTCGCCGTCTTGGTCAACATTTTTTAAAAAATACCGCCTCTCTTGCCACGATTCTAACGAAGCTCGATCCTCAACCACAAGAGACTATTATTGAAATTGGCCCAGGAACTGGCATCCTTACTCACGCTCTCCATGAGCGATGCCTCTTGCAACATTGCCAGATTGTGGGTGTTGAAAAAGATTCTCGTCTTTTCAACTCGCTTTCTCGTACTTTTCCAAATCAATCGCTTATTCGCTTTGTATACGGCGACATCTTAACTCTTCTTCCCCAACTCACCGCAGAGTTACGTCCTCATTCTTATTCTGTTGTTGGGAATATACCCTACTATATAAGTGGCAAGTTATTGAGGATATTGGGAGAGCTTTTCCCTCGGCCACGCGCAATTATTCTCATGCTTCAAAAAGAGGTTGCCCTGCGTGTTTCTGCTCAACCGCCCTCTATGAACCTTCTTGCCGCAAGCGTTCAAGTTTGGGCGAAATCAACTATACTCGCCTCACTTTCTCCTCACGATTTCTCTCCGCCACCGAAGGTAAATTCGTCTATCCTTCTTCTTCGTCCTCATGCAAACAACCCCGTCCCGCAACATTATTATGATTTTATTCGTATTCTTTTTAAACAACCGCGTAAAACCATTCTCAATAACCTTGCGGCGGGATATCCGCTTTCGAAGGAGGCTATTGTCACCCTTCTTGCCTCGGAGCATCTTTCTGGACGAGAACGCCCCCAACATATTTCACTCGAGATACTTATCAAGCTCGGCAAACTTTACGGCTTATTCCATTAGCTCATAGCTCTCAATCTGCGGTATACTAAATCTATGAAAAAACAATATTTTATTGTTCTTGGCGTTTCTCTTTTTCTGATTGTTCCCCTGATTGTTAATTATGTTTTTCTTCAGCCGGGAGCAGTTCTTTCTGCCTCACCTATACCGCAAGCAACCATCGCTCTTACTGAAGGAGGTAGTCCTCTTATCCAATTTCACCCCGTTTCAGAAACTACGCTCGGTCTTGATCGATCACCTGAACAATTTGCTCCTTCAACACCGAAGGATACTGTTGAACAACCCGCTCGTTCTTCTCCTATTAATTTTGACTCCCTTCGAACTATCATAGAACCATTTCAGCCCGCCCTTGATCGCTTTAGAGAAGAGCGAAGAGAAGCATCTCAACGCATTTTTATTCCGCCGAGTGAGGAGGCGATTTTTGAGACGCTATGGCCCTCTATAAATCGTGAGGCGCTCGCTTATATGCAGGATCAATTTATTCAGCTTGGCTACCTTGATAGTCCTGTTGTTGCCTCACTTGATACGGAAGAAGAAATTTTTACTTTTATGAATGCTTCTTTAGATATTGCTATCGAGCAGGGCTTTGTCTCACCCGACGACGAAGAACAGTTGCGCAACGGCCTCAATGTTTCACTGCGAGAACTTCATGCCAAGGAACGACTTGATTATCTTCGCTACGGACTACCAGGAGTCACACCCCCCCTCGAACCTCAATCTTCTGATTCTGAACCGCTTTTACAAAGCTCTCGCAATACGCTCTTTCCTTTACTTGCCGAACATCTTAGCGACGCCTTTCGTGTTCCAACGGCGCATGCTGTTTGGATTAGCATTCCTTTTTGTCTCAAGGACTTAAACCCCGGCAACGTCACTCCGCCTCCCGGGCCCAACCTTTGGTCATTTTGTTGCAACTGCGGCATTGTAACGCGCACCACTATTCCTTTCTTCCTTCAAGAATGCGGGTCTTTTGGTTCAGCTTGTGATGTTCCTCTTGGGTGTCTTAATTTAATGTGTCGCTCGTTTCCTAATGCACTGCAAGACAATCCAGGAACACTCATTTGTGGCTGTGGGTGATTCTTTCTTGGTCTATTTTCTATTCACACTTTTTGTATTTCTTGTCGTTCTCCGTGATATACTAAAGGCGTAAGAGAGCTTGCGTTTTCTCGTTTGTTTTTCTTATGCGCTTTATGAAAAAAATCATCCCCCTCTCCATATTGTTTCTCGGTGTTATCGTCAGTCTTATTATTATTGGTTTTTCGGGTGACTCTTCTCAAAACGTTTCTTCGGCAAACCTTTCCGATACGCTTCCTCCAGGGTTGGTTGGCGCTTATGATCCGGTTTACCCCAAAGAAGACGCGGTTCTTTCTGGAACCAATCCTGATGGTTCACTCAACTTAACAAGCGCTATTGCAAAGCGCATTGCCAGTGAACTTGCCTCTCAAAACCCTGAAGGGCCTAAAGATTTTTTAGGAACGGGAGATCCCAGCATTCAAGCTTTACGACCTGATTTGCTTGTTAATCAAGTTCTTGCTCAAGAGCTTACCCAATTTGATTACGATACGTTTCGCCCCTCGGTTGATCCACATAATCTTATCATTATTCACGAGAACAGCTCGGCACACATGAGTAGTTATATTCGCGATCTTCTTCATATTCTCACCGAGCGATCTGAATCTGTTTCTGTCAATCCATCTAATTTTCGGCCACAAGACTTTGCCGCACTTGAGGCAACTCTTAGCACTATCATTGATGAACTTTACGCACTGCCTGTTCCGGAATCTCTTGTTGCGCTCCATGCCGAGCAGATCCGCTTATTAACGGCTGAACGCAACATTTTCGGTTCCTTGAGCCATTATGAAAATGATTTCTTTAAAGCTCTTGTTGCCGTCCGCACGCTTCAAGACATTGAACGTGAGGCGGGGGAGCTTGCTACTCAATTCAACCTTTTTATACGTACTAATAATATTGAAATTTAATGAAGGCTTTTTTTCGCACCCTTTTTATTCTTCTTCTTACTCTGCAGGTGTTTTTCGGATCTCTTCCGGGTCTGTTTTCTCTCCAGCGTGCTCATGCCGTTGTTCCCGTTTTGGATTCAGCTGTTGTCACTGCCCTTGGAGATATTGCCGCCACTGTGGCAGAAAATGCGGCGGCGAACACCGAGGATGCGATTGTTGACAATGAGGGTGTTATTGTTCAAAATGCATCGCTTTTGCAAATTCTTTATGAATGGGCGGAGTCCTTTGTTCTCCAGCGCCTCAAAAAGCAACTTCTTGATGCCCTTGTTGATTCTGTTATTCAGTATGTCCAGGGGAATGGCGAGGCAAAGTTTGTTGTTGATTGGCGCGGCTTGATTCAAGAGGCGGGTGATCAAGCCTTTTCTTCTTTTGTTGAGGCGGTGAATCTTGATTTCTTATGTGAGCCGTTTCGCTTTGATGTTGGCCTTGCGCTTAATTTAAATTTGCCAAGATTTAATGTTCCGACATTTGCTGATCCTCGCGGTCGTGCGGCGTGCACGCTTGATGATGTCGTGGGTAATATTACTGATTTCCACGAAGATTTTCGCAATGGCAGTTGGGCGGCGTATATGTCCACCGTTAAGCGTGAAAATAACTTTTTCGGTGTTATGGCGATGGCTAATGCTGAAATTCTTAATCTGCAAGAAAAGGAAAGCGCTTCTGTTCTTCAGCAAGCACTTTCGGGTCTTGGTTTTTTGGGGACGGTAGATTGCCAGAAAGACAGTGAGGGGAGATGTATTTTGGGCACAGAGATAGTAACTACGCCAGGTCAGACGATTGCTGGTTTGGTTGGTAATACCCTTGGAACGGATTATGATTTTATTATTAACGCTGATCAGCTCTCTGAATATGTAAGCGCTATTGTCGACGCTATCGCAAATCGCCTCATTCAGTCGGCAGAACAAGGTCTCTTGGGTGTTAGCTCGAGCAACTCCTCACCAGGCGGATCTTTCACCTCTGGAGGAGATCCTGATGATGTTTGTGATGGCCTAACACCTGGAACGCCGCTTTATATTAGCTGTCGAGAGAATTCCGAGTCGGGAGGGGATAATTATAATGCGCAAGTTACACAATTTTTAGAAAATGGGCAGAATGCGAGAGACGAATTCATAAAAGCAGAATTTGCCTACAAGCGTCTTGCTCAATCTCCTATACCAACCCTTCTTGACCGCTATATTAGTCGTGTTGATACCATTGTTGCTAGTGTTGGTTTTGTTGGTAATCCACCGGTGAATTTTCCTTCTAGTTCGCCGTATTTGAACAATTGCAGTGCAAGCCAAGGCGTTGCAATTGGCAATGCTCTCCAACGTGAACGGACAGACGCAACTCAAGACATTGGTAATTTTATCTCTATTCTCGACAATGTTATTACTCCACCTCTCGCCATTGATCCCAGCGACACGGGTGAGGTAACCTTTGAAAATCTTTTTGAGGAAATTGACGCACTGCCTGAATCGGGTGATGCTGGATACCCCGATTTTGCGGCGTTAAACCGGATTCGGTCGCGCTATCAACGCATTGCAGAGCTTGGTCCTGCTCGACAGAGACGCATTAATGCTGAAAGTCTTGAAGAGTTTTATCGCGAGGGACCAGAACTCGACGATATTGAAAATGACCTGCAAGGTTGCCTTGAACGCCAACCCATTGCTGACTTAAAGATCAACGGCAGTGATACTAATATTACCGTTCCTCTCAATTCAACTTTAACTGTTCAATGGGATGGCACTGGAGGAGCCACGGCGTGTAGTGTTACTCCGGGAGGATTTACGGGTACTAACGGCACACAAAACGTACAGATTACTCAACCGCGTGTGCAATTCAACTTAAGTTGTCAAAATGCTTCTGGTCGACAGGCAGTTGATGCAATAACCGTGACGGCACAATAGTGTTTTCTATGCGGCGTTCTCTCTTTATAAAATCCGTTCTTGTTCTTACGCTTGTTATTGTCTTTTGGAGTGGTGCTTTAGGCCTTGGTTTGCGCCCTCAAACCACGCATGCCCAGTTTGGTTTTAGTTTGGGAGAGTCATTTGATCGTCTTCTTGGTAGCACAACTTCTTGCGGCATTTTCCATATTACTGCCTGTGCTATTGAACTCTTCCGTTGGGGTCTTACCGAAGTAAGCCTTCTTGTTATTGCCTTGATGAAGGTGCTTGTTGGTATCGCCGCAGGGTTTATGCAGATTATGATTGCGCTTAACGCGAGCGTTATCTCAAGCTCAATTGTTACGATTGGTTTTCGCATTGCCTTAAATCTTGCGAATCTTGGCTTTATTCTTGCGGTTATTATGATTGCATTCGGTACCATTCTCCGGATCGAGCAATACCAACTTAAAAAAACCTTTGTCCGCCTTGTCATTGCCGCGATTCTTATAAACTTTAGCCTTCTTATTGCTGGGGGTATTTTGGATTTCTCCAATATTGTCTCGGACAGTTTTTTTGCTCGCCTTGTAAGCGTTGAGCCCGATGGTTCTCCGGGGGATCCGAGTGAGTTTTCTGGTACACTTTCCAATGCACTTAATCTTCAAAATGATATTGAGATTGATACATCTAAAATTGATACAACTATTAAGGCGTCGCAGGATTTATTGATACTCTTTATTAATTTTTGCGTGACTATTGCTTTCAACACCATTGTCCTCATTACATTCGCCGCTCTCGCGCTCATGATCATGGCACGTTATATCGCGCTTGTTATTCTACTTGTTATTATGCCTCTTACTTGGTTTTTCTGGGTTATTCCTAGTCTTTCCGGTCTTGCAAGCCAGTGGTGGCGATCTTTCCTTCGTTGGACTTTATTTTTGCCAGCAGTTTCGTTCTTTATTTATCTTACCCTCATCAGTGCTGATGAGATTACGACCACCATTGATCGCCGCGGTAACCAGAGCGAGGCCATTAGCCAAGTCAATGATTCATTTCTCTTCCTTGCCTCGGGTGCTCAAATTATTATTAATGGCATTGTTCTTTCGGGGCTTCTTATTGGAGGATTGTATGCGGCGCAACAAATGGGAATTACCGGTGCTGGTGCGGCTGTTGGCATCGCAAAAAAATGGGGAAAGCGCGCGGGTCTTGCGCCTTCAAAGCTTGGCTTACGGACAGGTCTTGCGTCTTCAAAGCTTGGCTTACGGACAGGTCTTGCGTCTTCAAAGCTTGGCTATAAATATTTGGGGGGTGAACGAGCGGCAAAAGCAACAAGTCGGGGTGTTTCAAATGTTTTAGTTCGAACACCTTTTAAGGGTCTTGCTAATCGTGCCGCGCAATTTGGGAGTCGTGAAGGCAATATTAAAGAATATCGTGAAAAGAATCTTTCTAGTCTTACTAATGCCCAACTCCAACGCGAAGCTGATCATCCTGGTGTTTTTGGTAATGTTCGTGGTGCTTCAATTTTGCAAGAACTTAATGGTCGGGGTTTGAAAATTCCACCTGAGAAAGCTAAGGCTTATGCGCAGGCGCTTAAGCGTACGCATGCTGGCATTGATCCTGAAAAAATTTCGGGTATGCAAGAGCTTCTCAAGCGCAATTTTCATCTTGCCGGAAAGCTTCTTGGTAAGACTGATCCAGTAGAGATTGAAGCTGTTATTGAGAAATATACTAAAAAAGCTGACTTCACTGAGGTTGACACAGGCGACGAGGGTATAAGAAAAGCTATTGCTCGCTATGGCACAACGTCACAGATTGGTCAGTTTGCTAAAAATGCTTCTTCAAAACAACTTAGTGAGATTCGTGAAGATCTTGTTAACCGATCTCCGGAAAACATTAAGGGGCTTAGTGAACTTATTGCCTCGCAACAAGCTGAACTTAAGGATGCTAAAGAACTTGATGATAAACCCCGTATTGCGGCTCTCCAAAGTAGTCTTAAAGATAATCGTAAAAAACGTAGCCTCGCCTTCACAACCGAGAAGGATGAGGGTAAAAAGCATGCCTATTCACTATTGGAAAGTTTCGATCAAACTATTGGCGTTCCCGCTCTTGAAGAACTTACTGGCAAAACACTCCGTAGCAATGTTGCCGCAGAAGTTGTCCGACGCGCTCCTGATGAGGCTATCAAAGAAGCTGTTAAAGATGCAAAAGACGGTAAGGCTGGTAAACTTGAGAGTATTTCCGTTGCTGAACTCAAGCGTTTCGGTAGTAATTCTGAAAACCAGAAAGATATTACTACCATTCTTCAGATTACTCCCGAGCTTGCGCATGAACTTACTGCTGGCACCAAATCAATCGAACAGGCTATTCATGAACTCAAACCTGAACAGGCAAAGAATATTGCCACTTCTTCTCTTCAAAAATTTGAAGTTGCAAGCAATCTCGATGTCAATCAACTCACTACTATTGTCACACAAGGGCCACAAGCAAAACGTAACGCCGTACGAGATGCCTTGGGATCGAAGCTTACGCCGGCTCTTAAGAACATTGCGAGTGAACTTGCAGAAACTGAAAATAAGATTTTAAGCGCTAATGCTCGCGGCGATGCGGCTCTTGCCTCCCGTCTCCGTACTGAATTCAACCGGCTCGAGGCGGGTCGTGATGCTGAACTTTCTGCACCAACAACAACTCCTGAAGCGAAGAAGGCGTATGAACTGCTTGCTAAGATGGAATCTCTCACTCATTCACCAACTACTCAAACTCCATAATTTATGTCCCAACCAACTTCAGCAGAACGTATTCGTAGCGCATTTCTTGAGCTTTCCGAGCCAGTACGTGATTGGCTTACTTCGGATCGAGCTTCAGCGCTTGTAATAGCAATGAATAAAAAACTTGATTTGTTTGGATCTGATATTAGCGTCATTCCACGCCTTATTACCCGCCTCGTGGTAGGTGATATACATCCAAAGAATTTTCCCGCGATGCTTGCGGGTGAGTTGGGAATTGATTTTCCCCAAGCGCAAGAACTTGCTAAAGAGATTGACGAGGAGATTTTGCGCCCTATCGCTAATCAACTTCGCGATGAGGCGGAGGTTGAGGTTCGCGATATTTATCTCGGTGAAGCAGAGGTACTTCCCGATGAACGTCGTTCTTCACTTATTGCTCCAGAGCTTTCTGAAAGGACATATCGTGACAACGCGACTATTAGAGTTCAAGACGTTGTTCCGCAGGCTTCTTCGCAGCCACCACCTCTTCCTGATGAATCGTTTAGTCTTCCCGGCGCCATTGCACCGGAACCATCTCCCGAGTCACCGAAGGAAGAGAGTCAAGATAAGCCCTTCATGATTCACGAAGAAAAACCACTTTTTACGGCGCCCGAAAATGGTGGTCCTTCGTTTTCCTTTGAGCGTGACCGTAAGACCACTTCTTCCGAGACCATCCCTTCTCCAACTGCGCGCATCCATTCATCAAAGCCAGGAACCGCTCGGCGCGTTATTCATTACAGCAATCTAAGAACACTACTTGATAAGAAAAAACAGGATAGTATGGAAATTTAATGTGCTCAACACTACACCTTATGATTTTTGAATCAGGAATTATGCCAATTTTGTTGTATAACCGATTCGTTCCCTGATTCGTAATTTGTTATTCGTTATTCATAATTCTTTTATCATGCAATTTCAAGTTCCTCAATTTATTGAATCTGAGGCAAAAATTGTTGGCCCTCTTACGTTGAAGCAATTTTTGTTTATTGGTTCCGGTGTTGGTCTTTCTATTTTTTTCTTTTTTGTTTTGGATTTTATTTTTTTTATCATGCTCTCTCTTTTGGTTTTGGGTATTACCGGCTCTCTTGCATTTGTAAAATATAATGGCCAGCCACTTCCTACTATGATAAAATCCGCTTTGAAATTTCTCTGGAATCCTCATTTTTTTGTCTGGAAACCGGGTAAGCCAGGATCTGAATCCATCACTCTTCCTAAGATCCCCCATCCTTCATCACCGGGAAATAAAATTAAGGACTTGGTTTTTAAGCTCAACACTACGACAAAAAACATTACACAGCGAGAACGTAATCTTCGTTTATCCAAAACGCATTCTGAAACCGACAAAGAACATTATGAAGTTATTCGTAAAAAAACAGGGGAGCGTGAAGCGGCGCGGCGTATTGATTATAGTTAAAAGAGCACATCTTTTGTGTTCTGGTGTATACTAAGGATATCTTATCCTGTTTTATGTATTTATATGGCTAGTCTTAAGGGAGCAATTAGTGCGCAAAAATTTATAGATATTAAAGATATTTATAACAATACCTTAATTATGAAAAGCGGCAGTCTTCGTAAGGTTATTATGGTAACCGGCACTAATTTCGGCATGAAGTCGAATGATGAACAAGAAATTATCTTAAATACCTTTCAAGGGTTCTTAAACGCCATTAGTTTTACATTACAAATCTTTGTTCATTCCCGGAAACTTAATATTGAGGCTTATATTGAACGCATGCTTAAGCGCCTCGAAATTGAATCCAATGAGCTTCTTCGTAATCAAATTACTGAATATTGTGAATTTATCCGCTCCTTTGTCGAAGATAACGCAATAATGAGTAAGTCATATTTTGTCGTTGTCCCTTTTGATGCAGCTCCTATTTCGGTTGCGTCTACAAAAGCGAAACCTTCTAATCCGCTTACTGGTTTTCTTTCACGATTTACCAAGAAGGAACCCGTTGTCGACCATGGTGTCGCTGAAGGTCCTGATGAACAGCAACGTGCCGCTTTTCGAAAGCTCGATGAAAAAATTGAACAGCTTGAGCAACGCGTCAGCCAAGTTGTTTCGGGATTGAATCAAATTGGCCTTCGCGCTGTTCCGCTTAATAATGAAGAAATTGTTGAACTTTTTTATAACCTTTATAATCCAGAATCTGTTGAAAAAGCGACGCTCTCCATCGCTCAAGAACATCAATCTACATCATAATGTATGGCTGATATCAAAGAAGATATTAAAAATATTATTACTCCTTCCGCGCTTGAGGTGAGCGCTGATTATATCAAGCTTGGCGATAAGTATATAAAAACGCTTTTTATTTTTACGTACCCTCGCTTCCTTTCTACGGGCTGGATTGCTCCCATTATTAATATGGCGGAACTTCTTGATATTTCGATTTTTATTTCTCCTCGCAATTCTGCATCAACCCTTAAAAAGCTGCGTCGATCTGCTGGTGAAATCGAGGCTCAAATCAAAGAGCAAGAAGCTAAAGGTCTCGTCCGTAATCCCGTTCTCGAAACTGCGCTTCACGATATCGAATCTCTTCGCGATACGCTTCAACAAGGGCAAGAAGGCTTGTTTAGTGTTGGTGTTTATATCACCATCTATGCCGATGATGTAAGGTCTCTTCATCAATTAGAAGGTAAACTCACCACGCTTCTTGAGGGGAAGCTTATCTATGCGAAGAGTGCAATCTTCCGCCAAATTGAAGGGTTTTCAAGCACGCTCCCTATTGGCTATGACAAGCTTCAAATTTTTACACCTCTTAATTCAAAAACGCTTTCTTCTTTTTTCCCTTTTGTTTCTGTTGACCTAACTTCAGAACAGGGGATTGTCTATGGCATCAATCGCTACAACAACACGTTAATTATTTTTGATCGCTTTTCGCTTGAGAATGCAAATATGGTTATTTTCGCTAAATCTGGTTCTGGAAAATCATACACCACCAAACTTGAAGCGCTACGCCTCCTTATGACGGGGATTAATATGATTATTATTGATCCAGAAAATGAATATGAACGTCTCGCTGAAGCGGTTGGTGGGAGTTTTTTTAGAATCTCTCTTAGTTCGGGGCATCACGTTAACCCATTTGATATTCCTATTATCCCCGAAGGCGAGGAGCCGGCTGACGTTTTAAAATCTCATTTTCTTACCCTTACTGGTTTACTTAAGCTCATGTTGGGCGAGATTTCCGCTGATGAGTCGGCTATTCTTGATAGAGCAATTAGTGAAACCTATGCTTCGCGTGAAATTGTTCCGGGAAAGGATTTTTCGCACGCCGAACCTCCTATTCTTTCCGATCTTGCAGCGGTGCTTAAAAATATGGAGGGTGGGCGTACACTTGGTGACCGTCTTTATAAGTATACCGAAGGAACCTTTGCTGGCTTCATCAATAATACTACTAATATTGATATTCAAAACCGGTTTATTGTTTTTTCGATTCGAGATCTCGAAGATGAACTTCGTCCGGTTGCAATGTATATTATTCTTAACTTTATTTGGAATCTTGTTCGCGCCGAGGTTCGAAAACGTATTCTTATTGTTGATGAGGCGTGGTGGATGATGAAATATGAAGATGGTGCTTCGTTTTTATTCGGTTTAGTAAAACGATGCCGCAAATATTTCCTTGGTGTTTCCACCATAACGCAGGACGTGGAAGACTTTCTTCGCTCTCCTTTCGGGCGTCCTATTATTACTAACTCTTCAATGCAGATTCTTTTAAAGCAGTCGCCCTCGACGGTTGATTTACTCGCTAAAACCTTCAATCTCACTGATGGAGAAAAAACAATGCTTCTCGAGGTTAATGTAGGGCAGGGTATTTTTTCTGCCGGTTTGAAACGTACTGCAATTCAAATTGTTGCCTCCTATCTTGAAGATAAAATTATCACTACCAATCCTGAACAACTTCTTCGGGAACAAAAGGATGCAGAAGCTGAAGCCGCAGCTGAAGCAGCCGGTACTACCCCTCAATCTTCCTAATTTAGTTACTATGCCACAATCCATTAAACGCCTTCCGCATCGTGTCGATCTCTCTCATGCCCCAGATACTCCTCGTGTCAGCGTAGTGGAGTTTATTCTCGTTGGTATTATTACCGTTGCCTCTGATGCCGCGGAGCTCTTTGTTGGGATGCTAAGTCTTATAGGTATTGGTTTTTTATTCACTCCTATTTCTTATCTTCTTGGCATTTTTGTTTCTCTTTTTACCTTTTTTTGGATTGTTTTTATTAAACGCGCAAAGTGGACCCGAGGTCCTGTTGTCTATCTTACCGGCTTTCTTCTTGAACTTATTTCTGCAGGATATCTTCCTATTCGCACTATTTCATTCCTTATTACTGTTTTGCTTATTAACCGAAAATCTATTCCGGGTGTTAAGCAGGTTTCTTCTGCTATCGAAACAGGGAAGCGTGGGGGTGGAGAACAGTATGAAAATGCTGCATAATGAAGATATCTATGCTTTTCCTTTCTAGGCACAAAAGAATTTATTTTTTCTTTTCTTTTCTTCTTTTTGTTTCTTTCTTCGCATTGTTTTTTCTTTTTCCTTTTTTCGCTTCCACGAGCAATGCTCAAACTGCTTCTCCTGAAATTATCCTCACTTGGAAAACAGATGGTTATGTTCCGGCGGAATATCGAGGGAGAATACTTCCCTCTTCCGATGTTCTTATTTCGGCCGCAGTTGAGCTTCTTCAAGATGGCAGTTTTATAGACCTCTCGGGAGCTTCTATTTCTTGGCTTGTTAATCGTCGTGTTCTCTCTTCTGGTGTTGGTCTTCAAACTTTTTCTTTTACTCCAGAGCCATTTACTTCAAGTAGCCGTTTTAACGTTACCGCACGTATTCAATACCCTCACGGCGTTGTCCGAGAGCAAACGGTTGTTATTCCCAATATGACTCCGGAAACTATTATCGATACTCCTTATCGCGACGGTGCGTTTAACGCTGAAACGCTTTTTATGCGCGCACTTTCTTTCTATTATCCTTTTAACCGTTTTGGACAAATTCAGTATTCGTGGACTATTGATGCGCGCGGGCAAAAAGAAGAGATTCATGACGGCGCCCTTACTCTCACTATTCCTCGGGTTGATCCTGGGGAACGTATTTCTGTTTCTCTTATATCTCTTATTCAATCAAATCCTCCTTCATACTCCAAAGACTCACTGTATCTTCGCTATCAGCCATGAGATTCTTTCGTTTTTGCTCCTTTTTTATATTTTTTCTTTTTCCCCTTACTGCCTTTGCGGTGCCTGTCGTTGTTCCTCTCGGCACTGCCCGGTCGTATACTGCACTCGGGCCTTATGTCATAGATTTGTATAAATTCAGTATCGGTGCTGGCGCCATTCTTGCTATGACGATGATTGTTGTCGGTGCGGTACAATATATTATTTCTGCAGGAAATCCGGGATCACAGTCTGATGCGCGGGATAGAATTACGAGCGCTATTTATGGACTTGCTCTTCTTTTGGGTGCATTTGTTATTCTTTTTACCATCAACCCAGCCATTGTTGGTTTAGGCGCGCTTGATCTTTACTTTCCCGAACCCCCCCCTCAACCTCCTGCTCGAGAGGACATTCCTCGTGTTCCGCCTTTTGGGATTCTATGGGTTCCTGAGCGAAGTCTTAATATGCAATGGAATGATCCTTGTTCTCCTACTCCATTTAATTGTAGTTTTGAAATTTTTAGATCATTCTATGATAGAAGTAGCGAAACTTGGTTTACTGAATCAATTAGCCGCCTTAATTATACAGGAGAAAATCCCCGCAACTATAACCTCGCACTAGAAGCTCCCAACAAGATCTTTCTTAACACTTGGTGGTACGTACAGAGTATTGCTACTCCCGAAGGAACGCGTAGCATTACCCCCCTTGGCGATCTCGCTTCCTCTTCTAGGAATCCAGACGCCGCAGAACATCTTGGCCTTCTCCAACTTACCGGAAACCAACTCCCCGATGCGCCCACCCTTCCCTTGCTTCAACTTGATCGTGAACCTCGCCTTAGCATTGTTGACAATTCTGGGTGCCCCACAAGTAACCCGGGGTGTGGCGCTATTCCCGAAGCAACATTTCGTATTTTTGCTTTTCGAGATTTTAGAGATGCCCCTAGTGAGTGGATGATTGCTCGTAATAGCATGTTTCTTGAAACCACTGGTCTTGCTCAACGCGTAACTATTTCTCGTTCACGGGCAGAACAAGATGGCTTGATTAATACGACCTGGGAGGTTCCGAGTAGGTGGATGCAAGATGGTTACTGTAAGATAATGGTTATTGCGCCTAATAGTTATGGTCAATTCACTGATCCAACTTTAACATTTCAGGCAATTGACTTATCAAGCGCATTTGCGGGTGGGTGCCCTCGATAATGCTTAGCAGGGTGTTGTATTATTTATATATATGAGAAAATTTCTTCGCACAACCATTCTTATCATTCTTGCTTTTGGGCTTGTGTTTTTTATTTGGTTTTTTTTCTTTCGTAATCGTGGTGACGAGCAGGTTGTAAATCCTCCCGAAGTAACTGCCACCCCTCTTATTCCTGATGTAATAGATGTTGTTGGTGCTGCTAATTTCTTGGTGTTTCCTCACCGTATTGCTGACTATTGGATTCACGAGACGACGGGTTCAATTTATGTTCTGGATCCTAATGGGACTCTTTCTCGCGTTTCGACGCGAGAGGGACAGACAAACGAGCTTTACTCTCTTGCTCTTACTGATGTTAATCGCATTATTCCTTCGCCTGACCAAACGGGAGCGCTTTTTGTTTATAACTATCCACGCAGTACCACACTTAGCTATCTTGATGTAACAACGGGAGTTCGAACGCCCTTGCCACAACGTGCTACAAGCGCTGATTGGAATCCTCGTGGGGACAAGATTGCCTTTCTTGATAGTGAGGGTGGATCTTCTATTCTTCGTATTTTGGGCATTGAGGATCAATCTATTCAAGACGCTCTTACTCTTCATCAATACGGACTTGATGTTTCTTGGGTGACTTCAAACACACTTTATTTCACCGAAAAACCTACTTCTTTTTTACCCAGTTCGCTGTGGTCTTATAATCTTTCCGACAACACGTTCAAAACGCTTGCTCGCAATGAACCCGGACTCATGATTCAATGGTCTGACGATGGACGCCAGGGGATACGCTACACCACCGCAGAAGGTGTTAATGGATTAAGGCTTATTGATTCGGAAAATAATGTCCTTGGTTCGTTTCAAGTAGCAACACTTCCCTCAAAATGCACGATTAAAGGCTCTGTTTTCTATTGCGCTGTTCCTAAAACTATCCCAAGCGATATTGTTCTTCCCGATGACTACTTTAAACGAAAGGTTTATTTTAAGGATTCGTTCTTTATTTGGGATAGTGCCTCCCAGGCTCCTGCTCGTGTCGTTACTCCTGAATTCTTAGTTGATGCTGAACATTTAGAGGTCTATCGTAATGAACTCTATTTCTTTAATCGTTATGACGATAAACTTTATAAGATTCCGCTTTCTTAACTTTTTCTTCTTGTCTTTTAAAAAAACCGCCTGCTGCGGTTTTTTTATGATAGTGGTTTTACGATCACTCCGCGCCCCGGACCCTCTCCCATACTCTCTGTGGTAACCTCTGGGTGCGTTGATAACTCGAGGTGAATTAATCTTCTTTCGTAAGCATTCATTGCGGGGAGTTTAATTTGCTCTTTATGTATAAGTACTTTTCGTGCTGCCGCGCGTGCGAGATCGGTAATAATCCGTTCTCGTTCTTTTCGGTAGTTGTTTATATCAATATAAAATAATCCGACATCGTTCTTTTTTCCTATAAGCCTGATGAGATGCTCAAAATCGGTAATAAGACGGGGGAGTTGTTTTTCAAAATACTCTCCTTCGTTTGTAAAAATTTTTATCTTTTTTGCCTCTTCATCAACGTCGACAGAGGCATCATTGAGCCCCACTAGATTCACGAGTTTTTTGATTTGTTCCTGAAAGCGTTCCATGTTCTTCTTGTTTGTCGATTGATTTATTGATTACCTCCTGTTGTGCAATTGAAAATATTGCACTGGTGAGCCAATAAAGTCCTACTGCGGCGGGTAGTTGTGGAAGGATTACGAGTGTTAAGATTGGTCCTAAGAAGACCATTTGTCGCCCCATTTTTCCTGCCGCTCCCTCACTATTGCCCACTTGGCGCCCTAGAGCCATCTTCCCCTGAATATATTGCGCTACAACCGCCAAGGCAACAATTATCATATCCCTTTCTGTTAAATTTATCAAATGAAGAAATGTATTGTTAATTATCCCCGGTGCTTTTATAAATGCATAGAGATTTTCTGTTGCTATCGCGCCGATGTCCGCCAAAAACACTCTATAGAGGGCTATGAGGACAGGGAGTTGTACTAGAAGAAGTAGTATTCCTGAAAATGGGTTTATTTTGTGTTCTTTGTAGAGTTGCATAATTTTTTTTGCTTGCTCTTCTTTGTTTTCTTTGTGGTCGTGTTGAATTTTTTTTATTTTTGGTTGTAATCGTTGAATGATGCTTTGGTTTTTGAAGCTTTTATAAAATAGCGGAAATAATATAAAACGGATTACTATCGTGAGAAGAATGATTGCAACGCCTAGGTCTTTAAAGGCAACCGTGTTGTATAAAAAAACAAGGATATTGAATAGTGGTCTGAATATGAATTCGTGAAATAACATTTTCATGGTTGGTTATTTGGTGTGTAGTAATATTTCTAGTTCTTTTTCTATTTCTTTTTTTGTATATTCTTTTATTGTTTTTTTTGGAACAACGAGCACGTCTATAAAAGAGTAGGGGATGTGTTTTCTTGTTAAGAGAAGAATTGTTCTCTTAATACTGTTCCGCTCTACTGCTTTTTTTGCGATACTTTTACTCATAAGTACCGCGAGTTTTGGTTTCTCCTTTTCTGAGCGATAGAGGCGTATCGTTGCGACGTTTCCTTGTATTGTTTTTATTGGTCGCCGCTTTATTTGGGTCTTTATTTGCAGGCGGTCTTTTTTTGCATCCATTTCTCTTTTCGTTTGGTGCTTGTTTTAGACGCTCACCTTCTTCCTTCCTTTTCTTCGCCTACTTTGCAACACCCTTTGTCCTCCCTTTGTGCTCGATCGCTTTCTGAATCCATGACTCCTTGCTCGTTTTTTCTTTTTGGGTTGATATGTTTTAGACATGTTTTTAATTTATCTTTATACTGCTTGTATTGTTTGCTTTTTTATTTGGTTACACGGATTATAGCCGGATTTGATTTATTTTTCAAGCTGGGTTTTTGTAACTAATTCCTTTTTTTGCTTGTCCACAAGAAATCCACATGTTGTTCGTTTATTCTCATTTGCTCTTTACTCTTATCATCACTACACTACTATTCAGTTACTCTTTTTGCTCTTACTTTTTATTTCGATTATTTAGATCCATTCACCCATGGAGTTACAACACCTTTGGAAAACTGCGTTAGGGGATATAGAGGTTCAGATTTCTCGTCCGAACTTTGTTACTTGGTTTACTAATAGCCAACTTATTGAACAAAAAAAGGGCGTAGCTATTGTTGCGCTCCCTAGTAGTTTTGCAAAGGAGTGGATTGAAAATAAATATTACAACATCGTACTTGGCGCTCTTCGCAACCTTGATGAAAACACTAAGAAGGTTGAGTTTCTTGTTAGGGCGAATATTGACTCTACTCGAGAAATTCCTCAAAAGCAGGAAGTTCAAGAGTCTTTTAATCAATTGCCCTTCTCTGATCTTAGGGTTGATCCTGAAACCAATCTCAACCCTCGATATACCCTCGACTCTTTTGTTGTTGGATCATCAAATGAGCTTGCCTATGCCGCTGCTGCGGCGATTGTTGCTGACCCTGGAGCAAAATATAACCCTCTCTTTGTTTACGGCGGCGTTGGTCTTGGTAAGACCCATCTTATGCAGGCTATAGGAAATGAAATTCGCACTAAATATCACAGCAAGGTTCGTGTAAAGTATGTTTCTTCTGAGCGTTTTACTAATGATGTTATTTGGGCAATACGCAACAAACGCACCGAGACTATTAAGCAAAAATATCGCCTTGTTGATGTTCTTATTATTGATGATATTCAATTCATTGCGGGTAAACCGGCAACCGAAGAGGAGTTTTTTCATACTTTTAATGCACTACACGAACACGATAAGCAGCTTATTATCTCATCCGATCAGCCACCTCGCTTCCTCCCCACTCTTGAGGAGCGGCTTCGTTCTCGGTTTGAGGGCGGTATGATTGTCGACATTGGACAGCCTGATTATGAGTTGCGGTGCGCAATTATTAATACCAAGGCGCAAAATCAAGGGATTCAACTTTCTAACGATGTTGTTTCTCTTATTGCCCATAAGATTCAACGTAATTTGCGGGAGCTTGAGGGTGTTTTAAATAGAATTCTTTTTTATCAGAATAGAAAAGTTTCTGAAATAACCATAAAGGTTGCTGAAACGATTATTAATGAAACCATTCAAGAGCCATCATATAACATTAACCCCAATCAAATTATTAAGGCTGTTTCTGAATTTTCTGATATCCCTTTAAATGATCTACTCAATCGTTCACGTAAAAAAGAGGTTGCTGAAGCTCGTCAAATTGCAATGTATTTGTTGCGAGATATGCTTAGTTTATCATATCCATTTATTGGAAAGCGTTTAGGAAAACGAGATCATACAACCGCTATTTATGCTTGTGAAAAAATTGCGGGGGAGATTAGTCACAACCCCGCTCTTGGTCAAAAAATTATGATGATTAAAGATTTAATTAATAAAGGATAACCTGTTAAAAAGTTTGTTTATAACCACTTACCTTATCTGTTATTAACTTTTGTTTATTTCTATGTTTTCTCTTTTTCACACTATTATCCTCAATCGAGTTCTCTAGATTTCCACATCTTTTACTACTTCACTTTTCCCTTATTACCGCCATAAATCCTTTGTTATTTAGTTATTTCTCTTTCTTTTTTCTGTTATACACACCCTCTACAGATACTACTATGAAATTAATTATATTAAGAACTAATTTAAAAGTAGGACTATCCTTCCTTGAGAGAGCTATTGGGGATAGTTCTAATCTTCCTATTCTCAAACACGTTTTATTACGAGCTGATACTCACAACAAACTTCATCTTTCGGCAACTAATTTAGAATTAGGTATTTCTGGTTTTATTCCTTGTAAGGTTCAAGAACAGGGTAGTATTACTATCCCTTTTGGAACTCTTCATGATGTTATTTCTCATAGCGACAGTGATCGAATTAGTATTGAGCTTCAAGGAACAACTCTTATTGTTAAGACCGATAATTATCAGGCACAAATACAAGGATCTCCTGCCTCTGATTTTCCTATTATCCCCACAATACAAGATAAACAGTCCGTATTTGAATTTAATATCTCATCCCTTAGAGAATCCCTTACTGAAGTTATTAGCGCCGCTCAAATCTCAGAAATTCGTCCTGAATTAAGTGGTGTTTTATTTGATTATCAGGTTTCTCTTTTGCGACTTGTTGCAACGGATAGTTTTCGTTTAGCTCAAAAAATTCTTCCTGATAGCAGTTGGAAATCTTCTACTCAAGAAAGTAGAAGATTTATTATCCCCCTAAAGGCCATTCAAGAGGTTATTAGAGTTTTTAGCGAAGGCGAGACTGTTCAGCTTTTTATTGATCAAAATCAGGCTCTTTTTACATCCGACGACAGAGAGCTTATTACCCGCCTCATTGACGGATCTTACCCCGATATTGATCCTATTATTCCCTCCTCTTTCGAGACAGAGATTTCTCTTGATCGAGAAATGTTTATGAATGCTTTACGACTAGTCAGTAGTTTTTCGGGGAAAACCAATGATGTTCGACTTCGTGTTTCTGAAGGGAGTAAAGCTCTCGAACTCTATTCATCACACCAATCTGTTGGTGAAAATAATTATCTTATTCCCGCAAAAATTAATGGCTCTTCGTTTTCTGATCTTGTTTTTAATTGGCGGTATCTTCTCGATGGTCTCAAGGTTCAACAATCACCAACGGTTGTTTTTGGCATTAATGGACAAACAAAACCAGCCCTTCTTAAAACTCCAGGATCTCAAACTTCTTTCTATATCGTTATGCCAATCCGTAATGAATAGGGAAAAATTCTCAACAGCTGTTTACTGTTTTATAGATTTTTGAAAAATAATAACTCCTTTTTCTATCACCTCATTCGTTTTATTCCGCGCCTGTATTTTTAGCTCATTTTGCAAACCAACATTATTCGAGCTTATTGTTGTTTGATATATATAGTTTTTACTATTAATATTTTCTCGCGATTCAACGCGCACATTATTAATAAACAACGATACGTTTTCTAATTCTTCCGAAGAGCTTATCTCAACCTCTATTGAAAATGATGATCCGACAAACGCTCCTTGTGAGGGTGTTTTCCATGTTATTTCAAATACACTTGTGTTTTGATTACTTATTATAATACCCGCATTTGCTATGGTGCTATTTGCAGGAATTGCCTGGTTAAATTCATTGAAGTTCGCAATATTATTTCTTCCCCACGCTAGCACTGCACTTTCCCAATTTTGAAATTGATTATCTGTAAATCGACTTAATGGTTCAGGGTTGTCTGGGTTGGTTTTGTCTATGTAAAATAAAATATTATGTAATTGAGGGAATTTATTTCCTTCTTTATCTTCATATACCACAATGTGTTCTCCTTTTAACATAGGCTTGTCGCTAAACACCTGTTTTGGTTTTTCAAAAAATTCATCTTGTGGGAGTTTGGTTATAACCTCTTTCATGAACGCATTCCACATTGGTACTGCTGCGAGAATACTACTTCCCCTTTTTTGCAGTGGTGTGTTGTCGTTATTACCAGCCCACACCCCAACCACAAGTGAAGGTGTATAGCCAAGCGTCCATGCGTCTCTATAGTCATTTGTTGTTCCAGTTTTTAGAGCAACTTCATATCCTGGAAACGTTGTTAAGTTAAGACTTCCTGAAAAAAGACCTCGGCGAGCGTCGATATCTGATAAAATATTGTTCACCATGCGAACGGGTTCTTGTTCGATTATTTGCTCGCCTTGTGATTTGTATTGTTCAAGTATCTCTCCTCGTGATTTTACCTCTAAAATAAATGTTGTTGGTTCTTTTTTTCCATCTTGAGCAAGCGCCCCATATGCCCCAACTAAATCAAGAAGCGTTACCTCCCCCCCCCCCAACACTAACGAGAGCCCAAACCGACTTCTTTCTCCTAGGGTTGTTATTCCTAGTTTTTTCGCCGTAGCAAGAACATTATCCAATCCAGCTAGATAAAGCGTTTTTACTGCAGGGACGTTAATTGACTGCGCCAACGCGTTCCTTAATGTAACCGGTCCTCTGAAAATCAGGTCAAAGTTTTCTGGTGAATAGCTTTTTTCTGGATTGTTTGTTGTATCGAATTCTGTTTTAACGTCAAACACAACTGTTTCTGGTTGATACCCTCTTCTAAATGCTTCGAGGTACGTGATTGGTTTAAATGCTGAACCTGGTTGTCTAAGTCCTTGTGTTGCAACGTTAAAGTTTCCATCTATTTCATCATCAAAATAATTTCTAGAACCAACCAGCGCTAGCACTTGTCCTGTTTTTGGATCAAGTGCTACTAATGAGGCATTTTTTCCTTCATATAATTCTTCGTTTCGTTCTGCTCCTTCTTTTACTACGCGTTCAGCCAATTCTTGCAACTCTGTATCAAGCGTTGTTATTACACGCAATCCTCCATTTCGCACAGTGTCCTCACCGTATTTATCGATGAGCTGTTCTTGGACTGTGATAACAAAATGAGGAGCTGTTATGTTGTTTGTTGGTTTTGCAAATCCCAGCGTGGTTGTTTGAGCCGATCTTTTTTCATTTTCTGATATAAATCCTGATTCATGCATTTTGCTCAAAACGAGATTTTTTCGTTCCTTTAGTTCTTCGACGTGCGTTCCCCAAGGAGAATAATATGTCGGTGCTTTTGGAAGACTTGCGAGTAGTGCGGCTTCAGCGAGTGAGATGTCTTGAACCGATTTTTTAAAATATCCTTGACTTGCAGCTTCTATGCCATAAATATTCGACCCATAAGGAATTTGGTTTAGGTATAGTTCAAGGATTTCATCTTTCGTAAATTTTTGTTCCAGTCGCCATGCAAGAATGAACTCTTTTAATTTTCTTTTAAATGTTCTTTCTGGGGTCAAGAATGTATTTTTCGCAAGTTGCTGTGTTATTGTTGACCCCCCGCTTCCAAATCTTTTTCCTTGAAATATATTTAATACAATCACCCTAACAAGAGAGATTGAGCTAATCCCTCCATGTGAATAAAACGAGGCGTCTTCAATTGCAAGCGTTGCTTTTTGCACATAATTTGGAATTTCCTTGAGCGGAACAGAGGTTCTTTTTTCGGGGCCTGAAATTTCGTACAATAATTTTTCTCCTGTGCGATCATAGATTTTTGTAGATTCTGCAACAACCGGAATGTCGAGCGATTCTAGGTCTGGCAATGTTGAGGCTAAATAATATAATCCCACCACTCCAACAATTCCACCCACACCCACCAAAAGAACCACGACAACAATAAGACGTATAAGGATTCTTTTTTTTCTACCCCCACGCGCTTTCCCCGCTTTTTTATCACCCAGCTTTTCGACCTTCTTTTTTTGTGCCATATATATGTTTGTTTGGCAATTGTATCTTAGGTTCTTTGTTTTTACAAATCAAAATACCTCGTGGCACCGAGGTATTTTTCGTTAATTGAACTCGTCGTTGTCGTCTTCAAACTCAAGTGAGTCAGGAAATGAATCTTCTTCCCCTAAGTCGTCTTCTAACTCTACGTCGTCTGAATCGGATCCATAGACTCCTTCGCTTTCTCCGCGCAGCGTTTGCTTATACTCTTCCGTTGTCATCGTTGATTTTATTATTGATAAGCGACCTAGAAAGCAGGTTATATAAATTATTGAAGAATTATAGCGCAGTCGCATTCCTCGTCAATCTTTTTCTTCCACAAGCATCCTTTACCCACCTATACGTCCATTATTTTTTTGCTCACGAAATTCATTTGCGGCTGTTATTGCCACCGCGAGAGCATCGCTTGCATCATCACGGCCTTCGATTTCGGGAATGCGTAATATTTTTCTAACCATTTTTGCAACCGCTCTTTTGTCTGCATTTCCATAATTTGTTACCGCCATTTTCACCTTATTCGGTTGACACTCAATTACCGGAACGTTGCATTGGAGCGCTAAAAAAAGTAAAACTCCCCGAGCCTCCGCAACGCTTAAGGCCGTTTTTTTGTTTTTTGAAAAAAAGAGTGACTCTATTCCAATGTGTGTGGGCTTAAGGTTTTTTAATAGTTGACTAAATTGATCTCCCAAAGACTTAATCCGATGCTGTGTTTCTGTTTTTGGTGGAATTTCTATAACCCCATGGGCAATTGCCGTCAGGGTGTTTTTTGAGGAGCTGACTAGTCCATACCCAATGCGATTTGTTCCCGGATCTATTCCGAGAACGCGCATGTTATTTTCCATTTGTTGTTATTTGCTGAACATCATCGTGATCATTCAGCGCTTCTATAAGTTTTATGAGTAATTGCTTATCCTTTTCTTCTATTGATTGCATAAAGCCTGCATGCCAAGCTCCGTCTTTTTTTTCAAATGCCCACAAAACACTTCCTGGGTCTGCAAGCTTTGCCTTATAATCGCTTAATAATCTTTTTAATTCACTCACAGTTCGATTATTATTATCTGTTATTGCTTCAATGATGAGAGCAGCGCCGCCTGGGCCATATGCTTCAAAAACAACTTCCTTTAAATTTTTTACTTCACTTGATTTAGTAATTGCTCGCTCAATAGTATCATTCGGAACATTTCCCTCTTTTGCTCTTCGTATCGCGTCTTTTAACGTTGGGTTAAAATCAGGGTTCGTTTCGTTTCGTGCCGCGATTTGAATTGCCTTTAATAGTTTTGTAAATTTTACACCTCGCTTTTTATCAGCAGCTCCTTTTTTGTGTTGGATTTGTTTCCAATGACTGTGTCCCGACATAGCGTTTTTTATCTTATCCTACTCAACACTCCAAGATTTGCAACTTTTACTTGAGGACCTCTTTTTTGTAGGTTACTATGAGTATAGTCCATGCTTAAATCAACAGACATACAAGAGAAGCTTCAAAAAATGCGCGAGGAGGCAGAAGAGCGTGAAGCAAAAACTCGTGCTGCAAATGCAAAGCTTCCCTATCTTAATTTAAACACAGCTCCTGTTCAGATTGAGGCGCTTAAAATGATCCCCAAAGAGCGCGCCTTCAAGCTCAATGTGGCAAGTTTTAAATACAAAAACCCCGACCTTGCCCTTGCCGTAGTGGATCCTAATATCGTGGGTCTTAAAGAGCTTATTCAGGAGCTGGAACAAGAAGGCTCAAAAATAAAGCTTTTTGTTGGCTCTATGCGCGGCGTGAAGCGTATTTGGCAATCATACCAATATGTCTATGATGAAGCTTCAAAAATTACTGGCCGGATTGATATTCGCACTGACCAGATCGAGCGTCTTATGCAGGAGCTCAAAACATTCGAAACCGCTCATAAAGCAATTTTAGAGTTTGATTCAAAAAACCGTCCAGTTTCAGAATTTTTTGAAGTTTATCTAGCTGCTGCTCTTGCAAATAGAACTTCTGATATTCACTTCGAGCCCGAGAAAGAGGGCGTTAAACTTCGCTACCGTGTTGACGGGTTGCTTCATGATATTGCAACGGGGTTAAGTGAAGATTTATATAAGTCCGTTTTAAATCGAGTTAAACTCCTTTCAAATTTAAAACTCAATGTTCGTGATCGTCCCCAAGATGGACGCTTTACTATTGGCTTAGGTGGTAAAGAAGTCGAAATGCGTATTGCTATTGCGCCATCAGAATATGGTGAGATTATTGTTATGCGTATTCTTGATCCCGACTCTATTAGTCTTACGCTAGAGCAACTTGGTATTCGCAAAGATGATCTCGAGATTGTATATCGAGAGATTCAACGTCCTAATGGCATGATTCTCAACACCGGTCCCACTGGTTCTGGAAAAACAACAACTCTCTACGCCTTTATGCGCTATCGTATTGATGAAGAGACAAAAATTATTACTGTTGAAGATCCTATTGAGTATCATGTGCGCGGTTTGGAGCAAACACAAGTTGATGAAGAAGCTGGTTATACCTTTGGTAGTGGTCTTCGTTCAATGATGCGACAGGATCCCGACATTATTCTTGTTGGTGAAATTAGAGATCAAGAGACAGCTGAGATTGCAGTGCAAGCCGCTCTTACTGGACACCTTGTTTTTTCAACCGTTCATGCAAATGAGGCTGCTGGTGCTATCCCTCGTTTTCTTGATCTTAACGTAAAGCCTGCGAGTATTGGTCCTGCTGTGAGCCTCATTATGGGACAGCGTCTTGTTAGACGACTTTGTAAAGACTGTAAGAGTCCCCGCGCCGTCGATGAGTCTTTTAATAGTATCGTCCAGAAATTTTTAACATCCCTTCCTTCTCGCGTTGATCGTAGCGATTATCAAACTATAACGTTATTTAATCCATCAGAAAAAGGATGCAATACTTGTAATGGCATTGGCTTCAAGGGGCGCGTTGGTGTTTATGAGCTATTTGTTATTGGTGATCAAGTCGAGACTATTATTCAAGAGAAGTCGGGTAGTGTAACTGTTATTCGTGAATATGCTCGACAACAGCAAATGGTTACTATGCAGGAGGCCGGTATTTTAAAAGTTTTCACTGGTGATACCACCTTTGATGAGGTTGAGTCAGCTACCGGTATTCTTCCAAAAGAATTTCAAGAATATTCGGCTATTCAGCAATCAGCATCAAAACCCGGCGGAGGTAGCGCTGCTTTTTTAACCTCTGAAACAAAAAAATCTATACAGCAGTCAGAAGATTTACAAAACAAAAAGAGCGCCTGATTTTCTGAGATATATAAAAACTATTAGTCTGTGGGCAAAACTCCGCGAGTGCGGAAAGAAATAGAGAGCTCTTTTACAAAAGTGTGTAAAAGAGGTTAGAATTCCTCCGAGGAGTGATTCAGCCTAAACCAAATCATCCGAATGACTAAAAGAAATTCCTGCCCACAGACTAATAATTTTTAATAGTTCTATTGAGTTACGACGGGTATTCTATCATAATATAGAAAATAAGTCAAGTCTCCTTAGCCCCTCCTTGTCCTCTGCCTTTTTCCCCGCGGCACATCATATTATCTTTCTCCTCGTTTCGTCAAGACCCCAAAACCCCTTCTATGTCCCAAAACACCCCTGAACAAGCCCACAACGATGCTCCTATAGATTCTCTTCTCCGGCCTGATGCTTGGAGTGATTATGTTGGACAGGCAAAGGTTAAGGAGAATTTGTCGATTATTCTTCAGGCAGCTCTTTCTCGAGGTGAAGCCTGCGACCATCTTTTGTTTTATGGTCAAGCGGGGCTTGGAAAGACTACTTTGGCTCATTTGGTCGCAAAAGAGCTTGGCGCTCATCTTAATGTTACTTCTGGTCCAGCTCTTGAGAAGATGAGTGATTTGGCCGCCGTACTTACCAACTTAGAGCCCAATAATGTTCTTTTTATTGACGAAGTTCATCGACTTAATCGTATGATTGAAGAGGTTTTGTATCCTGCTATGGAAACTCGCAAGCTTCACCTTATTGTTGGCAAGGGGCCTGGTGCTAGAACGCTTTCTCTTGATCTCCCTCCCTTTACCCTTATTGCCGCAACAACACGATCTAACCTTCTCTCAAGCCCTCTTCGATCTCGTTTTGGTGCCTCATTTAAACTTGATTATTATGAGCGATCTGACATAGAGGCTATTGTTCGGCGTTCAGCGGCTATTCTTAATATTCCCATCGACCCCGAAGCTATTTCTCTTCTTGCTGGAGCGTCTCGATCAACCCCACGAACTGCAAATCGATTACTGCGGCGTGTTCGCGACTATGTTCAGGTTCATCATATTGCCACTGTTACTGTTGATGCTGCCCGGAAAACGCTTGAGCTGCTTGATATTGATGAACTTGGTCTTGAGCCCCAGGATAGGCGTCTTCTCGAAGCCATTATTGAAAAATTTCACGGAGGGCCTGTTGGAGTAGGAACTCTCGCTGCTGCACTCAATGAAGACAAGGGTATTATTGAAGACGTTTACGAACCTTTTCTTATGAGCACTGGTCTTTTAAATAGGACTCCTTCTGGGCGTGTCGTTACTGAAGCTGCCTATGATCATCTTGGTTATCCCGAACCCGGTAGTGTTCGTTAGTGCTTTATGATTATTCGTGATTTTCTTCCCAATCCCTTCGGCAGCGATGCTGATGGGGAATATATTACTCTACTTAATAATGGTGCCACATCCATCAACCTTAACGGTTGGATACTTCGTGACGCTGGCGGAAAGGAGTATGTATTACGTCAAGGCTCTTTATCTCCCAATGAATCGCTTATTCTTTCTCGCTCTACGACAAAGATTTCTCTTAACAACAATGGAGAGACGGTGACGTTGCTTAATTCAAGGGGCGATATTATTCATTCACTTCAGTCATATGGCGCTACTCATGAAGGGCGATTAATCCAGTATGTCCCCGAACTTACTGCTGAAGTTCGAGAAGCTCTTTTTGAGGATAGCGCTCTATCTCTTTCATTTTCTTCCTCTTTTTCGTTTTTTTTCTTTCTCTTTCATGCCCTTGTTCCAGCTCTTATTCTTGCCTTTCTTTCGTTGTCTTTGATGCGTTTTATAGAGCCATGAAGCAACTTATTACTAGTCCACGCGAGATGAACATTTTTGCTACCACAACAGCACGTACGTTTCTTACCCGTAAAACACTTTTGCAACCCCTCATTATAACTCTTCAAGGAGATCTAGGCTCGGGAAAAACAACCTTCGCCCAAGGATTTCTTCGCGAGCTTGGTGTTCGTGAGCACATTACGAGCCCAACGTTTTTGCTCATTAAGGAATATGCACTGCGTCATTCTTTCTATCACCGTGCTTATCATATCGATTGCTATCGTCTTCATGCCCCAAAAGAGCTCCCACCCCTTTCCTTTCAAGACCTTTTCCTTGATCTCCATGCGATTTTTCTTATTGAGTGGCCTCACATTATAGAAAAACACATACCTCAATCCCGCGTTAGAATTTATTTTGAACACGATACGAAGAGCCGTCGATTTGTTACAATGCAACAATGAAACGACTTTTGCTTATTGATGCCCATGCTCTTATTCATCGGTTTTATCACGCCCTTCCTCCTCTTACTACTCCTCAAGGAGATGCTATTCAGGCGATTTATGGTGTTTGTAGCGTTCTTCTTAAAATCAAAAGAGAACAAAACCCCGATTTTGTAGCAGCTGCCCTTGACCGGCCTGAACCCACTTTTCGTAAGCAGCAGTTCAATGATTATAAGGCGCATCGTGCACCTACGGCTTCAGATCTCATTGATCAAATAAAGCAACTCCCCGAAGTTTTTTCTCTTTTCGGCGTGTCAACTTATTCTCAAGCGGGCTTTGAGGCGGATGATGTTATTGGAACTCTTGTCCATCATTTTAAAAAGGACAACAATCTTCTCATAACCATTCTCTCGGGAGACCTTGATTTGCTGCAGCTTGTTGAAAATGACACTGTTGTTGTAGAAATTATTAAAGGTGGGGTGAGTAATATTCAAATCTATAATGAGACAGCAGTCCTTGAGCGTTACGGCATAGCATCAAAACAACTTTCCGATTACAAGGGCCTTGTTGGAGATGTTTCAGACAATATTCCTGGCGTGCGAGGTGTTGGTAAAACAATTGCTACAAAACTTATACAAGATTTTAGAACTATCGAAGGCGTTTATGAAAATCTTCCTCTTATTGAGCCAAAGATTTCAAAAAAACTCTCCGAGGGAGAGCGTGATGCGATCATGAGTAAGCAGCTTGCCACTATTCATCTTAATGCTCCCCTTGTTTTTCCTAAACTTGAAGCTTTGCAGTGGAACGATTTTGACATCAACCTCCTTACTACGTATTTTACTCGTCATGGTTTTTCGTCGCTCCTTAACCGATTGAGGATGTGATATTCTAAATACACTCTCATGCAAAAACAAAGCGGATTTTTCTATAAAACCAAGGTATATCTTGCACTTCCCGAGATGCGCGTCTTTTGGATTTTTATGGGCATTATTGCTGCCAACATTATTATAGGCGCTCTTTATATGCGTCCGTGGTGGGTTTTTTTTGTTAGCGCTCTTATTTCCTTCCTTCTTGGAGGGGAAGTTTTTTATACCAGTCTTCGTTCTGCTCGAACAAATTATGCTCTCAAAATAGAGCGTTATCAGCTCAATGGCATTGTCACCAATCTCCGCGATGGCATTGTTGTTTATGACCATGCTTTCAAAATCTTGGTTTTTAATCCTGCAGCACGCGAAATTTTTTCTTTAGATGAAAATGAAGTTCTCGAGAAATCCTTTTCTCTAAAAATGAACAATCAAGGCAGCGCATCTCGCTATCGGCTTTTTCTTACCGTGCTTTTTCCTGCGCTTGCTCCTGTTGTGCATCGTCTTACCGATCCTGGATCGGATGTCCAAATAGTTGATTTGACATTTGATGAGCCTCGTATGGATTTACGCGTCACTACGGCTAAGATGTATCAACCGAACGGCACTGTTTTTGGATTTATGAAGGTCATTCGTGACAGGACCCGAGAGCTCTCCGTTTTGCGATCAAAGAGTGAATTTATTACCGTCGCCTCACATCAGCTCCGTGCTCCTCTTACTGCTGTTAATTGGGCATTTGAAACCCTTAATCATGAATCCCTTGAGGCTTCGCAGAAAGATCTTGTTCAGATTGGTGTTAAGGCAGCTGGAAGTCTCTTAAAAATTGTTAACGATCTTTTGGATGTTGCAAAAATTGAGGAAGGTCGTTTTGGTTATCAGTTCGAAGAAATTGAACTTGTTGGCTTTCTTACTAACGCTCTTCAGCAAGCAGAGCTTGTTGCACGGCGTCATCAGGTAAAGGTTTATTTTCAACACTCTCCAGAAGAGTCTGTGATTATTATTGGAGATCCACAGCGTCTTGGTACGGTGCTATCAAACCTTATTGATAATGCTATTAAATATAATGTTCCCAACGGAGAGGTGACCATTGGCATTCAGCGCGTTCTCAATGAACCGTTTGTGCAGATTAGCATCAAAGATACCGGCATGGGCATTCCTTCTAATGTGCTTGATAAACTCTTTACAAAGTTTTTCCGTGCTGAAAATGCCGTGAAACAAATCACTGAAGGAACGGGACTGGGTCTTTTTATTAGTAAGAATATTATCAAACGGCATGGCGGAAAAATTTGGGCTCAATCAGTTTTGAATCGTGGTACTACTTTTTTTATCACTCTTCCCACACAAAAAAATCTTATTCCTTCGAAAGAAATTGTTTATGAAGAAGAACTTTAGACGAGAATTATGAATCAAGAATTATGAATGGCGTCACGAAGAGAGTATTTTCTTATGCTTCTTGATTCTTAATTCATTATCTAAAAACATGATTGTTTATTTATACGGACCCGATACGTTTCGTAAACGCGCAAAAGTACAAGAGCTTGTTGATGCCTATAAAAAGAAACACTCTTCGCTCGGTGTTCGGTCTTATGATTTTTCTCTTCGCAAAAAATCTACCGATACACCCCTCCTGCAAGACATAATCTCTTTCCTTGAGAATGCTTCTCTTTTTGATTCTTCTAAGCTTATTCTTATTTCTGGTATCCAGTCGACCGACGGTGACGTTGCGCGTATTTTAAAACCTCTTCTCAAGGACGCTGTTGTTACTATTATTCTTCAAGCTGAAAAAAAACTGGGGAAAAATTTTGCATGGCTTACTGGCGCCAAATCTCAATCTTTTGAATTTCTCCGCGGTGCAGAGTATATTTCATGGATTCAATTATATGCTCGTGAATGCGGATTTGAGATGAGGCGTAGCGACGCGGCTTCTCTTTCGATTCTTTATGATAAAGACACTTGGGGTGCTTCTTCTGAAATTCAAAAATATGCACTTGGCGCTATATTCAAAAACGATACTGTGCCGGCACCCGCTTTTTTTCCACTTGTTCAGACCCTCAAAGGGGCGACTTCTTTTTCACGAAAACTTGTTGCGCTTGGCTACCTATTAGCCTCTGAAGATGCTGCAGCTATTTTCAATATTCTTGCTTCGTTGCAACCTCCGGAACAAAAAGTACTTATGGCCGCGTATGACGCAGCCATAAAATCAGGAAAACTTGAATATTCAGAAGCGCTTTTCGATATTGTTCTTAGCTCTTCGTAGCAGTATTTGCGAATTTTTTTGCGATTTGTGATTTCAGGCGTGCTGCTCGATTCTTTTTGATCGCGTTTGTCTTTGCGGCTTTATCTATCACCTTAAACACTCCAGAGAGCTTCTTTGCGGCTTCTTCCTTGTTGTCTGCAAGTGTTTTTATAATGTCTTTTCTCGCATCCTTCCATGTGCGATTTTTTGCAAGATTCTCTGTGTGGTGCTTCTTACTTTTTCGCAGATATTTTTTTGCTGATTGAATGTTTGGCATAGTATATTGCTTATATTCTCCCTCTTTGCCTTGGGCTTATCAATAGAATTGAATAATATAGGGTTTTGGAGCTTTTTGCAAGTGCCTGGTAATAATTCGCGCTCTCATAGATACTCCTCTATAATAAAAGCCATGATTCAAAGTATTTCGGGCATTTTAGAGATCAAGCGACCAGGTCTTATTGTGATTTCTGTTCATGGAGTTGGTTTCCGTATTATCCCCTCTGCAAGCCTTGCAGCTAGCCTCCCAGAAGAAGGTTCTTCCGTTACTATTCTTACTCATCTCCACGTTCGTGAAACAGAGTTGGTGCTTTTTGGATTTTCTCAATCTCGTGAGCTTTCTCTTTTTGAGCGACTTACTACTGTTTCTGGTGTTGGTCCTAAGTCTGCCCTTTCTATCTTAAATGTTTCCCAAATAGATCAATTTATTACCGCCATCAACGAGGGGCGTACCGAGCTTATTACCCGTGCTTCGGGCATTGGTAAAAAAACAGCGGAGCGCATCGGTCTTGAATTAAAAGGCAAGCTTGACATCATTTCTGCTCCGCAAACTATTAGCCTTATGGAGTCTGATCTAGAACTTGAAGAAACCCTTATTGGATTAGGGTATAGCAAAAATCAAGCGCGCACAGCTCTTACAAAGCTAGATCCTACCATTAAAGGATTCAAAAATCGTTTGCGTGCAATATTAAAAAGCGGTAAACAGCCAACAAGATAATCGTTTTGGATTTGTTAATAATCTAATGAGTTATACGAGATGCAATTTCTAAAAAACAGTTATCACTACCTCCTTTCTTTTTTCAGTTTTCTTTTTTATCGAAATCCTTCGCGTGATATTTTTGTTATTGGCATTACGGGGACTAAGGGGAAAACAACGTGCGTGGAGGTTCTTAATACAATCCTCAATGCTGCTGAAAAAAAAACGGCAGTACTTTCATCTATTTCTATTAGTATTGGCAAGAATACATATCCCAATACCACCGAAACCACCATGCCAGGAAGGTTTTTCATTAAGCGATTTTTGCGTCGTGCTGTTCGAGAACGGTGTGAGTACGTAATTATCGAAGTTACCTCACAGGGCATTCTTCAGCACCGACATCGGTTTATTGACTGGGATGCGATTATTTTTCTTAATCTTCAACCAGAGCATCTTGAAGTGCATGGAGGTCTTGAGCGGTACCGCGCTGCCAAGGTTTCTTTTTTTTCCTATGCAGCTCGCCACTCACCTCACCCCCTGTTTTTTATTAATCAAGACGACGAACATAAAGAGTACTTCATCCATGCTATTCACGGAGTTGGAAAAACACTATTTTTTTCCGGACACGACGTTATTGTGCGTGGATGGCTTGATACTGCATTTAATCGCGTTCACGCCGCTGCGGTTCGCGCCTTTCTTCTTTCTCAACGTTTTCCTGAATCGTTTATTACAGAGCAACTCAATGCTTTCCCCGGCCTTCCAGGGCGTATGGAGGTATTGCCCGTCCTTGTTACCACTCCAGCGGGAGAGCCGCAAGCGTTTAAGGTTGTAATTGATTATGCACATACTCCTGATTCGCTGGAGGCGTTGTATAAAGAGCTGAAACCACAAGCGCGTAATCTTATTTGCGTAGTAAGCGCAACGGGAGGTGGGCGTGATAGGTGGAAGCGACCTCATATGGGACGTATTGCTTCGGAGTATTGTTCGAAAATTTTACTTACAGACGAGGATTCTTATGATGAAAACCTGCACCAGATTTTATCGGAGATAAAAACTGGAATTTCCGATTCCCAATTTCCCATTTCCAATATTTACGAAATTATTGATCGGAAAGAGGCGATTCGGAAAGCGATTAGTTTAGCGCGGGAGGGAGACATTGTTGTTACGATTGGAAAGGGGAGTGAGCGATGGATTCATATAAAGCAGAAGAAAAAGATTCCCTGGAACGAACGTGAGTGCGTCCAATCTATTCTTTCCACGATGCAGTCTTCTTAAATTAGCGGTATACTTATATATACTCATCGATTTATCAAGTTATTTTAGCCATTCTCTTTTAATGAAACTTACTTTTTTTGGAGGCGTTAAGGAAGTTACCGGATCAAACTATCTTCTCGAATCTGGAGGTACGCGCATTCTTGTTGATTGCGGGCTTCATCAGGGAAGACGTTTTTGTGAAAAGCATAACTGGGAGCCTTTTGGATATGATCCCGCATCTATTGATGCAGTTTTTTTAACCCACGCTCACATTGATCATTCGGGTCGTCTTCCAAAACTGTATCGGGAAGGATTTCGAGGAACCGTGTTTTCAACACCACCGACACGAGCTGCTTCTGAATTTCTCCTTGCTGATTCAGATCGTATTCTTGAGCGAGAGGCTGAGCAACAACAAAAACCCATTCTTTACAACCACGATGATCTTATGGGTGTTCTTAGTCATTGGAAGGGGATCCCTTATCATGAACCTGTTGCAGTAGGATCTTTTAAAGTCTCTCTCTACAACGCAGGCCATGTTTTAGGATCGAGTATTATTGTTGTTGAAGTCGAAGGGAAGCGTATTGCATTTTCTGGAGACATGGGGAACTCTCTCTCTCCACTCTTGGGAGCCACTGAAATTCTTGAGTATGCTGATTATTGCTTGATTGAATCAACATATGGTGGACGTCTTCATGATACTTCTCATAATCGAAAAGATATCTTAGAAGACGTTATTGAGGACACCGTTACGCAGGGGGGGACGCTCATGATTCCTGCTTTTGCAATGGAGCGTACACAAGAGCTTTTATATGAACTTAACGATCTCGTTGAACATAAGCGCATTCCTCGTATACCGATTTATATTGATAGCCCTCTTGCTATTAAGCTTACGCGCGTTTACAAGCAGTACCAAAAGTATTTTGACTCAAGCGCCCAAAAACTTATTCGTGGCGGAGAACAAATTTTTAATTTTCCAGGACTTCACCTAACTGAGAAAACAGAAGAATCAAAAGCGATTAATGCCGTTGCCCCCCCAAAGATTATTATTGCTGGATCTGGAATGTCTCATGGTGGACGTATCCTTCATCATGAGAGGCGTTATTTGCCAGACCCGAAGAGCACGCTGCTTATCATTGGCTATCAAGGAGCTCAATCACTCGGGCGGCGTTTGTTGGATGGCGCTGAGACGGTTACTATCTTTGGCGAATCCGTTTCTGTACGGGCTCGCGTTAGAAATATCGGTGGTTATTCCGCTCACGCTGATCAGGCGCAACTTCTTGCGTGGCTTAAGCCTCTTAGAAAAAGTCTTAAGAATGTTTTTGTCGTTCAGGGGGAAGAATCTCAAAGTGAGGCTCTTCTTGCGGCTATTCAAGACCAACTCGCCATTCATGCTGAAATACCGCAATTTCAAAATACATATGTGTTATAATTTTTTCTATGCCATCTACTCCTCGTAAAAAAATAGCAACGCCTTTTCAGAAAGCCGAGAGTCTTCTCAAGCCCTTTTGTGTTCGTTGCTCAATTGCCGTTTCGGGCGCTGCTGTAACCGGGCATTGTGCACCCGACGTTACTGAAAAAGCTGAAGAAATTGGGCGTGAAATTGCTCGCAGGGGCATGATTTGTATGACCGGCGCTACAACGGGGCTTCCTTATTGGTCCGCAAAAGGAGCGAAGCAGGAGGGGGGTATGGTTATTGGCCTTTCGCCCGCTTCAACTGAGCTTGCTCATATTAAAACATATCATCTTCCCGTTGATTATCATGACCTTATTATTTATACCGGATTTGAATACTCTGGACGTAATTTGATTCTTACTCGATCTGCCGATGCTGTTATTATTTTATGCGGCCGCATAGGAACACTTAATGAGTTTACCATCGCTTTCGAAGATAAAAAACCCATCGGTGTTCTTGAGGGAAGTGGGGGTACAGCGGATATGCTTAAGGAAATTCTTAAAGAATCACATCGCGGTTCTTCACATGTTGTTTTTTCTTCTGACCCCAAAGACCTTGTTGAAAAAGTGAGTGCTATGGCAGGTGATTTAAAGCGTAAGGCGGAAATGTAGCTTTATCATGACGCGACCTCGCGGCTTTTATCACGGATACGTGTTGCCCGTGAGTATTCTTTCGGGAACCATTATTGGAGCGGGGATTTTTTCTCTACCTTTTATTTTTCAACGTGCCGGATTTTTCTTAGGCTTTATTTTTCTTCTTCTTGCTACTGTGGCATATATCTTGCTTTATCTGATGTATGCTGACGTTATTATTGCAACTCCTGGCCACCATGATTTTGTTGGATATGCTGATCGATATGGAGGAACATTTTTGTATTGGGTTAGTATTTTCATAGCTGTTGTTCAGATGATTTTTGTGCTTACTGCCTATTTGGTGTTGGCCGGAAGCTTTTTTATTTTAATTGGTATTGGCGAATCTTCTACATTTAATGCCGTTCTTTTTTGGATGGTGGGCTCAGTTTTGTTTTTTATTAATCTTCGTCGTATTGCATTTATTGAGCTTATTATTACCTCTGCTATCATCGCCATCATTGCTTTGTTATTTATTTTAGGAATTCAACGCAGTGCCCCCATCTCATTTTTTGGCGCTCCGCGGTCTTTTTCTTTTTTTCCTCTAGCACCAATACTTTTTTCACTTGCAGGACGTACCGCAATACGCTCGGTTGTTGACTATCTCAATCCACGCAAAGGAACACGATTTGTTTCGCACATTCGTCGCGTTATTGTGTTTGGAACCCTTGTTCCAGCTTTTGTTAATCTTGTCTTTGTCATTGGAGTTTTATCCCTTACTCCTATTATTACCGATGATGCTGTGCGAGGACTTATTGGATTTATTCCGGAAAGTATTCTCATTGCAGTTGGTTTCTTGGGTGTTTTTTCTCTTCTTAGTTCTTATGGCGTTATTGGTATTAATATTGGCGACATTCTCCGTTACGATTTACGGTTACCGCTTTTTATGCGGATCAGTATTGTTCTTGGGGGTCCTCTTGTGCTCTATTTCTTAGGATTCAAAAACTTTTTGGTGCTTGTTTCTTTTATTGGGGGTGTTTTTCTTGCCCTTGAGGCGTTTGTTATTATGTATCTTTGGTTTAAGGCGCGATCGAAAACTAATACAATCTTTCCCTATCGCAAAGGAGTTGCCGTCGGCTTTATTTTTCTTATTTTTAGCATTGCCTTCATTGCTGAGCTTAGTGTTCTTTTTTAATAACCGTTAGCATTCACATTTTTCAGATTGTTTTGTTTTACTTCTCGTATTATGGTTGAGGCATGAGGCGTATTTTATTTACTTTTCAAACTTTCGCTTTCTGTCTTTTTCTTTTGACGTTTTCGTTTGGTGTGCGTATATTTCTTTATCAGTTTACCTCGGGTTTTCATGAATATGAGGCGGTGTTTTTATATTTTAGCGATTTTCCCATTATTCTTTTCACCCTCGTTTCATTTTTTGGTAGTAATTTTTTAGTTCGTATTCCGCGAAGCGTGATGGTTTCTTTTGCTTTATTTATCAGCACTGCTTTTGTTTCGATTGGTTATGCTTATTCTTCTAATCTTGCTTTGTATTCCTTCGCTCGTCTTTTTGTCCTTGTTTTGTTTTCTTTAGCACTTGCCCATTTTTTAACAAAGCAGAGGTTTGTGTTTTTAATGTATGCACTTGCCTTTCTTGCCATGTTTCATTCTTTGATTGGTATCGGGCAATTTATTTCTCAAGAGAATCTTGGCCTATCGTTCTTGGGTGAATCTCCTATTAGCTCTCTAGACGGAGAAACAAGTAAATTTTTTATTGGTGGCGGTGGCGTTGTTCGCGCGTATGGGCTTTTCTCTCACCCTAACGTCTTCGCTCTTTTTCTCGTCTTGGGACTTTTTAGTTTTTGTTTTTTGTATCTTTATCGAGACAGCGGAGCGTATCGCTATAATACCGCGCAATCTTTTTTGGAAAATTTTCGGCGTTTTCGGTCAGAATCACATTTTTGGGAACGTCTTTTATTATCGAGTGGCATTTTTATTGTTGTCGTTGGTCTCGCGCTTAGCTTTTCTCGGACGGGATGGTTTATAGCTTTTTTTTCGGTGGCTCTTTTTGTTGCTTTTCGCTTTTTTCAACCTCCTTTTCGTCGGGCGAATCTTCTTCCTCTTGGAAAGCTAGTTATTATTCTCGGTTTTTCCTTCGTTGCTACCCTTGGTATATTCCGATGGGTTCTTATTCCTCGTGCTTCACTTAGCTTTTCTGAACCTGCGGTTGTGGAGCGTTTGCGCTATAACGATGTAGGTGTTTATCTTCTGCGATCGCACCCCTTTGGCGTAGGTTTTGGCAATCAAGTGTTATATTCGGCTCAAGAACGTCTTTATTCCTCGTTTGGTCTTTTCTCTGTCTCCCAATGGCAACCGATTCATAATCTTTATCTACTTATTGGGGCGGAACTTGGTGTTCTTGGTGTTATTTCATTTCTTCTTTTTATTACCGGGCTTTTATGGATTCTGTTTCGATCTCGCTATAGCCTCGAGCAGAATCTAGTCATCGTGCTTTTCTTTGCCGTTCTTGCCTTTGGTTTTTTTGACCATTTTTTGTGGACTATTCAACAAGGGAGAATTATGTTGTGGCTTGTGATGGGATTGGTTATATTTGTGAGCGGGCAAGGAGAGGCGAACAACGTTTCTTCTCCGAAGAAAAATAGTAAAACCCAGCGGTTTTAATATTCTCGCCACAGGAAACCTTCCGTTTTTTCGACCTCTTATCTCGCTTGGTTCTCCTCGCAAAAAAACAAAACACCTCACAAGGAGGTGCTTTGTTTTTAGAGCGGGCGAGGAGAATCGAACTCCCGTCTTCAGCTTGGAAGGCTGACATAATAGCCACTATACGACGCCCGCTTTTTGGGATGAGTTAGCGTCATTTTCGCAAAGCGAAATCTAAGTTATTCTATTGTAGTCGAGAATATTTTTTCAAGCAACTTTTTCTCCTTGATTTTTACTTCGTTTCGACTATACTAATTTGGATGAAAAAATGGAGTCTTTGGATGTATGTGGGCGGTTCCACTCTTGTCGTCGTGATTATCGGCGCATTTTTAATTTCGAAACAGAGCTCTGTAGAGATTCCTGAAGAATTTTCAGCTGCACGCGATCAAGGGGCGATTATTGCGAGTAGGGTTGTTTCTTCGTATCGTGATTCCCTTACTAATCTTCAGTTTATTGCTGAACTAGATAGAGCTCATGAGTGGGATGAAGCGCTTCGTATTGTTCGTGCAGAACTTAATCGAGGTGATTTTATTCGCGCTGATGTCATTCAGCTTTCATCACAGCTTGAGCGTATGGCTCGTCTTCTTACCGATATTCAACCTGAACGTGCACGTCTTATGGCAACAGAGGCAATTAGCTCAGAGGTTGCTCTTATGAGCAGGCTTCTTAGCTATAATGCGCTTCTTGTTCAATTTTTTGAGACACTGCAACAGAAGTTTGAAGGGTCACTTCCTAATGCAGATGAGGCGATGCAGGCACTTCTTGTTAAGATTAATGAAGAGGTCCAGGCTATCAATGTCTTTAATGAGCGTTTTCAACAGGCGTTTGCTGAATTTGATAGAATTGTCGGGAATAAGTAGTATAAAGATATTGTCGGATTCGGTTTTATCGACTCTTTCATTTGCACAGCGGGATGTAGTATAGCGGTAGTACGCGTGCTTTGGGAGCACGTAGTTCGGGTTCGACTCCCGGCATCCCGACCAAGTTAGACATTGAGAGTTTTCGGAAGAAGGTACGCGCTCGCTTCGCTCGCGCACTGGGGGGATTTTATTCTGATTTTCCGCCACAATCCGCCATTCGCCCGACCAATCCCAGCGGACTTTTTTGGAAAGCAGGCGGCGGTTCGTTCCAATTTTTTCCACCAACGATTTGATTTCATCAAATTCGTTGGACGAAGCCAGTTTTTCAGCGTGGTGAGCGGTTAAAATCCATTCGCGCAAGGGTTCGATCCAATTGTTTCCCTTTCGCCCAAAATCAGACTTCCTTCGCTGGAGGTCTGTTTTGGTGGTGATAAGTTCGTCCTTTTTGGCGAGATAAGTTTCCTTTTCAATGCTTCCGTCCAAAAAGGCGTTCACCAATCTATCAAGTTTGGTTTCAGTTTCCTTGGTTTCCTTTTCCAGATTTTGGGCGAAAGATTGCGAAGACTGACTATTTTCTTTTTCCCACACTTCCACTTGAGCCAGCATTTTTTCTTTCCAGTCTTCGCAAAGAGCGACTTTTGAAATTTCCGTTTTTAGTTGCTCGGTGAGCAAGTCCTCGCGCAGATAACTTTGTGAACACGAGCCAAGCCGCTTGGTGCAACGGTAGTATTTATAAGTGCCGCCGTGTCCGTGTGCATATTGAGCAGTAATGGCCGCACCGCATTCGCCGCAAGTGAGCAGTCCGGTGAATGGAAAGTTATGCCGCTTTTTGGAATGGCGCGGCTTGGCTCGGTTCTTTAGCACTTCTTGCACTTTCTCAAAAGTCGCTCTGGAAACAATTGCCGGAAAACCGCCCTCGTAGGTTTCGCCGTTGTGAACGATAAGTCCTAAATAAACTTTGTTTGTCAGCATTCTCTGAAGTGTTGCTTTGCAAAGCGGTTTTCCGGTCCCGCTCACCACGCCCCAAAAACTCAGGCGTTCGCCAAGCGATAAAAGAGTATGGCGGCCTTGCGCGTATTCTTCAAACGCTTTCTTGATAACTCTCGCCTTGGTTGGTTCCGGCTCAATAGTTCGGGTTTTTGGATTGTTTACATAGCCGAACGGCGCAAGACCGGGCCACTCGCCTCGCCTGAGTTTTTGGCGAATCCCGCGCTTTGCGTTTTCCGACAAATTGTCGGAATAATATTTTGATTGGCCAAAGGCGACTTGAAGCATGAAAAGTCCTTGCGGAGTTGGCTCAAACCAAAAGGTGGGAAAGCGCAAAGAAGCGATTTTTGTGGTGTCTATGGAGTAAATGATCAAACCACCATCAACGCTGTTGCGAGCGAGACGATCCGGGTGCCACGCGAGAAGTCCTACCGGAGTTTTGCTTTCCTGCACTTTGCTCATCATTTTGTTAAATACTTCTCGCCCAGGCTTCTTTGCGCTTTTGTTCTCAATAAAAGTTTCGGCAATATCAATGTTTTCTCGCTTGGCAAATTCCGCCAACTCCGCGAGTTGGGCTTCAATGCTCATCACTTGACGTTCCTCATCCTCGGTAGATTTTCTAGCGTAGAGAAAATATTTTGTCATATTTTTGTTGTTAGTCGCCTTTGGTCGTAAAGCGCGGGATTAAAAACTGGCTTCGTATTCCGCCGAAGGCGGAAAGGAAAAAATTGGATACAAATTTCATTTGTGAATTGCTTTGCAATTTCGAACCGCCACCTGCTTTCCAAAAAAGTCCGCTGGGATTGGTCGGGCGAATGGCGGATTGTGGCGGAAAATCAGAATAAAATCCCCCCAGTGCGCGAGCGAAGCGAGCGCGTACCTTCTTCCGAAAACTCTCAATGTCTAACTTGGTCGCAATTACTGAACACAGTGCGAACCTACTTTGAACGGAATTGACCCGCCCCGCGGCTCCGCCCGCCTGACGGCGGTGCAAAGCAAAACATTTTTCTCTTTTTTCAATTTTGGCGCGCGACCCTTTTTCTTCTAAAAGGAATTAAAAAATGTTTTGCTTTGCTTCTCTTGACGGAGCAAGAGAGTGGAACCGCTCCCACCCCAGCCGCGCCTTCGGCGCGGTGAGCAGGCGGGCAAAAATTCCTTCCCCCCAACCCCCTTCCTTTTTGCCCACCTGCTGGAAACCCCCAGCGATTTTTTTGGACGGCGGGACCGAAAGATACGGAAAGGTTGCGCTGGCCCCCCGTGCGCGCGCAACAAAGCGGAGCTCCCTTTTGTTTGGACAAGTATTTTGAAATTTGTTATCATTGTAATTGATGAAAGCTAAAGGATACTTTTTAACCTATACAATATAATAGTATATCTTACTGAAACCTATGTCAAATAATAATCAAGGTTCAAAAATAGCCAAAAACTTGAAGAAAATCCGGCAAGACAAGGGCATTTCTCAAGATCGCCTGTCCAAACTGGCGGATTTGTCGCTTAATACCGTTGTTACGGTAGAATCGGGCGTGAATCCAAATCCTACCATTGAGACACTGACCAAAATTGCTAAAGCATTAGAAGTCGGTGTTGATGATTTAATCAAATAAACTTATGGAACACGACAATTTTCAAAAGAATCTATTAAAACACACAGAGGACTTTAGAAAAGTCCTTGCTACCCCGTCCGGTGATTGGTCGGTGAAGGGTTTTATCGATATAGCGAAAAATGTCTATACCATCTCGGTTGACACAAAAGTTGTATCAAAAATTATTGAGCTTATGATGTTTCCGGTCATTCAGAAATTTGCAAAAGAGAATGGCTATGAAATGATTTTTTCTGCGGAGCAAAATCATTATCCCGATGTTACTTTTGTTACGAAAGACAAAAAGAAAATCGCCCTTGATCTAAAAAGTACATACAGAAAAAATCACGATGTGGTTTCTGGTTTTACGCTTGGAGCGTTCACTGGATATTTCCGTTACAGGGATTCAAAGAAAAATATCACTTTCCCATACAAAGATTATGACAAGCATTATATTCTTGGTATAATCTATACCCAACAGGAAGAACTGATAGACGAAAACAAAGTGTATAACATTGATGATTTAGAAGATATTTTGTCAGTGGTTAAAGATTTTGATTTTATCGTTCAAGAGAAGTACAGAATCGCCAAAGATCGCCCCGGAAGCGGAAACACTAAAAACATTGGTTCCTGCGTCAAAATGAGCGAATTAAGAGAAGGGGCGGGGCCGTTTTCTACGCTGGGAGTTAAGGTGTTTGACGACTACTGGATAAATTACATGACACTAGAAATGGCGCGGAGCGCGAAACTGAAACGACCACCATACTCGAACCTCAAAGATTATTTGAAATATCGCAACATAAAAAATCTTTAGCTATGAGAACCGTAAAACAACAGCAATCACAATTATTCAATGAGATTCCAACGAAAAACGCTGGTGTTTTGCCGTCTACTCGCTATCAAGGAAGCAAATATAAAATCCTCAAGTGGATAGATTACTACACAAAAGATTTGGATTTTGACACAGTACTTGACGCTTTCGGTGGAACCGGTTGCGTTGGCTATATATACAAAAAAAACGGCAAGCAAGTTTTCTACAATGATTCATTAAAATTCAATCATTATGTCGGGCTTGCCTTGATCGAAAACGAAGAAACCATACTGAACAATGAAGATTTGGATATTATTCTCAAAAAACATCCTAAAATAAAATACCCGTCTTTCATTTACGATACTTTCCACGATATTTATTTTACGGACGAGGAAAATAAATGGCTGGATGTTGTCATTACAAACATTAGGGAAATACAAGATAAATACAAACAGGCTTTAGCATATTATGCCTTATTTCAATCTTGCATAATCAAGCGGCCATATAATTTATTCCATCGAAAAAATCTCTATATTAGAACAGCGGAAGTCGAAAGAAGTTTTGGTAATAAAAAAACATGGGACACTCCATTTGGGGATCATTTTCTCAAGTTTGTTGAGGAAGCAAACAACGCAGTGTTTGATAATGGAAAAAAGAATCAAGCGCTACATTCGGATGTTTTCGATTTAACTATCCCGAAAATTGACCTTGTTTACATTGATACGCCCTATATTTCTACAAAAGGCATGGGCGTAAACTATTTTGATTTTTATCATTTTTTGGAAGGCATTGTTTTCTATGATGAGTGGGCAAAACTCATTGACGAAAATTCAAAACACAAAAAGATAAAAAACGGCAAAAATGAATGGTGTAACAAAGGCGAGATACATGGTGCTTTTGAGCGATTGTTTGATAAATTCAAAAATTCAATTTTAGTAGTTTCCTATCGTAATGACGGCACTCCGACAATATCTGAATTGGTAAATATGCTCAAAAAATACAAAAAGTCTGTTGAAATAAAAAAACTGGACTATAAATATGTTTTGAGCAACGGGAACTCAAAGGAAGTTTTGATTATTGCTAAATAGCAACAATGAATATTTCGTTTTCAAAATTATTGCTGTCAAAGAAACTCCTTGTCGGAATTTGTTTTTTGGTTGGGCTGATAATTGGCTACATATTAGGACTTTTTAAGATACATACACTTTTCTCATATTCTCTACCAATAATTTCAATTGATTTCTCGTGGCTAAGTTGGTTCGGACGGATAACACCAAATCCAACATTTTTGTCCGATGTCGCCGCATTTGAAGCCGCGATCATTGCCTTTTTAGTGCCTTTGAGCATAGAGATAATTTCAAAAATATCCGAACGCTACAACTCCGATGTTATTACTCGCTCATTTAATAACACTTGGGAAAATAAAATTCTTCCGCCATTTCTGTTGATAAACATTGTAGCCGCGATTCTTTTACGTTTTTTCGTTCAGGACGATATCAACTCCGTGGTATGGAAAATACTCGCGTGGATTGTTCTGCTAGTTTTTATATACATCGCCTTTGCAATTTGGCGCATAATAAATCGGATTAAAACATTTATGAGTGATACAAAATCCGTTATTAGCCAACTTTATGAAGATGTTGAAAAATCTATTGAATAAAAAAGCGACTGCTTCCAAGCAGGATATTTTGGTGCAATCCCTCGAAGGGATTGGGGATATTTTAGTGTTTGAAACGAAGAGACAAAAGAACAAGCTCGTTTTAGATGGCTTGCAGAAAATAAGCGATTCGGTAAAAAAGATTTTTCAAATACAACAAGACGATCCGGATAGATTCGAGCAATTGGTAGTCAGTCAAGATTTTTTTGAGCTATATAAAAAAGACGAAAAGGAAGCAAAGTTCCGCCTCGCTTTTGATCCAGAAAAATATTTAATTAGTTTCTCAACGGCTATAAATCAAATTGTGCGAGTATATGAGGCCGCAATAGGGTCGCAAAACGAAGAAATGAGCAGGTTTGCGGTTTATCATATCAATTGGATACTTGCGGCTTTGTCCTCACAACAAAACAACGGACTATTTGTTGAACAGATTTTACGAAAACTGGCAGAAATAACTAGAACCGCCGTACAGCGCAATGATGGCTCTGCCTATGCCGCAGCAATTCACTGGTACACAGATATTGTTTTTAATAGGCTGGGCAAGAAAGGCGATTTCCAGCTTTCTTATCTCGATCTTTTTGATAAATACTTTTTTTCAACTGTTCGATATATCGTCGCCGAAAATCAAACTTCTATTTTTCATTCATTAGTTTCGTCTTTGGTTGACGGTATTCATGTTCCCGATTACCACCGAGGTGAGGTTTGGAATTACGGACACATTATTTTGAACGAAGATTTGCAGAAATATAACAAGCTTGACGCAGAGCATGGCGTAGAAAAACGAGTTAAGGAGCTGGTCGATTCAGAAAGTGATCTAAACACTCAAGAAAAACTAGGGGCGTGGCTAAAAAAGTTTGATGAGTTAAAGGCAATCATCGAGCCAAATTTAGATGAGGAAAAAAAGAAATCCGCACAAGAAATTGAGGAGAAAATAAGAGATTTTGCTACCTCGCAATTTAAGTATCGAAATCTTTTAGAGATAGTTTTTGCTATAGGTGCATACTGCTTATTTAAGCAGAAGTATAGCTATCTTAAGTACCTTTGGGAATACAAACAGCCCCCAGATTCAGACGCCTCTTGGATTGGACACGATATAACGCCCAGATCATTAGACGAGGTAATAAAATTTTATTTCCGAAAAGGGCTTTTTGAGAAAAAGTTTGATTTTTGGGAAGGACATCATGGAAGCGAGAAATATTACAAGCAATATTTCCTATTGCTACTGGCTCGCGTATTGCAAAGTGCTTCTGCAGACGCGGAAGGCAAGTACTCACAGATTGAAAATTATAAATTGCCCGACTTGCACGTTTATAGATTAAGCGATCTTGAACACTCAATAGATGGATTTATTGCGCTATCGACCGAACTCAAGCAGGCCGGAAATATGCTTGCAGAAATTGGTTTTGACACCGCAAAATTAGATGAAATTTTTGACGCTAAACTTGTGCCTTTCTTGAATAAGCTTAAGAAAGAAGCGGAAAAACAGATTTCTGCAAAGCATAAAACAGGAAATATCAGCCAAAAGAGGACTGGGGAATTTAAGAAAGAAGTATTAAAGAGTTTCTACGAGGGTGCGAATCTGCGTGATATTTTCGCCAAGCATTTCAAAACATACGAGGATAAAACAAAAGAAAAAATCGCTGGCAAAAAGGAACGTTTTGGAATCAATATCGTTGACGACAAGGCTTCGTTTTTTGACGAGTGGCATGTTCATTATGTTGGTTGGGGTGAAAATTACGGGCGCGATCTCGCCTCTGGCGAAAACTCCTTTTTGCTTGATGGCATAGCGAAAGATTGCAAAGAAATTACCAAAAAAGATTTTGAGGCAACGCTTTCAAAATTTGAGAATCAGGACAACATCGTTATCTTTGCAACAAACATTGCATTCTGGCGGTTTTTTGAGGATTCCAAAAACTTCAAGCCGAAATGGCACAGAGATATTAAGCAACTCGAAATAAAAGGTTTTGGTGGCTGGTATGATTTCAATGGCCAATCAATTCCTGTTTTTGAAACCTACCATCGAAAAATAGATAAACAGATTTTGATTTTGAACAAGGCAAAGATGGGACAGATTATTCAACTTTCACCGCTGAACGATGGAGAAGATGAAAAATCTGTTGAGGATACTTTCTATATGGATATTCGCGCGTTTTCAGAAAACACGGAATTGATGGAAGAATTTATCAAAAAACCGCCAGAATGGTTGAAGAAAATCGGAGACGAACAGAAACAGCGCGAACATTTGCAGGAACGCGTCCGTATTCAAATTTTTGAGAGATTTGAGTATAATAAACCTGCAGATTTTGAAGGTTATAAATTGACATTGAAAGACGACTAACCCCACCCGCCACCCAAATTGAGGTCCCGCCGTCCAAAAAAATCGCTGGGGGTTTCCAGCAGGTGGGCAAAAAGGAAGGGGGTTGGGGGGAAGGAATTTTTGCCCGCCTGCTCACCGCGCCGAAGGCGCGGCTGGGGTGGGAGCGGTTCCACTCTCTTGCTCCGTCAAGAGAAGCAAAGCAAAACATTTTTTAATTCCTTTTAGAAGAAAAAGGGTCGCGCGCCAAAATTGAAAAAAGAGAAAAATGTTTTGCTTTGCACCGCCGTCAGGCGGGCGGAGCCGCGGGGCGGGTCAATTCCGTTCAAAGTAGGTTCGCACTGTGTTCAGTAATTGCGACACAGTAAGTTTAAGTTGTAAAAAAGTAAAATACTAAATTGTCGATTGAAAGTTTTACGGTCAACGTTTACAGTTGGGAATGTTACATCTCCCCGTAGTTCAACGGATAGAACGAGGGACTTCTAATCCCTAAATGTAGGTTCGATTCCTACCGGGGAGACATAAAAAAAATAAAAAGAGCTCCGCATGGAGCTCTTTTTAATGCTTAGTTTTTGTTTATTGTTTTACAAACACCTCGTGAAGCCGCATTGGCGGCAGGAGATGCATCCTTCTGCCATCTGGAGATGTGCACCGCAGTCGGGGCATCCAGGCATGAGTCCATTGTCGGCAATTGAGGGAGTTGAGGATGAAGTGAGTTCTATCCCCGTTCCATCATTACGCTCACTGTCCGACTTGATCATGATTAACTCATTCACGTTTACTGCCTTGTTTTCTGAAAGCATTTTTGTTTCTTCTTTTGTTGTTACGTGTTCTTCTAATACTTGCCCAATTGCGTCGGAGAGCGATAGAACTGTTCCTTTGTTTGTCATTACCGGCATAGGACCGCGAATGCCTTTCAAGTCTTTGATAATTGATTCAATTTTTACCCCAGCTCTTAAGGACGATGAGATGAGTCGGCAAATTCCTTCGCTGACTTCTGCGTAGAATCCTCCGCTTTTACCAATTGTTGCGAACACTTCAAATGGTGCGCCGTATTCATCGTCATTGATAGTGACATACAGTTTTCCATATCCTGTTTTTACTTGATATGTTTTGCCGTGCATGATTTCTGGTCGCTTGCGACGTGCGAGTTTCCCCTTGTCAATAGAGAGATTGAGTACGGGAACTTCTTCTTTCTTTGTTACCTTACCAATTTCTGTTGGTGCTTTAATGTTTTTCCCATCGCCAAGGTTGAGGATCTGAATATTTCTGCTTCCATCGCGATAGACCGTGCAACTTTTACAGCCCGATTTCCATGCAGTAATATATCCTTCTGCAACTTGTTCGCGAGTAGCGCTGTTGGGAAAGTTTATTGTTTTCGAAATTGAATTATCAACATGTTTTTGGAAGCTTGCCTGCATTTTCATGTGATCTTCTGCCTCAATATCCATCGCAACAACAAAAATGTCACGCAGCTTTTTCGGAAGTTCTTCCATGTGCTGTATGCTTCCTGTATTTTTAATTTCCTCCTTAATTTTTTCTACTAACGGTTTTTGAATTCTATGATTTTTAATTGCTTCTTCAAAATACTTATTGAGATAAGGATATTGCTGGCCATCTTTGTCTTGCTTGATGAATGCCAGTGCGAATACTGGCTCGATGCCACTTGAACAATCAAGCATCATTGATATGGATCCAGTTGGTGCCACCGTTGTAAGTGCGGCATTTCGCATTTTTACATTCTTTTTCTTAAAAATACTTAAATCATGATTTGCAAAGATTCCCTTTTCCTTTGCAATGACTTGTGATGCTTGATGAGCAGCTTCGTTGATGGTTCTCATTGCTTTTTCTCCCATCTTTCTTCCTTCTTCTGAGTTGTAGGGAATTTCGAGTTGATAGAGCATGTCTGCGAACCCCATAATACCCAGTCCGATACGACGGTTTCTTTGAGCTAAATCAGTTACTTGCTGTACAGGGAAGTCGAATAGATCAATTACGTTATCCATCATTCTTGTGGCGGTTTTAGTTACAAAGCGAAGCCGATTCCAGTCCATTTTTTTATTCGTAACAAACTTTGCGAGATTGATTGATCCGAGGTTGCAGTTGTCGTAATGATGGAGAAATTGTTCTCCACATGGATTTGAGCAATCTATTGGCCCAAGGCCTGGAAGGGGGTTGGTTCGATTCACTTCATCAATAAAGACAATTCCCGGTTCACCATTGTTCCATGCATTTTCAACAATTTCATCGAATAATTGCTTGGCTGTTATGTCGATTGTTTCTGCACCCATTACGCTTCCGTTCGCTGCTCTTAATACTCGTTGCGGTTTCATTTTTTTATCGTTCCACATACAATACCACTGCGTATCGGGTTTTTCCGTTACTTGCTTCATAAACTCATCAGTAACCTTTATAGAAATATTAAAGTTCCGAATGTCTGACTCGCTTTGCTTGCAACGGATAAAATCGATTACATCAGGATGATCAATTTGCATCATTGCCATATTTGCCCCGTGGCGACCCTGCTGTTTAATAACACCAAAGGCTTCGTTGTATACCTTTAAAAAGGAAACTGGACCCGAAGACAGGCCATTTGATTTTTTTGTTTTTGAATATGCCGGGCGTAAGTGTGAAAAATCAAATCCCAATCCCGATCCTGCTTGCTGGAGTAGGGCGGCGTCTTTCAACGTTTGAAAAATACTTTTCATTGAGTCGAAGATGGGGAGTACGATGCAGTTTGCAATGAGCGGTGTTGGAGAGCCAACATTTGTTACTGTTCTTCCAGCCGGTGTATATTCATGCTTTGCGAGAATTTCAAAAAAGTTTTCTTCTGTTTTTTTAATAAATCTATTGTCGTGTCCGTAATTTTTTTCTACTTCTGCAAGTGCGTGCGAAATGCGCTTGATCATTTCCGCCGGTGTCTCTTGGTTACCGTCTTTCCATGTATTCAAGTAACGTTTTTTCATCATCTTTAGAGCGTTTTCTGAATAGAGTTCATTAATGGCTTTGTCGCTGAAGAATAATTTATCTCTCTTTTGTTTTGTTGGTTTTTTTGTACGTGTTGCTGTTTTTACTTTCGCTTTTCGTACCACTTTCTTCGCGACTTTTTTTATTGCACCTTTTCTGGCGTTTGTTTTTTTGTTAGCCATACCTATAATGAACGGTTATTTTTTTGTAATGAAGAGACAACAATCCCCACACCAGAACCAAATGGTTTTATAGTCCGAGAGCTTATTCTCTCAAGCCACGGAACATCGGCCTGTGGTGTGGGGACTTTTTTGCGACGATTATTCGTCGGCGCTCCTTCATTCTACTCTTCTCACGCATACTAGCAATGTGTGGATAACTCATTTTTATTTGACAATAGTTATTATTTTTTTTATTCTGTTACTACTTTATGTCTTTTTCTTGAGTTTTTTATCCCAATCCATGATACTGAAGCGTATCTCGTATATACTTTCTGCCGTGGTAGCTCAGTGGTAGAGCACTCGCCTGAAGAGCGAGGTGTCGGGTGTTCGATTCACCCCCGCGGCACATTATGAATAAGCACGAACAGCTTCAAGAACTAGAACGAGAGATGGAATGTGACGAATCGCTGCCTCTTCGAGGGTCAAACCTTGTTTTTGGTGAAGGAAGTCCGGATAAGAGCATTGTTTTTATTGGTGAAGCTCCTGGAGTTCATGAAAATGAACAGAGGCGTCCTTTTGTGGGGCGTGGCGGACACCTTTTAAATACTGTATTGGAGGAGTTTGGTTGGCAGCGGAGCGATATTTATATTACCAACATCGTAAAACGTAGACCGCCGCAAAATCGTGACCCTTTGCCTGAAGAACTTGAGGCGTATAAGCCATACCTTGCTAAACAGCTCGATATTATTAATCCTCGGATCGTTGTTCCTCTTGGGCGGTTTGCGATGAATTATTTTTTACCTACGGCAAAAATTTCTCGTGATCAAGGGAAAGTGTTTCATCTTCACAATCGTCTTATCGCTCCCGTTTTTCACCCCGCTGCGGCGTTGCGATCAACGTCAGTTCTTGATTTGTTTAAGAAAAGTTTATACAACCTACCGCGCATTCTTGAACAATCAGAACATATTTTACGAGAAGCACCTCAAATAGATTCAAACACTTCTTTAGAAGACCTACCTCATCAATCCAATCTTTTTTAGTTTTTCTAGCAATAGCGTACCGCTATCCAGTATACTGAATACATGAGCATATCACTTGTGTATCTTGTACATCTTTTTTTCTACAGAATTTTCAAATTTATATACGATTGGTACATTGCTTCTTTTTTCTTTGTCTGGCGAAAACTCCGTGAGACGCTCCGCTCATTCGATCAAGTTTTAGCACTTGGTATCACTTTGCGTAATTTGTTTAATCCTTTGTATCAAGACTACTCTCCCGTGGGACGTGTTCTCGGGCCCATTTTTAGAATGGGGCGTGTTATTGTTGCGTTTATGTTTTATGGATTTGTTATTACTTGCGCTCTCCTTTTCTATCTTTTTTGGGTCAGTATCCCTTTTTATATTCTTTATGCTGGTGTGTACGGCAATTTTCCATGGACATTGTAAATACTAACCATATTTTTCATTTTACCGAACACCGCCTTGCTATGACCGTTGCTGGGCGTGCGTTTGTTCGTCTTGTGAGTCGTGTTATGTATGGCATTCTTATTGCTTCTGCGATTGCCTTTGTTTTTACCGAACTCCCCTTCTTTCGTTCTTTGGGCGCACTGCTTTTTCTTTTTCTTGCTCACCGCGCTTGGTATTTGGGTCGTCCTGAGCACTCTCTTCACCAACCCATTCCCCATACCATTAATACCGCTCTTTATCTTTCCCCTAAAAGCTATCAGCATCTCGCGTATGCTTATGAACAAACACGTGTTTCTGGAGGTAGCTTTGCTCTTCACCTTGCACGTCAACTTCTTGATAAGCGCGATATCCAAGAATCTCTTTTGCGACTTGATGTCTCTCATCAAGAAATGACTTCAAAGCTTGAAGAGTATTTGAAGCAGGCAGAGAATGCTAAGCGTGATCGAGGCGATCTCTATCGCCTCGCGGCTCTCGTTACCGAACATGCTTTTCGCCATGCCTATCTTAGTCGAGGGCCTCACATAGAACCCCATGATCTTTTTGCCGCTTTACCCTCTTTAAAAGATCCGTATATTGAGAAGCTTTTTCAATTATTTTCTTTGGAAGAAGGCGATTTTTCCTCTGTTTTTTTAAGTATTCATCTTCGTAAGCGTATTGTCGGTGTTCGACGTACTCATCGAACTAAGCGTGGTGTTGCACCGAAACGTGTTCGTGTCAAACATCATATCATGAACCGTTCGTGGAGTTCGCGCATTACTCCGCTTCTTGATCGTTTTAGTGAAGACCTTACCGATCTCGCTCGTGTGCAGGGCATTCATCCTCTCGTGGGTCACACGAGGGAATATCAGGAACTTGTTAATATCCTTGCGCGCCCAGGAACCACCAACGCTCTTTTACTCGGAGATTCGGGTTGTGGAAAAACTCCCATTGTTGCTGAACTCGCTAGGCGCATTCTTCTTGACGATGTTCCTGTGCCGCTTTTTGATCGTCGTGTTATTACTCTTTCTATTGGTGGACTCGTTGCAGGAGCTCAAGAGGGAGAGCTTGAGCGCCGTGTCCGGTCTGTTGTTCAAGAAATTAAAACCACCTCCAATGTTGTTGTTTACATTCCTGATGTTCATGCACTTGTAAAAACATCTGGCATTATGAAGCTCAACGCTGCGGATGTTCTTTTACCCGAAATCAAAAATGGTGCTTTTCCCGTTATAGGAGCCACTACTCCCAAAGACTACAAGCGTTATCTAGAAGAGAATTCTGAATTTACTGGCATGTTTGAATCCATTCACGTTGATGAATTGAGCGAAGAAGAAACAGTTCAGTTTTTGGTTTTTTCTAGTGTTCTTCTTGAGGCGGAATATGGAATTCTTATTGGCATTAAGGCAATTAAAAAAACGGTTGCGCTTGCTCATAAATTTTTTCGTCAAAAATTAATGCCCGAATCAGCTGAAGACCTCCTGAAAGAAATACTTGCCCATGTTGTCCAGCAAGAAAAAACCGTTCTTACTGTTGACGATGTTGTTTCTTTTGTTGAGAAAAAAACCAATATTCCCATACAGAAAGCTGGCGCTGAGGAAGCAGAGGCACTTCTTCATCTTGAAGACATTATTCATAAATCCTTTATTGATCAAGAAGAAGCGGTCACTGCGGTTGCTCAAGCGCTTCGTGAATATCGTGCTGGGCTTTCCCGCAAGGGTGGCCCTATTGCCAGTTTTTTGTTTGTTGGTCCTACTGGCGTTGGTAAAACGGAGCTTTCAAAGCTGCTCGCACAATTTCAGTTCGGTTCTCCCAATGCTATGGTTCGTTTTGATATGCCAGAGTATCAAGAACAACAAAGCGTTGATCGGCTTATTGGTTCTCCTGACGGAAAGGTTCGTGGCTCACTTACTGATCAGATTTGGCAGCAGCCATTTAGCCTTATTCTTCTCGATGAATTTGAAAAAGCTCACCCTGATATTCTTAATCTTTTTCTACAAGTTCTTGATGATGGCAGGTTGACTGACAATCTTGAGCGCGTTGTTGATTTTCAAAATACGATTATCATTGCCACCTCAAACGCCCGTTCTGATATCATCAACGAAGCACTTCAAGCAAGCCAATCTATTGCCGCTATCAGTGATTATCTAAAACGGAAACTCGTTGATGTCTTTAAACCAGAACTACTCAATCGCTTTTCAACTATTATTGCCTTTAAAAACCTCTCACCTAGTGATATTAAGCGCATTGCCGGGCTTAAACTTCAAGAACTTGCACAGGATATTGAAGAGGCGCAGGGCATTCACTTTCAGTTTGACGCAACTGTTCAAGATTCAATTGGTTCTCTTGGTTTTGATAAGATGTTTGGTGCGCGACCACTTCGTAAGACTATTGAAGATAAGCTTCGCAGTCCTCTTGCTGATATGATTTTACGAAACGAAGTGAAGCGTGGCGATACTATCCATGTTACCTTTGAGCAGGGTGCATTTCATTTCAATGTCCAATCATAATACTTTTTATGCGTATTCATATTGATATCAGCGTTAAGGTTAGTCGTATTGTAAAGATTTTTGTTTTTGCAGATTTTTTATTACTTGCGGGTTGGGGTCTTATTGTTCCTATCTTTTCTATTTTTCTTATTGAGCGTATTGTTGGTGCGACGCTTACTACTATCGGTATTGCTACTTCGGTCTATTGGCTTTCAAAATCGATTTTACAACTTCCTATCGCGAATTTTATCGATAAAACAAAGAATGAGCGCGTGAGTTTCTATTTTTCTTTTCTTGGACTGCTTCTTGGTTCTCTTGTCGCATTTCTTTTTATCTTTATAACCCAAACGTGGCAACTTTATGTTCTTGAGTTTCTTCACGCTCTTGCGTTTGGTATGTATGTTCCTTCATGGCGTGGCATTTTTTCAAAACATCTTGATAAAGATCATATAGCCCTCGACTGGTCGCTTGATAGTACCGCTATTGGTTTCGCTGCAGGTGTTTCTGGTTTTATTGGAGGCGTTCTTGCTGATTCATTTGGTTTCGAAATGGTTTTTATTCTTGCTGCTGTTTTCTCGCTTGGTTCTTCTCTGGTTATGCTTTTCGCTCCACGTTTTGTTTTTCCGCCCCATCTAGAACCTCGTACGAGAATTCAAATTCATTAACACTATGATTAGCAACCATGCCGTTGCTCGTATTTTAAGGGAAATTGGACTCTATCTTGAAATGCAAGATATTCCTTTTAAGCCCCGCGCTTATGAAAAAGCTGCTGAAGAAATTGAATCACTAAGCGAATCAGTTTCTGCTCTCTATAAAGAAGGAGGCGTGAAGGCTCTCAAGGAGCTTCCTGCTATTGGCCAAGCTATTGCAGAAAAAATTGAGGAATACCTTACGAAAGGCAATATTATGTATTACGAAAAATTGAAGAAGCAAATCCCCGTTGATCTCGAGGCGCTTACGGGCATAGAGGGTCTTGGACCGAAAAAAATCAAAGTTCTTTATAATAAGTTGAAGATTAAGAACTTAAAAGATCTTGAGCGGAATGCGAAGAATGGCAAGATCGCCAACCTTGAAGGCTTCGGCGAGAAGACGGCTAGTAATATTTTAGAAGGCATTGAATTTCAGAGAACGTCCGGAATACGTTTTATTTTGGGGCATGTTTTTTCAGATATTGAGTTGATTATCGAACGTTTGAAGTCTGTTCGTGGTGTCACGCACGCAATTTCTGTTGGTTCAGCCCGGAGAATGCGTGAGACAATTGGCGACGCTGATATTTTAGTGGTTGCAAAGAAATCTTTAGCAGTCATGCAGATATTTGTCTCGATGCCCGAAGTTGTGCGTGTTTTTGCCCAAGGCTCCACGAAGTCCTCAGTTCAGCTTAAGAGTGGCTTGCAGGTTGATATTCGCGTTGTTTCACGTGAGTCGCTTGGCGCTGCGCTCAATTATTTTACTGGTTCCAAGGATCACAATGTTGCACTTAGAAAAATTGCGATTAAAAAAGGTTGGAAATTGAATGAGTATGGGCTGTATCAGCGACCCACCTACCGGACGGGCAAACAAGTAAAAAGCGATCCTCCTCCGTCAAGACTTCGGCGGGCAGGTAGGCGACAGGGATGGAAAATGATTGCGGGGCGTGATGAAGAGGGATTGTATAAAAAATTAGGTTTGTCTTATATTGAACCGGAGCTTAGAGAGATGACTGGTGAGATTGAAGCGGCTCTTCGACAAGCTCAGGGTAAACACCCTGGATTACCAAGATTGATTTCATACAACGCATTGCAGGGAGATTTACAGATTCAGACCAATTGGTCTGATGGAGCTCATTCAATCTTGGAGATGGCAAAAGCAGCTCATGCCCAAGGGCTCAATTATATTTTAATCACCGATCACACCAAACGACTCACTGTGACACATGGTTTGGATGCAAGGCGTATTCAGCAGCAGTGGAGGGAGATTGATAGTGTGAACAAAAAGATGCGAGGAAAGATTAAGGTTTTGAAAGGAACTGAATGCGATATTTTAAAAAATGGGACCCTCGATTTACCCGATTCAATTTTATCGAAACTTGATGTTGTTGGCGTGTCGGTTCACTCCTTTTTTGCTCTTAGCAAGAAAGAGCAAACGACTCGCATTGTTCGTGCGATACAAAACCCTCATGTTGATATTTTGTTGCATCCTACGGGAAGATTACTCAATAAACGTCCGTCATATGAAGTCGACATGGATGAGGTTATTCGAGTGGCAAAAACAACAACAACAGCCCTTGAGATTGATGCATTTCCTGAACGATCAGATATAAGTGCCGAGTATATCAAGAAATGCGTAAATGCGGGCGTTAAAATGTCTATTAGCTCTGATGCTCATGCCACGAGCCATTTCGCGTTTCTTCGTTATGGCGTTGGACTTGCACGGTGTGGATGGGCGAGGAAGCGTGATATTATAAACGCCTGGCCGGAGAAGAAGATGAAAAAGATGCTGAAATAAAAAACCCCGGAGGAGAGTGGTTCTCTTCCGGGGAACTTGTTAGCGATGTGTCTTCTCGAGTGGGAAGGGGCTTTCAAATCCACACTTGCAACGAAAGTTTTTCGTCTTTGCGTCACAGCGTTTTTCAAGCCCGCAATCGGGGCAGGGGACGAGCTCGGTGTGTGTTTTCCTTCGCTCTTTCCTTCTCGGTCGGATAGGGATTGGTTCTGATTTACCGAGTATTTTTGAGATGAACTGACTTTGTCTCTTGCGATATTCTTCGAATTCTTTTTCGCGCACTACAGGTTCATCATTCCGACCTTCTCGAAACTCGCGTACTGTTGCGACGACGAGTTCTTCTACATACTTTTGCTCTGGTATGATTTCTATGACCGCTGTTACAAACTGCTCCAATCTTTGCGGTCCGCTCTTGGTTCTTAGTAATAAACACAGCCGCGCCCCGAATCTGATTTCGGGAATTGAACTAACTTCGTCACCAAGCACTTCTCTTGCCTCTTCAAGATAATCTAGAAACTCCCCCCCTCCTTCTTCTACTTTTTCTTTTCCGATCTCGAGCGCAGTTGCGAGTGTCCATACTGCCTCTTCATGATTCATTGCCGTACTCCCTGTTTTTGATGGTGTTGTTATAGAACGGTGTATATAATTTAGTATAATTTTAACTTTTGTCAATTTTCTTATTATTTCATTATAGACATTTCCTTTCTTTTGCTATTTGGATTATACTTATTTCACGCATTAGTGCATTTATCCGCTATGAAAAAGGTAATTTCCGCGGGTATCATTATTTTCCGTCGGACAAAAGAGGGGATTAAGTTTTTAATCCTTTATCACGGTGGAGATTATTGGTATTTCCCGAAAGGTAAAATTGAGGCAGAAGAACGCAGTTGGGAAACTGCGCTTCGCGAAGTGGAAGAAGAAACCGGCATTAAGCCGCGCGAGCTTAAGTTGCTCCGGAATTTTAAAACCAAGGAGCAGTTTACCTATTCCCGAGGACGAGAGAAGATCTCGAAAATCGTTATTTTGTTTCTTGCAGAAACGCGTCAGCCAAATGTAAGGGTGTTTCATGGGCGCCACAGTGGTTATGGGTGGTTCACGTTCAAGGAGGCGAAAAGCATTATGTCTAAATTCAAAGACAGTGTTACTATACTAGAACGAGCCAATGCATTCCTTCAAAGAAAACGTATACCGAGTCGTGGCGTCAATACCACGCGGACAAATTCTCACGTACAAACAGGTCGCGGAGCGAGCGGGCAGTCCTCGAGCGGCGCACGCCGTCGGCAACATTCTGAACAAAAACCCGCACCCCAAAAGCAAAGTTCCCTGCCATCGCGTGATCCGGTCTGATGGATCGATTGGTGGGTATGCACTTGGAACAAGCGCAAAGCGTTCGCTTTTAAAAAAAGAAGGGTATCTCGATTGAGATACCCTTCTTTTTCTTCTATTTCACCTCTTCAATAATGCGTTTGAAGGTTTTTGGTTCGTGTTCTGCGAGTTGCGCGAGAATTTTTCGGTCGATTTCGATGTTTTTCTTTTTTGCTGCACCTATGAACCTGCTGTAGTTTATTCCCTCTGCTACCACGCCGGCGCTAATTTTTGTTTGCCATAAGCTACGCATGGTTCGCTTCTTTTCTTTACGTCCACGAAACATATTAGTAAAGGCGTGCAAGAGCGCATCTTTTGCAAGACGTTCTTTTGCCTTTCTTCCCCACCGGAATCCTTTCGTGAATTTTAGAATCCGACGTCGTTTCTTTGTTTTAATTGTTCCTCGTTTAACCCTAGTCATAGATTTATCCTGTTAGCGCTGTGTGAAGGTGTTTGCTTAGTGCTTTGAAATCAACTCCCGCTACTTCGTTTGATTTTCTTTTTCCTCGTATTTGGCTACCTGTTTTTTTTGCTCTAAAATGGCTCTGACCCATGGTGCGCTTTAAGAGCTTTCCTGTTCTTGTTTTTCGTAGTCGTGATGTATAACTTTTTTTAGCCATAGTTTTGATTCTACAGAACATTAGCGCCCTGTTTGCCTCTTTATCGAATTGGGCTACTGTAGCACGTTTCTTATTTTTTTACAATAGTTATATTCATTCCCCGGCCTGCAAATCTTGGTTCGGAGAGTGCTTTGTGTTCAATGGTTATATATGTTTGCAGGAACTCCAGAAGCTTTTCGCGGGCGAATCCCTTATTGGCTCGTTCCCGGCCGCGCATACGCATCACCACCATCACCTTGTCGCCGCGTTCGAGAAATTCATTTGCTCGCTTTGCTTTTATTTCCAAATCGTTTTTTGCTTCTCGTACGCTGATCTGAATCTGCTTCATTTCTTGCCCTTTTTGCTTTTGATCGATGCGTTCTTTCTTGAGGCGTTTTTCTGTTTCGTAACGGTATTTGTCAAAGCTGGTGATTTTTACAATGGGTGGCGTTGCTTGTGCAGCGGTTTCTACTAAGTCGAGTCCTGCCGCTTTTGCCATCTTGAGAGCCTCTTCGGCAGTCATGACTCCCTTGTTTTCTCCGGTGTCATCAATCACGCGTACCTCGCCGGCTCTAATTTCTTCGTTTTTTCGAATATGTATCCTTGGGGAATTGTAGCGTTGCTTTCTTTGAATAGTAGTAGGAATATAGCAGGTTTTATTGTGCCAGTCAAAGCTCTTTTGAAAAGAATTTTGAGGTATGGAGGAGCTAATGTCATTCATTAGCCTGGCCCGGTCTGATTGCTAATCAGTCTAGAAACCCTCTTTTTTGAATCAAAAGAAAGCGTGCAAAATGAAATATGGCAAAATGTTTAACGTAGCTTTGATTTCATCAGAGCACTGAAATTTCTAAATTCGTTTCTCATTAAGAAATTTCTAGTGTGGAAATGCCGGGAGTTTCACTACTTGGTCGTTCCGCTGTTTATATTAAACGTTTAGTTCGAAATGTTATGCCGGATCTGGACTTGAGATACTTTTCAAAATCCAATGCTTGGTTTTTGTTATTGAAAACGCAATGCCAAACAAGGTCGTAGGAAGCTTTTGACTTGGTTGCCTTTACTGTGCGTTGATTGTGATCTTGTAATCGCTTTTCAATATTTTCGGTAAAACCAGTGTAGTAACTGCCGTCCTTTTGACTATGGATAACATAGACATGGTACATGCTTAAACTATAGTTGCGTTGCCCTCCTACGCCAAGGCTTCGAAGGACACTCCTTCGCAAAAACAAAAACCTGGCAATTTTTGCCAGGTTTTTGTTAAAGCTACTAATAAAGTGCCTGCACCCCGTAATTTTGATTAAGAGGTGCTTGCACTCTGTAGCTTTAGCGAAGGAGTGGTGTTTGTTTGAAAAAGTCAGAACCCATTTTGCGGAAAACCCTGAAAACTAATACGGACTCGGCAGGGCGAAACATTTGACTGGGGATATGGATTCGCCCTGCCTCGGCTGATTTCCCGCCCGCAGGAGGGGTCTGGGGAGGAATGCGGGCGGGTTTCGGACTGGGGGTTTTCGGAAAAAAATTTGCGACAATTACAAATCAATTAGGGTATTCAGAAATTGTTCACTTTCCTTTTGCTCGATTTTAGTATTGATTGGGGAAAGTAGCAATTTATGAATAACTTCTCCTTGAAATTGCGTAACGCCCCTTGAATTTCTACCAGACCAATGTTTCAACAGAATTGTTGATTTCAATAAATCCGTTTGAAACATTGATATAAGGATTTGGTTTACTATTTTGTTCGGTTCTATCCCGATGAAATAGAACATGAAAACTGATTTGTCTTTTGCTAGAAATTCAAGCACTTTATCAATGTTGTACGCTTTTGGATTTGAGTTTAATACCATTATTTTCGTCTTTACATCTGTTGCGGTGTCGAAATTTTGAAAAATCTTTATGTAATCTCCAAGATTATTTTGAGTTTGGAAATTAGGAATTATTCGGTTGCTATTGTGAAGTGCTTGAACCAAACTCTCCCGAAGTTTCTCGTCTTCTCCTGCAATCAAGTACTCAATAATTCTTCCTCGGATATTCACATTCTCGATGAAGCCAGCGATCAAAATTTCGGTTTTGTATTGATTAACCTTTGCATCTAATTCAGATTTTAGTTGCAGGTAATCCTTTGATTCAACAAATTTGATTGCCCTAGCTGGGGCTGAAATAATTATGTCTTTCGCTTTTTTCGATACTACAAATTTTATGCCTGACGGACTAATGTTATTTGTTGCTTCTACTAAACGCACTAGATTTCCATCAAAGCCAAGCTCGGCATGGATACTAAATAATTTCTCAAAATTTTCTGGTGAGTTAGTCAAACTATCAAAAACTTTCACAATATCAGAGCCATTGATACTACCTCTGATGTTATCTACACGAAGTTGTTGCGAACTATGACTAACTTTTTGCAAAAAGGTGCTATTTGCAATGTAAAGTATATTTTTCTTCGGAGTTACTAGGCAAACAAAAAATGGCAAATGGTCATATTTTTGAAGATTTGAAAGTGAAATAACTGTATTAGAAAATCCACTTGAGGAAGAATAACTAAAGCGAACAGAAAAATTTTTGGAATAGTAAACTGACCTATCTTTTGTTAACTTAAAATTTTTCTGAACTTCCTCAATAAGAACAGATTTATTACCAATCCCATTTTTGGATTGTACAAAATCAATAAAAGATTTTATTTCTTTGTTTATCATAGTAGTTTTTTGCTAAATAAATCTTCAGCAATAATCTCTTTCCCCTTTTTCCCGCCGCCATTCATTTGCTCGTTGAGAGTATTGCGCTCCCAAAAAACCCCATCGGAATATCCTTGTATGCTTTTTTCATTACCCATCGTTTCTAGGCGTTTCTCTGCAAGGCAACAGTAATGCTCGTCAATTTCTATGCCGACATATCTACGACCAAGTTTTTTGGCAACAACCGAGGTTGTGCCTGAACCCAAAAATGGATCAAACACCACATCATTTGGTTTTGAACTAGCCAAAATAACTTTAGCAACTAACTTCTCTGGTTTTTGTGTTGGGTGGTCAGTATTCTCTGGCATTGACCAAAATGGAATGGTTATATCAGTCCATACATTTGATGGAAAGGTTATTCTGTATTTTCCATCAGCACTATCTTCCCAATCTTTTGCATCTCCATTTTGGTCTTTGTATGGAGCGATTACTTTGCGTTTCATCTTTACAGAATCAACATCAAAGTGATAATCATCAGATAATGTGCAAAACCAAATATCCTCTGAGCAATTTTTCCAATTACTTTTTGCTCCTCGCCCTTTTTCGCGCTCAAAAGTTATACGGTTCTGTATTTTGAAATATTTTTTTGCAACATTAAAAATTGCCCCCGAAGATTTCCAATCGCCACAGATATAAATTGAAGCGTTTGGTTTTAGTGTACGAATAAGTTTTGCAACCCACGAATCTAGCCATCCCTCATATTGTTCTGATTTCATTTCCTTAAATGATGTGGCGTTGAATGTTTTGTTGAGATTATACGGAGGGTCAACAAAAACCAAATCAACAAAATTATCAGGTAGATATTCTAACGCCTCAAAAATATCTTGATGAATGGTTTTATTTTCAATATCTTTCAACAAAACTGGTTTGTTGATTTTGACTAATCGTTTTTTCAAAACTGAAATTTCATCATCACTCAAATTGATGGTTCTATTTCGTGGTGCTCTTTGTTTTTGTATATTATTTGTCATAACTATTTTTTCAAAAGGTCATCAACTGATACATCAAGGGCTTTCGCAATCCTTTGGATTGTCTCAATGGTAGGGTTAGGGCTTTCGTCTAACTCTATCTTAACAACCGTATTGAGCGATAAGTCGGCAAGTTTAGAGAGCTTATCTTGCGAAAGCCCTTTGTCTTGTCTGTATCGTTTGATGTTCTTGCCTATTGTGGACATAGTAGATTATAATGTATGGAAAGTGATATAATACTTATATGACTTGCAAATCAATTATATCAACTTTCCATTCTTTTCTCAATGTCGCAAATTTTTTTCCGAAAACCCCCAGTGCGAAACCCGCCCGCATTCCTCCCCAGACCCCTCCTGCGGGCGGGAAATCAGCCGAGGCAGGGCGAATCCATATCCCCAGTCAAATGTTTCGCCCTGCCGAGTCCGTATTAGTTTTCAGGGTTTTCCGCAAAATGGGTTCTGACTTTTTCAAACAAACACCACCAAATTTGATTTGCCGAAGAAGTTGCCTCGGGGCTTCGCCCCTCGGCAGTGGTTTCCGCCAAGAAATTCCAGGGGGTTTTGAATTCCGCCAAAAGAATTCCCGCCGAAAGTCGGCGGTTCCCAAACGAAGTTTGGATTGCGCCAAAGGCGCAAGAGCCGATGAGGAGAGATTTTCAGAAATTGTCGGTGTAAGTGCAATGCCTTTATCAATTTAATTCCCGAAGCTATGATCAAATACTTTATCTATTGTAGAAAATCGAGTGAGGACGAGGAACGCCAAGTTTTGTCTATTGAGGCACAACTTACGGAGCTTCGGGAATTCGCCAAGCAAAACAATCTTTTCGTTGAAAAAGAATTTTACGAGAGCAAGACCGCCAAAGAGCCGGGCAGAGTGGTTTTCAATGAAATGCTTGGCGAAATTGAAAAAGACATTGCACAGGGAATTTTAGCGTGGAATCCCGATAGATTGGCGAGAAATAGCATAGACGGTGGCAGAGTAATTTACTTGGTGGATACACAAAAGATTGTTGCGCTAAAATTCCCTACTTTCTGGTTCGAGGCGACACCGCAAGGAAAATTTATGTTGAGTGTCGCCTTCGGACAAGCAAAGTATTACACCGACAATTTAAGAGAAAACATTTTGCGCGGTATTCGCCAAAAGATACGCCGTGGTGAATTGTCCGCAAAAGCCCCTTTGGGATATTTCAACGAGCCACGACTTCGCACGATTGAACCCGACAAAAAGACATTTAGCAAAGTAAAAGAAGCGTTAGGGGCTTTTGCTACCGGCGAATATACGCTCACGGCAATTCAGCGCAAAATGTTTTCTCTTGGCTTGGTTGGCAAACAGGGCAAAGCCCTGCACCTCGCCAGTATTGAACAGATTTTGAAAAATCCTTTTTACTACGGACATTTTCAATATCGTGGCGAGGTGCATGTTGGTTCGCATAAGCCAATGATTTCAAAGAAACTTTTTGACCAAATCCAAACGGCACTTGTTCAGAATGGAAAACCTCGCAAAAAGCGAGGACCAAAAAACTTTCAATTCCTCGGTTTTGCTACTTGTGGGGTATGTGGATACGCCATTACCGCCGAACGACATATCAAGAAAAGTGGTTTGAAATTTATTTACTATCGTTGCACCCACAAGAGCAAAACTATTCAATGCACTGAAAATCGCTTTTTGCGGGAGGAAGTTTTAACTGAACAGGTGAAAAATCTTTGTCAAAAAGTTTCTTTGCCTGATGAGTGGCGGGAAAAGTTTTTAACAAAATTGGAAAATGAAACTGCGGACTCCCGCCACTCATCTGACCTTTTCGCTCAAAATCTCCGCGATAGTATTTCCGCCATTAAAATACGCCTAGAGCGACTTACAGACGCATATTTGGGCGAGGCGTTGGAACTCGTGGAGTATCAAGAGAAAAAGAATGTTTTAATGGCGGAAAAGAAAACGATTGAGGAGAAATTATCTGATTTTGAGCGAAAAGGTAATCATTGGCTCGAACTCATGCGAAACTGGATTATTGAAGCCAACCAAGCCGAAAATCTCTCTAAACAAGAAAATCCCTCACGGATGAGAGATTTTCTTGTTTCCATCGGCTCGAACCGCCGCATAGCGGCGGGAATGCTTTTGGCGGAATTCAAAACCCCTTGGAATTTCTTGGCGGAAATGCCAGCCCAAGCCCGCGCCTTCGGCGCGGGCGCGGTCAATTCTGATGCTAATCAATTTTGGTGGACCCTAAGAGATTCGAACTCTTGGCCTCCGGCTTGCAAAGCCGGCGCTCTAACCAACTGAGCTAAGGGCCCTTACTAGGTTATATGTTATAGCTTAAATATTATTGCGGTAAATTATATTTTAGTAAAGGGCTAAGTAGCCAGCCCATAAAAGCTGGAGCGCTGCCAGTCATAGTGATGATGCCTATCAACAGTAACCCGACGCCTATTAATTTATAGCCTAAACGTGAGCCACCCTCAGTACCAAGCTTAGCTTCAAACCAGGCAATGCGTCCGAAGTTATTAAGAAACCATTCGCTCTTAATAACTAATATAGCTCCCCCGATTGTTATTAATATTCCAATTACTATCGACATATTATCTTTTTATCTTATGTAATTTAGAGGGTTAACTCTAACATTATTAACAATGATTTCAAAATGAAGATGCGGTCCGGTGGAACGCCCGGTAGAACCCATCGCGGCAATATTATCGCCCTTTTTAACTACATCACCTACTTTAACAAAAAGTTTTGAAGCATGTCCATAGCGTGTTTTAATACCACCACCGTGATTAATGACAATGGTATTACCATAACCACCGTTCCAACCGCCTTGAGCAATTGTGACGACGCCATCATCAGCCGCGTAAAGAGGCGTGCCAATTTTATTGGCAATGTCTAGGCCAGTGTGGCGCCAAGAGAAGTATTGAGTGATGCGGTGACCCACTGTTGGCCAGAGCATGTTATTACCGCTTGATGCTACCGCCGGTTGTTTAATGAGGCTACTGATTACAGATAGACCGCTAGCAGCGCTGCTACTTCTTACTGCTATTGTGGTAATTTTTTGGGCGCCAGGCAATATGATGGTCGCTCCCGCCATAAGACCGCCACTTAGATTATTGGCGCTTAAAATCTTGTCGCCATCAATATCGTATTTGTTGGCGATAGCACTAATTGTATCTCCGGATTTTACTGTATATTGTATACCACTGTAAGGTAAGATGGTCAGAATATCGCCAGGACGAATTAAACTATAAGCCGTTAAATTATTGGCCCATAAAATAGTGTTGATGGTTAAACCAAATTGTTTCGCAATACGACTGACTGTGTCACCGTTTTGTACTGTATACTTAGTTATCGTCGTCCGATGTGTTGGTGTATTGTCTGCATTATTTTTTTCGCCTGGTAATAGTTGTGGTTTTAACATTAAGTCTTGATCGTAGCTAAAAACTTCGTAGTCGTTAGATTGTATGTTTATTTCGGGGGATAGGTAGGAATTTTTAGTTAGTGTCCCGACTGTATCGGAATATTTTTCCGGTAGACTATTTAGACTGGTTGATCCGGTAGTGTCTTCTATTAAGATTTCAGTGGATAAATTACTGAATTCAGAGGAAGTTAAATTAGCCATCACAGTTTGGGATATTTGTTGAGTTAGCGGGACGGCTTGAGTTTGTCTACTTAAGTTTCCGAAGATAAAAATGATGGTGAGAGTAAAAATGAAGATGTAAACCAGTTGGTTGCGGATTACTTCATTGATAGTTCTCAGAGCCAAGTCATTCTTTTTTAAACGGAAAACGTTAAAATAGATTTTGACTAATATTTTATAAAAAATCCCTTTAAAGATTAAACGAAAAAAGCCGGATACGATCCGGGAAAAGCTGCGGAGTAAATTGGTGCCTCCTCGTAGAAATTTAATTAGGAACAAGCCAATCTCTGCTCCGGTTTTCTCAAATTGTTGTCTATTACTTGGACTGATATAGTTATAATTCCGTTACATCTATACTATCATTTTTAAACTTTTATCGTCAATTTATGATATAATTCAAATAGTTATAAAAAGCGACGTAGTTTTTAATATTATTATGTATAAGATAGTTTTTTTGCGTCACGGTGAAAGCGTTTGGAATAAAAAAGATTTATTTACCGGTTGGACAGACGTATCTTTGACTAAATTAGGTGAGTCTGAGGCCATTGAGGCTGGGCGTTATTTACGTCGCCGTGGCTTTGTCTTTGATATTGCTTGGCACTCTTTTTTAAAGCGTACTACCAAAACTTTGCATCTAGTTTTAGATGAACTAAAATCACCCCCTAGTACTATATACGCAGATTGGCGTTTAAATGAGCGTCATTATGGAAATCTACAGGGATCAAGCAAAATAGCAATGGCGCATAAATTTGGCATGGATCAAGTTTTTCATTGGCGTCGCGGTTATGATGTTCATCCACCTCAAATTACAGCAGCTAATCGTTATAACCAAAGAAATGATAAAAAATATAAAGATATTATGGTCCCCAGAGAAGAAAGTCTAAAAGATGTAGTAACTAGAGTTGTTGAATTTTGGAAGGAAGAAGTTGTCCCGAGGATTAAAAATGGTGACCGTATTTTGATTGTTGCTTCAGGGAATAGTTTGCGGGCGCTTATTAAATATTTAGATAAGGTTCCAGTTAGAGAGATTATTAAATTAAATATTCCTTTAGCCATTCCTTTAGTTTATGAACTAGATAAAAATCTAAAACCACAGCGACACTATTATTTAGCTTCTAAGAAAAAGTTGGACGCCGAAATTTCACGCATTAAACATGTAGGTAAAATTAAAAATTAGTTAGAAAAAATCTCCGTAGAACACGGAGATTTTTTAAGTTCGCTAAATAATTTGGGACCAGAATATGTTTTATTATTTTACAATAACAGAAAATGGTTCTTTGCGTCCGTAAGGCGCCGGTCCCGTTTGTAAACAATATTTTTTTATACCTTTTTTGAAATATGGGGGGCGTTGTGTTTGGATGCGGCCGGCTAGATAATAACTCAAAGACAGGATAAAACCAAAATTACTGTTGGGAGGTAATTTAATGTCCCAGCGATGACCGGGCAGTCCGAAATAAATATTTTTTCCGAAACTAATGACTAATTCCTGTTTTGATTCACAAATAAATTTGGCGTGGCGAGCGTTGCCCTCGCTAAAGGCGCGTAAACTGGAATAAGGACCAAACATTTCATCGTCCTTTACTTTAAGCATATCCACAATAGCTTTAAACTTGTCGGGTAGAATAAAAGTAAAATAACTATGTTTTTTAAAGCTGGCCGGTATTTTTAATTTTTGTAAGAATTTTTTTATAGCCTTAACGTCTTCGCCTGTCTGGCCCAAAATCATTCCCAGGTAAGTGGAGTAATTGTAAGAGTAGGGCTCAGGAAATTTTTGTGACACGATAACATTATTGGCTAAAGCGGCACCACTGGAATTTTGGCCACAAGTTATTAAGGTAGTTTTTAGTCCGGCCTTCTTAGCTTCTTTGATTTCCCAGATGGAATCTTTTTCCCCTGAGGCGGAAATAACAATAGCCTCAGTAATGTTTTTACTTTTTATGAGAGGTTGGTAGATTTTTAGAAGTTCTAAAAAATTTCCCTCATCGGCAAAAATAACCTGACGTCCGGCAAAAAGCATGCGACCGGTGTGATAAGCATTAACACTGCCTACCACAAAGCAAAGAGAACTTTTTGGCCAAGAGTGATGACAGACCGGTTGAGTTTGAAAAAAATCTAAAGCGGCTAACACACTTTCATCCAGATTCGGCAGTTTTTTAATTTCCATATTTTTTATTTTAGCTATATTTTTATTATAATTCATCTTGATTTTAATTTCAATTTTTGTTATTGTTTAGTTGTTTATTATTTAGTTTAAGTTTATGTCCGGACATTCTAAATGGGCGACTACTCATCGTCAAAAAGAATTAGTTGACGCCAAACGTGGGGCCGCTTTTACTAAGCTGGCTAATATTATTACTATAGCTGCTAAGACCGATGGCGACCCGGAAGCTAATCCGTCTTTACGCGCTGCTATTGATAGAGCACGTGCTGCCAGCATGCCTAAAGACAATATTGATCGAGCTATTAAAAAGGGAACCGGTGAACTGGCTGGCGATCAAGTGGAAGAATTATTTTACGAAGGTGTGCTCCCTCCGGGCATTCAATTGGTTGTTAAATGTTTAACCGATAATAAAAATCGTAGCGGTTCTTCCGTTCGTCACCTTTTTACTAAGAATGGCGGCTCCTTTGGCGCTGTGTTATGGAACTTTGATTTGCTTGGTGTAATTCGTATTCCCAGTGAATCAATTAAAGAAAAAAAAATAAGTAACGAGGAATTGGAATTAGAATTAATTGATCAAGAAATTTTAGATTTTCAAAAAGAAGAAGAAGGTATCACAGTTTATACCGATATTAAAGATTTGAATCGTATTAATGAATTTTTAGCAACCAAAGAATTACCAGACATAGTCTTGGGAATTGAATATGTTGCAAAAGATAAAATAGCAGTACCGGACGGAAGCCAGGAAAAAATAGATAAACTCTTCGCCGAACTGGAGGATAATGAAGATGTTAGCGATTACTATTCTAATTTATTATAGGCAAGTCTTTATGCCAAAAATTATTTTAGGATTGGATCCTGGCTTGGCAGATACCGGTTACGGCGTAATTAAAGTAGTCGGGCCAAAAGTTACTTGTCTAGCTTATGGCTCCATAAAAACAGCGGCCGGCTTAGATTTAGTGGATCGCTTAGACGAACTACATCAGCAATTGGATAAAATTATTAAAAAATATCATCCTCAAATTGCTGCCGTTGAGCAATTATTTTTTAATAAAAATGTACGAACAGCTCTAATTGTTGGGCAAGCGCGTGGTGTTTTGCTTTTGACTTTACGTCAGAATAAACTACCGGTATTTGACTTTACGCCAGCGCAAGTTAAACTGGCTGTAACCGCTTACGGTCAAGCTACTAAATTGCAAGTACAAAAGATGGTTAAAATGGTTCTTAATTTAAAAGAGATTCCTAAGCCGGACGATGCCGCCGATGCTTTAGCTATCGCTTTGTGTGCTTTAAATTCACGTTAATGAAAAAATTACTTAAAATTGTTCAGGTGGCTTCCGAGGTTGCGCCTTTTTCCAAAACCGGAGGCTTAGCTGATGTCAGTCGTAGCCTATCTAAGGCTTTGCGCCGCTTAGGACACAAAGTAATTGTTATCACGCCTTTGTATGGTCGCTCCATTGATAAAGAGGAACATCATTTGGAATTAATTTTTTCTGATATCGTTTTACGTCTCAATAGTCAGGAAAAAATTAAAGTAAATTATTGGCGCGGTTATTTGATGGATGGTTTGCCTGTTTATTTTGTAGAATGCCCCAAGTATTTTTCTAAACATACTCGCTTATATGGTTCTGACCAGGAGAACGCCAGGTTTTTAGTATTTAATGTCGCCGTTTTAAAACTTTTGTCTTTATTGAAATTTTCTGCCGATATTATTCAGTGCCATGATTGGCAAACCGGTCTCATCCCTTATTATTTAAAAACAGAGTTTCGCTACTCTCAAACTTTAATAAAAACTAAAACGATTTTTACCATTCATAATTTAATTTTTCAGTTAGGACATAATTGGTGGGGAATTTTACCGGAGCATAAAGACTATGGACGAAGTCGTTTGCCGCATCTTGCCGATCCCGCCCTAGAAAATATCAATTTTGCTAAACGAGCTATTTTATCGGCTGATTTTATTAATACCGTTAGTGAACAATATCGTGAAGAAATCATGACTAAAAGGTTTGGTCAAGATTTAAATCGTATTTTACAAAATCGTGCCGATCGTTTGGTTGGTATTGTGAATGGTATTGATTATAATACTTACAATCCGGCGCAAGATACCGCCTTGGCTAAAAACTATTCTTTTAGTAATTCTGAAGTAAAATCAGAAAATAAAATAAAATTACAACAGACTTTCGGTTTGCCGGTGATAAAAGATATGCCAATCTTTTGTACGACTTCACGAGTGACTTTTCAAAAAGGTTTTGAACTTTTAATTAAACTTTTTCCGGAACTCATTAAATTGGAAGCACAATTTATTATTATTGGAGCGGGAGATAAAAAGTATATAGGTGAATTACAGAAATTAGCTCGTAAAAATCCGGAAAAATTGGTGATTGTTCCTTCTCACGAAGCTAACCAACTATATGAAACATTGGTTTACGCCGGTGCGGATTTTTTTCTCTTGCCTTCTAACTATGAACCCTGCGGTATTAATCAGTTGATTGCGATGCGTTATGGTTGTGTTCCGATTGTACGTGCTATTGGTGGCCTTTATGATACAGTAGAAGATTTTTCGGCAGTTGCTCGACGGGGAACGGGTTTCACTTTTGAAAATGATAATGAGTTTGATTTACATGGTGCGATTATTCGTGCTTTAGAGCATTATAAAAATAAACGAGTTTGGCGCCCGCTGGTTAAGCGTGCGATGCGCCAAAGTAATGGTTGGGAAATTCCGGCTAAGAAGTATGTAGAGCTCTATTATAAGGCTTTGAAAAATTAAAGCGCTTTAAATATGTTGTGGTTAAATTTTTTACATTTTTATCAGCCAGCGAATATTGAGTTTCATCATATTCGTGAGGCCTTAGATAAAAGTTATTGGCGTCTTGTTCGTTTGTTGGAAGAGCATCCCAATTTGCACTTTACTATGAATGTCAGTGGTTGTTTATTGGAGCGCTTAGACGATGAACACGAAACTGCTTGGTTGGAACGCTTGAAATTACTTGTGAAGAAGGGGCAAATAGAGTTAACCGGTTCCGCCGCTTATCATGGTTTTCTCCCCTTATTACCAGAAGTGGAAGTTTTGGATCAAATTACAACTAATGCCAAAATTTTAAAAAAACATTTTGGTAAAGATTTTAAACCGGTGGGATTTTTTTTACCGGAAATGGCTTATAGTCCGGCGGTGGCAAAGTTAGTTTATCAGGCCGGTTACCGCTGGATTATTTTAGATGAAATTTCTTATGATGGCGATGACCGACACTTAGAGGCAGGAAGATTCTATGCAGACGCGGCTAGCGGCTTAAAAGTAATTTTCCGCAGTAGAAAATTTTCTAATGCTTATCCGCCTGATAAATTATTGCCCTTATTTAAAAAAATAGAAGCCTCTATTGTCGCGACAAAACATGACAAGAAAAAAGAGACAAGCGAAGTGTCGGTCGTCGTGACGGCCACTGATGCTGAACTATATGGTTTACGCCATGAAGACCCGACCGGAGAAATGGAGAGAATCTCCAAGTTAAAAAGTTTAAAGACTCAGACTATTTCCAGTTATTTATCAACTGTAGAAAGAAAACACATTTTGTCGGTTAAGTTACGCCCGTCTTCCTGGGAGTCAACGTTAACGGAAATTAAACGAAATCATCCGTATCAACTTTGGCATGATAAAGATAACAAGATTCAACTTGATTTATGGCGTTTGGCTAATTTAGCTTTATCACTAAAAGATGAATTTAAAAATGATGAGAATTTTTATTGGTATCGTTGGCATTTATATCGCGGTTTAGCCAGTTGTACTTTTTGGTGGGCGAGTGCTCGAGATTTTTCTAAACTTTATGGCCCTTATGCTTGGAGTCCGGATGATATTGATCGTGGCTTGGGAGATTTAATTCGTGCGGTTCGTTCTTTATCGGATATTCGATCAAAAAAACATAAATTATTAGCGGAAAAATATTATTTGCGTATTCAAGAGCGTGTCTGGCAGACGCATTGGAATAAACATTGGCAGAAAAATGTATGAACAAGATTAGAAAATTATTAGAGCCCGACTTTGTTGTTGAATTATTCCGTAAGGAAGTTTTACCGCATTATCCGATGTTTAAGGATATTAGTCGCGTAGAAATTAAAACTTATAAAGATTTAATTTGGGAAACAACGTATCACGTAGTATTTCGTTTTAATACCTATTTTATTAAAGCAACGGGAGAGGAAATTAAAGTGCCAATTTTTTGTTCCGCTCACAGTGAAGAGTCGCGGGAGAATATTTATTTAGCTTTAAAATATTTACGGGCAGCTAAATTTTCGACCGCCTCTATTGATATTCCCCATCCTCTATTTTATTCGGAATATTTTCGAGCGACTTTTTATCGCGGTTTGCGGGGAGAAAATTTATTATACTATGTGAAGAAAAAGAAATTTGCTATGGTCACTACAATAGTTGTAGCAGCGGCTAAAGTTTTTGCTCGTTTACATACTTTACCGGCTAATTCCGAGGCTAACTTTAATCCCTTGAATTCCAATATTGTCACAGTTATTCCCGGGGTAGATAGAATTTTGCGAGAAGTAGAGGCGCGCTATCATGGTAAATATCATCCGGACCTGCAAAGAATATATTATTATTTTATTGTACAAGAAGAATCTTTTCGTCAGTCCGGTATTACTTTAACATTAATTCATGGTGATGCTCATCCCGAAAATATCATTGTGACCGCACCTAAACGGGTTGGCTTAATTGATTTTACCGATGTCTGCCTCAGTGATCCGGCTCGTGATGTTGGTGGTTTTTTGCAACAGCTGGAATATCAAATACTTTCTAAATCTAAAGGTGAATTACAGGCTGATAATTTAAAGAAATTATTTTTGGATACTTATTTGGCGGCATCCGGCCAAGAATTAACTTCCGAGTTTCAGGCCCGGATTGATTTGTATTATAATTGGACGGCAATACGCTCTGCTACTTATTGGTTGTTAAAGTTTGGTCATAACGAAGAGCGAGCGGAATATCTTCTTAATTTAGTCAAACAGAATTTAAAAATGTAGTTATGGACCATCATCTTATTTTTGAAGGAGCAGAACTTAGCGGCAAGAGTTGGGTGATGTCGCAGATTTATAAATACTTAGAGCCGGTGGGTGCGACCAGTGATAAGGTACTTAACGGCTGTTACTGGTTTAATTGTGATTTGGGATTTTTTGGCACTGAACTGGCGCCAAAAATAATTCCTGATTATTTGCATACTTTTCAGACATTAAAAGATAAAAATATTTTGGTAGAAAAATTTCATTTATCGGAATTAATTTACGATGAACTTTATAATGCTGAGTCATTTCGTAATTTTTCCGCTGCTGATTTTCAAGTGATTGATCAAAAGTTGAAGAAATTAAATTTTAAGATTATTTTACTGACTTTTCCGGAAGACAAGGCATTACTGGCTAAGCGTCTTCAGGATCGTTTGAATTTATATCCTCATTATGGTCGCATTGCCAAGACACCGGAGTTTTATTTGCAGCAACAAGCCTTGTATAAGGAGCGTATTAAAAATAGCTCTTTAGACTATTTAATTCTAGAGGTGTCTAAGTTTCCTGATGAGGAATTACTGGCGAAAATTAGAGCATGGATACAGGGCTGATTTAAGAGATGCTTTTTTCTTAGCTTTTCCTGTGATATAATAAATCCAGTTAAAAACTGGATTTTTATTTGTTTTATTATATGTCTCGTAGAAAAAAGAATCGTAACCCTTTAGATTATATAAGTTTACCTAAGTTTGACCTGGATGAGCGGGCTAAGCATAGCATTGTTGTCGTTATTTTTTTATTAGCCGGGCTTATTAGCCTCTTAGGTCTATTTAATTTGGCGGGACATTTTGGCCAGTGGTTAGCGACTTGGCTAACATTCGCTTTTGGTTTTGGCAAATTGTTAATGCCTATTCTCTTGTTATATTGGGCTTTAGTATTAATTCGTCGCAGTAAGCGACCCTTACAAGTCACAGATTATTTGGGCTTGTCCCTACTTTTTATCAGTTATCAGACCTTATTTCATTTTTTTATACTACCCGCCAATTGGGAGGCTAGTGTGACTATTGGGGCCGGTGGTGGTTATGTGGGTTGGATTCTCAGTCGTTTCTTTTTTTATTTATTTGGTTTTTGGGGTGGGGTCTTGGTTCTAGGGGCCTTGTTATTGATATCTCTAGTGTTAGTGTTCAACACTTCTTTGTCTAAAATAATTGGTCAGGAGAGTTTCTTATTAAAAATTTTTAGACCTTTTGCTTTATTTTTTCAAACTTTATTTTCGGCCGATAATGCCGATGAGGATGGTCGGGGGCAAGAGTTTGTAGATGAAGCTCGTGAGGAAGTTTTAAATGCTTGGCAATCAAAATCTATACCGGCTCAATTAGAAACCATTGAGGAAATTAGCGAAGAAGAGGGTGAAGACGAGGATGAAGAATTATCTGTTCCAAAAAATAAAGGCCCTAAAGTACAGGAAAAAATAGTTTGGCCAAGACGTTCCATTAAGATTGATATGCCAATAGAGCTTTTAAATAATAAATTTTCTAAGGCCATCGGTGGTGACGTAGAAGTTAACACCAAGAAAATTCAACAGACCTTGGAAAAATTTGGTATTGGCGTAGAAATGGGTGAAACTAAGGTCGGACCAACCGTTACGCAATATACTTTTCGTCCGGCGGAAGGCGTTAAGTTATCCCGTATCACCACTTTAAGTAATGATTTATCCTTAGCTCTAGCTGCTCACCCGATTAGAATAGAGGCGCCGATTCCCGGACAGTCTCTGGTCGGAGTTGAGGTTCCTAATCGGGCGAAGGCTATTGTTGGTTTACGGGAAATTTTAGAGGATAGCGCTTTTAAGACTCGCAAAAATAATTTATATGTCGCTTTAGGAAAAGATGTTTCCGGCCAGGCTTGGTTATATGACCTGACTCGCATGCCTCATTTATTGGTAGCGGGCGCTACTAATTCCGGTAAGTCAGTATGTTTGAATGCTATTATTGTCAGTTTGTTATATCAGAATAATCCCGATGATTTACGTTTTATTATGGTTGATCCGAAGCGTGTGGAGTTACCTACTTATAATGGTATCCCTCATTTGTTAACGCCAGTTATTACCGATGTTAATAAGACTATTAATGCTTTAAAATGGTGTTTGAATGAAATGGAACGACGTTATGATGTTTTAAATAAAGCGGGGAAGCGTAATATTCAATCCTATAATGCGGCTTCAAAAGAGAAATTACCTTATATAGTATTTATTATTGATGAATTGGCTGATTTTATGATGACTTCCGGCAAGGATATGGAGGCGGCTATTATTAGATTGGCGCAAATGTCTCGTGCGATTGGCATTCATTTAATTTTAGCTACCCAACGACCGAGCGTTGATGTTATCACCGGTTTAATTAAAGCGAATGTTCCGACTCGTATTGCTTTCTCCGTTGCTTCTTTAGTTGACTCTAAAACTATTTTAGATTCTTCCGGCGCGGAAAAATTACTAGGACAGGGAGATATGCTTTTAATGTCGTCAGAGTTCTCTAAACCAAAAAGAATTCAGGGCGCTTATTTGAGTGATAGCGAAATTAATGATGTGGTTAATTACATTAAAGAAAAAAGTGGCCCGGCCGAATATTTAGAGGGCGTGACTGATCGTCAGAAAGTGGGCGGTAATGCCGGCGTTGGTTTAGACGGTAACCATGGTGATGAGGACGAGCTTTTTGAGGAAGCTAAAGAAATTATAATGAAGGCTGATAAAGCTTCTACTTCCATGTTACAACGTCGTTTGTCTATTGGTTATGGTCGGGCCGCTAAAATTTTAGATATGCTGGAAGAGGCTGGTATTATTGGCCCCTCTAATGGTTCCAAACCTCGAGAAGTTTTAATTAGCCTGGCGGAGTATGAGGCTATGAGTGGTGATGCGGTTAGTGCTATGCCTGTCCATCAGCGATCGGAAGCGGTCGCACCCGATAGTTATTTAGGGGCTAATGTTCAGGATGATGAAGACGATGTTTTAGTATTTAAAGGCACTGAATCGTCGGTATCAGAGGAAGATTCTTCCTCAGAGAATGAAGAAGAAGTTGCAGAAGAAGTTGAAGAAGAATCTGGTGACGATGTGTCATCAGACGAATCTGATGCTGACGAATCGAAAGATGATAAACTAAGTGTGGCAGAAGCGGAAGAGGATCTGTCTTTAACACCAGACGAAGAGGATGAGATTATTGATGATGAGGATGAGATCCTAGAAAAGATTCGTGATAAACAAAAAAAGACTTCCAAAAATTCAGAAAAAACTTCTTCGGAAAAAATTTCTTCCGGTCGCACACCGTTAGATGACGATGACGAAATGTTTTTTGCAAAATAGATTTAAATAAAATTCCTCGCCTGAGCGGGGAGTTTTTGTAAGATTTACTTTTCTAATACGTCTTATATAAAATGAAGGATTATTTTAAGCAATCTAGCTTTTTAGCACAAGTAAATCAGGGCAATGAACAGGCATTTTTAGAGGTGTATGATTTTTATGTGTCTAAATTGCTTCGCCATGTTTCTTATCGTCTTAGTTCTCGCGAGGCAGCTGAAGATATAACTCAACAGGTTTTTTATAAAGCTTGGCAGTATTTGATGAAGGGGGACAAGATTGATAATATAAATGCTTTTCTATATAGAATTGCTAATAATCTATTAGCTGATTATTATCGTAAATCTGAGCGGAATAATATTTCTTTGGATGATGGTTTAGATAGTAATTTGGAAAGAAAAATAGCCACTGATCCGTCTTATTCTAATAGTATTGATCATAATTTGGCCACTGATCAGGTTAAAGAAGCTCTTGAACAACTCAAAGAGTTTTATCGGCAGCTTATTATTTGGCGTTATTTTGATGATCTATCTATTTTAGAGATTGCAAAAATTAGTGGTAAATCGGCAAATTCTATTTATGTTGGTCTCCATAGAGCCATGAAAGAACTTAAGAAACTTTTGGTTTAAATATATGAAAAAAAATAAAATCATCCAATATTTTAGAAATTTACGCGGCCCGGTGGTTAACCAGGATTGGTTGGCCGAGGGACGAAATAATTTACAGAATTTTATTCAATCTAATTCTGTAAGAAATATCCCAAATGAACGTCATAGTAGGCAGTGGGTATTTCTTAATAAATTAATTTTAAAACCTATGCCAATAGCTATCTTCTCTATTATTGTCAGTCTAATCATGGGCGGCGGAATAGTTAACGCCTCGCAGAGCAGTTTGCCGAATAGCCCTCTTTACCCGATTAAATTAATGGTTGAAAACGTGCGAACCATTACTACTTCAGATGTAGCTCAAAAAGCTGAATTACAGACTGAACTAGCTAGCAAGCGTTTGCAAGAAATTCAAATTATGCAGGATAAGGGACAGGCAACCCAAGAAATAGTCGCAAAAACTCTTAAGCAATATCAAGCTAATTTAGAACAGGCTCGAGTATATATAGCAAAAATTGATAGCGAAAATAATGCTTCACAGGTCCTAGACTCAGTTAATAATTTGGTGCAGGCTGTTGTGGTTCAGCGAGATGTTTTAGATAATATCAAAGAACAAACCCCGTCAGAATTCCAGTCATCAATTGCTGATATCCAAATTTCAGCTTTAGATAGATCGAACCAATCGCTAGATTTAATAAAAAATAGTGATCCAGCTATTCAAACTGAAAAAAATATTATTTCTGATAAGATAAAAGAAATAGATATGGAAGAGAGATTTAAAGACATCATTATTACCGAAGATGCCCTTATCCCTGATAGTAAAGATATTAGTATTCCCGGAGTAATTAGCATCCCTAAAGAAATTAGTATTCCTAAAGACATCAGTCTACCTAAGGATATTAGTCTTCCCGGAGTAATTAGCATCCCTAAAGAAATTAGTATCCCCAAAACAATCGATATCAAAAAGATAGGGCTTATTAGTGAGGCGGCGGCCATTAAAATTGCTGAGCAGGCCGGTTTAGCTAAAGGTATCAACGAGTGGCAGACTAGTTTGTATTCACCTGATGGTAGTATGAAGAATTATGTTTGGTCAATTTCTAATATCCTCTCAGAATTTCACGGAGAAACAGTTATAATTAATGCTTATTCTGGACAGATTGAGGATCTTCTATACTATCACAAAACTTATTAGAATATTTTTTCGATTATTCTTATAGAGGTTGTGTTAACTTTAGTTAATTCATTATAAAAGTTCCCAGCCCACTGGGAGCTTTTTAATTAGCGCCCTTTTTTTATCTACTTGCCTCTGTTATAATGTCGAATATGTTAGAAAAATTAAAAAAATTAGTTCCTCTAAGAATTTTCAGTTTTTTACAACCGCTTTACCATTTTGTTTTTAGCTGGTTGGCCGCTTTGGTTTATTGGTTTCCTAGTCGCCGTTTAATTATTATTGGTATTACGGGTACGGCGGGAAAAACTTCTACGGCATATTTAACCGCTAAAATGTTACAAGCGGCTGGTTATAAAACTGGCTTTACTTCTACAGCAGTTTTTTCTGATGGTGAAAATGAGTGGCTGAATGATCGTAAGATGACCATGCCAGGGCGTTTTTTTATTCAGAAATTTTTGCGACGCATGGTCAAGAATCGTTGTCGTTATGCTATTGTGGAAACTACTTCGGAAGGAATAAAACAGTTTCGCCATCGTTTTATCAACTATGACGTTCTTTTGTTTACCTCTCTTTACCCGGAGCATATTGAATCACACGGTAGCTTTGATAAATATCGAGAGGCTAAGGGCAAGTTATTTACTCATATTCGTTATGGGGCAATAAAATATGTTGATTCTGATCATTTAGTAGTGCGTCCGAGAAATGCCATGAAAAAATTAGATTTGACTAGGATCCCTAAAACGATTGTTGTTAACGGCGATGATGATAATGCTAATTATTTTTTGAATTTTTGGAGTGAGGCAAAGTCAGTTTATTTTTTCCGTCCGGAAGCGTCTCGCGAATTTTTTATGAAGCAATTAAATAGTGAGAGTAAGGTTAGTGATTTTACTTGTGTTAAGGGTTCGGATGTTAGTCTCAGCGCGCAGGGAACCAGTTTTAAAATTAATGAACAGCCGGTTAATCTGCAAATTTTAGGAAAATTTAATGCTGATAATGCCTTAGCGGCGGCGGCGATTGGTTTGAATCAAAATATTTCTTTAGACAAAATAATAATAGGATTAGAGACTATTCGGTCTCTAGCAGGGAAACTGGATAAAATTGATGTTGGGCAAGATTTTACGGCTATTGTTGACTATTCTTTTGAGCCTAAGGCTGTAGAAAAGTTGTATGACGTAGTATCTCTTTTACCTCATAATAGGATTATTCATTTGTTAGGTTCTACTGGTGGTGGTCGCGATAAAAGTCGTCGCCCGATTTTAGGGCAATTAGCTGGCTCCAAGGCGGATTTTGTTATAGTCAGTAATGAGGACCCTTACGATGAAGATCCTGGTGATATTATTGATCAGGTGGCGGCCGGAGCAGAATCAGCTGGAAAAGAACTGGATAAAGACTTGTTTAAGGTCTTAGACCGACGCGAAGGTATTAAAAAAGCCTTGGAATTAGCCACTAAAGACGACCTGGTACTCTTTACCGGCAAGGGAGCAGAACAGTATATCTGTTTGGCAAATGGGACTAAGCTTTCTTGGGATGAGAGAGAGGCAGTTCGAGCGGCAATTGTGGATAAACTGGGGATTGACAAAATCAAGTAAACATAATACTATATAACTACTTAACACTTTTCCCAAAAAAAGTGATTTATCATAAGAATAATTAATTAAATACTATTAAACTCAAACCAATATGGGATTGGGTATTTTTTTGTGTTAATAAATTCTTCTTAAAAATTTTTTAAATTTTTTTGAATTTTTACTCTTTAAATAAACCCCTTATGTCTCAGCGAAAATCATTTGTAGAAGTCAATGAGGTAATGGCCATGCCCGATTTGATTGAAATTCAAACGGATTCATATAAGTGGTTTTTGAAGGAAGGACTAGCAGAATTGTTTGATGAAATAAATCCGGTAGTGGATTTTATTGGTCGTGACCTGGAATTATATTTTGAAGATTATTCTTTGGAGGAACCAAAGTTTACTGAAATTGAAAGTCGTAAAAAGAATATTACTTATGAAGCGCCGCTTCGTGTTAAGACCCGTTTGGTTAATAAGAAAACTGGGCGTGCTCTTAACCAGGAGGTTTTTCTTGGCGACTTCCCAGTAATGACCGACAAGGGAACCTTTATTATTAATGGTATTGAAAGAGTTATTGTTTCTCAATTGATTCGTTCCGCGGGAGTGATGTTTACGGCAGAATTTATTAAAGGTAAGAAATGTTATGGCGCTAAGGTTATTCCTAATCGTGGTGCTTGGTTAGAGATTGAAACGGATGTTAATAAAGTTATTTGGGTTCGTATTGATCGTAAACGTAAAGTAGCTATTACTTCATTACTGCGCGCTTTAAATCGTCCGGAAGATAAAAAACAATATGAGAGTGATGAAGATTTTATTAAATTATTTGCTGATGTTGATTTGGTAAAGAATAAGGATGAAGTTTCTTTTATCGAGGCGACGCTTGAAAAAGATACAGCTAAGAATTCCGATGATAGCTTGCAAGAGGTTTATCGTCGTATTCGTCCCGGAGATTTGGCTTCGGTGGAAAATGCTCGTCAGCTTATCCATTCCATGTTTTTCCGTTTTGACCGCTATGACTTCGGTAGTGTTGGTCGTTATAAATTAAATCGTCGTTTTGGCTTAGATTTAACGGCCACTAAAAAAGAAAACAGAATTTTACGTAAAGAGGATTTGATTTTAATTATTAAAGAAGTAATTAGTTTGAATATAACCAAGAAGCCGGAAGATGATATAGATCATTTGGGTAATCGTCGTATCCGCGCTGTTGGTGGTTTAATCCAAAATCGTTTTCGTGTCGGTTTGGCTCGTATGGAGCGTATTATTAAGGACCGCATGTCCACTTCCGACGTTGTTTCTCTCACTCCTTCCAAGTTGGTGAATGCTCGGCCCGTGATTGGTGTTATCCGAGAGTTTTTCATGTCTTCTCAGTTGTCTCAGTTTATGGACCAAACCAATCCCTTGGCGGAATTGGAACATAAGCGTCGTTTATCGGCGATGGGTCCCGGCGGTTTAACTCGGGAACGGGCCGGTTTTGATGTTCGTGACGTACACACCACTCATTATGGTCGTATCTGCCCGATTGCTACCCCGGAAGGTCCTAATATCGGTTTGGTTGGTCACTTGGCCAGCTATGCTCGCCTTAATAGTTATGGTTTTTTAGAAACCCCGTATAGAAAAGTTATTCATGATAAAAAAGGTAGTCATGTCACTAAAGATGTTGTTTATCTAGACGCCTTTGAAGAAGAAAAATATATTACGGTTGACTCCACTATTCCAATTGATGAGCATGGTTACTTCTTAGTTAATAGATTTGAGGTTCGTAAATTTGGACAGCCGAGTATTAGTGAAGTTGATAAAATTGACTTCATTGGTATGGCGGCCAATCAGATTATTTCTATCGCTACTTCGCTTATTCCTTTTATGGAACATAATGATGGTCAGCGTTCTTTGATGGGAACGAACATGCAGAGACAGGCGGTACCGCTTGTTAAAAGTGAAGCTCCGATTGTTGGCACCGGGATTGAAGCTCGAGCTGCTCGTGATAGCGGTCATGTCGTAATTGCCGACGTTGATGGTGTTATTACTAAAGTTGAAGGGGCTACTATTGAATTAACCGATAAGAAGGGTCAGATTTTGACTTATAATTTAAATAAATTTTTACGTTCTAATTCTTCTACTTGTATCAATCAGCATCCAGTAGTAGAACTGGGACAGAAAATTAAGAAAGGTGATATTTTGTCGGATGGTCCGGCGATTGATAATGGAGAATTATCACTTGGTCGTAACGTGTTAACGGCTTTTATGACTTGGGAAGGATTTAACTATGAAGACGCTATTATTATTTCCGAACGCTTGGTAAAAGATGATGTTTATTCTTCTATTCATATTGAGAATTATAAAATTGATGTCCGTGACACCAAGTTGGGCCCGGAACTTATTACTAATGATATTCCTAATATTGGAGAAGAGAAGTTAAAAAATTTAGATACCGATGGAATAGTTAGAATTGGCGCGGAAGTTTCTTCGGGTGATATTTTAGTCGGTAAGATTACGCCAAAAGGTGAAACGACTTTGTCTGCTGAAGAAAAATTGTTACGAGCTATTTTTGGCGAGAAAGCTAAAGATGTTCGTGATTCTTCTTTGTATTTGGAACATGGTGAGCACGGTAAAGTAGTTGATATTAAAATATTTTCTCGCGAAGAAGGCGATAAATTGTCCGCCGGAGTTTTACAGTCCATTCAGGTTGCGGTTGCTAACTTACGTAAAATTCAGGTCGGCGATAAGATGTCTGGTCGTCACGGTAATAAAGGTGTTATTTCTCAGGTTGTACCTATAGAGAATATGCCGTATATGGTTGATGGCACACCGATCGATATTATTTTGTCTCCGCTCGGTATTATTTCTCGTATGAATTTGGGACAGTTATTGGAAACCCATTTAGGCTTTGCTGCTCAGAAGTTAGGTTATCGGGTGATGACCCCAGCTCTAAATGGTATTACGGAAGAGCAAATTAAAGGAGAGTTACGTGCCGCCGGTTTACCGGAAAACGGTAAAGTTATTCTCCATGATGGTAAAACCGGTTCTCCTTATGATCACAAGATTACCGTTGGTTATAAATATGTTTTGAAATTAAATCACATGGTGGAAGATAAAATTCACCAGCGTTCTATTGGTCCTTATTCTTTGATTACCCAACAGCCTTTAGGAGGAAAAGCTCAGTTTGGTGGCCAGCGTTTTGGTGAAATGGAAGTTTGGGCTTTAGAGGGTTATGGTGCGGCTCATACTTTACAAGAAATGTTGACTATTAAGTCTGATGACGTTCCTGGCCGTAGTAAAGCTTACGAGTCTATTATTAAAGGAGAAGAAATTGAAAAATTAAACGTTCCAGAATCTTTCAATGTTTTGATTAGAGAACTTAAAGGTCTTGGTCTTAATGTAGAACTTTTAGATAGTGCAAGTGGTAAGGCGGCCTCGGAGGTGGTGACAGAGATTGATAAAGAAATGGCGGCGGATGAAATTGTCCTCAAGGAAGTAGCTGAAGTAGTGGCTGACGTTGTAGATGATAAAGAAGAATAAATAATAATTAGTACGATTAAGGCAGCATATTTTAAATAATTTTTACCCATATAATATGTTAAACCCGATTAAAACCAGTGATTTTGCCGCTTTGCGGATAAAATTGGCCAGCCCGGAGGAAATTTTGGACTGGTCTCACGGGGAAGTTATTAGACCGGAAACTATTAATTACCGCACTCAAAAACCAGAAAAGGATGGTTTGTTTTGCGAAAAGATTTTTGGTCCGACTAAGGATTGGGAATGTGCTTGCGGTAAGTATAAGAAAATTCGTTACAAGGGTATCGTTTGTGATAAGTGCGGCGTGGAAGTAACCCGTAGTATTGTACGACGCGAACGCATGGGTAATATTAGTTTGCAAGTTCCGGTTTCTCATATTTGGTTTTTGCGCGGTCTATCCTCTAAAATAGGTTTGTTATTGGGTTTGGGTATTCAATCTTTAGAAAAGGTAATTTATTACGCTAGCTTTATTGTTACCGAGGTAGATGAAAAATTAAAAGAGAGTACTCTAGAGTCGGTTAAGGCTGAATATAAGTCCAAGCTGAAAAATATTGATAATGATTACAGCAATCAATTAAAAAAAGATAAGGAAGCTAAGGATGCGACAAAATCAAGTACTGATGATAAGGCGGATGCTAATGATTCTAAAGAGGCGGCTCGCATTAAGGCGGAACGTTTAACGCGCTTAGAAGATGATTTTGCTCAGGTACAAAAAGAATTAAAAGATCTAAAACCCTTGCTTATTTTATCAGAACAGCAGTATCAGAGCTTGAGTTTAAAATTTGGACATATTTTTGAGGCTAGTATTGGTGCCGAAGCTATCCGTAAACTTTTGTCTCAGATTGATTTAACCAAAAGTATTGAACACTTGGAAGAAAAGTTAGAATCGGTGGTTGATTCAAAAAAGGAAAAATTAGTTAAGCGTTTAAAACTTTTGAAGAGTTTCCGTAATAATGATATTCGTCCGGAATGGATGATTATGACTGTTTTGCCGGTTGTGCCGCCGGACTTGCGTCCGATGGTGGCTTTGGATGGTGGTCGTTTTGCCGCTTCTGATTTGAATGATTTATATCGTCGTATTATTAATCGTAATAATCGTCTGAAGCAGCTCATTGATTTAAATGCTCCGGAAGTTATTTGTCGTAATGAAAAGCGTATGTTGCAAGAAGCTGTAGACGCTTTGATTGATAATTCCGCTCGTCACACTAAAACTGTGACTGCTTCCACGGGACAGAAGCGTCAGTTGAAATCTTTAGCCGATACTTTAAAAGGGAAGCAGGGTCGTTTCCGTCAGAATTTGCTCGGTAAGCGTGTAGATTATTCTGGTCGTTCCGTTATTGTTGTTAATCCGCGTTTAAACTTGGACCAATGCGGTTTGCCGAAGATTATGGCCCTGGAATTATTTAAGCCATTTATTATTTCTCAACTTATCAAGCGTGAGATAGTTCATAATGTTCGTAGCGCTTCTCGTTATATTGAGGCTGGACATGATGAGGTTTGGGATATTTTAGAAGAGATTATTAAGGGGGCTTTTGTTCTTCTTAATCGTGCTCCTACTTTGCATCGTCTTGGTATTCAGGCTTTCCGCCCGATTCTTATTGAAGGTAAAGCGATTCAGATTCATCCTTTAGTTTGTACAGCTTTTAATGCTGATTTTGATGGCGATCAAATGGCCGTTCATGTTCCTTTGACCAAAGAAGCTAGACATGAAGCTGAGACCATGATGTTATCTACGCATAACTTATTGAAACCGGCCACCGGCGATCCGATTGTCGCCCCAGCCCAGGATATTGTTTGGGGAACTTATTACATGACTTTGGTTGAAAAAGATTATGAGGAAAAGCCTAAAACGGAATTGCATCATTTTTCTAGTTCAGATGAAGCCATGTTAGCTTACGAAATGAGTGGTTTAGATCTTCATGCCGCTATTCTTGTTAAGTATGATGGTGAAATTATAAAAACAACAGTTGGTCGTTTAATTTTCAATTCTTTATTGCCGGTTAAACTTCGTTATCTTAACGAAGTGGTTGGTAAAGGAAAGTTAAAAGACTTAATTCGTGAATGTTTGCGTATTTATGGCGAAGAAGAGACTGTTAAGTTTATTGATAATTTAAAAAATCGTAGCTTCGCCTTTATTACTAAGTCTGGTTTGTCTTGGGGCTTTGGTGATTTACCTAATTTACCGGAGAAAGATAATTTGATTGAAGCCGCTAATCAACGTGTTGATCATATTCAAGAGCAATATAATGAAGGTTTACTGACGGATAGTGAAAGATACGGTAAGGTTATTGAGGAATGGACAAATACAAAAGATAAGATTGCAGAAATTTGTAAAAAATCTTTGTCGGATATTTTACCAGTTTATTCTATGATTGATTCCGGGGCACGTGGTTCTTGGGCTCAGCCGGTTCAGATTTTGGGCATGAAAGGTTTGGTAACTTCTCCTTCTGGAACTATTTTTGAGTTGCCGGTTAAAGGTAATTTTAAAGAAGGTTTTGGAGTACTAGAATATTTTATTGCTACTCATGGTGTGCGTAAAGGTTTATCTGATACTGCTTTGCGTACAGCTAACGCCGGTTATTTGACTCGTCGTTTGGTTGATGTTTCACAAGATGTTATTATTTCTGATGATGATTGTGGTGATACTGAGGGTTTGATATTGAAGCGAGCCGATAGCGAAAAAACCGGTGATGATTTCTTTAAGAAAATTATCGGTCGTTATTTGGCACAGGATGTTAGCGTCGGAAAAGGGAAGGCTATTCTTAAAGCCGGTGATATTCTCAGTGAAGAAAATGTTAAATTATTGAAGAGTAAAGAAATAGAGTCGGTTATTGTTCGTTCCGTTTTGAGCTGTAAGATGCATAAAGGAATTTGTGCTAAATGTTATGGTTGGGACTTAGCTTATAATAAAGAAGTGAAAATGGGATCGACGGTCGGTATTATTGCCGCTCAATCCATCGGTGAACCGGGTACACAGTTAACACTGCGAACCTTTCATTCTGGTGGTGTGGCCGGTCAGGACGATATTACTCAGGGTTTGCCTAGAGTAGAAGAAATTTTTGAAGCGCGTAGCCCTAAAAAGAAAGCTCTTATTTCCGATGTGGCTGGTCGTATTAAGGTGGAGTTTGCTCAGAAGATTATTACCGATAAGTCGGGACGCGAAATTTCTGTCAATAATCCTCAGACTAAGATTTTGAGTATTTTCTATAAAGGACAAGACCATGACAAATATTATTTTTCTGAAAAGGTTAATGAATTAAAGTTGTCCGGTGGCTTGACCGCTAAAGATGCCAAGAAACTAGAAATTAAAGTTTTGGTAAAGGAAGGGCAGGAGGTCAGTAAAAATTCTGAACTATTTAAAGTTGGTGCTGATATAGTATTTGCTAAATCAGCCGGTGTGGTGGCTGTATCCGATAAGTATATTTCCTTAGCGCATGAAGTAGAAAAGGTTAAGGAATTTCCGATTATTAAGGGTACGATGCTGATGGTCAAAGATGGTGATGTAATTGAGCGAGGTACGCAGTTAACTGAAGGTAGTCTTGATTTGCGTGAATTGTATAAACTTAAGGGTCGCCTGGAGACACAGAAATATATTATTAGTGAAATTCAATATGTTTATTCTTCTCAGGGCCAGCCTTTGAACGATAAGCATGTGGAAATTATTGCTCGTCAGATGTTCTCCCGTAACTTTATTAAGGATGCTGGTGATACTAACTTATTGCCGGGTGAAACCGTGGAAGAAGAAGTTCTGGAACAGGCTAATAAAGATACTAAAAAGCCGGCTAAGTTTGAACGCTTACTCATGGGCATTACTAAGGCTTCTTTAACTACCGACAGTTTCTTATCGGCCGCTTCTTTCCAAGAGACTTCACGAGTTTTGATTGATGCTGCTGTTAACGGCAAGATTGATTATCTGGAAGGTTTGAAAGAAAATGTTATTATCGGTTGTTTAATCCCGGCTGGGACTGGCTATAAAGGAAAAAAGAAACGCATGGATTACAGCAAATAATGTTGTTGCAATTTGAAGGAAAGAAAAAAAGGGCTAGAAATAGCCCTTTTTTTATTGTGGAAAATGAAGTAAAATAACATTATGAGTATTAGTATGAAATTTTGGGCAGAATTATCTTTTTTGGCTAAGTTGCGCCTATTTTTTGTGATTATTTTGTTATCTTTGATGGCTATTATCCTATATTTTAAGATTATTCCGTTTGGCCAGATAACTTATGAACGCCATTGGCCGACCGTGTTGAGATCCGGCAAGGGTTTTATCTATGACTTTAAACCTCAAGAGCGAGTGACTGACGATGGTCAGTCTTTAATAATAAAAGCTGATCCGGTTTATTTTTCTTTATTTACACCGCGACGTTTTGATCGGGCGAAAGTTACCATTAAATATTATAACCATTTAACCGCGGCCACGCCAATTATTGAGCTTGGTTTACTTCAGGACAAAATTTCTGGCGCTTATAATTTGCAGCCCTTACAAAATAATATTCTGGATAGCTTGCGTTTTAGTTGGCCGCGCTTAGAGGACAGCGACCAGCGTCTTATTCTACAGGCGGGAAAATATTATAGCGAGGTGGCTGACTTTGAAAGTGATTTAGCTGCGGGTCATTTACGTAATTGTCCGGCTGGACCGACTTCTTGTGTAGCTGTTTATAATTATCATTTGAGTTCTGACTACGGCGTGCCTGATTATGTGCGTTTAACTCCTTTTTCTCTGAGCCATCCTTTGCGAGGTAGTCATCAATTTTATGTTTATTTGAAAAAAAATCTTTGGCGATTAGATCTTTCTTTTATTAACGAGAATAAAGATCGAGTTGCTGATCCGATTATCGTGAATGTTTATGATGATGGTAAAATTATAGCTACTCAGACTATAGTTGACGATAATCTTAATCCGACCGGAGTGGCTAGTGAAGAGAAAAAGATGTCTCTTAGCGGCACCGTGTTACACGATGGAGTTTATAAAGTGGAAATAAAAATAAGTGATGATGTCATAATTTCTTCTTTGCAAATTCCCTCTGACCGCTTATCTTTTGTTAATAAGATTTGGCCGGCGTCTGCGGGAGCTTTAACTTTATTTACTGACGCCTCTTATATACAGGCGCGAACTTTAGATCCAGTCAATTTGGGGAATATTAATTTTGGCGGGCAGGACTTTAATTTGAGTGAGGCTTATCAGCAGTTTACCTTTGCTACCGGTGAGCCGGGAATAAAAGAGTTGCAACTATCCAAAGATGATATTACTTTAGCGAATAATGGTGTATTTGCTTTTTCCCGGGCCGGACTTTTTAATCCCGCTCCGTCTAAAGTAGATAGATTTTTTGTAGAGGGAGGAGAAGCAAAATATATTATTGCTAACTACGATCGACCAATTAATCAAGACGGTTTAAAAACGGCCAGCGCTGAGTTTGATATGTCGGCTGCTAGTTATGAGAAGGGTAAATATACTTTTTTAATTTCTGTGCCAGGCTTAGAATGGGCATCAGACTCGGATACTGTTGATACCTTTTTAGATATTAAGGAAATATCAGTAGAATTAAACGGAAAAACATTATGGCAAAAAATTTGGCGTTAATTAGTCGAGAAATATTTTATTTTTTCAGCGCCACTTTAGTGGTAGCGATTATTTTGGAGTTAATTTGGCCCAATGTTATTTTGTCATATTTTAATCTTAATTATCTTTTATTAATATGGCTGTTGAGCGCCTTAGTGGTAATTTTTAAAAAATAGTTATGTATAATTTGCAAAAAATTATTGTAGTTTTGCCGGCTTATAACGCCGTCACAACTTTGGAAAAAACTGTGAGAGATTTGCCGTCTTTAGTGGATGAAATAATTTTAGTGGATGATAAAAGTTCAGACGACACGGTTGCTTTAGCCCGCCAACTTGGTCTTTTTGTGTTTGCGCGTGATAATAATGGTGGTTATGGCGCCAATCAGAAAACTTGTTATCGTTTAGCCTTAGAACATGGCGCAGATATTATAGTAATGATTCATCCCGACTATCAGTATGATCCGAAATTAGTTAAATATTTTGCGGAATTTATTGGTGATAATTATTTTGATGTTATGTTGGGCTCGCGTATCCGTTCGCGTCGTGAAGCTTTGGCCGGGGGCATGCCTTTATATAAGTATGTAGCTAATCGCACCCTAACTATGTTAGAGAATATGGTTAGTGGGCTTAATTTATCGGAATGGCATACCGGCATGCGCGCTTATCGTCGCTCGGTTTTGGAAAATATTGACTGGAATAATAATGCCGATGACTTTGTTTTTGATAGCCAAATTTTATTTCAAGTTGCGGCGCGAAATTATTCAATTGGAGAAATTCCTGTGCCGGTGCGTTATTTCCCTGAGGCTTCCTCTATTAATTTTTGGCGGAGCCTAAAATATGGTTGTCAAACCGTGTGGACGGCGGGGCAATATTTATTTGGTCGTTTTAAATAAATCTTATGTTTTCTTGGTCGGAAAATTTCTCGCCTTGGCAGACGCTAAAAAGTTGGCGTCCGTATTTTTTAATTTTTGTTCTTGGTTTTTTAATATACAGCCAGACCTTATTTTTTAATTTTACTTATTTGGATGATCAAGAATTAATTATTAATAAAGTTGAACTTTTAAGCAATGTTAAAAATTTCGGTTTAATTTTTACTAACGATGTCTTTTTCTCTGTAGATAAATTTTATTATCGCCCACTCTTGAACATTTCTTTTATGATGGATGCTATTTTTGGTTCTTTTTTAACCCCGGTTTTTTATTTAGATAATATTTTGCTTCATATTTTGGCGGCCGCTTTGATATTTTATTTACTGCATCGTTTGTTAAGAAGAAAATTGCTAGCCTTTTTTTTATCTTTAATATTTTTGTTGCATCCGATGTTGGTGCAAGCAGTGGCTTGGATTCCTGGGCGCAATGACTCCTTATTAACTGTTTTTGTCTTGATAGCTTTCATTGCTTTCCTGAATTTTTTGGAATATCCGCGCTTACGTTCTTATATTGCTTATCTGTTTTTTTTCTTAGCCGCCTTATTAACCAAGGAAAGTGCTATTGGTCTTCCGCTTCTTATTATTTTTTATTTTTTATTTGTTAATCGTGGTGCTTTAGAGAAGAGCGATAAGTTTTTATTGGTTGTCGGCTCGGCGGGTGTAACTTTTATTTGGTTCTTAATGCGTTATTTTTCTTTGGGCGGGGAACCGAGTAGCACGGCCTCCGTTTTTGGATTTTTCTCTAATTTACCAGCCCTGTTTTTGTATTTAGGGACATTAATTTTCCCTTTTAATCTAGCAGTTTTACCAATTTTGCTTGATTCTACTGTTATTTATGGTGTGATATCCTTACTGATAATCTTGGCATTTCTGTTTCTGTCGCAACATAAACGCAATAATTATATTATTTTTGGTACTTTGTGGTTTTTAATATTTCTTTTGCCGTCTTTTATGAATTTTAGCGGTGTGCCATATTTTAATGAGCATCGCTTACATTTGTCATTTTTTGGTTTTTTGTTAGTTATAGCCGAGATTGATTTTATTAAGTATTTAGATTTTAGTAAGCGGGCGGTAAAAATAAGTGCGGTCACGATTTTACTTCTACTCGCTTTAATATCAGTCTGGCATAGTCGTAGTTTTAGTGATCGTCTCACATTTTGGCAAGCGGCTGTTACAAAATCACCCCATCTTCCTTTAGCACAAAGAAATTTAGGCGTTATGTATTATTTTGCCGGGAATTTTGCGGCGGCGACCTCGGCTGATGTTAAAGCTTTAGAGCTTAATACGCAAGAACCGATGGTCCATAATAATTTGGGAGTGATGTATATGGAAAAAGAAAATTGGGTGCTAGCTGAACAGGAATTTCGGGCGGAATTGAAAATAAATCCTAATTATGATATAGCCCTGTTTAACATGGGAGATTTATTTGTCCGACGTGGTCAGGATGCATCCGCCATTCCTTGGTTTCAGGCCGCTTTACGTGCTAACCCGAATTATTATGAAGCTGTAGACCGTTTGCTTATTCTTCAGAAACGGTTAAAATAGTAACAGAATTTTCATTTTTTATGTTTAGAGATATTTTTAAAAAACCTATTAATAGTATTACGGTGGCGGCTGCTTTTGTTGCTTTGTCATCACTAGCTTCTCGTTTTTTAGGTATTGTTAGGGATCATATTTTAGCCGGTCAATTTGGTGCCGGGTCGGCTCTGGATACTTATTATGCCGCTTTTCGTATTCCTGACTTGATTTTTAATTTGATTGTTTTGGGGGCCTTATCAGCTGGTTTTATTCCCATTTTTAGTGCCGCCATAAAAAATTTTTCTAAAACTGACAGTCTTAATCAAGCCGCTTGGGACTTAGCCAATAATATTCTTAATTTTCTTTTTTTGGGAATTGCTTGCTTGTCCTTATTGGGTATTATTTTTGCTCCAGTCTTAACTCGTTTTTTGACACCGGGCTTTGGTCCGCAAGAGCAAGAAACAACAGTCTTGTTAACGCGAATTATGTTTCTTTCCCCTCTTTTTATGGGCCTGTCTAGTCTATGGGGAGGAATTTTACAATCTTTTAAACGTTTTGTAGTTTATTCTTTGGCACCAATTTTTTATAATTTGGGAATTATTATTGGTGCTTTATATTTTGTTAATTGGTGGGGAATGCCCGGTTTAGCTATCGGCGTAGTCTTAGGGGCTTTTTTACATATGCTGGTGCAGATCCCAACTGTCTATAGCCTTGGTTTCCGTTATAAATTTTCTTTGCATTGGCATGATATCAATACGCGTTTGATTGGAAAAATGATGCTGCCAAGAACTATGAGCTTAGCGATTTCTCAAATTAATTTAGTCGTTATTACGATTTTAGCCTCTCAGCTGTCTAGCGGTTCTTTATCAATTTTTAATTTTGCTAATAATCTTCAGTCTTTTCCGATTGGAATTTTTGGTATATCATTTGCGATTGCGGCTTTTCCGGCTTTAGCCACGGCCGCCTTTGATATAGAGAAGTTAAAAATAAGTTTTTCTCAGACTATGCGACAAATTTTATTTTTTGTCATTCCTGCTAGTATCTTAATTATAGTTTTACGAGCACAGATCGTTCGCGTAGTTCTAGGCAATGGTAATTTTGATTGGCAAGATACTATTTTAACCATGAATACGCTCGCCTTATTCGCCGTTAGTTTATTTGCTCAAGCGACCTTACCTCTTTTAGTAAGAGTCTTTTATGCTAGACATAATTCTGCTACGCCATTTTATGTCGGTTTAGTCAGCGTGGTGGTTAACATAGCTTTGTCTTTATGGCTGAGCCCTTTATTCGGGGTAGCCGGACTGGCTATGGCTTTTTCGGCTGCCAATATTGTTAATTTCTTATTACTTTGGTTATGGCTACAACGTAAAGTTGGAAATTTGGATTTTTTGCACATTTTATTATCTACTGCTAAGTTTATAGTGGCTGGCTTAGCGGCCGGTATTACCGCGCAAATTATGAAAGTTCCGGTGTCGTCCATAGTGGGTATGGATCGTTTTATCGGCGTTTTTACTCAGCTAGCAATTTCCGGCTTGGCGGGGCTGGCGATTTATTTGGTTTTTTGCTATCTTCTCCAAAGTGAGGAATTGTCCAGTTTTTTATCCTCAATCATCAGGCGCTGGCCTTTTAAGAAAATTAACACGGAAGATCATGGTGAAGCGCGCGGAGTTTAAGAAAAATATTTAATTAAAACAATGAATCAAGAAATAAATAAAATTAGAAATTTTTGCATTATTGCTCATATTGATCACGGTAAATCGACCTTGGCCGATCGTATGTTGGAGTTAACAAATACCGTGGAGAAGAGAAAAATGAAGGAGCAAATTTTAGATGGCATGGATATTGAACGTGAACGAGGTATTACCATTAAGTTACAACCAGTGACCATGGACTATCTAGACTACCGGTTAAATTTAATTGATACACCCGGTCATGTAGATTTTTCTTATGAAGTTTCACGCTCTCTAGCCGCCGTGGAAACAGCGGTGCTATTAGTTGATTGTACACAGGGGATTCAGGCTCAAACTTTAGCTAATCTTTATTTGGCGATTGAACAAAATTTAACGATTATTCCGGTTGTAAATAAAATTGATTTGCCGGCAGCTGATATTCCTAAAACTAAAAAAGAAATTATTGATCTTTTGGGTTGTCTAGAGGAAGAAATTATTTGTGCTTCCGGCAAAACCGGAGAGGGTGTTAAAGAAATTCTAGATGCCGTTATTGCTCGTGGCCAGGCGCCACAGGAAGCTCATTATGCCGGTCAGGACACAAGTCATAATGCGCGCGCTTTAATTTTTGATTCTAAATATGATACCTATCGTGGCGTCGTAGCTTATGTTCGTATTTTTAATGGCGCCTTGAAAAAAGGAGATAAAATTAATTTATTGTTTACTGGCGCGGACAGTGAAATTTTAGATTGCGGAATTTTTAAACCGGATTATTTATCTACTGGAGCATTACTACCGGGCGCTATCGGATATGTTGTTACTGGCTTTAAACAAGTAGCTGACTGTCGCGTGGGCGATACCATGGTAGTGGCTCATTCATCCGCTTCAAGTATAAAGACCTCGCCTTTGCCTGGTTATAAGGAAGTTCGTCCCATGGTTTTTGCTAGTATTTTTCCGCGAGAAGGGAATGACTTTAAAGAGTTGCGGGATGCAATGGATAAATTAAAATTAAATGATGCTGCTTTAGTCTATGAACCGGAGCGTTCCGATGCTCTTGGTTTTGGTTTTCGTTGCGGTTTCTTGGGGCTTTTACATTTGGAAATTTTTCAGGAACGTTTGCGCCGGGAATACAGTTTAGATTTAATCGTTACTATGCCGAGTGTGGCTTATAAAGTTTTACAATCTGATGGCACTGAACTTATTATTCGCTCACCGCAACGTTTACCCGATCCTAATTATATTAGTAAGATAGAAGAGCCTTGGGTTAAACTGGATATCATCAGCCCCAAAAGTTATATGGGTGGTATTATAAAACTAGCGCAAGAGAAGCGTGGTATATATAAAAATACGGAATATTTAAGTTCTAATGATGAAGACGGGCGTGTTCTACTTCACTATGAAATTCCGATGTCGGCGATTTTAACTGATTTTTATGATAAGATAAAAAGTGTTTCTGCGGGTTATGCTTCCATTAATTATGAATATTTTGATTATCGTCCGGCTGACGTGGTTAAGATGGATATTTTGGTAGCGGAAGAAGCGGTAGAATCATTAGCCACTATCGTTTATAGTGACGATGCTTTTAAAGAGGGGCGAGAAATAGTAGATATTTTAAAAAATAGTCTGCCTAAGCAGATGTTCGCGGTTAAAATTCAAGCGGCTATCGGCGGCAAGATTATCGCCTCCGAGAAACTATCGGCGATGCGTAAAGATGTTACCGCTAAACTTTATGGTGGCGATGTTAGTCGTAAAAGGAAATTATTAGACAAACAGAAAAAGGGTAAGAAAAAAATGATGGCAGCCGGGAAGGGTAGTGTCGAGATTCCTTCCGATACTTTCGTTAAAATTTTGAAACGCTAGCTTAATTATTTTAATATTCTTAAATTATGAAACGTCGAAAAATTATTAAAGGTTTTTGGATTGTCTTATCTTTTATTGTGGTCATTTCTATGGTATCTTGGACAGTAATGATTGGCTTCTCTTATTAAATTATAAAGCATGAAAATTTGGCAACTAAGTCCCGCCGCCAGTCCGGAATTTATTTCCGCTCATCCGGAACTGCATTCGGTAGTTTTACAGCTACTTTTTAATCGTGGTTTAACCAAACCGCAAGATATAAAGGATTTTTTTAATCCACCGGATTTTTATGATCCTTTCTTGTTTAAAAACATGACAGCGGCCGTTGATTTAATAATTAAAAATATTAAATCTGGTAATAAGATTGTGGTCTATGGTGATTATGACGCTGATGGCGTTACCTCCTCGGTTATTTTATGGGAGACTTTAAATATTTTACATGCTCAGGCTGATGTTTATCTACCGGATAGAGTATCGGAGGGCTATGGTTTAAATAAGCCAGCCTTAAAAACTTTATTCGAACAAGGAGCGAAACTTATTATTACCGTGGACAATGGTATTAGAAATAAAGAGGCGGTAGCTTACGCCAAAGAATTAGGCTTAGAGGTTATTATTACCGATCATCATAGCCTACCAGAAAATCGCTCTGATTTACCGGACTGTTTATATATTAATCCGGCTGATATTGAAGACAACTATCCTTGGCCATTTTTAGCCGGAGTGGGCGTTTCTTTTAAACTAGTGAGCGCTTTATTGATCAAGGCTAATTTACCCGATAGTCAGAAAAAATTAATTTTTGATAAATGTTTGGATTTAGTGGCGGTGGGAACGGTGGCTGATATGGTAAATCTCTTAGGAGAGAATAGGTCTTTAGTACAGAGTGGTTTAAAAATTTTAAATCTTGGGCGTCGTCTTGGTTTAGAGGAACTTATTAAGACGGCTAAAATAAAAAATGATCGGCCTTTAGAAGCTTGGAATATCGGCTGGCAAATTGGTCCGCGTTTAAATGCGGCTAGTCGCTTGGCTCATGCTAATAGCGCCTTTTCTTTACTGGCTACTACGGACGCGGCGGAAGCTAAACAATTGGCTGAGGAATTAAATGAGCGTAATAATCACCGTCAGCAAATTACCGCTGAAATTACTGCTTCGGTAGAGGAGCAAATTGATCCTCAGAATGTTCCTTTGGTTATTATTGCCTTAGCGGGAGCGGAAGATGTCTGGAATGAAGGTGTTATTGGTTTAGTGGCCGGACGCATTGCCGAAAAATATTATCGGCCGACTTTAATTGTGACGAGAGTAGAGGAAAAAGACGGTCAACCCGGCTTTAAGGCTTCGGGGCGTTCCATCCCGGAATTTAATTTGATTGCTGCCGTGGAAGAGAGTGGGGAATTTTTGGATAAATACGGTGGGCATCCCATGGCTTGTGGTTTTTCTTTAATTGGAGAAAAAAATTTAGCTGACTTCCGTAACAAGATTTTGACCGAGGCGGCGAAAAAATTAGAATTAGATAAATTATATCCAAAATTAAATATTGATGTGGAATTAAAGATAGCGGACATTAATTTAGCCTTGCTTGATGACCTGAATGTTCTGTCTCCTTACGGTCAAAATAATCCGCAACCGCGTTTTGCCAGTTATAATGTTTATGTAGATGATATTGTGACGATGGGAACAGATAAACAACATATTAAATTTAGATTTTCATCTGGTATGACTTCCATCTGGGGCGTAGCTTTTGGCGCCGCGCAGACTTATCAAGCTTTAAAAATTGGTGATCAATTAGACTTGGTCTATTATTTAGATATTAATGATTTTAACGGTCGTCGCGAGCCGCAGTTAAAAATAATTGATATACGTCCTAGTGAAATTAAAAAATAATTTTACCAGCGATATAATTAAATAATCTTAATATGAAAAAATTTATTATTTATACAGATGGTGGGGCGCGTGGTAATCCTGGTCCGGCCGGTATCGGTGTTGTGATTTATGATGAGAATCGTAAGATGGTGGCTGAGGTTTCTGAATTTTTAGGGGTGGCTACTAATAATCAAGCAGAATATAAAGCTGTTATTGCCGCTTTTAAAAAAGCGATTGAGCTGGGTGGGGAAGAATTAGAATTTTATTTGGACAGCGAGCTGGTAGTTAAACAATTAAAGCGTGAGTATAAAGTAAAAAACAAAGAATTAGCTCCTTTGTTTTTGAATATTCACAATTTATCTATTGGTTTTAAAAAAATTACTTATCAACATATTCCGCGAGAACAAAATGCTGTCGCGGATTGCTTGGCTAATGAAGCGATGGATAGAGGGTGTTAATTATTTGCAAGCGCCGGAGGTAAGCGTTCCGGTTTTAGTATTACTAAGGGCTTCTTCTAGAGAGCCACTTAAAATATCTATTCTTCTACCTTGGATTCCACCGCCACTGTCGGTAATTTTATAAGTTTTACCATTAAAGCAAACTTGGTTGTTCATTGCTAATTTTCCGCCGCAGCTTATCGGACCGGCTATGGTTTGCCCGACTATTAAGCCTGCTTGAGTAAAATAATTACTTGTATATTGCTCTTGAGTAAAAGTCTGACAGGGCTGGTAGTTGGGATAGTCAGCAAAAATAGGATTTCCGTCGGTAGAGCATTTACTATTTGTATTTACTCCATTAGGGCAGGTACCTTGCATGTGCATCATACAAAGATATTTTAGGTCTTGGTTAGATTGAAAAGGAACTTTGTAATAACCGGTCGCATAAAATTGTATTCCGGCCGCTAATTCCGTTTCGCTGGGGCAGTCCATATTTTTATATTCTTCAGCTGTAGTTCCGAGCTTCGCTTTAGCTAGAGCTAAATCTTGATGAGCGATAGAATTAATAGTAAGGGGCCTGAATATAGTTAACTCTGGGTTAACGGTAAAGAGTATCATGTAAGAAGACATTAAAATTATCAGTCCGGTTACACTGCCGGTGATTAGTTCTTTAGCTTGAGTGATTTTAGAAACATCTCCGGCGGAAACTAACCAGAGCAAGCCACCGGCCATTAAAATAATAGCCGCCAATATTCCCGCAATACTCAATCCGTAATTATAGATACCAATAATATATTCGGAGATCCAAGGTATTTCTACGGCATAGGATTCTCCATCGGAATTTAGGGTAGTTTTGATTGAATTAGTAGGAGTTAAGTTTAAGCCGGGAATAGGAATTTGGATGTCTGGTAAAATAAATTTTGGGGGAGTGGGAGGTGCTACTGCCTTTTTTGTCGTCGGGCAACAACAAATGGCTGTTTTACTGGTTTCTTCTAAACTACTGAATACTGGTTTTGTTGATCCGCTACAGGCCGCCTCATCGCTAGATACTGACATCTCATAGGTAGAGCAGATTTTATTAGCTGATGTTGATTTTGAACCTCTTTTCCAGCTACAGTCAGCCGCCGCTACTGATTGAGTAATTATAAAAACACCAACTACAACCGCTAGACTAATAATTTTTTGAAATTTCATGGTGCTCATAATTAAATTTTTTTGTTGTGACTGAGTTTGGATTATTCTATTGGACAACAAGTAGCAGGTGAGTTACAAGATCTGCCTAATATTGCCGGACTATCAAGATTGGGGCAAATGTTTGCTGTCCAATACGATGTACCCACACAATAATGATCTCCGGTGCCACAAAGATCACCCACTTCTCCATCTTTGACGCAGCAATCTAAATCTTCGCCACAATCTCTTCCCGTCGTAAGAGTCATCCCCGAGTAGCCTTTGCCACAGGTTCCCGACGGTACACAAGTAGAGCCTAAATAACTGCAAGGAGTATTTTGTGCTCCGTCCCCGAGTAAACATAAGCCATCAAAACAGTAGCCATCATTAGGACTTTTACAAGGACTGCCGTCGGGAAAATTTTGTTGGCCGGCTGGTTTTGTGTAATCAACACAGCTAACTGTTAAAGCATTTTTAACACAATCGGGTATCGTGACACAAGCTTGAGAGGATGTTGCTATTTTTTTTACGTCCTCTGCCATCGGGGTTGCCTTACATCTATTTACAGACGCCTCCCCGCAAAACAATACATTATTATTACTATCATATTGTATACAACAAACTTCGGGATTTTCGGTTGTGACATCATTTAACAGATAACTGGAAAGTTGATTGGGGCTGAGCAGTTTTGTTTGTACTATCTGCATCGTAATCACTTTTAATTTTAATAAATCGGGATTAATTGTATTTAAAATAATCCATGAACTAAAAAGAATCAGAGTGCCGGCGATACTACCGGTGATAAGTTCTTTGGCTTGTCCGATTTTAGTGTCATTCCCCCCGGAAGTAAGCCATAGTAATCCTCCCGCCATGAGGACTATAGCCGCTAAAATGCCCGCTGCCGCTAAACCATAATTATAAAAAGCTTGGATATATTTAGCTAAAAGATCGCTGGTCATTACACCTAATCCTTCATCATATGACCCGACTTTTATAGAAGACTTATCTACCGCAGTTCCAGAAATAGGTGTTTGCGGTGTAAAGTCTAAGCTATCATACTTTTGTGCTTGCGCTGCGAGTGGTAAGGAGGAAGTAATTAACGCCAGCATAGCCGATAAGACAAGAGGAAAAACAATGACCACAATTAATGTTGTGAAAAAAGTAGTTTTAAAATTTTTTATATTTTTCATTTTTTTAGTCACTAAATTAGCTAGTTGATTAATCCGCTAATTAATTCTTGAAATTTTGCTTCCGTGAGAGAACCGGAAAAGCTGTAATTATTTACAAACCAAGTGGGGGTGCCAATAATTTCTAGAGTATTGCCGTCGTCATAATCTTTTTTAATCTGATTGAGATATTTTCTTTCGCTTAGACAGGAATTAAATTTTGTCATGTTTAATTCTAAAATTTGGGCTAAGGCAGAAAGACGGTTGATACGCTCGCTATCGGCGGTAGTTAAATTTTCCTGGTTGGCAAATAAAAGGTCATGCATTTCCCAAAATTTTCCTTGTTCACCGGCGCAACGAGCGGTCATTGCTAAATCAATGGAATCTTCATTGCGTAAATAATCGCGCCAGACAATCTTGATCTTATCTTTATACAGGCTCTCCATTTGATTAACTACCTGATAAGATTCCTGGCAGTAAGGGCAGGCAAAATCGCCAAATTCAACGATAGTGGCTTGTGGCGTACTAGTACCCAGAGAATAATTAGTGCCGTCGCCGTTGATGGTTTGTATATACTGTTTTAATTGCTCGGTGGTCATCGTCGCGGTCTCGCCCGCTAGGATTTGTTGAATACGATTGAAAACATAGATACTGGAAAAGGTTAAAATAAGAAAAATAATAATCGTTAATATAATAACAATTATCCCCCAAGGTTTTTTGTACCAAGGGCGAAGAGCATCTTGGTGACGGGCTTTCATTTCGGCATATTTTAGCCTTTCGTTGAGTCCCATATAATTGAAAAATCACGATGTTTAAAGTATACTATACATATTATATCATAGATTAAGATGGATATGAACATAATCTCTTGGAATGTTAACGGTATTAGAGCGGTTGCCAAAAAAGGCTTCAAGGATTTTTTATTATCCGCCAAACCGGACGTTTTATGTTTACAAGAAATTAAGATTTCTGATATAGCTCGTCAAAATACAGAATTTGATTTTGCCGGTTATCGTGAATATTGGAATGGAGCCAAACGTCCCGGGTACAGTGGCACGGCTATTTTAGTGAAAGATGGTGTTGGTCGGCAAAAGATTCAAGTTAAAGAAGTAGTGAATGGTTTTGGTGTAGCGGAATTTGACGATGAGGGGCGGGTGCAGACGGTTGATTTGGATAAATTTTATTTATTGAATATTTATTTTCCTAACGCTAATCAGGAATTGACACGTTTACCTTATCGCTTGGCTTTTAACGATGCACTCTTAAAATATATTAAAAGATTGGAGCAGAAGAAACCGGTTGTAGTGACCGGTGATTTTAATGTCGCACATGAAGAAATTGATTTGGCGCGACCGAAAGAGAACGAGGGCAATGCCGGTTTTACGTTAGAAGAACGGAGCTGGTTTACTAAATTCTTGCAAGCTGGCTTCATTGATACTTTTCGCGTTTTACATGCTAAGAAAGTTCAGTATTCATGGTGGAGCTTCCGCGCCGGAGCGCGAGCTCGTAACGTCGGCTGGCGGATTGACTATTTCTGCATCTCGGCTAAACTAAAAATAAAGCTAAAAAAGGCTTATATTCTTGACCAAGTGACCGGTTCCGATCATGCGCCAATAGGCCTGGATATTAGCTAAATAAGATATTTCTAAAATTAGTGCCGCAATTTAGTCTCGCAATTTTAATATTATGTACAATCATCAGACCATAGAAAAAAAATGGCAAGAACGTTGGCAGACAGATAATCTTTATCTGACCGGTTCTGACCCTAAAAAACCGAAATATTATATTTTAGATATGTTTCCTTATCCGTCGGGAGTTGGTTTACATGTCGGCCATCCTAAAGGTTATATTGCTACTGATATTTTAGCTCGTTTGCGTCTGATGCAGGGTTATAATGTTCTTCATCCGATGGGCTGGGATGCTTTTGGTTTACCGGCAGAAAATTATGCCATTAAAAATAAAGTTCACCCTAAAAAAGCAACGGCGGAAAATGTTGCTACTTTTAAGCGTCAACTGGGACTGCTTGGTTTATCTTATGATTGGTCTAAAGAAATTAATACTACCGACCCCGCTTATTATAAATGGACACAGTGGATATTTCTACAAATGTTTAAAAAGGGTTTAGCTTATGAATCGCATGAGCCGATTAATTGGTGTCCGTCTTGTCAGACCGGTTTAGCTAATGAAGATTTGGAGGGCGGTCTTTGTGAGCGTTGCGGCAGTGTCGTGGAGCAGCGTCCGATGCGACAATGGGTTTTAAAAATTACCGATTATGCCGAAAGATTGCTTAATGATTTAGATAAATTACCGGACTGGGAGGAATCTATTAAGGGTATGCAACGTAATTGGATTGGTCGGAGCGAGGGAACGGAAATAAATTTTCAGGTTAAAGCCGGCGATAAAACATTGTCTGATAATATTACAGTTTTTACTACTCGCGTGGACACTATCTTCGGTTGTACTTATGTAGTTTTAGCGCCGGAGAATAAATTAGTGCAAAAATTTAAAGATCAAATTAAGAATTGGGAGGCCGTCACTAAATATATAGAGGAAATAAAAAATAAAACTGATTTACAACGAACAGATTTAAATAAAGAAAAAACCGGTTTAAAACTGGAGGGCTTGCAAGCAATCAATCCGTTTAATCAGGAAGAATTGCCTGTTTTTATTGCCGACTATGTTTTAAATTCTTACGGAACGGGCTCGGTGATGGCGGTACCGGCGCACGATGAAAGAGATTGGGAGTTTGCCGAGAAATATAAGCTAGCACGACGGGCTGTTGTAACTTCATCAAATAATAAAAATGATAAAGTTTACACGGCGGATGGAATTTTAGAAAATTCCGGAGATTTTGCTGGCTTGAGTTCTGCTTCAGCGCGCCAACAAATGTCCGAGTGGTTGGAAAAAAATAAAGTCGGTGCCAAAAAAATAAATTATAAAATAAAAGATTGGGTATATTCCCGACAACGTTATTGGGGCGAACCGATTCCTTTGATTCATTGCGCCAAGTGTGGCGTTGTAGCAGTGCCGGAAAAAGATTTGCCGGTTTGTCTGCCGGAAGTAGAAAGTTATGAGCCAACCGGCACCGGTGAGTCTCCGTTAGCCGCTATTTCCGATTGGGTGAATGTTAAATGTCCGGACTGTGGCGGAGCGGCTCAGCGTGAAACTAATACTATGCCGCAATGGGGTGGTTCTTGCTGGTATTATTTGCGTTATATTACTCCCCATAATGAAACGGCTTTAGTTGATAAGGAGCAAGAAAAATATTGGTCGCCGGTTGATTTCTATGTGGGCGGAGCGGAACACGCCACGCGTCATCTTATTTATGCTCGTTTCTGGCATAAATTTCTATTTGATATTGGAGCGGTAAATTATGACGAACCTTTTACAAAATTAAAACATGTCGGTTTGATTATGGGCGAAGATGGACGCAAGATGTCCAAGCGTTGGGGGAATGTTATTAATCCCAATGAGATGGTGAAACAATTTAGCGCGGACGCTTTGCGGGTTTATGAAATGTTTATGGGTCCTTTTGATCAAGCGATAAGCTGGAATACTAACGGTTTAGTCGGGACGAGAAAATTTTTGGAAAAAGTGGAGAAGTTATTTAGTGACGATGCGGCGGATGTAACTTCGGAAGATAAAAAATTATTATCTTTACTCCATAAGACGATTAAAAAAGTCGGTAATGATATTGAGAATTTTAATTTAAATACCGCCGTTTCTGCTTTAATGATTTTAGTTAATGAATTGACCGAGTATAAAAAGAAAAATCAATCTTGGCCTATTGCTGTCGCCGGTCGTCAGTCATTACTCCAGATTTTAGCGCCCTTCGCCCCACATTTATGTGAGGAACTTTGGGAGAGATTGGGCAAGCAAAGAAGTATCTTCAAGTCCGCTTGGCCTAAGTATGACGAAACATTAATAAAAGACGATATTGTTAATTTAGTTATTCAAATTAACGGTAAATTACGCGCTAGCGTAGAAGTAGCAGCTGATATCTCCGAGGCAGAAGCTTTGGAATTGGCACACGCTAACGATAATATAAAAAAATGGTTGGCAGGGAAAGAAGTCGTGAAAGTAATTTTTGTCGCCGGAAAACTTTTGAATATTGTGATTAAATAGAGAATTTTATGAGTGATTTATCCGCCCAGACTAGAGATATCTGTAAATTATTAGATATTAGACCGGCTCGTTCCAAGGGTCAGAATTTTTTGATAAATGAAAAGATTTATGACGATATTATTAAGGCGGCTGATTTGCAGACTAATGATTATGTCTTGGAAGTTGGCCCGGGTTTAGGTTTTTTGACCGCTAAGTTAGCGCAAAAAGTACAAAAAGTGATGGCGGTGGAACTGGACGATAAATTAGCTGATTATTTACAGGTAGCGGTTGATTCTCAAGATGTAAATAATGTAGAAATTATTAACCAAGACATTTTAAAATTTAATTGGCTGGAGTATTGGAGCCGGGAAGCGAAATTAAGACAAGGCTCGTTAAAAGGGAAGAGCCTGTCTTATAAAATTGTCGCTAACATGCCTTATAATATTACTTCTATTTTTTTGCGTTTGTTTTTGAGTCAAGAACCGCGCCCGGAAACTTTAGTCCTAATGCTTCAAAAAGAAGTAGCTGAGCGCATCGTGGCGGAACCGCCGGAAATGAGTATTCTGGCGATATCTATTCAGTATTACGCTAACGCGGAAATTGTCAGAATTGTGAAGGCGGGTAATTTTTGGCCGGAACCAAAAGTTGATAGCGCAATTATTAAGATAAATCTTAAATCTCATAAATACGACGGAGAAGAGGACAAGAAATTTTTTCGTTTGGTCCGTATCGGCTTTAGTGCTAAGCGTAAAATGTTAAAGAATAATTTGGCGGCCGGGTTAAAAGTTAAGCCGGTGCAGATTGATAAAGCCTTTCAAACAGTTGGCTTATCTTCTCAAGTTAGAGCCGAGGTATTATCGCTGGAAGATTGGCAAAAATTATTTGCGGCGCTACGTTTATTTGTGGTATAATAAAATCAATTAGAATGATAGTTAACCGCATTTATTTATTATGCCCAAAGGAAATTCCGCAGACGATAACGGTATCGGATTCACTTTAAATGATTTACCGCAATCACGGAAAATTGCGGTGATAGTTTTTTTTATTTTTGCTGTTGTTATTGTAGTTTTTTGGATTTGGCAAATTAAAACGCAAATTAGTAAACCCTTCTCTTTAGGCGAGACAACGGTGAGTACTTCTACAGACTTGGAGGCGACGCTTAAAGGTCTTGATACTGATGGTGATGGCCTCTCTAATTATGATGAGATTTACGTTTATAAAACTTCACCATATTTACAGGACAGTGATAGTGATAGCCTCTTAGATAATCAGGAAGTTTTACAGGGAACTGATCCTAATTGTCCGCAGGGAAAAAATTGTAATGCTGTCACGCCTAGTGATACTGGCACTAATATTATTTCTAGTTCAAGTCCTGTTGTTACTCCTACGCAAAACTCTATTGTTAGTCCAAATGCTAGCCTGGATGCTTCCGGTGTTGACCAAGCGGCACTACAGAGCGCTTTGAATGGTCAAATTGATGTAGTCACCTTACGGCAACTATTAATTTCCAGTGGTGTTAACAAGGCAGATTTGGATAAGATTAGTGATGAAGATTTAATGGCTGGTTATCAAGCGACTTTACAAGCCCAGGGTCAAACTAATTAACGAAGTAAAGCTTAGTAACATGAAAAAGTTTTTTTCTTTTATGTTTAAGCCTCAAGCGACGACTGTTAAGAAAACGATGAGTATTCCTCTGGCTTTTTTGGTTTTGTTTTTTTCTTTTAACGTTTTTGTGAGATTTGTATCTGCTCAAGGAACTATGGTAACTATAGAGGCTGTATCAAAACCTACTGTTGAGCAAATGATTAAAGAAACGGTTTGGCAAAAAGTATCTAATGCCATGCAGACAGCCGGTTCTATCGCTTTTAATCGCACCCTGTCCACTGTTTTAAATACTATTGCTTACGATGCCGCTAACTATATCGGTTCAGGCGGAGAGGGACAGAGTCCTCTTTTTCAAAAACAAAATCTTGGTGAAATTTTAACCAGTGTGGCCGATCAAGCGGCCGGAC
>Ga0210057_1000159_pt1 | contig 124968 bp, 148 predicted proteins | sample CryGeyCG2114_010_2_FD_183968 | JGI IMG/M metagenome (GOLD analysis project Ga0210057, IMG submission 183968) | Groundwater microbial communities from aquifer - Crystal Geyser CG10_big_fil_rev_8/21/14_0.10 (SPAdes) (version 2) | ecosystem: Environmental > Aquatic > Deep subsurface > Groundwater...
GCGGCACTTGTTGGTATTTTGTGGGAGTTCCACGAGTATATTTTCGCTCAATATTTTTCTTTGTATTTGCAACCTGGTGTAAGAGACACCCTGGGGGATTTTTTCTGGGATATTTTGGGCGGTGCTTTGGGCGCCTGGATTGTTCTTAGGCGCATTCGCCCTCTTTCTTATTCGGGACAAAACGAAGAAGAAGTCCAAAATCAAAACCTCCCCTTATAGGGGAGGTTTTTAGAAGGAGAGTGTGTTGATATATAGAACTCCTTCTAGAAACGCGTACAGGAGCTTTGATTGAAAATCGAAAAGCGAGGAAGATGTTTCTCTAAGAACAAATTGATTGTTTGGTTCTTGCGCGCTTACTTCTGCTAGAACGGTCTTTCCTGGATATGAGACAACAAGATGATACGAATCATCAAACCACCATATTGATTGTATGGCGGCGATATTCACTAATCCCAATTGGAACGAAATTCCCTTTTTCATATTAAGCGCAGTGATGTCGTCTTCCAGGAGATGAGTAAACACTTTTTTTGTACTGTCCTGAAAAACAATTTTTTTCGCATCTGGTGAAATGGCTCCGAATATCGCGTCGTGAGCTATTTGAATGGGGGCGTTTTTTGAAGACGCGCTCGTTATCCATAAATCTCCGTTATCAAGAAGAAGCGTTGCTAGCCCGCTCTGAACCGAAAAACTAACGATATTTTTCGCAGGAAAATCCAGCGTTTTTTCCGTAACGATGCTGTTGAGCGTAAGATCTATGGTTGAAAGTGTTGTTTGGGTGGTGCTTGTTGCGGTTGAGGAGTTGAGGACGTACAGGTTGTTTTTTTCTACAACAAAAGCAGAGGGGGTTGTTGTTATGAGAGACGATGTCTTTTTTTGTGTATCAATTCGATATAGCCCCTTTGACGTTTTTGCGAGAAATTGTTCGGTCTCCTGAGGATAAAAATTCAGAGCAAGAATTTTTTGATTAAAAAATGAGGAAATAAGCGCGCTTAGGTCTTTCCCTTGCTCGGGCTCTTTTATGGCGTAGAGGTAAAATTTGTTTTTTGTTGTATCAAGCGTAATGAATTTTCCATCCGACGAGGCCGCGATAAAGTCGCTTCCATTTATGTCCGGGAGCTCATGTGTGGGAGAAAATTCTTTGGGGACAAGAAGAATATGAAGTAGCCGGGTTACTTGGGCGGGGAGCACCTCAATATTTTTTTCATAATCAAAATATCCCTCCTTGCTGATTGTCACGCGGTATCGTTTGGGGAGAACGGTTGAGATAAGCGTCCCGCTTCTTAAGATGCTTGACTTGTTTTTATATAATTTTTGGTTTAGAAAAATAGAAGTAGTGCGTGGGACACTTTCAATATATACTGCTCCGGTTTTGGTGATGGTGTAATTGGAAAAATCAATTCGGTATCCCTGTGAATAGCATATAATCACAAAACTTGTGAGCACAAAAAGGACCACAAATCCACCAAATAACTTTCTTCTAAATCGTTGAGTCATAAAAAAGCATTGCGTTGCGTTCTAGAACAACAAAGACGTATAATAGCAATGCATCTGTATTCTCTCAAACAATGAGGTTCAAAATCAAGGGTGGCAAAAATTTATCGGGAGAAATTCATATAAAAGGCGCTAAAAACGCCGCGTTAAAGATTCTCCCCGCCACTCTCTTGGCGTCCTCTCCTTCCACAATCACCAGCGTTCCAGATATTAGCGATATGAGAAAATTGTTGGAAATGCTTGAAAGCATGGGAGCTCGTGTGACATTTCAAAATAATACTGTCCATATTGACCCTACTTCTATTGCCTCTCCTCATCCAAACGAAGAGTTGGTAAAAAAACTTCGCGGGTCTATTGTGCTTTTGGGGCCTCTTTTGGCTCGATTCGGCGAGGCGACGTTGAGCCAGCCGGGAGGGTGTTTAATTGGCGCGCGTCCTATTGATGACCACCTTGATGTTTTTAGACAACTGGGGGTAGAGATAGAACATAGGGATGAAAAATTTTATTTTAAGGGAAAGCCGCAAGCGGGTCATGTGGTGTTGGGAAAATTGAGCGTTACTGCTACCGAAAATGCGATGATGGCGGCGGTATTCTCCAGGGGAGTAACCACGATTCACGTTGCCGCGGCAGAACCGGAAGTGGAAGATTTGGCGCGATTACTGAACGCGATGGGCGCGCGTATTTTTGGGGCGGGAACGCACCAGGTTACTATCCAAGGAGTGGATCGGCTTGAGGGAGTCGTACATGAAGTAATTCCAGATCGGATAGAGGCGGGGACATACCTGATTGCCGGCATCGCGACCCAATCAGAAATTACCGTGGGACCGCTCATCTCTCACCACAACGATTTATTTTTGAAAAAATTAAAAAACGCGGGAGCGCGCTTTGATATTTTTCAAAAAGACGGGAAAGAATTTATCAGGACACATCCGTCTAGAGAGCTTGTTGCTCAAGATATAGATCCGCGTCCGTACCCGGGATTCCCCACCGATCTACAGCCACAGTACGCGGTGCTGATGACGCAGGCAAGGGGAAGGGCTGAAATTTTTGACACGCTCTTTGAAGGAAGGTTCCGATATGTTGAGGAACTCCGTCTTATGAAGGCGCGGGCGGAAGTGATAAATTCAAATCGTATTGCGATAGAAGGCCCCGTTCAATTAAAAGGAGCAGAGGTTTCCAGTTTGGATATTCGTGGAGGAGCCGCGGTGGTGCTTGCCGGTTTGATCGCCCAAGGGGAGACGATTATTAATAATGTTGAATTTATTGATAGGGGATACGAAAATATTGATGAAAAATTACGCGCCTTAGGAGCGGAGATTGAGAGAATAGAGTAATGGGGCTAAAGGGTAGTAGGGTTAAGGGAACCTATCACCTATAACCTATAACCTATTCCCAGGTTGCTTTTTGGGTCTTAAAAACGTATGATGTTTCCGATAGGGTTTACAAAAAACTAGGAGAATAATGTAACCCCTCGGCGATGCTCGGGGTGCTCAGTTTTACTACCAACAGCTTCGCTTATGGGTAAAAATGGCATGTTATCAAAGAAAATTGGTATTGATCTGGGGACGGTGAATACGGTTGTTTTTGTCCCCGGAAAAGGATTTGTGGTGAATGAGCCTACTATGGTTGCTTTGTCGCGACCGGGGAATCAAGTAATCGCGGTGGGGAGAGAGGCCAAAGAAATGATCGGGAAAACTCCTTCCGATATTGTTGCTTATAAACCACTTCGTGACGGAGTCATCGCCGATTATTATATTACCAAGGCGCTCTTAAAATATTTTATTGCCAAAGCCGCCGGAGTGTTGGGGACAATTTTTAGGCCCGACGTTGTTATCTCTGTCCCTGCCGGCATCACACAAACGGAAAAGCGCGCGGTTCTTAGCGCCGCAGTTGAAGCGGGGGCTCGGCACCCTCACCTGGTTCGCGAACCGATCTTAGCGGCATTGGGGGCTGGGATTCCTATCAATACGCATTCTGGGAATATGATTGTCAATATTGGCGGAGGAACGTTTGAGGTCGCGGTTATTTCTTTGGGCGGAATTGTCGCATGGGCAAGCGTGCGTGTGGCGGGAAATAAATTTGACCAAGCGATCTCTGACTATATAAAAAAGAAATACGGGCTTTTTATCGGCGATCAAACCGCTGAAAAAGTAAAAATATCAATTAGTTCGGCAGTTCCTACTCGAGCGAAAAAAGAATATCAGATTAGGGGAAGAGACGCGTCTAGCGGACTTCCGCGCGACATTATCGTAAATTCAAACGAAATTGCTGAAGCGCTTCACCCTTACTTATTGGAAATTAGCGGGGCGGTACAGGAGGTGTTTAACCAGACGCCCCCTGAACTTGTTGCTGATATTATGGAGAAGGGGATTATCCTTTCGGGAGGTGGAGCCCAAATCGCGCATATGGACGATTTTCTGAAAAAATCGCTCGGAGTAAACGCTTATGTCGCGCCCGACCCTCTCTTTTGCGTTGCCAAGGGGACGGGACTTATTCTCAATCATTTAGATGTATACAAGAGGACGTTGCTTAATAAAATATAATGTTGTTTGGTTACGACAATCTGGTTTCCGAATTTACTCGTTTAGTTGATGGGCGCAAACTTTTTCATGCGTATCTTTTGTTTGGCGAGCCCGAGACGGGAAAATTTTTATTTGCGCATTCTTTGGCAAGATATCAAGAAGAAGGAGTGTGCGAGAAACCAGTTCGAGCATTGCAAGAGACATTGGTAATTTCCAGTGAAGAGAGCGAAGGAGAGGGGATTGGCATAGAATCAATTCGGGAGTTATCCGCGTTTTTATATCGTACCCCACAACATTCGCCTTATCGATTCGTGATTATCCGAGATGCCGAAGCGCTTACTCCGGAAGCTCAAAACGCTCTTTTGAAAATTTTAGAAGAGCCGCCCATTCATGGTGTTATCTTTGCGGTGGCAAAAGATCCCGACGCCCTTCTTGCAACCTTGCGGTCGCGATTTGCGAAGATATTTTTCCCAATCCTCCCTCTTGACAGGGTACTTGACTTTTTGGGTGGATATGGTAAAATAAGCAAAGAAAGGCGTAATGAAATAGCGCATTATTCACAAGGAAGAATTGGCCGAGCATTGGTAATCGCGGAAGAAAAAGCCGCTTCTCAAAAAGTTCGTCAGGAAACAAAAAAAATTCTTGACCTGCTCATTGGGGGGAATGTTTCTTATGACGCGCTTGCCGATGATATTGTTGCCGCTTCCCAAAAAACACCTTCATTTCTAGATATATTTTTAGAAGAGCTCCTGCTTCTTTTGGGGGAGCGAAATGATGATGTTTCGGGTGCCGCCCGAAATGCGGTATGTGAAACGATTCGTTTGTTTCATACGCTTCTGGTCAATAAACGTATTCATATTAAAACATTGTTATGGACGATAAAATTATCTTTGCGGCCTTCCTCATTGTCGCAGTAATCGGAGTATTCATCGGTCTTTCGACCAGCGTTGGCGTTGGCGTGGTTTCTTTTGGAGAAAATGGAAACGGGCTATTCGCTTCGGCATTCGCCGCAGTTTCCACCGACCTCTCAAGTACTGTTGGGCAGTTTCTTATTTCATTTGATGACTTTGAAAATATTCATCAGGTGGTGCTTGATCAAGCTGTCCCGGTAAAAGTGTTTGATATCGCGAGCCATTTACCCACCAATCGTATGTATGCGGGAACTGATCGGGGGCTTTTTATGAGCCGTGATGGGGGACTGACATGGAATCGTTTGAAGACTTACGCGAATGAAATTTCTCAAGACGCCTTGGTATTTCGCTTGGTTCCGCTTTCTTCAAATGGAAACGAGTATCTTCTGTCCGTATTTCAGAATAATGTCGGGACGGTCTATATAACTCGCGACGCATTTTTCACGCTCGAAAAAATTGTGGATTTTGACGACGAAGCTCCTTATGACATGCGCCTAATTGAAAATCGGTTATATTTGGCGATGTCAAACGGACAGCTCACGCTTTATGACATTGCGCGTGATCACGCGCGCGTTGTGAATACTTTTAAAGAGCCGATTGTGCGAATTGATACTCCCTCCGATGGATATGTCTATCTTCTGCTTAAAAACGGGTCGTTGCTCAAGGGGCAGAGTTTGCTCTCTGATTTTAGGGCGGTAAAAGTTCCGGGAGGATCGTTTTTCCGATCCGCGCTCGTAAAGAATCTTGAATGGGATAATGTCGGAACGTTGTACGTCCACACTCAAAACGGTATGTTGCGTAGTAGCGATAGTGGGGCAACATTTGAGACGATTAAAAGCATCCCGATGGTTGAAGATCGTATTGACGCGATTGCCGTGCACGAAAACGTCATCTATGTCATTTCAGAGCAAAGAATGTTCACGAGTTTTGATGGCGCAAAGAATTGGAAAATTAAGGATATCTACAACCAATTTCCCGTCGCCCATCTTTACTTTATTGGAGAAAGAGCGGTGCTTAGCTTGTAAGAAATAAAAAAATAGAAAACAACTCGGGTTTTATTCCTCGTCGCTTTGCGACAATAAAGGAATATCCCGGGCTGTTTTTTATAAAGGGAGCATTTTTTTCGCTCTTGTCCTTCTTTGCTACTCCGTGTATTATTTTATTATGAACGTGAGCGAACAATTAAAAGCAACGCTTGAAGAAGTTTTTAACCATTTTAAAGAGGAGATGTCGGCAATCCGCGGGTCCCGGCCGACTTCCGCTTTAGTGGAAGATATCGCGATTGATTATTATGGACAGCAAACTCCGATGAAACAACTGGGGTCTATTACTCTTGTTCCACCGCGGGAAATTCAGATTAATATGTGGGATGCGCAGGGAGTAAAGGCGGCCGAGAAGGCGATTTCAGAAAAACTGAACGTGAACGCGACAAGCGAGGGCAATATTATTCACGTGCATCTTCCTTCGCTTACACAAGAACGTAGAGACGAACTTATTAAGATTGTTAAAGCAAAAGCCGAAGATGCCCGTATTAAGTCGCGCACTATTCGAGACGAGGCGAAGAAAGAAGCAGACGCGCTTGAAAAAAATGGCAAGCTTACCCAAGACGACAAGTTCAAAGAGATGGAAAAGGTGCAAAAAACGATGGACGAATTTAATAAAAACGTTGACGAGACAATTGAAAAAAAGATAAGAGAAATCAGCGAATAAGAAAGAACTCACGAATTGATGATTACTAACATTTTGATTTTTATAGGCGTATTGGCTGTGGTGGTTCTTGTCCATGAGTGGGGACATTTTTTTGCCGCTCGTAAATTTGGGATGTTTGTAAAAGAATTTGGATTTGGGTTCCCGCCACGACTTTGGGGGAAAAAGAAGGGAGAAACGATGTGGAGCGTAAACGCGATTCCTTTGGGAGGGTTTGTACATATCGCGGGAGAAGACGGAGAAACGCTTGGACAAGATCAAAAAAATGCTATTCCGCCACATCGATTTTTTTCAGCAAAACCGGCGTGGCAACGGGCGATTGTGCTTGCCGCGGGAGTGACGATGAATTTTCTCTTGGGGTGGTTACTGTTTTCCATAGTGTTTGCCGTCGGGGCTACTGGCTCTGTCGTTGTATCCAGCGTTGGTCAGGGAACTCCTGCCGATGTCGCGGGACTTAGGGAGGGGGACGTTATTGAAGGCTTTGAGAGTTTGGACGCATTTCTTTCTTATATTGCCGATCATAAAGGCAGGGAGATCTCTCTGGCGGTTCTTCAGGGCGGAGAACGACACGAAATTGTCCTTACTCCTCGTCAAGAAGTTCCCGAGGGGGAGGGGCCTTTGGGTGTTGGCGTTGTATTTGGAGGGTTTGAGCGAATGTCGGTGTGGGATGCGGTGTGGGGCGCGCTTCTTTATTCCGCTCAAATCTTTAGTCTTATTTTTGTCCTTCTTTTCAAACTTATCGCGAGCATCTTTGGGGGGGCGAATATTTTACAAAATCTTTCTGGGCCAGTTGGAATATATCAGGCGACTGCCCAAGCGTCTGGGTTGGGGATTGTCTACCTTCTTAATATTGTCGCACTTATTTCGGTAAATTTGGCGGCGATCAATATTTTCCCCTTTCCCGCGCTTGATGGGGGCCGTATTGTATTTCTTGGGCTTGAAAAATTAAAAGGGTCTTCTATAAGTATACGAACTCAGCAGATTGTAAACGCGTCCGGGTTCTTCTTGATGATCGCGCTTTTAATTTATATTACCGCACAGGATGTGTGGCGTTTGTTTTGAAAAATTTTTAAGACTGGAAAAGGAGAGCTTTTGGTGTTAGAATCTCTCCAATGAAACAATCGCAACTTTCTTATTTTATCAGGCGTCAGTCTCCAAAAGACGAAGAGGCGGCAAATGCCCAAATTCTTATTCGGGCGGGGTTTGTTGATAAAGTAATGGCGGGGGTCTATTCCTACCTCCCGCTTGGTCTTCGAGTGCTTAAAAAAATTGAGGCCATTGTGCGTGCTCGGATGAACGAATTGGGAGCGCAAGAAGTTTTACTGCCCGCGCTCACCCCAAAAGAAGGATGGGAGAAAACCGACCGTTGGGCGACCTTTGATGCCCTCTTTAAAGTTATCTCTCGCGACAAACGTGAATATGCTCTTGGGGCGACACACGAGGAAGTTGTTGTTCCTCTTGCTCAAAAAAGCATTGCATCATACAAAGATCTTCCTTTTGGGCTTTATCAAATCCAGACAAAGTTTCGAGACGAGCCACGGGCAAAATCGGGACTTTTGCGGGGCCGAGAATTCTTAATGAAAGACCTTTATTCGTTTCACGCGAACGAAGCGGATTTGGATAGGTATTATGAGAACGCTATTAAAGCGTACGCTCTTATTTTTCAAGATTTGGGGTTAGACGCCCATCTTACCGAAGCATCTGGAGGAACCTTCTCAAAACTTTCCCATGAATTTCAGGTGTTTCATGAAAGTGGCGAAGACCATATTGCGTATTGCGAAGAATGCGGTTTTTCTCAAAATAGTGAAATCAGCGATCTTACAGAAAAAAGCAAATGCCCTTCTTGTGGAAAATCGGGCATTCGTATGAAGCAGGGAATAGAGGTGGGGAACATTTTTCGTCTTTATACAAAATACTCCGATCCTTTTTCGCTTTCTTACAAGGATTCTGAGGGAAACGATACGCCGGTTTTAATGGGGTGTTATGGAATTGGCATCTCTCGTCTCATGGGGGCGCTTGCTGAGGTGTTCCATGATGAGAAGGGGCTTCTTTGGCCTTCAAATGTTGCTCCGTTTCGCGTGCATCTTTTAGCGTTGACTGGGTCAGAAGATAAAACAGCTATTTTAAAACAGGCGGAGCGTGCGTATGAAAAACTTAGGGAGCAGGGGGTTGAGGTTTTGTTTGACGACCGGACCGATGTGAGCGCGGGGGAAAAATTTGTTGAAGCGGACCTGGTTGGAATTCCATTGCGCGTAGTAGTGAGCGAAAAAACAGGCAATTTATTCGGGTTAAAATTGCGTACGGACGAGAAAGAGCGGCTGGTTGATTTTTCAGAAATTACCAAGTATTGTGGCGACATACGTTAACAATATGGGATTTTTTGACCAACTAAAAACCGGAGTAGGAATTGATTTGGGTACGGCGAACTCTTTGCTTTATGTTCGGGGAGAGGGAATTGTTTTGCGCGAACCGACCGTTATCGCTTTGAATAATAAGACGGGCAAAGCAATCGCAATTGGAGAAGAGGCTCAGCGCATGATGGGTCGCACCCCTTCTCATATTGATGTTATCCGTCCCCTGGTAAATGGCGTTATTTCCGATTTCGCGATGACTCAGGAGATCTTAAAATATTTTCTTGGTCGGGTGAAAAAGAATGTTTTTTATCGGTACATACAGGCCGTTGTCGCGATTCCCACAAATCTTACGGAGGTTGAACGAAAAAGCGTGGAAGACGCAGTGGTTTCCGCGGGGGCGTCTGGGGTCCATCTTTTAGAAGAGCCCATCGCCGCGGCGCTTGGAGCGGGCCTTCCTATTGACGAGCCAAATGCTACGATGGTGGTTGATTTGGGAGGAGGGACAACCGAGGTGGCGATTATTTCCATGGGGGGGGTTGTAGTTTCGGAAAGTCTCAAAATTGCGGGGGACAAATTAAACGACGATATCATCCAATTTGTCCGAGATGATTATAAAATGATGATCGGATTTCCTACTGCTCAACGTATTAAAATGGAAATCGGTTCGGCGTTGGCAAGCGATAAGAAGCTTGAAATGAGAGTTTCGGGCAGAGATCTTTCTTCGGGGCTTCCAAAAGAAATCACGATCAAAGATTCTCAAGTGCGCATTGCGCTAGCGTCTTCACTAAAACAGATTGTTGATGTTATCAAGCGAGTTATTGAAAAAACTCCTCCGGAACTTTCAGGAGATATTTTGAAGAATGGCATCTATCTTTCTGGAGGCGGGAGCCTGCTCTCTCATTTGGATAAATTAATTGAAAAAGAAGTTCAAGTAAAAACCGTCCGCGTTGAAGACCCTCTCACATGTGTTGCTCGGGGAACCGGATTGGCGATAGAAAATATCGGTCAGTATAAAAATCTTTTTGCGCTTTCGGTCCAACCGGTTCATATTGAATAAACAATATGAAGAAATATCTTATTGGTCTGATTTTTCTAATGATGCTTTTTGGAGCCGTCTTTTTTGGGAAGGTTATTGTGCGGAAGCCATATGCGCTTATGGGCGCGATAAGCGAGATGTTTTCCGTGCGTTCGGTTATTGATGAGCAGACAAAACTGCGCAAGGAAAACGCCGATTTGCGCGCGCAACTGCTTGCCGCGACGCTTGGCTACGTGCTTCCTCAGAGGCAATCTCTTATGGAGGCGAAGGTGTTTTCGGTAAATCCGTTTAATGTAAAAAATAGAATTTTTATCGACAAGGGCAGTCGGGACGGAGTAACCAAAGGAGCTCCCGTATTATTTTCTGATTCCGTCTTGCTTGGATACGTCGGGCGGATAAATGAATCGCAAAGTGAAGTCGTTACGGTTTTTGATCCGGCGTTTTCTTTGGCTGTACGAATCGGAGAAAATGAAATTGATGGGCTTTTGGAAGGGGGAGTGAATCCGCGGGTGGGCCTTATTGATCGGCAAAAAGATGTCCGAGCATCGGATTCTGTGTACGCGGCATCTTCTCAAGTGCCTTATGGATTGCTCATAGGATTTGTTCAGGAAGTCGCGGTTGACGATTCAAATGCTTTTTTACAGGCCTCTCTTGAACTTCCCTACGCGCTTTTGGATGTCCGAGACGTTTTTATTGTCAGAACTCTTTAGATGAGCAATTCTTTTTCACTCCAATACGCATACCGCCTTTTTTTTCTTTTTGGATTGTTTTTGGTTCTTTCTTTTTTACAGATGATGCCACTCTTGGTGCGACCCAATGTTTTCTTGGTGTTTGCGGTGGTGGTCGGATTTTTTATCGCCCGCATATTTCCGCTCTTGTTATTGCTTTTTCTTGAGGTCGCGTGGTTGGGCTATAGTCCGTTTTTTGAAATTGAATATCTTATTCTTGTGTGTATCGGACTCGTTTCGTTTTTTTTGATGAGGTTTTTCTTTTTAAGAAGAGAATTGTGGATGCTTCTGGTTATTATCGGAGCGTCTCAAATCATATTCTGGGCGCTCATGTATGGAGGGGGGGCGATTATCAGTATTTCGTTCACGATCGAGCTTCTCTATAATATTCTTATTGGGAGTGTATTTTATCTTTTTTATGTATGGCTCGAAAAGAAATTTTCTTAGAAGAGGCAATTCTTGACGATCTTTCCGGAGAAGACCTTGGTCTGGTTGAAAGGCCTTTTTCTGATAGGGTGTTTGTTATTGTTGCGTGGGTTATCGGGTTGGGCGTTTTTGTTGTCAGTTTGCGGATGTTTTTTCTTTCCGGATTTTTGGGAGAGTTTTATCGTTCTCGCGCGCTTGCAAATGCGGGGCAAGAAATTGTTCTTCCTGCCCCACGTGGGATTATTTATGACCGATTTGGGGAAGCGCTCGTTTCCAATGAACCCAGCTTTCGCGTAAGCGTGAATCTTTCGGAGCTTTTTCGCAATCAAGAAAAAATTGATCCGCTACTTTCCCAGCTTGCTTCAATCGTGCCCTTTGATGTTTCCGCAAAACGTCTGGAAATTGTTCATGCAAACCTTGAGCGTCAGTCGCATATTGTTATCGCTCGAGAACTTTCTATCCAGCAGGTCATTGCGTTACGAAATTTTGAAGCCAGAGAGATACTGGTGGAGGAAGATTTTTCTCGCAAATATGTTGATGGTATGATTTTTTCACATATGCTTGGATACGTTGGAGCGACAACAGAAGAAGAAATTTCAAAAGAATCTTTTCTTTCCCCCCAAGATGATGTGGGAAAGTCGGGGATAGAGGCGGTGTACGATACATTTGTGCGTGGGATAAAAGGATTCGCGTATGTATTTCGTGACTCAAAAGGGAGCGTTCTAGAAGAGAAAAGAGGGAGGGAGCCACTTGCCGGACTTGATCTTCATACATCGATTGATGCTGATTTGCAAAGATATTTTTATAACGCGCTTTCTGGTCAGTTGAGTTCTCTTGGAAGAGACGCGGGGGTTGGAATCGCGCTTAACCCAAAAAACGGCGAGGTGCTTGCGCTTGTGAGCTTGCCTTCGTATAACAACAACGAGCTTTCCTCTGAATTGTTTATTGACCCCAAAAAACCGACTTTTAATCGGGCGATTTCGGGGATATACAGCCCTGGGTCCGTTATTAAACCGTTGGTTGCGTTTGGCGCGCTTGAAGAGGGGATTATTGACCCCCTAAAGTCAATTCTCTCAATCGGATATATTGAAATTGCTAACCCATATAATCCAAACCTTCCTTCGCGTTTTGTGGACTGGAAAGCGCATGGGTGGGTAAATATGTATTCCGCGCTCGCTCGTTCAAGCAACGTTTATTTTTATGAAGTGGGAGGAGGATTCCCAGCAAACGGAGAAGAGCAGGAAGGACTTGGCATTGAACGACTTAAAACATATTGGCAGAAATTTTTATTGGATGAAAAAACTGGTATTGATCTGGCCGGAGAAATTGAGGGGTTTTTGCCCGACCCAGAAATAAAAGAATCGCGTACTGGTGATATGTGGAGAATCGGAGACACCTATAACGTTTCTATTGGACAAGGGGATCTTTTGGTTTCTCCCATTGCTCTTCTTCGCTATATTGTCGCTATCGCTACAAAGGGGACGCTCCCCACTCCTCATGTTGTTAATTATTTGCAGGACAGAGATGGATCTGCGCGTGTGGTAGAAGCTCCCTCTCTTTTTATGAAAACGAAAAATAGCGAGCATTTTAGAGAGGTTGAAAAAGGAATGGTAGATGCCGTTGAAAAGGACTATGGAACCGCTCACTTACTCGCCAATATTCCTATAAAGATTGCAGCAAAAACAGGAAGCGCTCAGATTCAAAACAATCAGAAAACAAATGCGTTCTTTGTGGGATATGCCCCTCTGCCCGATCCAGAAATCGCCATTCTCGTGCTGATCGAAGACGCTCGAGAGGGGAGTTTGAATGCCGTTCCGGTAGCCCAAAAAGTTTTTGAATGGTACTATGAAAATAGAATAGTAAATGGTGAATAAAGAACGGGATATAAAAACAAAAAATAAAAAGATATGAATAACGACCCACAATTAAGGTATAAGATTACGTCCGATGAATGGGTGGTTATCGCCCCGAAACGTTCTGGGAAATTTAAGGCGTCCGATCTTAAAAAAAAGAAGAAAAAGCGCGTCGTCTCTTCTTTGGCGACATGTCCTTTTGAACGTCCGCAGGAATCAGGAAACGGCGCGCCCCATTTTTGGTATCCGCAACACAAGCCCATAGAACAATGGGAGCTTCAGGTATTTGAAAACAAATATCCCGCTCTTACTCACACAAAACGAGTATGCGCGGTTAAAAAAACAAAAGGACTTTATACGACGATTGATGGTGTGGGATATCACGACGTTCTGGTGACACGAGATCATACAAAAAACTTTTGCCACCTTTCTAAGGAGCGAGTATTGCATGTATTTGAAGCATTTGTGCAAAGGTATAGGGAGATCGCTTCTGATTCTTGTGTCCGCTATGTGTCTATTTTCCAAAACTGGGGAGAAGACGCTGGGGCGTCGGTATATCATCCGCATTATCAAATCATTGGCATGCCAGTAGTTCCAAGCGATGTTGCCACGTCACTTTCTGTTTCAAAAAGTTATTTTAAAAAACATAAGAGATGCGTACACTGCGACATTATAAAAAATGAACGGTCCCAGAAAGACCGAATTGTATATGAGAACAAAGATGCCATAGCATTTGTTCCTTTTGCCGCAAAAGAACCATTTCAAGTAAACATTTTCCCCAAAAAGCATTCTGCGTATTTTGAGGACGTGAATCGACGTGTGCTCGGTTCGGTTGCCGGTGCGTTGGGGGCAGTGCTTTCTTTGGTAGAAAAAAATACTCATGATAGCGACTACAACTTTTTTTTACATACGGCTCCCACGCGAGACAAAAAAGCATTTTCCCATTATCACTGGCATTTTGAAGTTGTGCCCAAGTCAAATATTTCTGCGGGTTTTGAATTGGGGACGGGTGTGGAAATAAATCCGGTTCTTCCCGAAGACGCGGCTCGAATATTACGAAATAAAAAATAAAAGCCATGATTGAAAGCGTTCTTTCTTCTCTTGCTCATTTTGTGATTGTCGTGATCGAATCTACCGGCTCAGTGGGTGTTTTTTTGTTGATGGCTCTTGAAAGCGCAAATATTCCTATCCCTTCTGAAGTCATTATGCCGTTTTCAGGATTTTTGGCGGCTGGAGGGACATTTTCTTTTTGGGGTATCGTGTTGGTAGGAGCTTTGGGCAACTTAGCCGGGTCGTTGGTGTCGTACGCGCTTGCGGGATGGATTGTAAAAAATCGTCATCGTTTTTTTATTCATCTTCTTATATCGGATTCGTTTTTGGAAACATCTCAAAAATGGTTTTCTAAATATGGGAGCGCCTCTGCATTTTTTTCGCGACTTCTTCCCGTCGTGCGCACCTTTATTTCTTTGCCCGCTGGTCTGGGAAAAATGAATGTTTTTAAGTTCTCTTTTTATACGTTTGCAGGTTCGTTTTTGTGGTCGGCGTTTCTTGCGTATATTGGATGGTTTCTGGGAGAAAATTGGGAACTTGCCGGTCCTTATTTTCACAAATTCAGCTATGGCATTGCGGGGCTTTTGTTTGTTGGAGCGGTTTGGTGGGGATGGAGACACTTTGGAAGCAGACGAGCGCAATGATCGATTGCGCGTTATACTATATGTATGAATAAACTAGTAGTTTTTAACTGGAAAGAGAATCCAGAAACGCTCAAAAAAGCATCTGAACTTGTGGAGGCGGTTTGTGGCGTTGCGATGCAAAATAATAGCGCGGAAGTGGTCATTGCTCCGCCGGCCGTGTTTCTTTCCGATGTCGCGGAAAAACTTCATGAAAAAAAGAGCGTAGTGAAATTAGGAGCGCAGGACGTATCCTTGTTTGAGGGAGGAGCTCATACTGGAGAAATTTCTTCGCAGATGCTTAAAAATCTTGGTGTTTCATATTGTATTGTTGGCCACTCCGAAAGACGGGCGATGGGGGAGGATGATGAAACGATATTACAAAAGATAAAAGAACTTTTCGGCGCGGGTATTGCTCCGATTCTTTGTGTGGGAGAATCCGAAAGGGTTTCGCAAGAAGATGCTTGGGAGTTTGTCCAAACGCAACTTCAAGCAGTTTTTCCCAAAACCTTCAACCCTCAACCCTCAACCCTTGGCTTTGTTGTTGCCTACGAACCGATCTGGGCGATTGGCGGGGACAAGGAGGTTGATTTAGATCACGCGAATTTTGTCATTAAAAAAATCAAACAATTTCTATATACAAACTTCAGAATACAAGCTTCCGTTTTATACGGAGGAAGCGTACACACTCAAAATATTGAGGAGGTATTCTCAAGAGATATTAGCGGAGTGCTTGTGGGGTCGGCGAGTTTACGAGAAGATGATGTTGAAAAAATTATTGCAAGCGCGAGATAAAAATGTATAATAGAGGGGCATCGTATTAATAGTAATAATTCATATAGTATGGAAAACAAAAAAGAATCGTTATTTGGTGTGATTTCTTTATTTCTTATTGTTGGTATTGTTTTGTTGGTGTATGCAATGTGGTGGGGACCGTTCGCGAAATACAGTCAATCCCTCTACTCGGCTCGTAATATGAACGTGTCCGCCTCTGGAGATGCGTACGTGAAGCCGGATGTCGCGTTGCTTTCTTTCTCGGTGGTGAGTGAGGGGAAAGATACCCAAAAAATTGCTGATGACAATAACAAAAAAATTACGGAAGCGATTGAATTAGCAAAAGAGGTGGGGATTCCAGAGGAAGATATCCAAACATCCCAATATAGTTTAGAGCCGATATATGCCCAACAACCCAGTTATGGAGCGGAGGTCTTTGTCCCCTCAATCGCCAGCTACCGCCTTTCGCAATCGGTGGTGATTAAGATTCGCGATTTCGCGTTAATCTCGGATATGCTTGCGAAACTTCCGACTATTGGGATTAATCGTATTGGGGGACTTTCATTTGACGTAGAGGATCAAGAAACCGCTCTTGCTCAAGCGCGAGACGAAGCATTCTCTCGGGCAAAAGAAAAAGCAGAAAATATTGCAAAACAGAGTGGGGTGAAGTTAGGGAAAATTATGAACGTATCCGAATATTCAGATTCTCCGTATGGTTATGCGAGAGGATATGGACTGGGAGGGGATTCGGCGATGAGTCTTCCTGTTGCCGCTCCTACCATTGAGCCAGGCGCGCAGAAAGTTTCGGTCAATGTTTCTCTGACATACGCGATTAAATAATATGTTGCATCAATCGTCTCCCAAAGGGGAGACGATTGTAATTACTAGTATGATTACAAAAAAAGACATAGGATTGGTTGCGTTTATCGGAGCGTGTTTTGCGCTTTTGGCGATTCCGATTCTTACAAACATTGGAGTACTTGCTTCGGTTCGTGTTGTTGGGGTTATTGGGGCGATGATTGTTGTGGCGTTGGGAGCGGTTGTGGCGCTGTGGGTCGCCTCGCGTATCGCGAAAAAAATACCGGTTGTATTCCAGCTTGCAAAATTTGCGGCAGTGGGGGCATTTAATACATTTCTTGATTGGGGGATTTTAAACATCCTTATCAGCGTATTTGCTATTGCGACTGGTGTGTGGTTTTCGGTGTTTAAGGGTATTTCGTTTATTGTTGCGAGTATCGGAAGCTATCTCTGGAATAAATATTGGACATTTGAAAGCGCAGGGAAAGTAAATGCTCGTGAATTTGGGAAATTTTTCACCGTTAGCGTGATTGGCGCGGTGTTAAATATCGGCATTGCTTCGGCAATCGTCGCGTGGGTTCCAGCGTTCGGGCAGATAAATCCTGTTCAATGGGCAAATATCGCTGCGGCAATTGCGACAATTGTTTCGTTGGTGTGGAATTTTATTGGGTACAAGTTTTTGGTGTTTATAAAACGTGGCGAGAACTAAGCGGGGATTAGGTAGGAGTTTACCCCCACACCTATGCATAGGTGTGGGGGTTGACTTTTTAGATTTAGGGGAGTATAATGCTAGTGAGTGAGTGTAAACGATTCTAAGGCGATTTTCGACCCTAGAGGCGTTTCTTCCATCACCCCTCCACCCTTTGGGCGGAGGGGTTTTGGTTTATCTTCACGTCCATAATGGGTATGTATTCGGACAAGGGTTATACCCCCACACCTATGCATAGGTGTGTATACGGACGGGGTTTACCCCCACACCTATGCATAGGTGTGTATACGGACGGGGTTTACCCCCACACCTATGTATAGGTGTGGGGGTTTATACACATTTCATCTTGATATAAAAAGTGATATAATCAGGAGAGAAAAATATTTATACATTTATTATGAAAAAACACATATATATATCTTCTGCTGTTGTTTTTGTGGTCGCGCTGTCTATGGCGATCCCGGCGAGCGCTCTTACGCTTACCGATTTGTTTCGTGGGCTTTTGGATGAATTTAATCCGCAAAATACAATTCAAGAAGAAGACGCTCAATCGGCAGGTAGCCCAGGGGGACTTGGGGAGTACGCTTATAACGGCGAAGTTGAACAGGGTCCTGTTGCGGTTTTTCCTCCGGTAAGTTCGGGAGCGGGAAGTGTCAGTTTTGAAAAGGTGTTCTTTGATAATACCGATAACGCAAGCATCTCCTCTTCAATGTATCGCGTTACAACCAGTAATGCGAAAGTTCCCAGAGCGGTTGATCTTGAAATTGCCTCATTCGGTTCAAAAACATATCTATTCCAACTTACCGGGACCGATGTGTGGGTCTATGACGTCTCTACAAATCCATTTAATCCGACCTTGGCGCAGGGAGGGGACCTAAACGATCAATCGTTGGGAGCGTTTGCATCTGAAAATTTTGGGAGCGAATATGCTACTCAAATGAAATATCTTCAAATTTCCGATAACGTTCCTTATGGCATTGTTGGGGGAGGAGTGAGGGGCGGGAGAGACCAAAGACCGTTTTTCGCAATTTTTAGTATTGATCCCTCAACAGGAAGAACCTCATATATTCATCGTGTTTTTGGAAATGGAGCAGGATTTCTTCCTGCAGAAAATGGAGGGATTTTTACCGTAGGGAGCAATACATATTTAGTTGGAAAAACGAGTGAAGGTGCTCTTGCGGTGTTTGATTTTTCAAATCCTCAAACTTTGCCCCTGCCACTTGTTCACGAGTTCCCCTATCCTTATATGGACAGCAATGGGAACGCTTCCGCGGATGGAGCGACGAGTGCCATGCGTTTTATGAATGCGCAACTTGTATTCACGTCGGGTCAGATCCCATATCTTCTTATGGATGCGTCAAGTTTTGGGTCATATAACGATGAGGGATATTTGCACAGCATGACTAATTGGCTTTTCTTGTGGGATCTTTCTAATCCCGCCTCTCCGCGTCTTGTTGATAGCGGAAAAACAAAAGATGAGCTCTCTATGAGAGAGTATCTTACCGCATCCGAGCGGTCGCTTGCTTTGGTGTATCCAGAGCATTACACATTTGATCGAGCGGCCCAAGATCTTTATGCCTTGGCTGGTATTGCGGCCGGAAATACAACCCCAATTGGTCCTGCAAATGCGGATTACAACGATCCCGATGTGGTTGCTGGCATTATGGATCAACTTGATGCGGCGAATCGGCGTGTGAGAGAAATTCAGCACACATTTCGAAGTAGGATGCAGATAGGAGCGTTTAATATTACCTCCTTAGGTCTTTCGAAGCTTGTTGTTGCCCCGCTTGCGGAAGATAATCTTAATACATACGATGTTCCAGAAAGTCCGCGCGTTGTGGAGGCGTTGGGTGGAGTTATTGACCTTGAGTATTTTGTGGACCCCAATAGATTTAGCCAGACAAAAAATTGTTCGACATACGACCCTGCTCGATTCGCCTATCAGCAAAATGGGAGTATCGTGTATTTGACTCAAGAAAATGACCCGCAACTTTCTGCCTTTAGAAACCACATCAAAAACTCGGTGGGAAAAATTAATGGCGGATATGGAGATGGGTGTGTGTTAATTCCTTCCGCCTCCGCATTGTTGAGAGTGGACGACCATACTTTGGCGGCATATCGGGCAAAAACACTCTACGCCGAAGTTGATAAGGTGACGGTAAGTGGTTCAATCCCTCAAAGTGATATTGGGGGGACGCCAGCTTCTTCGGGGACTGCTCGTCCACGCTCAAGCCGTCCCTCAGGAGACCAATCCGTCCCGTTCTTTTCCATTGATAATTTGCGCAATGTTTTTGAGAGATTGTTGCAATAGTGTTTGTCCGATGATATGCTGATTGTGGTGACGGGCGAGCACTCACTCAAATAATAAAAGATGGAGGTCACCCCCGTCACCTTTCTGGGTACGCGTTTCGCGCGCCTGGAAAGGTGGCGGGTTTTGTTTTTTAAAAATTATTTTTTTTAAAGAAAAATTTTTCTTGCGTGACTTATCCACATTTTTTTGTTTTTTATAATGAAAAAAAGTTTTATAATAATGATGTAAGGATGTTTTTATGTGATGTGATGACATGGTCGATCGCATCACGTTCATTAATTAAAATCTTTTTGTCTTTACAAAGACATACACTACAATGCCAGCGAAAAAAAGAGCAAAGAAAACTACTCGCAAAACTACGAAGAAGGCAGCTCCAAAGAGAAAGCGTGTTGCAAAGAGAAGAACGGTAAAGCGTGCAACAAAGAAGGCAGCTCCAAAGAAGCGACGAGTAGTACGAAGAAAGAAGCGATAATACTATCTTTCCAAAACGGCTCCGGTATACTATCGGAGCCGTTTTGATTTGAACGCTCCAATATGATAATATCACTCTATATATGAACATTCGTATAAAAGCCACACAAATTGAACTTACCGAACCGCTTCGTGAATATATTATGGTTCGTCTCAAAGGGCTTGAAAAAATTTTGGTATCCTTTGAAAAGGATAGAGAACTTACACTTGAAGTAGAAGTTGCTCGAACGACTCGGCATCATCATAAGGGAGATATCTATTATATTGAGCTTACGATGAGGTTATTAAAAAATACATTGCGCGTTGAACACACCAACGAAGATGTTCGCGTTGCTGTTGACGAAGCAAAAAAGAGAATGAAAATTGAGATGCAAAGATATAAAGAAAAAACTCAAAAAAAAAGAACTTAGATATCCCATATGTTCCAAAAACTTTTTTCGTCGCTTCGGGCGTATGAACAAAAAATAAAAACAATAAACGAGCTGGAGACTAACGTCTCCAGTCTTTCTGACGACCAATTAAAAGAAAGAAGCATTCTTCTTGGCGAGCGTATTCGTGATGAAGGGGGTGATGTTTTGCAATTTTTGAGCGAAGCATTCGCGCTTGTGCGTGAAGCCGCGAAAAGAACGTTGGGACAACGACATTATGATGTTCAACTTTTGGGTGGCATTGCGCTTGCGAAGGGAGCGATTATTGAAATGGCAACTGGAGAAGGAAAAACATTGGCGGCAACCGCTCCTGTATATTTACACGCGCTTACCAAGAGGGGGGCGCATGTGATTACCGTAAACGACTATTTAGCGCAACGTGACGCGGTATGGATGGGACAGATTTATGATTTCTTGGGATGTTCGGTCGCGTGCATTACGCACGAGGGAGCTTACATATATGACCCAAAATACACAAATCAAATCTCAAATCTCAAAAATCAAAACGAAAAAGGAAAAGGAGGAAATAACGATGAAAAATTAAAAAAGAACGAATCTGAGTTAGACGAAGCAAGGGATGAAGTGGGGGGATTTAAAGTTATCCATGAGTTTTTGCGTCCGATTTCGCGCAAAGAAGCGTACGAGGCGGATGTTGTATATGGGACAAACCATGAATTTGGATTTGATTATCTTCGCGACAATCTTGCCTATGATCTTTCTTCACAAGTACAGGGAGAGCATTATTTCGCGCTCATTGACGAGGTTGACAGTATTCTAATAGATGAGGCGCGTACTCCATTGATTATTTCTGGGCCCGATACGCAAGCGGCGGAGTTCTATAAGTTATTCGCAAAAATTGTACAACCTCTTAAGAGCGAATCAGATTATACTGTTGATGAAAAAGCGCGCGCGGTTCAGGTGACCGATGAGGGAATCAGTAAAGTGGAAAAGGCGCTGGGAATTGAAAATTTATATGATCCGCAAAATATTAAGTTGGTGCACTATTTGGAAGAATCATTGAAAGCAAAAACATTATTTTTCAAAGATCGGCATTATGTAATATCGCAAAAGGTTCAGGGCGGTGAAGTGATTATCGTGGATGAATTTACCGGACGGCTTATGCATGGGAGAAGATTTTCGGGTGGGCTACATCAGGCGCTTGAAGCAAAAGAAGGGGTGCGGATACAAGAAGAATCAAAAACATTCGCCCAGATTACCATACAGAATTATTTCCGCCTTTATGAAAAAGTTTCGGGAATGACCGGAACAGCAAAAACTTCTGCGGAAGAATTTGGGAAAGTATATGGGCTAGAAGTTATTGAAGTCCCCACCTATCGTCCCCGGATACGCAAAGATCTTCCCGATCTTGTGTTTAAGACAAAAGACGCAAAATATGATGCGTTGGTAAAAGAAGTAAAAGAGCGAAGCGAAAGGGGGCAGCCGATACTTTTGGGGACCACGTCTATTGATGAAAACGAATTAATCTCTGAAAAATTTTCTCGCGCGGGAATCCGCCATGAGGTATTAAACGCAAAGAATCACGAACGTGAAGGAGAAATTATCGCGCAGGCGGGTCGGAGAAGCGCGGTAACAGTAGCGACTAACATGGCCGGTCGGGGAGTTGATATTGTACTAGGGGGAAATCCACCAAATCCTCTTGAAGCGCAAGAAATAAAAGATTTGGGGGGACTTTGTGTTTTGGGGACCCAGCGGCACGATTCTCGGCGCATTGATAATCAGTTGCGTGGACGCGCGGGACGTCAGGGGGACCCGGGAGAAACGCAATTTTTCCTCTCGTTAGAAGATGATATGTTGCGTATTTTTGGAGGAGAGCGGGTGCGTTCGCTTATGACGCGCTTTAATCTACCCGAAGATCAACCAATTGAGTCCTCTCTTATCGGAAAGCTTATTAACGAAGCTCAAAAAAAAGTGGAAGGAATTCACTTTGATATGCGCAAGCATTTGTTGGAATATGATGATGTGCTTGATAGACAGCGAAAAGCGGTGTATCGGAGACGTCAAAGCATTCTTATGCGCGCGGCAAAAAATGAAGTAAAAGATATATTGTTTGAAATGACAAAAGAAACCGCGCTTAAGATATGTGAAGTGGTTCAAACACAAAATCAAAATATTGAGGGTGAGCAAAACATCTCTTGGCAAGAAAAGATAAAAAAATGGATTCTTGAAATTGAACTTGAAAAAGATGCTGAGAAAATTGACGAAGCGTATGTCGAAAGATTTTGTGAAGGCGAGTTTTCAGAAATGCTTCAAAAGAGAATAGAAGATGTTTCGCAAGACGCTATCGCGGGCGCAAAAATATTAAGTTCATTTGACGCGTTTTGGACGAATCATTTGGAAAATCTGGAGGCGCTTCGGGAGTCGGTGCGAATGCGCGCGTATGGACAAAAAGATCCACTGGTTGAATATAAACGGGAGAGCCATCAGTTTTTCAAAGATTTGATTATAAACGCGCAATTGTGGGTGGTGTCAAACATATTTAAAGTAGGGGATAGGAAACAGGAGGCAGGGATTAAGGCGCAAGGACAAGGCGCAAGGACAAGAAACGAAGATTATCAAAAAATTGGGAGAAATGATCCTTGCTGGTGTGGAGCAAAAAAATCAGACGGAACACCGATTAAATACAAACATTGTCACGGGAAATAATTAGGAGGCAATTAGGAAGTCGGACTTCCTAATAAAGGAGGCCCGAGTTAATAGGGCGGGTGTTTTCGTGGAAAATAAAAACCTCGGCAGATGCCGAGGTTTTTTGTTGACAGTTGTTTGTGAAAAGTCATTATTGATACCATTCAACCCTGAGTCCTCCCGACCCTCCAGATCCACCCACTTTTCCAGTCCCTCCACTTACTGCCCCACCGCCTGACCCACCACCACCGCTATTTGCGGTAGCAGAATTACCGACTGTATTAATCCCGACACTATCTGTTCCTGCTCCGGCACAAGAAGCTCCTCCGGCTCCAGAATCCTGGCTCCCCCCTGTCCCTCCACTGTAAAAACCAGCACTTCCTCCATTCCCACCATATCTTGTTGAGGGGCTGGTTTGATATCCCCCTCCGCCACCGCCTCCACCACCACCGAGAACATACGATACTCCAGATCCATTAGATCCATCTGCAGCTGTTTGAGAATCTTGTAAATATCCACCCCCGGCTCCTCCATAAGCCCCTCCTCCCGCGCCACCGCTGGAAGCCCCCCCATGTCCTCCATGTGCGGTCACATAAGAACCAAATGTTGTGCTTCCCCCCGTTCCTCCGTTTCCGCCACCTCCTGAACCAGCAGATCCCCCACTACCTATTGTAACGGTGATGTTTTCTCCTGGAGTAACCCAGATAGGATATTGGAATACACATTCTCCTCCTCCACCTCCGGCCCCATTGTAATAATATGTACTAATCCAGGACTGTCCTCCTTCTCCCCCTCCACCGCCACCCCACGCAGTCACAAAGACCTGGTATACGCCACTGGGAACGGTAAATGTATCGTTTGATGTGTAGAGTGTTGAGATTGCGGTTCCTCCGCCTCCTGCTGCATCAACATATGATTTGGTTGCCACGTCGTTGTCATCTACTGGTTCTGCGACATTACTGATGCGGTACAGAGGCGTAGCTCCTCCCAATGTGATGGCTCCTGCCGAAGATATTGTAAAAATCTCTGTGGTAGTCGCCACGGTAAACAGAGAAGACGGGGTTGAAGTTCCTACGCCGACGTTTCCAAGCAAAGAGGATGTTGAAGAGGCGAATAGAGTTCCATTTATATGTAGTTTATAAGAAGGGCTTGTGATTCCGATCCCAACACTTCCTTCAATAATTGCTCCACCACCTGGGAGAGAGGCGTCCCGGTAGGATGTTCCTCCAATTGCGACTCCTCCCGAAAACCGTGCGCTCTGCCATCGGTTTCCGCTATTGACGCCGATTGAGTATTGATTATCTGACCCAGGGAGCAGGTTATCATCAAATGTCGCCGCCGATACCCGAGATACTGCCGAACGAAGCGAGCGACTGATTTTTTGACCAGTTACTTCTTGCGCTCCCGATATAGCGATATCTATTTGCACTACATCTTTTGCCGGATACTGTGAAAATTTTTTGAACTCAAGAAAATCTACCACAACATTTCTGCTCGTAAGGGTTTGAGCGTCTCCCTCTCCCTGCTGAACATAAATGGCGGTACCTGACGCGTAAATAGTAGTTGGGTCGTCGGTACTACTTGCCATGCGAAGCACCAATGTTGAAGTTGGGACGCCCGAGGCGATATCAATAACACTTGATTGACGAATCAGGCGTTGAATGGTTTGTGAAACGAAATTAAGTTGTCCCGACACCTCGTTTTTTGCCGACTCTTCAACTTGGGTGGTGGTGATGGTGGAAAGAACTCCCGTAAGCACTCCCGCGACCACTCCCAACACGCCGATGTAGATAATTAGTTCGGTAAGCGTAAATCCTCTTTGTGATCCAAGGGGTGTTTTTCTCATTTCTTTTTCTTCTTTGAGTATATCATATTTTATTGGTCAAGGAACGAAGATATTGTGGACAATCATTCTTTTGTGATTATTCCAACAATACTTTCTTTTGAAATCAGGCCAAATCGTGTTGCGTCAAGCGTTCCGGAGGGGTCGTTCCCAAGGAGAAGGTACGTGTCTGGCGGTATGGTCGGATATGTTTTTGCGTACAAAGCAAGCATGGCGATTCGCGAAGGGGGAATTTGATAAAATACGCCCTCGCTGTTTTTGAGCGGCTCTTGGTTTATCACAATAAGAAATCCGTTCTCTGTTTCTTGAAGGGCCCATTTGTCTTGTGGAACCCCGCGCACGATTTTCACGAGCGGGTCTGCATTTCCGGCGTACGCGTACATTACCAAATCGCCACGTTTTATTTCGTTGCAGTCGTAGTATCCTTTTACAAGCGTTACCTTGTCTCCTGGAGAAAGTATTGGCAGAAGAGAAGATCCGCGAACGATAAACGAAGAGTATTCTATAGGACACCGATTACTTGAGGGCGAAGAGGGTGGCGCCGAAGAAAAAGAAAGCATGTGGGCGAGACGATACAAAAAAAGAAAAATCGTTACCAAAACAACGCAGAGAAATATAAGCCCTACGATAATCGCGATATTTTTTATGGGGTGATTGCTTCTCATGCTCTCTTTCCATTATACTGCACTCAAGATATTTATGAACAACATCAGAAACTTCTGTATTATTGCGCATATAGACCCCCACACCAGAACGTGTTTTATACTTACATATTAAAAAGTAAAAAAGATGGAGAGTTGTATATTGGCTCTACCAACAATATGGGGCGTCGTTTGGCTGAGCACAACAATGGCTTGGTTTCTTCAACAGAACATAGGACGCCATTTGTTTTGATATATTGTGAGGCGTATTTTTCCGAGGAGGATGCTCGTCACAGAGAACACAATTTAAAATTGCATGGCCGAGCACGTCAGCAATTGTTTAAAAGAATTAAAAGATCTATCGCATCCTCCTAACACGTTTGGTGTGGGGGTAGACCACTTGAATTATGAACAACATCAGAAACTTCTGCATTATTGCGCATATAGACCACGGGAAGTCGACCTTGGCGGATCGTCTGCTTGAAATTACACAAACCGTGGAACATCGTCGCATGAAAGCCCAATATTTAGACCAGCTTGAACTTGAGCGTGAACGGGGGATTACGATAAAAATGGCCCCGGTGCGCATGGCGTATAAAATTCAAAGAGAAAATGGAAAAGAGAAAGATGGAGAGACAAGAGTTCAAAAAGAATATCCTCAACCTTCCAACTTTGACCTTTTCACTTTGAACTTGATTGATACTCCCGGGCATCCTGATTTTGGGTACGAGGTGTCGCGGGCGTTGGCTGCGGTTGAAGGCGCCATTCTTCTGGTGGACGCGACCCAGGGTATACAGGCGCAGACGCTTTCAAATTTTTACGCGGCGAAAAAGGCAGGGCTTTTTATCGTCGGGGCAATAAATAAAATTGACGCCGCTCACCCAGACGATGCGCAACGCATTATCAAAGACGTTTCTCAATTATTGGACGTGGATGAATCGCATATCCATCGTATTTCCGGAAAAACGGGAGAGGGAGTAGAAAAACTTTTGCGCGACGTTGTAGAGGTTGTCCCCCCTCCAAAGAAAACACTTGGAGAAGCTTCTTTTCCCGACGATGGTGTGGGGCGAGCGTTGGTGTTTGATTCATTCTATGACGATCACAAAGGAATTATCGCGGCGGTGCGTGTATTTAACGGGAGTTTGCACGCGTCTGACGTTGTTCAATTTCTTGCCGTAGGGGATAAAATCAAAATCAAAGAAGTGGGTTATCTAACCCCTCTTATGAAACAGTCGCGTTCGCTTGACGAAGGTGAAATTGGATATATTGTCACGGGTTTAAAAGACCCCAATAAAATCAAGATTGGAGATACAATAATAAGTAAAAAGGTAAAAGGAAAAGGTCAAAATGAGGAAAAATGGGCGTTGCCGGGGTACAAGGAGCCAAAACCGGTGGTGTTTGTTTCTTTTTTTGCCGACAACCCCGATGAGTTCGATGATTTAAGACGCTCTCTGGAACGACTTCGTCTCAACGATTCCTCGTTCGTTTTTGAGCCCGACACAAACGAAGTGCTGGGAAGAGGATTTAAAGGGGGGTTTTTGGGTAAACTGCATTTTGAAATAATCTCTCAACGTTTAGAAAAAGAATTTGGGGTGAAAACTGTGACATCGTTCCCTTCCGTCGCGTACCGCGTGAAATCTTCTTCAAAAAAAATTTCCACGTTATTAAAACAAGACGAGAGGGGGTGGTATCTCGTCCATAACCCCAAAGATCTTCCCGAAGAATTTGACCAGATAGAAGAACCGATGATTCGGCTTGAGGTAGTGTGTTCGGTGAGTACGATGGGGTCGGTGTTGGGATTGGGGCAGATATTTCGATGGAAGGAAACCGCTACCCAGCATTTTGGAAGTGAACGAATTATTATTCACGCTCGAATGCCACTTGCCGAACTAATCTCGGATTTTGATGATCGCCTGAAGTCTATTTCGGGAGGATTTGCTTCGTTTAGTTATGAAGAAGACGGATATCAAGTTGCCGACCTTGTGCGTCTGGACACATTAGTCGCCGGAGATATTATCCCGGGCCTTTCACGCGTTGTGCCTCGAGACGACGTTGTGTATGAAGCGCGCAAAATAACGTCACGACTCAAAGATACGCTTCCTCGTCAACAATTTACTCAAGCTATTCAGGCAAAAGCGCTGGGGCGAATCATCGCGCGGGAAACTATTCCTGCTCTTCGTAAAGACGTGACGGGATATTTGTATGGGGGAGACAGGACAAGAAAAATGAAGTTGTGGAAAAAACAGAAGGAGGGGAAGAAGAAACTTCTTTCAATGGCGAGCGTGCGGATTGCTCCCGAGGATTTCAAAAAGCTTTTGGCAAAATAAGGGGTATGGGTTGAGTGGATAGTTATGATATAATATTCCCATGGACGTGAAACGACTTGCCATTATTGCGCTTTTATTTGGAACGGTGGGTTTTTTATGGGTTGAAATGTTTTTCGTCATAAAAGAAGCGCGGGTGCTTGGTCAAGAATACAAGGCGGTCGCGAAAGAAAAAGAGGAGCTTGAAAAAGAGAACGAACAATTGGGAGAGGACGTATCTTATTACACGCTTCCCGAAAATCTTAAAAAAGAGCTCAAGGAACGTCTGAACTACAAAGAGCCCGGTGAACATCTTATTATCGTTGTTCCTTCTCAATAATACATATGACGCACATATTCAAAACCAAAGGAGTTTTTATCGCCGTTATTGTGGTGGCGGTTGTCGCGTTGATTTTGTGCGCGATGGTCGCGTTTGAATGGTATCCAATCGGGATAGTTGAAGGCAACCTTCTTTTCGCGCGAGAATATCACGCGCGATACGAGCTTGCGTATAATTATTACGACGCGTTGAGCAAAGCGAGTCAGGCGTCTGCTGATGAGCAAGACCTTGAATATACGCTTCGCGCCGCTTCTATTGAGGCGATGATTGACGACGTGTTTGTCGCCAAAAAACTTGAACAGGACTTTGGGAGAAAAGAATTAAAGACGAAGATTGAACAACGCATTGAAGAAGCATGGTCGGATGAACAGCTTCGCAATGACTTGCAGACGCTTCTTAAAGTTTCCGATAGTCGGATAAAGAGTTATTTTATTGCCGAGCAGGCGCGATATGAACTTTTAAATGGACAGCTTTCTTTAGAGGGGAAAAATCTTTTTGAATGGATGGATGAGCAGAGAAAAAGCGCGCGAGTGAAACTGTTTCTCAAAGGATTTACCTGGACCCAAGATGGTGTTACTATTTGACGATATGCGGTTGACGTTGCTGCGGGTATAGTATAGTGGCAGTACGTGACCTTCCCCAGCCTGCCAGCGCCTGAGCGAGCGAGATTAGTACAGTGGCAGTACGCTTGCTTCCCAAGCAAGAGACGCGAGTTCGATCCTCGTATCTCGCTCAGTCGGGCGATGGCGGGCAGGCAAGGTTAAGGCGTGGGTTCGATTCCCATTACCCGCTCGTGATGTACATTATGCGTTATATTCGAAGCATAAAAAATCTAAAGGAAAAAACATGCTTACTGCGTCTGGATTTAAATGTTCAAGACGATGAGCTTAAAAATTCAATCCGGCTTGATCGAGCGGTTGAATCAATTCAGTTTCTTCTTAAAAAAGGGTGCAGGGTGCTGTTGGTATCGTATCGTGGCAGGCCCGATGTTAAACGCATTGGTCACGATAAAAAATATCGCCTGAAATATTCCTTAAAACCGGTTGTTCGGGAAATTGAAAGACGAATGGATGAGCGGATTGCTTTTGTTGATTATGCTCCTCCTTCAAGTTGGGGGAAACATCTTAATGGCGCGAAAACAAGAATAGTCGCATTAGAAAATACGCGATTTTACAAAGAGGAAAATCAAAATTCTCCCGTGTTTGCGAAGAAAATTGCCCAGTTGGGCGATATATATGTGAATGATGCATTTGCCATGAGCCATCGCGACCAGGCATCTCTGTGCGCTATTACGAAGTTTCTTCCTTCCTATGCTGGGATTGCCCTTGAAAAAGAAATTGCCTTTTTGGATCGTGTTGCAAAAAAACAAGAAAAACCTTTCGGACTTATTCTCGGGGGCGCGAAGGTTTCTGATAAACTTGGAGTGCTTGAGCGGTTTTATAATAAAACGCAATGGGTCCTTGTTGGCGGGGGAGTGGCAAATACTTTTTTTGTCGCGCAAGGATTTCCTGTTGGAAGTTCTTTGTACGAAAAGGGCATGTTAAATGTCGCGCGCATCTGGGCTCAAAAGGAAAAAATTCACCTGCCCATTGATCTTGCTGTTTTTGGGGGCGCTATTCTTGATATAGGGCCCAAAACAGTTTCCTTTTACCAAGAATATATTCGTCGGGCAAAAGTAATCATATGGAGCGGGCCGGTTGGTAATATTGAAAAGAAATCTTATAGAAGGGGGACAGAGGGGATTATTAGAGCATTGCTTGCTTCAAGGGCGTCATGTGTTGTAGGAGGAGGAGAGACAACTTCTGCGTTTATGACATATCTTCGCGCCCATAAAAAGAAACTTCCCGCGCGCATTTTTCTCTCTAGTGGAGGAGGAGCCATGCTTGCGTATTTAGCGAAAGAAAAACTACCGGCGTTTGAGGCGTTAAAACAACGTTGATTATTACTACGCGCGACATATTATATGGAAAAGATTGTTATCTATACTGACGGAGGATCAAGGGGTAACCCTGGACCAGCTGCGATTGGGGCGTATATTGAAACGCTTGGGAAAAAATACGCCCAAACGATCGGAAAAGCGACAAACAACGACGCTGAATATCAGGCGATTATTTTTGCGTTAAAAAAATTGCGGGCGCTTATCGGAAAAGAAAAATCTAAAAAGATTGAGGTGGAAATTCGTTCGGATAGCCAGTTGATTATCTCGCAATTGAGTGGAGTGTTTAAAATAAAAGAAATGAGTTTGGGGAAATATTTTATTGAAATCTGGAACTTAAAACAGGATTTTGGCAATGTTGGATTTGTGCATATCCCGCGTGAAAAAAATGCGGTTGCGGACCAACTCTTAAACGAAGCGCTTGATGAAAAAAAGGCGCGGGCGTTATTTTAGCTTTTTGAGCTCTTAAACTTTCGCTTCCCCCTCGTCTAAATGTGTGGGTAATTTCTTTTAGACTTTTGAGCTCTTAAACTTTAAAAATTATTTAAAAACTACAAATTGTCCGCTCTAGAAACGATCGTTTCTAGAGCGGACAGTGGGGAGAGGTTTTTTTATGTTTGTTCTTGTGATGGAATAGCGGACGAGGTATTTCATTTGGGATTAGATTAGAAACTAGATTGGAAATTAGGTCGGAAACTAGATTGGAAATTATGTCAGAAACTAGATTAGAAATTAGGTCGGAAATTAGTATTAGATTAGAAATTTTAGAAATTAGAGCGAGCAAAATAAAATCGCTCCTTTAGGGAGCGATTTTATATCGTTCATTGGCAAGTCATAAGCCGGATTCTGTATCTGGTGATTATTTGTCTAGGTCCTTGATTACTCGCGGACTCAAGCGACTCTTCCGCCCAAGGCGGATACGGTCTTGCACTCAAGTAAGGATTTAGCCGTTTCACATCCACTATTGCTAGTGGACTCGCCCCTCGACAAGCTCGGGGCGGTTTTGTCTTTGCAGACAAAACCGTCTCTGTTCGCACCTCTAGGCTTTCGCCCGATGGGGATTACCCACTACCATTGTCCGCCTGGGGCGGACCGAGTGTCCGGACTTTCCTCTCCGCCTTAGGCGGAGCAATCACCTGACTTACCAACTCGTATTATAGCATGGGCGCTCTTTGTGGTCAATGTAATTAAAAGGATTGCGTAGGATCAAAAATGTAACTTTTTGTAATTGTAGCGAAAATAAAACCGCCCCTCGATAAACTTGGGGCGGTTTTGGTTGGCGTTATCTTCGGGGCTCCATTGGCCGCGCTTCGTTGACTACGAGCTTGCGCTCGCCCATGGAATAACCGTTGAATTTTTCAATTGCATCGGCTGCTCCTTGATCGTCTGCCATTTCGACAAAGCCGAATCCTCGGCTGCGTCCGGTGAATTTATCACTCAACACCGTTGCTGAAGATACTTCACCTGCCTGACCGAAAAGCTCTTTGAGCTCATCGCCAGTTGTCGAGTACGGAAGATTTCCAACGTACAACTTTGTACTCATTGTTTTTTGTTTTCTATGTTCAAACCCGTTCTCGACCTTTCCTCGCAAGCAGGAAAAGCCATAATACGAAAAACGTACTACTAACTTATATCGCTGACTCTTGTAGGATCTGTGAACAGGTCTGGAGGTATTATACTCCTTTCTTTAAAAAAAGCAAGGGGGTGGAGGATAGGGGATAAGGTAAGGGGTTGAGGGGCTATAGCCCGCAAAGCACCCGGCTTCTTTTTTGTATTTGTAATATCTGGTATAATAAAGGGGTAAAATTATTAATTAATGTATTGCCTATGAAAAAGACATTATTTGTGATATTGGCGCTTGGAATAGCGTTGCCAGTTATGGGGGCGGGTGCACAACAGGTCGGGCCTTCCTCGGGGCAAACTGTCCAAGACGTTGCCAAACAGCAGGCGCCACTTCTTCAGGGATTTGGAGCTGGGAACAGCGAGGACGATGACGATGATGAAGCTACCAGTACGCAGAATTTAATACAGGCGCGTACGCAGGAGCGATTTGAGGTTCTTTCGCAATACCGTGAAGAATTTCAGGAAGACAGAGAGGCGTACCTTGAAGCAGTTCGGGAGCGCAGAGAAGAAATGGTGCAACAGGCTCAGCAAAACAGAGAAGAAATCAGAAACGATGTTGAGCAAATGAGAAATGAATATAGGGAGCAGGTGCAGGAGCGTCGGCAGGAACTTTTGCAACAGCTTGCGCAGTTCCGAAACGAGGAGAAAGCTCAAATTATCGCGACCGTTGACGAACAACTCCGCGCACTTAATGAGCGATTACTCGATCATTTTGCTGATCTCTTGGAACAGCTTGAATTAGTGTTGGCGAATATCCAGTCGCGCATAGATAAAGTTGCCGCGCTTGGAACGGATGTGACAAGCATAAATACGTTGGTTGACACAGCACAAACAAAAATAGCAGATGCGCGTAAAGCCATTACAGATCAAGCGGACAATGTATATACTATTGTGATTGAAAACGAGGAAGATGCGCGCGCGGATGTTGGAGTGGTTCGTCAGCAACTTCAAGACGACTTGAGTGTGGTGCGCACGGCAGTGATTGCGGCGCGAAGCGCGGTACATGATATTGCGGTTGCTTTGGCGCAGTTACCACGAGTTGACGAAGAGCCAGAAGACGTTGATGAAAATGCGACTTCAACCGATTAATGGTTATAAGCATTTCTCTTAAGATCGGGGATTTATAAATTAATAATTATTACCTACGCATATGGATCAGATGAATATGCCTCCGCAACAGAATCCAATGCCGGAGTCTCAAACGCCTGTGTCGCATCAATCTGGTGCAAAAGGAATTGTATTTTGGATTGTGGGGATTGTGGTTCTTGTCGGAGTCGTCGCGGTATTGTGGTGGGCGATGACAACAAATCCGGACGCTCCTTCACTTATTGAACCCAATACTCCAGCCCAAGAACAGGGGACGGTGGGGACAAGCGACACCGCTTCGGATATCTTGAATGATATTGAGGGGCTAGAAGTTAATACCCTAGATAGTGAGTTCCAAGCCATTGACCAGCAAGTGGAGCAATTGTAACTAGTGACTAGCAACTAGTGACTGGTGAAAATATAACATTCTAACATTCTGCAGAATGTTAGAATGTTGTGGGTGAGGGGATTATAAGTAATAAAAATAACACTATGGAAATGTGTCCAATGTGCAATCACGAGCATACTGCTCGAGAAAAATGTTCGGCGCCTGAGTGTGATTGTGTTGGTGAGATGATGTGTGCGGCGTGTAACCATGAGCACGCGAAAGGGGAGTCGTGCAAAGAGTGTGGATGTGCGGAATAAATAAGGTTTTAGGCACAAGGTACAAGGAAATTAGAATACAAAAGGCTCAATCTGAAGATTGAGCCTTTTGTGGGGGGGGGCGCTATCAATGATAGCGCCCCCTAAACTTTTTTATTGCTTGAAATAAGGAATTTTTGAATGTATGGTGAGTTAGGTATTTGGGGGGTCGTCTAACGGTAGGACATGGGCCTTTGAAGCCCAGTATATAGGTTCGATTCCTATCCCCCCAGCAAAATAAAACACCCTTACGGTGGTTTTATTTTGTGAATATGTTATTTATTAAAAATGTGGTACAATGACAGAATAGTAAAATATTTATATATGAATACGAAAAAAACAACAATTATTGGGATAGTGGTGGTTCTTGTTGCGGTTGTGGGGTTGGTTTGGGTTTTTACTAATGGCTTTTCCTCGACTCAGCAGGAGGTTTCAAAATTAGATCCCGTTGACGTGGTCAAGGGTTTTTATGACCAGTGGCTTAGGGCCGCGCAAGATCCGGCAAACGCGGATCCGAGTCAAAAAACTTTAGCTAAGGCGCCAATCTTAAGTAAAGCGCTAAGGACAGAAATTGTAAGTGCGCAAAGAGACGAAAGCATAACCACTGACCCGGTTTTGTGCCAAACCGCTGTGCCGGAGGGCATCTCTTATAGAAAAGTATTTACAAACGACGATGCGGCACAAGTACTTGTTACATCAAAAGATAAAAATGTAACCAACCAAGCGATAATCACTCTCGCCAGATATAACGATGGCTGGTATATAAACAAGATTGAGTGTTCGCTTGGAGAATTTGCTCCCGAGCGGGAGTTTAGTTTTGAAAAAGAAGGATATCTGCTCAAGGGATCAATCCCAGAACCTTACAATCCAAAAAACTGGCATCTGGTCTTTGAAGAAAATGGTCAGCTTGGAAATGTGGCGCCACTCTTGTTTGACGAACAAAGCCAATGTACTGATATAGACGGGAATACGTCCGTATGCGAGCCAGATACCTTTACTGAAGCGACGAAAGTATTTATTCGCGGTCAAATGACCGAAGGTGGCGCGAATGTAAAGCAACTGCAGTTTGTTAAATAGTGTTTTGTCTCTGGATTCTAACCTGAAGAGATTAGCCAAGAATTTTGGTATTATGACTATATGAAAAAAATAACAAAAGGAGTGTTAATGGTGGTCGGAGTGTTGCTTATATTGAATGGTCTTATTAATATTTCTGACAATGGAACGGTGCTAGCGTACGACATCACCACAATATTAGCCGGAATCGGATTTGGTCTAGTAGTTATTCTGCTGAGTTCTCAAAAGTAAGCCATCCTCTCTGGGTTATAAAAATTCCAACATCGGTTTAAGCATCCAGTAAAACAGAAAAGCCCCACATAGAGTGAAAGCGTGGGGCTTTCTATGTGGGGCTGGGAGAGGTCTACTTGAAGCAGAAGACCTCGTTTTGATTGAGCCATTGCTTGAGCCTAGTGAAGAGAACCTCTGAAGTCTCGCCAAGGATTGTTTCGTCTCGAATCTCGCTTCTGGGTTTCGGTGGTATCCCTTGTTCTTTGCATATGGCCATTTCTAGCTCCTCGATCTTTACATCGAAGACGTCGGAGAACTCCTGGGAACAACCGAAAAGGTTTACGGTTTGGGTTGTGATTCCTATAACCAGAGCTATGTCACCCGCGGTGCTCATTTCCCCTCCTTTTCTTTGAGTGTTGTGTGCGAAGTTAGTTTTGCTAAACCTGTGTATAGTATAGCATAACAGAACAATATAGTCAATATTTGATGAGCTTATTTTACTTTTGTATCATAACCCTAATATTGTATGGCAAGCTTAGCAAAAAGGAAGAGAGTTGCTTATTGGGGGAAATGTGGTATTGTTGAGTGGTCTAGGAGATAACAATTTCCGTGGGGGACGCGGAATTTTTTTGTGATATGGATATACGAAATGTTGCAATTATTGCGCACGTGGATCATGGCAAGACCACCATTACCGACGCTATCATGCGTCAGGCGGGGGTGGGTCAGGAGGGCGTGAGCATGGATTCAAACGATCTGGAAAAAGAGCGAGGTATTACGATATACGCGAAAAATACATCGGTGATGTATAAAGGAACAAAAATAAACATTGTGGATACTCCGGGGCACGCAGATTTTGGTTCGGAGGTAGAACGTGTGTTGCGATCCATTGATTCGGTTGTATTGGTGGTGGACGCGCAAGAGGGTCCCATGCCACAGACCCGATTCGTGCTTAAAAAATCTTTGGAAATCGGGCACAGGCCCATTGTGGTGATTAATAAAATAGACAAACCAGCGGCGGATCCCGCTCGTACGCACGATGAAATTTTTGAATTATTTTTTGAACTTAAAGCAACCGAGGAACAGTTGTCTTTCCCCACGGTGTATGCGATAGGAAAAGCGGGCGTGGCTATGCGTTCCCTAGACGACCCGCGAGAAAATATGTTTCCGCTTCTGGATGTAATTTTGGAACATATTAAACCAGCGAATCAAAACGCATCCGCGCCACTCAAAGCCCAACCGTTCAATTTGGCATACGATAATTTTTTGGGACGTATGGCGATTTGCCGAGTATATGAAGGAACGATTCGTGCCGGAAAAAAATTATTTGATAAAAAACCATCGGGAGAAATATCTGCCGGGACAGTTACAAAACTGTTTACGTTTGAAGGCACATCTCGTGTGGAAACAAAAGAAGCGGAAGCAGGAGATATTGTTATGATTGCTGGATTTGGCGATGTATATATCGGTGATACGATTTGCGACGATCAAGAAACCTCTCTGATGACGTCTATTGCGGTGGACGAACCCACAATCACATTGCATTTACTTGCGAACAATTCTCCATTCAGTGGTCAAGATGGAAAGTTTTTGACCAGTAGGGAATTGCGTGAACGACTCTTGCGCGAGCTTGAGGTGAATGTGGGACTTCGGGTTGATTTTGAGGGAGAAATCATGCGCGTATCGGGACGAGGAGAATTGCATATCGCTATTTTGCTTGAAAATATGCGTCGAGAAGGGTATGAATTTCAGGTTTCGCAACCTCGTATCATTGTCAAAATGGTTGGCGGAGTAAAACAAGAACCGTTTGAAGAAGTAACGGTGGATCTTCCTCAAGAGTTTCAGGGGATTGTGATTGAGAAACTTTCCAAGCGCTCAATTCGTATGACGTCTATGAAAACCGATAATAATCGGGTGCGGATGACTTTTGAGGGCCCTACGCGCGGGTTGTTGGGGTATCGGGGGCAGTTTATTGTTGATACAAAAGGAGAAGGAATTTTGGCGAGTCGTTTTATCGGATTTTTGCCATATGTCGGAGCTATCCAAAAACGAGAAGTTGGGTCTATGATCTCCATGGCGAGTGGCAAGGCGCTTGGATTTTCTTTGGCAAATTTACAGACGCGTGGAACTTTGTATATCGGCCCCACTGTTCCAGTTTATGAGGGAATGGTGATTGGAAATACTTCAAAAGGAGAGGAGATGATGGTCAATCCCACAAAAGGAAAACAATTAAGCAATATGCGCGCGAGCGGGTCGGATGAAAAAATATTTCTGACTCCTCCTGTTGAACTTACTATTGAGCGAGGATTGGAAATTATGGCCGATGATGAATACTTAGAAATAACTCCGCACAATGTTCGTTTGCGTAAACAATTTTTGACCGAAATTGAACGAAGCCGTGCGCAACGCGCAAAAACGAAGGAAGGCAGATAAGATAAGGAACAAGGTACAAGGGCAAGGAGGATAAGAGAAACGAAATATTTTTTCTAGCAAGATGTAGTACAATAGATAGGCATGCATGTACCAAGCGATGAAGAAATTGTGCGGCGAGTCCAAAAAGGCGAAAAAGAATCGTTTAGTGTTTTGGTAGAGCGGTATGAAAACAAGATAACTCGCTATGGAAGAAAATTTCTTTCGGGGGGAGCTGATATTCAAGATCTGACGCAAGAGATTTTTGTAAAGGCGTATGTAAACATCCAAAGCGTTGATACGAGCAAAAAATTCTCTTCGTGGCTATATCGAGTTGCGCACAATGAGTTTGTCAACGCGCTCAAAAAGAAGAAGCGAGAACCATTTTTATTTTTTGATGTTGACGAACTTTTTTCGCACCCGGTCTCTCCTGAAACTGCCGATCGTAAGGCATATCAAAATGAACTAGAGCATGTGTTAAAACATTGTTTGGAAGCGCTTCATCCGAAATATAAAGAGCCGTTGATTTTATACTATTTTGAAGAATTAAGTTATCAGGAAATATCAGAGGTATTGCATATTCCTGTTGCAACGGTGGGAGTCCGTTTAGGTAGAGGTCGGGCGCTTTTAAAAGAAAAATGTAGTTCGCTTCATTCATAATATGAACCAGCATTCACAAGAGAAAAAATCAATAAAAGAGCTTGTGCTCACTCAAATCAAGGAGGGCAAAGCAATTATGCGTCCCAAATGGCATTTCGTGTTCAAGGGGGTTTTGGTTACGCTTGGGGTTGTTTTGGTGACGCTGGTGATTTTGTACATCGTAAGTTTTTTGATTTTTGTTTTACGAGAGGCGGGAGTATTGTTTATCCCCGCGTTTGGATTGGGGGGGTTGGGAGCGTTTTTGCTCTCGATACCGTGGGTTCTTGTACTGGTTGCCGGACTTTTCTTCTTTTTCTTAGAAATTTTGGTGCGACGATATTCGTTTGCCTACAAAAAGCCACTTGTGTATTCGCTTCTTGGCATTATTGGGATTGTGGTTATTGGAAGTGGGGTGGTGCTTGTTACTGGAGTACACCAAAATCTTTCTCAACGAGCTGAAGAAATTGGCGTTCCTTTTGTGGGGCCACTTTATAGAGGGTATTTACCCGAGCAATTTGAACTAGTTCATGGGGGGGCGATAGAAAAGATAACTGACGAAGGGTTTTTGCTTCTTGATAGACGAGGAGATGAGTTTGAGATTATCGTAACTTCCAAAACGATGATTGCTCCCGACCTTGAGCTTCTTGCTGGCACTTCGGTTATGGTTGTGGGAGAAGAGCGAGAAAAGGTGATTGAGGCCATGGGAATTCGCAGAGCAATAAGAGAGTTTAATCCAAAAAAAGACGAAGGGCGGTTTCGTATGGCTCCTCCACAAAAAAATTTTTTGAGATAAAAATACCCCAAACTCTTAGGGGTATTTTTTGAAATATATTCTCCTCTGTATTGTAGTAATAGGTGTCCAGTGTGCTGGAGATTAAACGTACGTATAGTATCAGTAACAAAAAAGATATATGAACAAAAAACTTTTGTATGTGGTGATTCCGGTGTTGGGTGTAGGGTTTCTAACTGCTGGGAGCGCCTTGGCTCACGGTATGTGGGGTGGCGCGGATTCTGCCCAGGATTTCGCTACTCGTCAGCAAACGATGTTTGAGCACCAAGCTCAAGTGTTGGGAGTAAATGCTGATGTTGTAAAAAATGGATGGGCGCAGGGCAAAACCTTGCAAGAAATCGCGCAAGACAACGGATTGACTCAAGAACAATTGCAGGAACAAATGGCGCAAGCGCACCAAACGTTTATGCAAGAGCGGTTGCAAGCAATGGTGGAAAAGGGGATTATCACTCAAGACCAGGCAAATCAGCGCCTTGAGTTTATGAAAGAGCACCAAGCTCAAGGACCGCCCCAAGAACGTGGGAGAGGATTTGGTTGGAACAAATAAATAAGCGGCATCTACAACAAATAAAACCTCCGACTGGGGGTTTTGTTTGTTGTGTCTGTGTGTTACACTTAGGAAAATAAAAGGTATTATTTTTATGAATAAAAAACTTTTGATTGTTTTTATTATAATCGCGTTGGTATTGGGGGTGGTTGCGGCGTTTATGTTGAGCAAAGAAAATTCTCCCCAGACAAACGAATTTGAGGAAGAAATTGATACAGGGCCGATGTATGCCACTTATATAATTGAGGGGCAGGAGGTCACTTTGGTGAATGGTTTTAAGAAAGAACAAGTTCCCGGTTTTGCGACTACGCGTACGACGCAAGTGTTTGAGGGTCCTTTTTGGGGAGACGTTGACGCGGATCAAGATAACGATGGAGTCCTTATTATTGCTCAGACGATGGAATGGGGCGCTCCATCTTACTATCTCGTGCTCGCGCTTCGCGAGGGGGATACATATCAGGGAAGTGAGGCGTTGTTTTTGGGCGACCGTATTGATCCTCAAGTGTTGGATATAAAAAATGGAGTTATCGCTATCCGTTATTCTGATGGATCAGAAGAAACACAAGTAACACAGGAAATAACATATGTGAAGTATGAAAATGGCACGTTGCAAGACGCTAAAGTATTTGTTGAAACGCCCCAGACCGGAGCCGCAATACATTCCCCGCTGGTGGTGAAGGGATGGGCTCGAGGCACGTGGTTTTTTGAGGCATCGTTTCCTTTGGTATTGGTTAATTGGGACGGACTGATCATTGCGCAAGGAGTTGCTACCGCGCAAAAAGAATGGATGACCGAAGCATATGTTCCTTTTGAGGGAGAACTGACGTTCAATACACCTGAGTACATAGGAGATTTTTCCAAGCGAGGAGCTTTGATTTTGCAGAAAGATAATCCTTCTGGGCTTCCGGAATTTGACGATGCGGTAGAAATTTCAATCCAATTTGCTCAATAGGTTATATTATTATTAATAACATCACAATACTATGAAAGGATATATAGATAATATTGAACGGCTTACAAAAGAAAATGAAAATTTTCGTAAGGTATTGTATACCGGAAAACACAGCCAGCTCGTGTTGATGACGCTCAAGCCCGGAGAAGAAATCGGAGAAGAAATCCATGAAGACCATGATCAATTTTTTAGGATTGACGAAGGATCGGGGAAGGTGATAATTGATGGCCAAGAAACTTTAATTGAGGATGGGTTCGCGGTAGTTGTTCCCGCGGGAGCAAAGCACAACGTTGTAAATACCGGAGAGAGCGAACTTAAACTATATACCATTTATTCTCCTCCCGAACATCGCGATGGCGTGGTGCACGCAACGCGCGAGGTGGCAATGGCCGATGATGAACATTTTGACGGAAAGACAAGCGAGTAGAAGCGATGCCTAATGGATTGTATCTAGTAGCTAGTATCTAGCAGCTGGTATTTGGTGCAAGGAATTCTAAAAAGCTTTTAGTACAACACGGCGCTGACCGCGGTAAGAAGGTTGAGCGCAAACATGGTGGCGTTAGCAAAGATAATCGGCTTTTCTTTGTGAAGGATCCCATAAAAGAGCCAGAGCGCGTTTGTGGATGCATAGGTAAACCAAGTGATAGGGACAAGCCCCTGGGCATTGTGGTTAATAAATGCTTCGTAAACCTGCGGGAGGGTCATAATGGGAATAATAACGCTCATAACATAAACGAACCAATCCACAATGTGTTTGAGCAGATGGAGGGATGGATAGGGCTCGTGTTTTTTGTAAACACGTTTGCGAACGCTGATATGATGTTGTCCGAGTTGAGAGTTGGACATAAGAGAGGGTAAGAGGTTAAAGGTAAAAAGGAAAAAAGAAAAGAAATAAGTAGTTTGTATTTTGAATCTTATAGCGAGTGAGTAGAAAACCTATACTTTGTGTTTGATGGGGGAGAGGTTTTTAATAAGAGCGACTTCAAATGGTACGAAGGGGAAGGGATTATATCGCATTTGAGCATACGCATCGATTAAGGAAGTTACCATCTGTATCATGGTGTCGGGATTGATTGTTTTGGCGTGCTGTTTTATTTGGTCAAGATGAGCGCTGGCAATTTCCTGCTCAAAGATTTTTTCCAGAGAGGGGCTTAGGTGGAGTGATAGACAGCGACGCAAGTATTCGGTCAGGTCCTTGTTAAATTGAAAGAGATTGTATCCTTCGTTGTGTACTTCGTGTAGAAACGCAAGCGCTCCCTCAAGATCTTTTTTAATAATATAATCAGCAAGCTGAATGGTTTTTGTGAAATCTACTTTCCCTAATGTTTGTTCAATGTCGGTGAGGGAGATTTCTTTCCCTTTCATTGAAATCAATTGGTCGAGAAGAGATTCTGCGTCGCGTACGCTTCCATCGGCGGTATAAGCGATAAGTTCTATTGCTTCTTTGGGAATATTAATATGTTCCGTTTTTATAACGAGTTCAAGCTTCGTAACGATTTCTTTGAGCGAGAGCCGACGAAAATGAAATCGTTGCGTGCGTGATACGATTGTAGGAAGCACTTTCTCGTACTCAGTAGTTGCGAGAATAAAAAGCGCATGCGCAGGAGGTTCCTCGAGAGTTTTTAAGAGGGCGTTAAATGCTTGGGGAGTAAGCATATGTACCTCGTCAATAATAAAAACCTTGTAGGCATATGAAGAGGGGAGCGTTTTAACGTTTTCTTTCAAATACCTGATTTCGTCTATCCCTCGGTTTGAGGCGGCGTCAATCTCTATCACATCAAGTGTTTGGCCGTTATCTATTGCTCGACATACCGCGCATTCGTTGCAGGGCTCTCCTTTTTTTGCGAAGGCCTTGTCTTCTTTGCGTTTCTGGCAATTCACGACTTTTGCGAGAATACGCGCGAGGGTTGTTTTCCCAGTTCCTCGGGGTCCGTAAAATAGGTATGCATGCGCGAAGCGGTCCGTTGACGCGGCGTTTTTTAGTAGGGTGGTGATATGGTCTTGACCCAAAACGTCTGAAAACGATTTGGGGCGATATGTTCGGTAAATAGCAGCCATAGATACAGTATACAGAATACAGTATAGAGAATACAGCCCAAAATAGTGAAAAGAAAAGCCCCGACAATGGTTACCGGGGCTTTGGGTTCTTGGCGGCGAGGCGGAGGACGTTTTGGCGTCAAGACATGTTCCTCCACTTTTGGGAGTTTTGTCTTGGCTCTAAATTCTCGGGCGGACTAACGCGACGCCGTTGTTTTTAGTCGCCTTTTCGCCCTTCGTCTCGCCATATGTGTTGAAATGAACTGGTGCCAGTTTAGCATAGATTATTTTATGTGTCAACCTCTAATGCTGTATTCTCGTTCGCATCTCCTGTATACTTGTCTATATGTTTGAAGTGCAGACCCAAGAATTTGTGGGTCCTTTGGAAAAGCTTTTGGAACTTATTGAAGAGAAAAAGATGGATATTACACAAGTCAGCCTTGCCCAGGTAACGGCTGATTTTTTGGCGTATATAGAAGAGATCAAAAAAGCCGTTCTTGAACAAGAACGAGGGGATACTCAACTCCTTTCCCCGCGCGTTCTCTCTGATTTTCTTGTCGTGGCGTCTCATCTTCTTCTTATTAAGTCGCGTTCGGCGCTTCCCAATCTTGAACTCACTCAGGACGAAGAGCAGGGGATAGAAGAATTAGAAAAAAGACTCAAAATCTACCAAGAAATTCGTCCGATGGTGGGCGCGCTACGTTCGCAATGGGAAATCTCGGGACAGTTGTTTTCCCGAACTTCTCTGTATCATTTTGGGCCGGTTTTTTACCCTCCCGCGTCGCTTACCAAAGAAGATTTGTGGGCGACAATAAAAAAAATGGTAACAGCTATCGCGCCCCTTTTTCTTGAAGAAGAAAAAATAGAAAGACGGCTTATCTCACTTGAAGCAAAAATAAAAGAAATTGCTCAAAAAATTTCAAATGGAATAAAAAAATTTTCCCAGGTTTCAAAAGATGGGTCGAAAGAGGAGATTATCGTTCTTTTTCTTGCGGTTTTGCATCTTCTTCGTGATAGAATACTACGAGTGCGCCAAGATGATGTGTTTGGTGATTTTGAGATTGAGCGCATGGGAGCGAGTGAAGAATGAAGTACGAACCATGAAGATTGAAGTACGAAGTAGGAAGTATGAATGATGAATATTCAAGGATGAGGGATGAGGAGAGAATGTTGATCGAAGAAGATAAGAAACAAAATATATGGAAAAAACAGAGAAGCTAAAAACACAAGAAGAAAAATTAGCGGCGCTTGAAGCGATATTGTTTGCGTACGGAGAGCCAATCACGCTTTTGAAGCTAGCTTCAATTATTGGCATATCCGCTCAAGACATAGAAGCGCTCGTGGAAAAGTTTTCCCAACTTCTTGAACAACAAGAAAGAGGGCTTGTAGTTGTTAAACATAAGGATTGTCTGACATTAGCAACCAAACCGCAATTCTCTTTTCTTCTGGAGGAATTTATAAAAGAAGACCTCAAGGAAGATCTTACTTCTGCTGCGTCGGAGACGCTCGCGCTGATCGCATATTTTGGTCCCATCACTCGTTCACACATTGATTTTGTGCGGGGGGTAAACTCAAGTTTTATGTTGCGGAATTTATTAATGAGAGGACTTATCGAGAGAAAGGCTGGGAAGGGGAATGCGTATGAATATGAAACAAGCGTTGATTTTCTCAAACATATGGGAGTCAAGTCAGCAGAGGAGCTTCCCGAGTATGAAAAATATAAGCAATTAAAAGAAAAATATTTTGGAGAAGAGGCGCTTGCTTCTCTTCCTGATCAACAGCCGTTGTCATAATATTCATTTATGAAATATCAGGCCCTTCTTTTAGTTATTATTCTTCTTTTTTCCGTCTGGGTGCTTCAAGTTTCCGACGCGGGACAAGACGCCTTATCTGAGCGTGGTCCGGTTTTATTGGGGTCGGCGCAAGACGTCGTTCATACTCCAGAAACTGGCGCGCAAACCGGCACGGAAAAAGATGTGTCTTCTTCTCTCCAACAAAACGAAATTCCCGCTTCCGTTTTAGCTGGCTCTTCCCAGAGCGTGCTTTCTTCTAGTGACGCGGTCGCGCAGTCGTTCATAGAAACTCGCGTGCCAATTACTCAAGAATGTGTTGTTGCGGACGCCTCCATTTTTTTAGTAAAAAATCTTTCCACCGAGGAGGTGATTTTTGAGCGGAACAGTTATAACCGATGGCCGATTGCTTCGGTGACAAAACTTATGAGCGCGCTTGTCGTCTCTGAGCGTATGAATCTGGCTGATACGCTTTTTGTCACTCAAGAGGCGCGTGACGCGGTGGGTGAATACTATTCCTTTGAAGTGGGAGATCAGTATAGCGTTCAGGACCTATTACGCGCGATGCTTGTCTTTTCAAGTAATGATGCCGCGTATGCGCTTGCGGATACTCTAAACAGGGAGGCGTTTGTTGATTTTATGAACGCAAAAGCAAAAGAAATTGGAATGAGCCAGACCTCGTTTTTTGAGCCATCGGGGCTTTCGTATCTTAACCAATCTACCGCGAGTGACGTGTATTTGTTGCTTCGATATCTTTCACACATACATCCTTCGCTTTTAGACATTACTCGCATGCAAAGTGTTATCCTTACCGAGCTTGAGTCGGGAAAGAAAAAAACGTTTCAGAATATAGATTTTTTTGCCGGACAGAAGGAATTTTTAGGAGGCAAAACGGGATATATTGAAGAATCAGGTGGCAACCTCGTGACCATTTTTCAAAAGGGTGATACAATGTATTTTGTAGCAGTATTGGGAAGTGATGATCGTTTTGGTGATGTGGAGAATCTCTATCGTTGTTTGGGGGAATAGTTTTTTTATTTTTTCTTATTATGCTTAGCTTTGAAATTATCAGGACATTGATTCTTATGGGGGCGTCTTTTTTCGTGGCGCTTCTCTTTACTCCGCTGGTTACCCGACTTCTGTATCGTTATAGAATGGGAAAACAAATTCGCAGTAGCGCCGACGCGCCAGTTTTTCATAGTTTGCATCAAAAAAAAGAAGGAACGCCAACCATGGGCGGAGTGATTATATGGGTCACGGTACTTGGGCTCTCTCTCGTCTTTTTTGTGTTGGATGTCATGTTTGATGGAATGTGGGGGTATTTTAATTTTGTTGATCGAGCGCAAACATATCTTCCGCTCGCAACCATGTTTATTGCCGCGACGCTTGGATTAATTGACGACATTTTGGGAATTTTGCGCAAAGGACCTCGAGGCGGAGGTATGCCGATGCGATTCAAGCTTGCGCTTTACTCAGTCATTGCCGTTGCTGGAGCGTGGTGGTTTTATGTAAAACTTGGATGGACGACGCTGTATGTTCCGTTTGTGGGGAATATTGAAATTGACGGGCTTTATATTCCTCTTTTTATCTTTATTATCGTCGCGTCCGCGTTTTCCGCGAATGAAACCGATGGATTAGATGGGTTGTTGGGGGGAGTGTCGTTGTTTTCGTTCGGGTCGTTAGCGGTCGTTTCTTTCGCGCTTGGACGTTATGAGCTGGCTGTGTTTTCTTCTATGGTGGTGGGGGCACTTCTTGCTTTTTTGTGGTTTAACATCCATCCGGCTCGGTTTTTTATGGGAGATACCGGCTCTATGGCTTTGGGCATTACGATGGGAGTTATCGCGATGCTTACCAATACTGTTTTATTTTTGCCGTTTTTTGCTCCCATCCTGGTGATTGAATCCCTTTCGGTTATTATTCAGCTTGCCTCAAAAAAGATTTTTGGACGCAAAATTTTTATATCAACACCGATTCACCACCACTTTGAAGCAATCGGATGGCCAGAAACTAGAGTAACGATGCGTTTTTGGATTATTACTGCGGTTTCTAATGGGCTTGGGCTGGTCCTCTTCTTTCTTTCTCGAGTTATGTAGTTTCTTTATCACTAGTCGCTGACCACTAGCTACTAGCAACTTCTTCCATGGTCACACTTATTAAAAATATTTTACTTGTGGATGGGAGCGGGAAGCCCCCCTTTAAGGCCGACATTATTATTCGCGATGAAAAAATTTTGGCGATAGGGAGTTTCCCGAACTATAAAGCTGATTCGGTTATTTTCGGGAATGAAGGATATTTGGTTCCTGGGTTTATTGATGTTAATTCTGGGTCGGATCGGTATCTTACGTTATTTTCTTATCCGCTTCACAAAGATTTTCTTTTGCAGGGGATTACCACTACCATAGTGGGGCATTGCGGATTTTCTTTGGCGCCGAATTTATATGGACAGCTTGATCACTTTTTTAATTGGACGAAGACAAATACGTTTAACGTAAACTGGAGAAGCGTGGGAGAATTTCTTTTGGCGTTGGACGAGCAAAAAAATTTAGGAGTGAATGTGGGGACGCTTGTAGGACACAAAGTCGTGAGAGAGGATATTCTTAAGGACCCTTCGGAGTTTAGAAAACTTACCGCGAACGAGCTTCGGGTGTTTCGTCTTGTTTTGGAGCAGTCGTTTTCACAAGGCGCGTTTGGACTTTCAACCGGTCTTGGAAACTATCCGTATCAGAATACCCCATACCACGAGTTGCGCGCTCTTTTGGGCGCTGTGAAAGATGGGAGAGGTATTTATACGACTCATCTTCGCAATGAGCGGGAAGGGGTTGTCTCATCGGTTGAAGAAACAGTCAAACTTTCTCAAGAAACGGGAGTTTCCACCATTATCAGCCATTTTCGTCCCTTTATCGGGTTTGAAGAGGAATATCAACAGGCCAAAGAGCATATTGAAAATAATGTTGCGCGCGCGGATGTGTACTTTGATATCAATCCTTTTGACGCGAGTGCCGTTTCGCTTGACGCGTTTATTCCCGAAGCTCTACAAGGAGAAGATCAGAGTGTTATGATCGCGAAAATGCAAGATCCAAAGACCTCAAAAGAAATACAGGCCCTTTTCCCGCGTATTGATAGCAAAAAAATGATTATCTTGCATGCTCCCGACATGGAATTTTTGAACGGGAAAACTCTCTATGAATTCGCGCAAACGAGACAATTAAGTTATCAAGCGGCGCTTTTAAAACTTATGGAGATTACCAAATTAAGAGGAGTCGTTTTTTACTCAAACCTCAATCCAGAACAAATATCGTCCGCTCTTTTTTCTCCTCGCGCGCTTATTTCTACGAATAGTCCGAGTTTTGATAACGCTTTAGTTTCTTTTAAACCGGACAGATCCCTTCGTACGTTTCCTACCTATCTTCATATTGCCGACCAAAAAGGAATGAGTATAGAAAAATCAATTGCTCGTCTCAGCGGACTTCCCGCTCGTATTCTCAATCTTGATGGAAGAGGATTTATTAGCGACGGGTATTTTGCCGATCTCGTGTTGCTTGGAAAAGATCTTGATGTCCAGATGGTGATGGTAAACGGAGCGCTCATGATGCAAGCCGGTGTGTTTGGAAATATGCAGAAGGGTTTTGGGAAAGCCCTGAGGAAGGTATAATGTTCGCATGGGAATCGCTCGAATGTTTCGTAAATCGTTTGGGCATCGACCCGACTACGCCATCATTTTGTCTGGGTTGTTTTTGATTGTGATCGGGCTCCTGTTCCTTTCTTCGGCTTCTTCCGATTTGGCAAAAATCAAATACAACGATACTTATTATTTTCTCAAGCATCAGATTATTAATGGTTTTTTCCCGGGTCTTTTGGGTTTTTTCGTGGGGATGGGGATATATTATCGTCGATGGAAAAAATTTGCTCCCTTGCTTCTTCTCTTAAATTTAGTATTACTTGTCTTAGTGTTTACTCCGCTTGGATATGAGGCGCATGGGGCAAACAGGTGGGTACAATTGGGGCCCCTCTCGTTTCAGCCCTCGGAGTTTTTAAAAATTACGTTCGTATTATATTTGGCGTCCTTACTTTCTAGCGCGTCGCTTAGAAACAAGAAAAAAGGTTGGGAGACCTATTGGCTCTTTCTTTTGGTCTCAGGAGTGGTTGCGGGATTAATTTTGATACAGCCCGCCACAACCATGGTGGTGATTATCGTAGGCGCCGGCGCAATTATGTATTTTTTTAGTGGAGCATCGTTTAAGCACTTGGCGCTTACTTTTGTTTTGGGCGCCGTTTTGATAGGACTTCTTGCGATTGTGACTCCCTACCGCCTGCATCGTATCGCTCCCTTTTGGAATTCTATCGCTCAGAATATTGCGCCGACGTTTGTTTTGGAGGGAATAGAAGTAGATCGATTTCATGTTAATCAATCGCTCACCTCAATCGGGACGGGGGGGCTTTTTGGAGTTGGGTTTGGGAAGTCCACGAGCAAGTACAGCGTATTACCTGAGCCGATGGGAGATTCAATTTTTTCCGTTATTGCGGAAGAGATTGGATTTGTGGGGTCTGTAATAGTGCTTGGATTATATTTACTTCTTTTTTGGCGCGCCACGATGTTGGTAAAAAACAGTCATGATGATTTTGCCCGGTTGTTCGTGTTGGGGTTTGTCTCTGTCATTATGATTCAAACCATTATTCATGTTGCGGCTAATTCCGGACTTCTTCCATTTACCGGAGTGCCACTTCCTTTCATTAGTTACGGGGGAACCTCGTTGGCGGTTTCTATGACCATGTTAGGAATTATGGCGGGCGTCTCTAAGCATGCGAATTATTAAGAAGGGGTTAAGGGGAGTTGCAATTGCAATCTCTTGTACCGACAAAAAAGCCCTTTATCACCTTTTGAGTGGGCAAAAGGTGACATCAAAACCCACAGGCTTCACTTCACAGATAGTACCACTGGACTCATATTCACTCTGCGATACAACTCGCCCTCTCCGCCCAAGGCGGACAAGTCCGCCTTGGGCGGATGCGGAACTCACACAAGTATCGCAGTACGCCATAGGCGCACCACTTATATTCATCTCACTGGTACACTATCTGTTTCGTGGGCCTGAGTATAAAAGACAAGAACGGAGTTGTACAATTCTCTCTCCCCGCCGGAACGCGGCTAAGCAAGAGAGAGAGCACGCAATATAACCCCCATATAACTATATGGGGGTTTTGTATATAGCAATTTACACTTCTTTCTTCTTGGTATTCTGATATACTAAGGGAATGAAAAAGAATATTCGGATTGCGTTTACGGGAGGAGGAACCGGAGGACATGTGTATCCGCTTCTTGCCGTTGCCGAAGAAGTTAATCGTTTTTTAGAACAGCAGGGAAGTACGTATGCATTATATTATTTTGGAAACGCGGGAAGATTCGCGCCTGATTTTTTTGCTCAGCACATTCGTATTGTCTCAACCGTCTCTTTTAAACTGCGGCGATACATGGCTTTTGCTAATGTAATAGACGCGATCAAACTCCCATTCGCTTTTGTTGTCGCATTTTGGAAGATGTTTTTGGTAATGCCCGACGTTCTTTTCTCAAAAGGGGGAACGGGAGCGCTTCCCGTTGTTTTTGCCGCCTGGTTTTTTAGAGTCCCCGTTTTTATACACGAGTCAGATTCTATCCCGGGACTTTCAAATACTTTTTCGTTCCGCTTTGCAAAGCGGGTGGGGGTATCTTTCTCAAAAACGTTGGAGCGTTGGAAGGGGGAGGGGGTTGCCTTGGTCGGAAATCCCTTGCGATCGTTTCTCTTTGATGATGAGGAGCAAGTTTCTCAAGAAAGCGCGCGACGAGTTTTTGGATTTAGTAATCGGTATCCCGTGCTTTTAGTATTGGGGGGGTCGCAGGGGTCTGCACGAATAAATGATTTTATGTTGGACAATGTTTCAATTTTTGTCGGCGCGTATCAAGTACTTCATCAAACAGGAGCGGACAATTTTGAAGACTTTAAAAGCGAGCTTGCGGTTGCTACAAAAAATCTTATTCCTGAACAGCGAAGTCAGTACAAAGTGGTGAATTTTTTTAACAAAGAACTCAAAGAAGCGCTTATGGCCGCCGATATTGTTATCTCGCGATCGGGAAGTGGGTCAATTTTTGAAATAGCCGCGTTTGGCAAGCCATCTATCTTGATTCCTCTCAAGGAGTCCGCGCGCAATCATCAATTTTTTAACGCATATGAATACGAGCACGCGGGAGCGTGCGTGGTAATAGAGGAAGACAATCTTTCCCCCTCGGTGTTTTTTGCCCAGCTTTCCAAAATACTTTCGGACAAGGCGTTGTATCAAAAAATGTCTCAAAACGCCTTCTTGTTTGCAAAGCCAGACGCGGCAAAACTCATCGCCCGCGAAGTGGTGCGAATTGCCGGAATATAGCTTTTGAGCGCTTCTCAGGGGTTATTTTTTGTGCTATACTTGTCCTATATGGCTGCAGAATCTATACCGGTTCGCGTCCGTATCGCCCCCTCTCCAACGGGGTATTTGCACTTGGGGACGATTCGTACGGCTTTGTTTAACTATCTTTTTGCAAAAAAGGAAGAAGGGGCTTTTATAGTGCGCATTGAAGACACTGATAAGGAGCGCTCTCTCCCTATTTTTGAGCAGGACATTTTAGACGGGCTTAAAAATCTTGGCCTGATGTGGGACGAGGGACCAGATGTGGGGGGGACATACGGGCCCTATCGGCAGAGTGAACGAAAAGATGTTTATAAGATCCATCTGCAAAAACTTTTGGACGAAAAACGCGCCTACTGGTGCTATTGTACAAAAGAAGAACTTGAAGAACAAAAACAGGCGATGCTTTCTTCTGGTGTATTTCCAAAATACGGAGGAGTATGTCGACATCTTTCTTTGGAAGAGCAAAAACAAAAACAAGAAGAGGGGAGGAGTAGGGTTATTCGGTTGGCGGTTCCGACGAACGCTGAAATTGAGTTCGCGGATATTATTCGCGGGAAGATTTCCATAAATTCAGACACAATCGGTGATTTTGTAATCGCTCGCGATGTGGACGACCCCTTGTATAATTTTGCAGTGGTTGTCGATGACGCTCAAATGAAAATCACGCACGTGATTCGAGGAGAAGACCATATTTCAAACACTCCCCGGCAGATTCTTATTTCGCGGGCACTTGGAGTCCCCGAACCAAAATATGCCCATCTTCCGCTCATTCTTGCGCCCGATCGGACAAAGATGTCAAAACGTAAAATGGAAACGTCGTTTAACGAGTATCTCAAAGAGGGATATTTGCCCGAGGCAATTATTAATTTTTTGGCGCTTTTGGGATGGCATCCCGAAGATGAAAAAGAAGTTTTTTCTCTCGAAGAAATTATAGAAAAATTTTCTTTAAAACGAGTACAAAAAGCGGGGGCGATATTCAACACGGAAAAATTGGATTGGTTTAATGCCGAATATATCAAAGAACTTCCCTTGGAAATACTCGTACAACGCATGGACCGATATGTGCCCGAACACTGGAAGGAAAATAAAGTGTTGTTTGAAAAGGCGCTTGAAGTAGAAAGACCTCGTCTTAAAAAGCTCTCTGACTTTGAAGCAAATGCCCGATTTTTCTTTGAGCCGGAATCGTATGAGTCGGAATTGCTTATATGGGGCAAGATGGATAAAAAGGAAGTTGTTGAGAATCTAAAATCGGCGCGCTCTGTGATTGAGGATATCAACGAAAAGTCGTTTGAGATACGGGCTCTTGAAAGCGCCCTTATGGCCCTTACCCAAGAAAAGGGAAGGGGAGAGGTCCTCTGGCCGTTGCGGGTGGCTCTTTCGGGGAAGAAAAATTCTCCCGGACCGTTTGAAATTCTTGGCGTATTGGGAAAAGAAGAATCGATTCGTCGCGTTGATTACGCATTACAAAAATTGTCTGAATAGGGGAGAGGCCACATATATGAAAATCTATTGTAGAAAAAATTATATTGTTAGCGTTGTAATTGCCATCATGGTATGTGTGGCGCTTTTCCCTTTATACAACGCTCACGCGCAAACGCTTGAAGAGCAGATACAATCGAAAAATCAGGAACTTGAGCAAATTAAGCTTGAAATTTCTGATACACAACAGAAACTTGAAGAAACACGAGGTCAAAAGCAGACACTGAGCTCACAGGTGCGTTCGTTGGATACTCAAATCAAGCAGATTGATCTGGGTATTAAATCAAGCAAGATTGCTATAGAAAAATACGATTTGGAAATTGAGTCGTTACAGGGAGATATTCAAGTCGCGGAAAAAGAGATTCTCACTAAAGAAGACGCGGTTATGCAACTGCTTCGAGAAATTCAACAAAGAGACGGAGACGGGATTCTTTTTATTCTCATAAAAAACAAAGCGCTTTCGGAAAGCTTATTTGAAATTCAGGCGCTGAGCGATTTATACAGCAATCTTACGGTAAAGATTGCTCAGCTTAATCAATCAAAGGAGCACAAAGAAGTTGTCCTTGATAAAACCGCGAGCGCTCGTGAACAAAAAGCGATTGAGTCAAAAAATTTGGAGAGCAGAAGAATTATCTCCGATGAACTTCGTGACCAAAAACAGGAATTTCTCGCGGAAACGCAAAATAAAGAAAAAAGTTATGAGTCCTACATGACCGACCTTCAGAACCGACAGGCGGAAATTTTAGAAGAAATTTTTGAGATTGAATCAAAACTTACGTCTCAGATTGATGTGAATAATCTCCCCGATAAATTACCGGGCCTTTTGGCGACCCCGGTATCGGGCAAATATACACTAACACAGAGTTATGGAATTACTCCTTACTCAAAGCGATTCTATAAAAGTGGGTTTCATAACGGAATCGATTTAGCGGCTCCCATCGGGACAGAAATTGTTGCCGCTCAAGATGGGATTGTTGTCGCCGTGGAAAACCAAGACAGATATTGTTGGGGCGGGGCATATGGGAAATATGTCGCGATTAAGCATTATATGGGGCTTACCACGCTCTATGCTCATCTTTCTTTATATACCGTCAAAGAAGGAGAAACGGTCAAAAAGGGTCAGATTATCGGATATATGGGGAATACAGGATTTGCCACCGGATCGCATCTTCACTTTGGCGTGTATGATTCGGCAACGTTTGAGATAAAAGGAAGCAATTCGTGTGGCCCCAAAATGCCATTTGGAGGACTTATTGATCCTCGCAACTATACGATATTTTAGGAGTGTGGCATATGAAAAAAATTGCAATATTTTTTATTATTCTTGTTCTGGGAGTCGGAGCGTATTTTTTGCTTAAAAAAGAAAATGAATTTTCTTTCTCTTTTCTGCAAGACCGGGTGAGCTCTTTTGCAAAAGACGCAAAGGAATTTGTTGCAACAGACGAAACTGTTGATGTTGTGAAACAACAGGCGCAAGATATCGCTACTGATATTGAGGCAAAAGGAGAAGAAACCATTAACGACGTTTCATATTCCGCTCGCCAGACCATATATGAAAAGGTAAAAGAAACAGTCCTTGATCCGTTGCAGGAAGCTGCTAAAAATTTATTCGGATTTTCTGACGAAGAAGAAACAAGAATTGAGCGTAGCGTTTCTTCTATTGTGCAATTTGATAACGCGGATGAATTTGGAGTCGGATATGTTGCTAGAAGGGGAGAGGTGGTTTATCTCAGTATCAAAAATCCTTTTTTTGAAAAAGACGGAGTGACTCCATTTACAATATCGTGGGAAGATGGTGTAATGGAGTCGGGAGAATTAGGAGAAGGGGAAAGCGCGCGAGTAGTTTCCCATACGTGGCAGAAAGAAGGGGAATATCTTATTGCCGTTTTACTTTCTCACGACGGGGTTGATTCTATTGAACAAAAAGTATGGGTGGTGGTGTATGAATAAGAACAAGAATGAATTGTGAGGTATGAATATACGAGAAGTGTTACAAATTATTTTCGGGCCGGTAATCGCGTTTCTGCAAAAGGAGGGCCTCTGGGAGCTCTTGGTGGATCTTTTCCATAAGACAAGGGCCCTCGTATCCCAACTTATCTTTTGGTTGGATATTAGCTTTGATTTCAAGAAGGTATTTGATTTTATCGTCGCTACGGGGGTGTTTCTTTTTAAACTCGTTGTGGTGATCGCTGGGGTGTTTCTTGATGTTGCTCAGTGGATTGTGGGGCTTTTTGTGTGAGATGTGCACAAGCCTTGAATATAGAAGCATGAGGTTTGAAGTTTGATTGAGATCTTACTAGCTTATTATATGTCGTAAAATCTATGCTACCTTATTGCGTCAAATTATCTACATCATATGACGCAAAGAGAGATTGTTGCGACACTAGAATAGCGTCGCAAAATCCCGATAGGTTTCACGACTTAAATAATATGTCGCGAAAATAGATTTTACGACACGAACGTCTTCATGTCGTAAAACCTACGGCTACTTTGTTGTGTAAGATTATCTACATAATATGACGCAAAGAGAGATTGTTGCGACACTAGAATAGCGTCGTAAAATCTCGATAGGTTTCACAACTTAAATAATATGTCGCGAAAATAGATTTTACGACACGAACGTCTTCATGTCGTAAAATCTATGCTACCTTATTGCGTCAAATTATCTACATAATATGACGCAAAAGGTATATTGTGCGACAGATATAGTATTGAAAAAGTGGCGAGAATGCCCTCTCCCCTTGCGGACGCTTTTGTATGGTAAGAAGAACTAAGCCGACACATTAGAATGTCGGCTCGTCGGAGCGTTCTTTCCCTACAATAGCGGTGGAAAGGATTTTCTTAGATGCGCGTACAATATGCGCGATCAAACGAATCGTTTCCGATACGATATAAAAAACTTGGTAGACAAGAAACGACAATAGGCCAATTCGCGGTCCCTCGTCCATCCTCTCCCCCTCTCTTGGGTGTGTCCTATAACGATTTTATACTATATACTTTCTTCTGTATACGATATACTTCTTTATATGTATTATCGAGACGTTGAACATTTTAAGGGAGCGACGGGGTATGAAATAGATAATTTTGGATGGGTCCCTCGAGTAACCTCTATTGTTGGGATTAAAGCGAAACCGGCGCTCTATAAATTTTACGCCGATTTAAACAGTTTTGATGAAGGAGAAGCGATTAAAGAAAAGTCCGCTTCAGAAGGAACGTTGATCCATGAGACCGTGGAGGCGTTTTTAACGGGAAAGGATTTTGAATTGCAACCAGAAATTAAACCTGCGTTTGACGCCTTTTTGAAATTTTATGAACAGAATCATATTCAAGTAGATCCGGAGCTCGTGGAAAAACGCGCCGTGCATTACGATGAGCGATATGCGGGGACTATTGACGCTATGGCTTTGATTGGCGGAAAGTTTGGAGTAATGGATATCAAAACGTCGCTTGCAATTTATCGGGATTACAATCTTCAAACATCGGCGTACATGGCGGCGCTTGAAAAGGACTTCCCTACTCTGCAAACGAGATGGATTTTGAGAATTGACCAACACAAAGTGTGTCAAAAATGTGGCGCAACTTTTCGGGTAAAAGGTGGGAGAGAAAAAATTCGTTTGCCTTGGATAAAAGGAGATGCTTCCGTAAAGAAAAAGGCAGAAACTTGCGAGCACGAATGGGGCGATCTTGTCGGCGACATAGAACTGCAGGAATTCCCCTATTGGAAGCAGGATTTTGCGGCATTTTTGGGCGCGAAGAAGCTTTGGGAATGGGAAAACGAATATTGGCTCAAACAGGCTGGGTATTTAGCTAAATACTAATGACTGATGACTAATGACTAGTGACTTGGCAAATAGCAAATGGCTAATAAGCAGGTAGCTCCCTCTTTTGTTGTTGGTTATAAGTTATTAGTCATTTGTTATTCTGAACACTTTTCAATTACGATAGGTGTAACTGAAAAATCTCTCGCGGAAATATATCCGAGTCCAAAACTGACAAGCGCGATAAAAAATACGATGAGCGTGAGAAGAATTTGTTCTTTCCGTTCTTTTAGCGTGTGCTTTAAATGAATAATTTTTGAGTGGAACATAGGAAGCTCAAAAATGAATAATGAAGAGTGAAGAAAGAATTTAAAATTGAATGGATGTTATCCAACGAATGTGAGCAGTAACATTGCTCCTATCCCCACACTAATCATCACCAGTTGTAGAAACGACTGTTTTACGTTTACCTTGCATGTATTTTCGTGGAGTTCTGGTATAAGGTCTGCGGCGGCGATATAAAGAAATGCTCCCGCTATGAGTGGAAGTAGATAATACGAAAGTCCGGAAATTTCCGGCCCCACAACAAGTATCAAAACAGTTCCGATAACTGCGGTAAGCGCCGAGAGAAGATTAAATGTCAGAGCTTTTCTTATACTCAAGCCCCCATGGATAAGAATCCCAAAATCTCCCATTTCTTGAGGTATCTCATGAAGCAATACCGCGATGGTGCTGGCGATTCCAATTGGGATGCTTACCATATAACTTGCTCCGATAATAACTCCGTCAATAAAGTTGTGTGTGGCGTCCCCCACCAAGTTCATGGTAACGATCGGGTGCGTGTGTTGTTGAGTAGTTGGGATGTGGCAATGTCTCCAGCGTAAAAATTTCTCCATTATAAAAAATAGAAAAATTCCTCCGATTACCAGGAGCGATGGCGTAGTGGTGTTCGGGAACAGCTCATATGATTCTGGAATAATGTGAAAGAAAATATCTCCCAAAAACGCTCCCACCGCAAGGCTTACTAAAAGGATTAATATTTTTCGCAGACGGTCTATGTTTAAGGAAAGGGTAAGAATGCCGATTAAAGACACCAAGCTTACTGCGATTACACTTAGGAGTGAATATGTCCAAATCATGGGAGTTGAATGATGAAGTATAAAGTATAAAGTATGAAGTATGAAGTATGAAGTATGAAGTATGAGTTATGAAGGGGGTTACATTCTTAGATACGTGTTCCATTTCTCGTAAAGCTGAGCGGTTGAACGAAGATCTCGAAGATTATAACGGGCAATAGTTTCTAATTCTCCCTTGTCGTATAACTCTTGAACATCGTTTCCGGTGATCCCCTGCTCTTTTGGGCTTTCTATCCCAAATGCTTTGCACCACATATGTAGATTAAATTTTCTGCGCATTGTTCCATAGAATGAAAGTTGGTCATATAGGTCTATATGTTTTGCGCTTTCTTTCTGTGAATTGATATAGCGATTGCTCATCAGATCTTTACTGGGTCGGATTTCGTGAATTGCCGAGCGAATCATAAGGTATGGGACATCAAACCCTCTTCCATTAAAACTCACGAATTGCGCATAGGGGCGGATACTGGTCCAGAACTTTTGCAAAATCTCTTTTTCACTCCCCTGCTCTATGGTAATGCTCTCTTCAAGCGTGTCGGGTAACTTGATGTTTTTTTCATTGCGAACAAAAATGCCTCCTTGATTTGTATCGGGGTTCATAACGCCAATCGCAACAATTTCTCCTGTGAGTGGATAAAAGCCCGTATACCCCTTGATTTGCTCCTCTTCTTCTTCATCTTGGGCGTACTTGAGAAGATGTTCTTGTGAAATTTCGTCAAGCTCCTTAAAATCTTTTCCTATAGTTTCTATATCAAAGACGAGCGTGTTTTTGTTTGACATACAGAGGCATTATACACTATAATGCGTGGGTTCCAAGAGTGAACATTTTAAATTGGAAGTTAGAAATTATTTGATATGGCACATACTAAATCGGGAGGTTCTACGCGGCTGGGTCGCGATTCGGTTGCAAAGCGACTCGGCGTAAAAAGACAAAACGGGCAAAAGGTAAAAGCTGGTGAGATTTTGATACGTCAAAGAGGGGCTCGATATCTTGCGGGTCCAAATGTCAGGCGAGCCGGAGATGACACCCTTTATGCCGGTATTGCCGGTACGATAGAGTTCAAAAGGGTGAAAAAGACACGATTTGATGGAAACGCGCGGTATGCCACCAAAGTCATCGTAAAGGCCCTCTAGGAGTAGTTTTTGAAGGATTTTGAGGCATCCTAGCCCCCCATGGGGGGCTTTTTATTGCGCGGTGGCTTTGTATTAAGTATGATAAATCTAGAACCATTCATCTAAAAAGGAGGAGGAAGACAATGAAATGGGTGGCGCTGTTTCTTGGACTGTCTGTACTCGTCATGCTCTTTGTTTTTGGGGGCGATCGAAAGGCGGACCATGGTCCTTCGGTAGCAATTGTTGAAGAAGTTGCCAGAAGAGGCGTCGGGGATTTTCGTATCCCCCTCTGCTCTGCTCGGGTTCGTTTTTTTAACGGGAGAACGCAATGGGTTGTCTCGGATTACCAATTGGAGAAGGGTGATGTTGTGGAAACGTTGGTGTGCTATCATCCCCGAATGAAAAAGGCGACGCTTCTTGTCCAACGCGTTATTCTCCCAATTCGTCTCCCCTCGTCGAAGCTTGGGGGCTCGCTCCCCAACCCTATCCCCGTGCAGTTCTAGTTCTTTTTAGTACATTCATTGCTTGCACGCAAAGCCGCCCGAGAGGAAACTCAAAAGGCGGCTTTTACGTTGTCAGAGACGAGGAGTGATAAGAGCCCTTCTATGCTTTTTCTCCGGATATCACGACTGTTACTTGGGCATTTTTTGCCCAGTCCCCTTTCCCAAGTTTTACATGAAGCGTGTGTTCGCCAAGCTCTTTAATTGGTTTTGTTTCTATGGAAACGTCTTCTTCTCCTAATGAATGTTTATGGTCTTTGTTAATGAACGCAAGTACTGCGGCGACAATTTCTTTTTCGTGTATTGAAGAAAACACCCCCTCCCCCTCTTTTGTCTTAACCGTGAAAGGGAATGTTTGTCCTTGAAGTTTTTTTGTGATTATCTCCACCGTTGATTTCTTTTCTTGCGCCGACGCTTCTTCTTTTGCCTTTTTTTCTTGCGCTTGGGCTATAATGCCCGAAGTTGCGGGTTGCGCAAGTTTTTTAGGAAATAAAAAATTTCGGGCGTATCCATCCGATACATTTATCACATCTCCTTTCTTGCCGATATTTTTTACATTTTCTGTGAGTAGGACTTTCATTTTTTAATGTGTGATTAATAACAAATGATTATTGAGAAAGAATCTCAACTGCTTTTTTCAAGTAGAGATCGTCAACACTTTGTTTTTGACTTTCCAATGAAATTTCAATATCTGGGGTAATGCCGTTTTTGTCAATCATATTGCCCTTGGGAGTAATCCAATGAGCTACTGTCACTTTTACCATTGACCCATCGCTGAGGGGCAGAAGCTCTTGAACCGTCCCCTTCCCAAAGGTTGTCTCGCCCACAATAGTCGCGCCGTTGCTTTCCTTAAGCGCTCCCGCCAAAATTTCTGAAGCGGATGCCGATCCTCTGTTTACCAAAACAACCGTGGGAGTTTTCTCAAAAATTGAAGGACCTGCCGAGGTAAATATTTCATTCAAGTCTTCGTTCTGAAATTGTTCAGTAACAACCGTTTCGTTTTCGGGGACAAACCATCCGGCAATATGCACCGCGGCATCCAAATATCCTCCGGGGTTATTTCTCAAATCAATAATAATCTTATCTGTTCCGCTAAATGTTGCTTTGAGCGCTGCTTGATAAAACAATAAGGGAGCTTTCTGATAAAAATTGTATATTTTTATATAGGCGATACTTCCCGATGGGTCTACTTCTCCTTGCTGATTTAATACTTTAAATTCAAGAGTTGGGATTTGAATGATATCTCGCTTTATTGAATAGTCCTTCGTTGTGCTTCCTCTGGTGATGGTAAGAGTCACGAAAGTCCCCTCTTTTCCTCTAATAAGTTTTACCGCTTCTTCCACGCTTAATCCGGCGGTCGGGGCGCCATCTATATTTAAGATATTATCTCCTGCCTCAAGTCCCGCTTCCCAAGCCGGCGTATTGTCCATTGGGGCGACAACGATTAAATGGCCATTTTCGTTTAAGCCGATTTCAGCTCCAATGCCCCCAAATTCTCCGCTGATATCCTGATTAAACTTTTCCGCGTCTTCTGGTTGGAAATATACTGAATTGGGGTCATCAAGGGATGATACCAGTCCCGATATTGCCCCCCAAAGAAGTTTTTGGTTGTCTTCAACCGTTGCTTTTTCGGCATACTTTGATTTTAAAATGCTCCACGTTTCCCAAAACGTTGTGAAGTCAACGGCGTTGTTTTGTTCGGGATTTGTGACTCCCTCAACGAGAATTTGTTTGGGGTGTTCTTTGCCTTGTTCAAATCCTGCGTAGTAAGACATTCCGATTCCGGCTCCCACCACAAAAATTGCCAATATGATTTTGGCGATTTCTTTTGCTTTTTTTGATAGCGGGAGAATCTTCATGAAAAGAATTGTATCACGCCTGAAATTGCGATTCAAACATCAAGAAACCACTTGCTCTCTGTGGCTTTTTCAATATATCATACTTATACATGATCGGGCCTGAATATATTGAGGAGATACGAAAACGAGGCAAGAAAAGTAAGGTGTATAGCAGTCATCAACTCATCGGGCTTGAGATTGCCCGTCTTCTTGATGACGAAGAACACAAAACGTTTTATATGAAGCTGGCGAAGGAAAGAGGTACCCAGGAGCTTCTTTCTATCGCTCGGGATGTCTGGGACCGGGACGTAAAAAACAAGGGGTCATATTTTATGAAAATTATTGGGGCTCGCGGGATGATGCCCAAGAGAATCAAAAAGTCAAAACAACAACAAATTTCATTTAAGAAAAAACGTGGTCAAAAAAGAAAATAAAAAAATGTGGACGGTGTTCCAAGAAGAGGAAAAAAAATTGCTACGTAAAAAATTGGCAAAGTTTGATTTCTCAAAATATTCTCTTGAGGAAATTGAGTCGTTGATTGAGCATATGCGGGAAATGATGGTGAAGCACAACGGAGTCGGGCTTTCCGCGAATCAGATTGGGCTTGATATGCAAGTATTTGTTGCTCAGCTCCCCCATCCCAAAGGAAAAGGATATATCGGAGCATTCTATGCTATTTTTAACCCCAAAATCACCACCCGTTCACTCAAAAAAACAAACGATGAGGAGGGATGCCTGAGCGTCCCCGGGATTTATGGCGCAACAAAAAGAAGTGACGCAATAACACTCAAAGGTCAAGACAAATACGGCACGCCCCTTGTTATGAAGGTTCAAGGATTTTTGGCGCGCATCTTTCAGCACGAAGTGGATCATCTCAATGGAAGATTGTTCATAGAAAAAGCGAGGGATCTTTTTAGGGTGGATCACGAAGAATGAAGTATGAATTATGAATAGTAAGAAAAGGAATGAGCATAAAGTAAAAAATTGTGGAGAATAAAATAAGAAAATTTACTGATTTAAATACTTGGCAAGAGGCACACAAACTTGCTCTTTTGGTTTATAAGCTCACGGCAGCATTTCCTGACTCTGAGAAGTTTTCTTTGGTGAGTCAGATGAGACGTGCGGCAATCTCAATTACTTCAAACATTGCAGAGGGGTTTTCTCGAGCTACCTATCAAGATAAATCGCATTTTTATATTATTGCCCAAGGCTCAAACACAGAGCTACAAAGTCAAATTCTTATTGCTAAAGACCTGGGATACATCAGCGGGGAATCCTTTAAAGATGTTTTTGAACAATCTACAGTAACCCAAAAACTTCTCAGCGGTCTTATAAAAAGTTCTCGCTTCAAAATTCAAAATTCATAATTCTTATTTCATGTATCCATTCGCATTTTTTGGAAGTCCTAGATTTGCAGATGTAGTTCTCAAAGAACTTATTGAGGGAGGTTATCTGCCCAGTGTTTTAGTATGTAATCCAGACAGGCCGGTGGGAAGAAAGCGTGTTGTTACTCCTCCCGCCACGAAAGAGAGAATCCTGAGTGATAAAGAAGGAATAAGGGAAAATGTAGAAATTTTGCAACCGGAGACAAAGAAAGAACTAGTTGAGCTCAAAGAAAGATTCAAGAATTGTGAATTTGCGGTCGTGGCCGCGTATTCAAAAATTATTCCAAAGGAGGTTTTAGAAGTATTTCCCAAAGGTGTAATCGGAGTGCACCCCTCTCTACTGCCAAAACACAGAGGTCCCTCCCCTATTCAGGGCGCTCTTTTGGAGGGCGTTGGGGAAACCGGTGTGACGCTTTATCTACTAGACGAAGAAACGGATCACGGGGACATATTGGCAAATAGCAAGTTGCAAATAGCAAACGGTGAGACATACGAGATGTTAGAAGAGAAACTCGCTACGCTAGGGGGAGAGCTTTTGGTAAGGACGCTCCCCTCTTTTTTGGCCGGAGAAATAAAACCAAAAGAGCAGGACCATTCACAAGCAACGTTTACAAAAATGATTCATACAGAAGATGGACTTGTTGATTTAGAAAAAGATAGCCCCATAGTTATTGATAGAAAAATTAAGGCGCTTAACCCCGAGCCGGGAGTATATACGATTCAGGACGGCAAGCGGGTGAAACTATTGGAAGGTCGCTGGGAGGACGAAGTATTTGTAATAACAAAAACGCTTCCCGAAGGAAAAAAAGTTCGGGAAGCGCATATTGTTTTAAAAAAGAATTAATTGTGCTTGTGTAGGCCGGATTCATCCGTTCCACATTTGCTACACGAGCTGATTCTCATAAATCGGTATAGAAGGCAATATCCGCCGATTGCTGTGATAAGCAGAATACCGCCGACTATTCCGAGTGTTCCTGCCAAAGTTCGACTCATCGGGATGGTAATGCCGACATAGAACAGTCCCAACGCAAGGAGAACTCGAATAATACGATCAAGTGTGCCAACGTTGTGCTTCATATGAGGTATGTTAATTATTATTACTTTTTAATATACCATATTATTAAACAAGTAAGTATTTTTTCTTGCTTTGGTTACTGGCCACATACCTGTTTGTCGTCGTATACGTTGCAACACCCCTCTTTTAACCCACAGTTTAAGCAGTGATCGTCCACAGCTCCTGGAATATATTCGACTCGTTCTGCTCCACAATTTGGGCAAAGGAGAGGTATAGAATTTTCCGCTTCTACCTTTTCCTTTTTCATTGTATTAGTTCCCATCCTTTTGGAACGTCGCAGGGCGTTGGAAATTCTTTTATTTCTCCTGTTTGGGGATTTTTTGCGGGGGTGATAACTTGAATGCAAAATATTCCGTTGTCGTCTTGTCCTCGTTGGTCAATGGGAGAAATAAAGCGTTGGCCATCGGCGGTTATACATTGCATCGGATATGATTCCATAACCGGATACCCCGCCTGGACGCATTCCTCAAAAGAATCAATTGTTTCTATTGTTTGTTTGGGTAATAGCGGGGAATCTTCTTTGAGGTTATCAAAAAATCCCACGCTTCCTAAAACATAAAGCAACACAAGAAGGGCAATGATTGCGATAATGGAATAAAACATTTTCATGCGAATAGTATAGCAAAAATAGGTGGATAGTGAAGCATAAATATTGAATAAAGAAGCATGAATAAGAAAATCCGCCTTGTGGGCGGATTTTCTTTATTGTTGCTGGGTTGGTTGGGATTGTGATGTTGGTTGCTGTTGCTGTGGTTTGTTTGTCTGTATCGGAGTTGCCGGTAGATTTTGCTGTTTTGATACTACCTGCGTTTCTTGCTTTGATCTTCCAACGCCGGAAAACCAAATCCATCCTCCGATTCCTAATATGACGAGAAGGGCGACAATCCATTGCGCGGTGGTAAGCCACCCGGACGATTTGTCCCCCGCCGTTTCCTGTGTGTTTGCAAGAAGTTCGTTGCTTGTTTCTTCGCCCGACACAATTCCAACTTCTTCGTTTACTGGCATTTGTGTTTCTGCAAACGCTGGTGAATAAGCAAACGCGATAAGCGTTGAGTCCAAGGACTCAAGGTTTGTGCTGATTGCGTTAAGTGTCGCGGTAATCTCTGGCGCGCTAGCGGCTACTACTTCCGTATTTTGTTCGATGGACATTTCAAGCGTGTCCAGCGTTGCTCCAAGCACGTCTAATGCACCTTTAAGCGCGGCGGCGTTTTCTGCGGGCAATTCTTGCGTCGGTTGATTGACGACAACTTCCTGCGCGTGCGCCGATCCGCCAATTGCTAAAAGAAACGCACATACAACACCCACACCAATTCCCATAAGAATCTTTTTCATATGCCTTGTTATGTTATTACTTATCTTTCTGATAATGGCCTCCATTCATCCCCTATTACTCTTTCGTCTTTATATGCTCTTCGTTATAAAAAAAGAAAACGGAAGAGCGGGAGACGAAAAGAAGAATTGTTAAAGAACTATAAAACCCTCATAGAGGGCTTTTTGTATCCTGCTCCATTATACCGAAAGATTTTATTTTGTCCATATCATACAAAACTATTCTCATATTCTGCAGAATATGAGAATAGTTTTAGTGGGAGAGGAGTTGGGAAAATTTTTCTTTGAGGTTTGAGAGCTTTGGATTTTTTTTGAAGCTATTTTTGTGGATTGATTTTGAATTTTACTCCCAAAAAAGTACCCGAGGCGATTCCGAGCGCATAAATTACTATCGCGACAATACTTCTCTGTGCATCTAATTTTAACAAGATACTATACAAGACCGTCATCGTAATCATGGTTACCAAAAATGAAAGAATTGACGCTGGAATTGCTTTCTCTTTCGCAATAAATCTCCAGTTGAGCGTTAAAAGAAAATCTTGAAGAACGCCGGCAAGGAAAAATAATAATATGTAATAGTTCATATATTTTTTATCTCTAGAGTTAACTCCGGAGATAATTGTAAAGATATTTTATAATATCATATATTGAAAATATGTATATTTCTTGATAAGCTCTTGTTGCAATTTGCCGGGTCGTCTAATGGTAGGACACATGCCTCTGGAGCATGGTATCGGGGTTCGAGTCCCTGCCCGGCAGCAAAACAAAGTCGCCCCTGTGGCGATTTTTGTTTTGCTGTGAGGGAAGAAACAAACCGCTTTGCTTCTGTCAGGGATCTCGAACGCCGGAGCATGTGCGAGCCAGTTGGCGAGTACGCGAGGCGGTGCCTAGACCTATTGTACGCGACGGCGTAAAATAGAGTCGAAGGAGAATCTCTGCCCGGCAGCACTGGTCAGCGCGTTATCGAGCGCGACCAGCGCACTTGTTTTAAGCCACGTCGATTATTTGGTTATAAGCTTAAAATCCGGTGTGGATTTAGGAATTAGAACTGCGAAATAACTAGACTATGGATATTAAACAAATTAATAAAGAAACGTACAACAAAATTGCGTCCAGCTATGGCGCGGGGCATTTCGCCCATTTTTGGATTGAGGAATTTGATTTTTATAAAAGTATCATTGACGGCAAAAAAGTCATTGACCTTGGTTGTGGAGCCGGACGTGATGCCGCTGTTTTTGTGGAAAATGGTTTTGATTATACAGGTATAGATATTTCGGAGGAGATGTTGAAGGTAGCAAGCGAACGAGTTCCAAAAGGGAAATTTCAACAGTTGGATTTTAGTAAAACCTCTTTCCAAGACGGAGAATTTGACGGATTTTGGGCGGCTGCTAGTTTTCTACATATTCCGAAGAAAGATGTGGCTGGAGTTTTGCAGGAAGCAAAGAGAATTATAAAAAGCGGTGGTATTGGTTTTATCTCGGTCAAAGAGAAGATCGGAATAGATGAGGGAATGATCGATGAAAACAAATATGGCGGGATTAGTCGATATTTTTCGTTCTATACTCAAGATGAGTTCAAAAATATGCTTGAGCATAATGGCTTTTTGATTCTTAAAATGACTACGCATACCGAAAATGACGGACAAAAAACAAACTGGCTTTGTTATTTTGTTCAAGGGGAATAACACGGCACAACAAAAACAAGGAGACGCTTTGCGCGTCTCCTGTGCTGGGTGCGGATTGTTCATGATGTGAGCTCAAGCTTTTGAGCTTCTTCGTTCAGAACTGTTTGGGCGGCGTGCGTACACGGGAAGGGTGGATGCTTGAGCACTTCTCTGATCAAGTGCGCTTGTTCTTTGGGGGCGAGCTGCTTCTCTCCGTTTTTGGGAGAGGTTTTTACCCATTGAACAAACTCCCATGCTTTTTCTGCCGTTATCCTATCCATTTGCCCCTCCTTTTGTTCTGTTCGTATTTTACCACGATTTGTTTTTTGTATGAAAGCGGATGTTATTGACAAATGTCTTGTGTGTGTTAGAATGGGCGCTCGCACACTTTTTTAAAAGGAGGAGGAACGAAGTGAAAGAAAGGTTCCTGTTGTTTGTCGGAAAGGACGGTCTGAAAATCATGGATTCGTTGGGATACTTTCCCAACGAGACTCTTGGGCTTCAGCACAACCCTCAGGCAAATGAATGGGGGTACGTTTTTTCAGTTGATGTTGATGAAGTAATCTCAATCACCAAGCTTCTGAAAAAACGAAACATTATCGCTCACTCCCGTCAATACACTGCTTCCGAAGTTCATATTGATCGCCCCGTTGCGGTCGCGGCCCTCGCCTAGCGGGGGCTTTCGTTTTTTATAGAAAATCCGAGGCACCGCTTTTGGGGCTTTCTAAAGTAATCAAAGATCGAAGTAATTTCAGCTCCGTCTGGCCCTTTCTTTAAAGCTTCAAGAAAAGAGTCCAAAACGGTCAATTTTGCCCTCCCCACCACCTCAACCGAGGAATCCCCAAGATTGCGTGTAAAGCCCCTTATAGCCCAATTTTGAGCCATTTTATAGGCAAAATAGCGATATCCCACTCCTTGTACCTCTCCAGATGCCAGAAAATAGAGCTCGAACTCTTTCTTCTCAATATCTTCTGTTTTTAACGCCTCTTTGAGGTAAAAATTTCCTATCCGTGTTCGCACGAGCTTTTTTAGATATCCGCCCGTTTTTAAAAATATTCCCAAGTCGTGAGCGAAACTTCGTACATAAAATCCAGACGAAACTACCAATCGTATTCTTACTTCAATATTCTTACCTCTTTTTTCTGTCCTCTCTATTTCATATTCCTTCATGCAAGCTGGTCGAGGCGAAAGCTTAACATTCTCCCCCGCTCTAGATCGTTGATACGCGGGTTTCCCTTTTATTTTGATTGCCGAATATGGCGGTGGCACCTGTATTTTTTTGCTAGCAATCTTTTTAATCGCTTCTTCTATACTGTTCTTGTCTGGCAATTTGCCATTTGCTATTTGCTCTATTTTCCCCTCTCTATCATACGTATCCGATTCTGCCCCCAATACTATTGTCGCGACATATTCTTTCTCTGTGTCTTTGAGAATAGACGAAAGTTTTTTTGTATATTCTCTTCCTATCCCCACCACCAAGAGCCCCTCCGCGAAAGGATCAAGTGTTCCGCCGTGTCCGATCTTTTCTTGGTTTGTGTAGCGCTTTAATTTATTTAAAAAACCCGCGGAACTAATTCCCGGGGGCTTATTAAAAAGAAAGAGGCCAAACATATTAAATTATATAAAAAGATAAAAGAAAAAAACAACAGATTAAAAACTGAGAGTTTTTATTTTCGTCTCGTTGTTTTAATTTTCTGTCACTTTGTTTCTAATCTTTTAGGTAGCGCCCGATTGCAATAAAGCTGGAAATAAGTCCGAGCCCGATTCCGAAAAGCAACTGGTACACGAACAATATCGGGGAATGTGATATGAAATATTCCCAAAAACTTGTTTCGGGCACGAGGATGTTTATGTAAGGAGCGATAAAATACGCGATAGGAAGAACGAGTCCCAAGCTGATAATCGCGGAGATAATTCCGTACACGATTCCTTCAACCAGAAAAGGCCCTCGTACAAAAAAGTTTGAGCTCCCCACCAATCGCATGATATTAATGCTTTCTCGGTTTGAATAGATTGCGAGTCGGATTGAATTGAAAGTAATAAGAATTGCGACGAAAGAAAGAAATAGAGTCAACGCAACTCCACCATTTTTCGCGGTTTGAAGAATCTTACTAAGACGTTCGATAACGGTGGCGTTTTGACTGTATGTAACGCGTTCCACGAAGGGGTTGATAGAATCATTGTTAAGATATGCCGCGATGATGCCGTATTCTTCGGGCGCGCGAGCCTTTATGTTCAGAGATGCCAAAAGAGGGTTTTCGCTCAATTGTTCAAGCGCTTGAGAAATAGTTTCGTCGTCAACGTGTCGTTCCTGGAATATTCTAAGCGCGTCTTCTTTTGAAACGTATTCAACCGTTTTCACTTCCGGAAGCGTCCCAAGTGTTGATTTAATACGCAGAACTTCGTCTTCGGGAGTATCGTTTTTAAAGTATACGCTGATGTCTATCTTGTCTTGTACGCTTGTAATAATATTGCTGGTCATGACGTTGAACAAAATAAGACCGATAAAAACGATCAACGCCAGTACCATTACCATAATAGTCGCCGTGGAAAGCCACGCGCTTCGCTTAAAATTCTGCAACCCGTACTTTACGATTCTGAGTAGTGTGGTAACCATAGAATAAATTCAAAATTTAAAAATTAAACATCAAAATGACAGATGAAAGATTTAAAAAATTTTACATTTTAATTTATCATTTTGCGCTTTGACCTTTTATCTCTGATTTTTTTAAAGAAGGAGATATTTCCCTTCCTCTTCATCTCTGATAAGTCGTCCGTCTTCTAAACTAATCACTCGTCTATTAAGTTCGTTGATAATATCTTTGTTGTGCGTGGCAAGAATGATAGTTGTTCCGAGTTCATTTATTTTATGAAGTATACGTAAAATTTCCGCTGTGTTAATGGGGTCAAGGTTTCCCGTCGGCTCATCGGCGATTAACACATCCGGATTATTAATCATTGCTCGGGCGATCGCGACACGCTGTTTTTCTCCACCCGAAAGTTCTTTGGGGAAGTTATCCGCTTTGTGCGAGAGGCCTACCATTTCAAGCGCTTTGGGGACTAGCTCTGTAATTTCACTTTGAGGACGTCCCGCCGCCTCCAAGGCGAATGAAACATTTTCAAACGACGTTTTTTCCGGAAGCAATTTGAAATCCTGAAAAATCGTTCCGATATGACGTCGCATTTTAAACATTTCGCTGGGCTTGAGACGCCCAACGTCGTATGAGCCGAAAATTATCCTTCCTTTTGAGGGTTTTTCCTCTCCGATAAGAAGTTTAATGATGGTTGATTTTCCTGCTCCGGATTTCCCTACCAACGATACAAATTCTTTTGGATTAATCTTAAAAGAGACGCTCTCAAGCGCCACTGATTTATGACTGTTCGATTTATACTCTTTTGAAACTCCCTGGAAAATAATCATTTGTATAGTGGTTAGCGACTAGTGAATAGTAAATAGTGAATAACAGTGAACCGCCACAGACAATACTATCATATTCACTATACAAGTACCAGACTTCTAGCAAATTTTTTTGTTCTCTTCACCACTTCTTACTTGTCACTAGTTATCGTTAGTAAGTTCCGCTTCTATAAATCCATCCAAATCGCCTTCTTCTAACACTGCGTTCACTTGTGTTGTTTCATAATCGGTGCGGTGGTCTTTTACCAGTTTATAGGGGTTGAGTACGTACGAGCGAATTTGACTCCCCCACTCCGGTTTTGATTTGGTACGCAATTTATCTAATGCTTCCACTCTTTCCTCCTCCATTTTTTGTAAAAGTTTTGCTTCCAAAATTTTAAGCGCTCGTTCTCTGTTCTGTGATTGCGAACGCTCAACTTGAGACGAAACAACAACTCCAGTTGGAATGTGTATAACACGAACTGCTGTTTCTACTTTGTTTACGTTTTGTCCGCCGGGGCCAGAAGATCTAAAAAATTCTATTTTTAGATCTTCTTCTTTGATGTCTAACACCCGCTCTTCCAGAATCGGTGTTACTTCAACAAGCGCAAACGATGTGTGTCGTAATTGTTGTGAAGAAAACGGAGAAACTCGAACCAGACGGTGTACTCCGCTTTCTTTTTTTAAATATCCAAAGGCGTACTCTCCGTTTATTTCAAATGTGATGTTTTTAAGCGGAGCTCTCCCCGTCCTTCCTTCTCCCGACTCTTCCGTTGAGTCAATGACGGTTATTTTCCACTCTCTTTTTTCTGCGTACGCTTTGTACATTTCATAGAGCATATGGACCCAATCTGCCGCGTCTTGTCCTCCCGCCCCAGCATAAATAGAAATTACCGCTTTCCCTTTATCCCACTTTCCCAAAAAAAGACGCTTGATTTCCAACTCTTTGATAAGTTTTTCTGTCTGTCCTATCGTCTTTTCATCCACGAGGTCGGGATTCTTGGCCATCTGATCTAAATTTTTTTGCGCGGAGACGTATTGCTCAAGAAGCGACTGCAACTCCCCCATTTCTTTAAGAAGGGGTTCCATTGCCTTGCGGTCTTTCCACGCGTCGGGTTGCTGAATAAGATATTCTATCTCTTTTACGCGATTTTGCTTTTGTTCTATGTCAAAGCCAGCCTCCTAGTTGGCGGAGGCGGACCAATGCGTCTTCTAGTCGTTCTTGATATTCGCGTTCTAACATAGGGAATAGTATAGCGAATTATGAAGCATGAATAAAGCAATTTCGAGAGCTTGAATGGGGGGCAAATTTTGTGTACAGTATGATGGATTGCCAATGTAGCTCAGCTGGTAGAGCAACGCTTTCGTAAAGCGTGGGTCGGCGGTTCGAGTCCGCCCATTGGCTCCAGAAAAACAACGGTGGACAAACGTAGGAATGCCGTGCCGTCCTTGCTTCTAATGGCAGGGTTTTGTAAATGAGTATGTTTTATTCTTCCTTGTCGGTAAATATCACCAACCTCTTTGAATAAGTTTTAGAAACCTTATCCCAAACTCCTTCACAGGTAATAAGATTTAGGTGTGATTTTTCGTCCGACGAATCAAACACGTCTGGGGCATCGTCGTCCGGATCATACCTTCGACTTTCACGCACTACAAAAGAAATAATTATCCCTCTCTCGTCTTCAATATATAATTTATCGCCTTTGCGTAATTTGTATAAATTATCAAATACCGAGGCCTTCCCGTTTTTCCATCCATAGTGTCCGGCAATAACGGCGCTACCATTTTCCCCGGGGCGTAGCCCAAGATCAAACCAAGCTACGTTGGCGCGTTCTTTTGGCACATCCATTTCTCCATCAAGCGTAAGGCCTACATACTCAACAGGAGCATTGACGTTTATACTTGGAATATTGAGGCGTACCGGCAACCCAAAGCTTGTCTGCTCTTGGTTTTGGAGGGCAATAGAATTTTCAACCATGGTTGCTGATTCGTCCTGCGTTGAATTTTCGGGAAGAAAATGAAAAAGGAGCACTAAAAAAAATGTGATTCCAGCAAGAATAACTAGTATTAACAATATTCGCTTTGATAACATTTTTAATTGCATAAATATTTCATAAAACGCGTAATTACAAATGCCAGACAAAAATTCGTCTGGCATTTGCTCCCAATTTTTTCCAATGTTTAGGACTAAACCGTTTGTTTCCTTCGCGCAAAGTAGAAGAAGATTAAAAGCGCAAAGATGCCAGCCGGTATGATGATATTCCAAGGAACATTTTTTTCATCAGAAGCGATCCCCGTATTTGGTAATCCTGGGGTTGGCGTAGGAGTTGGAGTCGGATCTGGTGTTGGCGTGGGTGTGGGAGTAGGTGTTGGTGATGATGTTGGCTGAGTAACGGTAACCGTCACACTATCTGAAGCGCCATCACAATTTATTGAATACGTCGTATTTGATGTCGGTGAAACGCTAATACTTCCTGAAACGGCATCTCCTGTTGAGAAGTTGGTGCCAGAACAACTTGCCGCATTTGAGCTTGACCATGACAGGATTGACGAATCACCACTTATGACTGAAGTTGGATTTGCTGAAATTGTCGCCGTCGGAGTCGGTGGTGGCGTTGAGGCAGTAGTAACTGAAACGGTGTTAGCGTCAAGCGTAACTGCGGTCTGTGCAAGCGCTCTACCATTTAGCGTTGCGCCGGTATTTAACACGATCGCCGTTTGACCCAATATATTTCCATTAAAGATAGAATTTGTTCCAAGCGTTGTCTGTCCTGCTACCTGCCAGAAAATATTAGAAGCCTGTGCGCCACCGCTCAAAACAACATTTGTGGCGGAACTTATAGTAAGGTTTTGCGCTACCTGGAAAATCCAGACATCATTCGCGCCACCCGAGAGAGTAACATTTGTGGGTATTGTTACATTAGTACTCTATTTATAGAGTCCAGGAGCGAGCGTCATTCCACCGATATTTCCAGCACCCAATTCAGTAGCAGTGGGGCTTGTCCTTCCAGCGGCGTCAGTGTAGGCAGTTTCCATATCGTTTATCGCTGTAGTCATTGTGGCTGGAGTAGGAGCCGCGTAGTCGGCTGCATATACTTTTCCGGTTACTAAGGCTGATGTAGAAAAAGTATTTGATGAATCCATTATTAATCCAAATCCGGTTATCGCAGTCGCGGTTATTGGACTCACCCCAATGTCTCCGGTAATTGCAGTGGACCCGGTGGTTGAGATTCCCGATTTTGCTAAAATCACAAAATTACCCGCTGATCCAAGATTGACAGTCGCAGGCCCTGCCGCAAATAGAGGCGCTGGCCCAATAAGACCAAGCATAAAAGTAGCAACTAATATGCCTATTGAAACTTTTTTAAGTTTTTTCATAAGTAATTATTTTTTAATTATTCGAACCTTATTATAGTATAACTTCCCCACAATAATTTTGCAATGTCAATCTCTGTGCATAAGTTTTCGGCACCACAAAAGTTTTATTTTCTTCCATTACATTCTCAATCTCTTGAGAATGTCTTGTTCTACTTCTGTGCGGGCTCTTCCATATTTTGAAGATGATATGGTTTTTAATTCTTGAATTTGATATGCATCGGGATCCGCATGTTTAATAGTGCGGATATTGAACGGTTTTGACGTTTGGTTGTTGATAAGAATTTTCACGTAGGCGTTGAAGTTATCAATATTCATCAAATCTCTTTCTGAAAATGTCGGGGCGTATTGTTTTACGAGAAACTCCGCGTCTTGAGGCCCGACTCGGAACGTAATCATAGAACCTACGTTTCCAAACACCGAATCACGAATCTTTTCTTCTAGTTGCGCAATAAATTGATGGGCAATAGTGAGGTTGAGACGATACTTACGCGCTTCAGAAAGAATGACTGAAATGGAATCGGTGGTAAAGTTTTGGAACTCATCTATGTAGAGATTAAAATCTTTGCGTTGTTCTTGGGGAATGTCTACTCGCGAAAGTGCTGACATTAAAAATTTCCCGGTGATAATCATACCCAAAAGATTCGCGTTCAAGTCGCCAATCCTTCCTTTAGAAAGATTTACCAACAGAATCTTTCCTTCGTCCATTATTTTTCTAAAATTAAACGAAGAATGTGGCTGGCCAATAATGGGTCGTATATAATCATTCGCAACAAAGTTATTGAACTTTGATGTGATATAAGGAGTCATATTCGCCAGAGACGCCTCTCCCCCGACTTTGATCGCTTCCTTGGTCCAAAAATCAATAACTACCGGGTTAGTCGCTTTTTCAATTTTTTGATTTCTAAATTCTTCATCTGTGAAGATGCGAGAAACCTCCATAAGCGTTGACTGTTCACTTTGGTCTTCCATAAGCAAAAGCAGAGCATTGCGCATATATTGTTCAAACATTGGGCCCATCGTTTCCGCGAGAAAGAGCTTATTGAAGATTCCTTGTATTTCATTCACGATGAACGTTTTTTCTTCAGGGCGAGACGAGTCGTATTCCAACATATTCAAGCCCATGGGTCGTTGTATCTGCGAGGGGTCAAGAACGATAATGTCGTCTTTTCTTTCCCGAGGAACGAGCCCAAGAATTGTCTCTACCAAATCTCCGTGAGGGTCTACAACCGCGATTCCTTTTCCATTCCTAATATCTTCAACCGCCATATTTACCATGAGGGTTGATTTTCCCGTTCCGGTTTGTCCAACGATGTACACATGCCTTCTTCGGTCGTTGTCGGTAATATAAACCGGCTTTAAAGAGCTATGAAAAACACTTTCTCCGATAAGCGTTCCGTGAGTCGGAAGATCCGGAGGAGGTGGAGCTTCTTTTGATTTGAGCCATTTGATTTTGGGAGAAAGCGTGGAGGATGAAGGAAGGTGGAATAGTCCGGCAAGTTCTTGCGTGTTAAGCACCAGCGCTTGTCGGTCGCTAAATTCTCTGAATGCAAATTGAAACGCGAATTTTTTTGCGTTTTTTGCGGGGACGATATTAAGTTTATTCCGAAGAGGCGCTTGGAATTGCGAGAATGAACTAATGATACTATCGGCAATTGCGTCAGTTTGATATTTGTTTGTGGCCGAAACAATAATACGATAGTTCGCCAAAACCAAAGGGCGCTCAATCTTTTTTTCCAAAGATTTTATAGCTTCTTCGTCTATTACTGATGATTTCTCCTTTTCTTTTTCTTTTGATGCGGACCGCACGATTCCGTACAAATCTTTCATCTGGATGGCATGCTTTGAAGCGATTTTTTCAAACGACTCTCCCTTCCGAAGGTCATTAATAATGGAAACAATCTTTTTTTTGTATGAATCGGGAGCTGGCTTGATAAGTACCTGCAATGCCGCCCCCTCCCCTATTTCGTTTATTTTGGAAAGTCCGCTGATGATTGGTGAAAAAGTATCAGATTCGGACTCGGTGTATGTCCGTAAAGGAAGTCCGTAGTGTGTGTCTTGCTTGAGATAAAATTGCGCATGGACTCCTTCTGGTTGAAACACGTTATACTCTGGAGCTTCTTCAATGTGCGCATCTTGGAATAAACCCTCTATCTGTCTACTAATAAAAGGCGCTTGTTGTTCGGGCACTGACACATAAAAATGTATTTCTTCTCCTATATGATGCACTGCGGCTTCAAAGGTAGAAACGTCTTTGTGAGATGCAAGCGCCGCAAATAATTGTTCCGTCTGATTTATTTCTTCTGTGAATTGCTTTTGTTTTTCATCTGATGATGTTTGTGGGAGACGGATTAAAAGGAGCTTCTTTTGAAGAAGCTGCGCTCTGCGTTGTTTTTGATGCGAGCGAGTGACTAAAACAAGCATCACAATCGCAATGATGGTAAAGAGTCCAACCGCGCTGTATAGTATTGTTCCGCCGATCATGAAAAGAATCCCCTTTCTTTTAATTGTTCAAGTAATTTGTCCGAAAGCATGTCATGATAGAGATCAATGACAAATGGGCTTTCTTTAGACGCCTCTTGGAACCCCGCCTCAAGTCCTTTTTCAAGCGTTGTAGCGACAAGCGCGTGGATTCTATTTTCAATTTCTGGCGTAACGTCTTGGGCGTATTGGGGGAGGTCCTGTGATGCGGTTTTTTCATCGGTAGCGCTTAAAGGAGCGCCAGTTGCTTCGTGTGGTTTGTCGCTATCTATTTGGGGGGATTTTTCAGCAAGAACGGCGCGTAACGCCTCTTTGTCCGCGAGTGGCGCTTGTGGGGAAGATTCTTTTTTCTCATGGACCGCTTGAGCCAACTCCTCGTAATTGATATGATGAACAGAATTAGTATCCATATGTATGATGCATAAAAAATTTTATATTTTGCTGACGATCGTTTTTATTATAGCAACGTTTTTTCGGCTATACAATTTGGGGATAACGCCACCGGGCCTGTACCCCGACGAAGCGATGAACGGAAACAACGCGCTTGAAGTTTTGCATACCGGCGACGTGAAGGTTTTTTATCCGGAGAATAATGGAAGAGAAGGGCTTTTTATTAATATTCAAGCAATGTTCCTTTCTCTTTTTGGAAACGAGCCATGGGTTCTACGATTAGTGAGCGCCTTGTTTGGCATTTTTACTGTTGTGGGAATATATTTTTTTGTATGGGCCCTTCTTCGTCGTTATCGGTACGCGTTGGCCATTGCGTTCTCTTCCGCGTTTTTCGTGGCGATAAGTTTTTGGCATATTAATTTTTCTCGTATTGGTTTTCGGGCTATTATGGCGCCATTTTTTTTGGTCTGGGCGCTGTATTTACTCGTGGAGACCTTTTATCAAACAAAAAGAAAATCAAACGCTGGATCGCAGATAATCTCTCGTGACCAAAATACAGATCACTTTTCACTTTTCGCTTTGTGCTTGTCAGCTTTAGCTGGTCTTGTGTACGGCCTTGGAATGCATTCTTATATCGCGTATCGCGCCACTCCTCTTCTTATCATTATTGCCTTTTTCTTTTTTAAGAAATATTTTGATGTTTCTTGGAAACGCGCTTTTGGAATATTTGTGGTATTTGTCGTTGGGGCGTTAATCGCTTTTTCTCCTCTCGCGCTTTACTTTGCCCAAAATCCCCAAGATTTTTTGGGAAGAACAACTCAAGTTTCCGTATCATCTTCATCTACGCCCCTTAAGGATTTGGGGAGCAATATCGTAAAAACGCTGGGGATGTTCCATGTGCGTGGAGATGGAAACTGGAGGCATAATTATGCGGGAGCTCCTCAACTGTTCTGGCCTGTGGGCATTCTTTTTCTGTGGGGGTTGGGAGAAAGTATTATTCGGCGAATATGGAAGAAGCATGAGCAATCTCTCAATATTGCAATGTGGATTAGTTTTTGGTGGATACTCGTCGGGCTTCTTCCCGTTGTTATCTCAAACGAGGGGCTCCCTCACGCTTTGCGAGCGATATTGGTGATTCCTCCGGTCTTTATGATTGCGGGTATCGGGCTTGTCTATGCGTATGAGCATATCTCTGCTCTAGTAAAAAAACGCGCGCCACTGCTTGTCTTTGGTATTGTCGGAGCTTGTGTTCTTGTGGCGCAGGCATATGTTGTATATTTTGTCGCTTGGGCGGATCATCCTCATGTTCAGGACGCGTTTTCTTCAAAATATGTTGATATTGGAAGAGAACTCAACGAGATTAATTCGGGGATAAAAAAATATGTTGTGGTAAATACGGGGGGTGTTGATGTGCGGGGCGTCGCGATGCCATCACAAACGGTGATGTTTATTACCGACACATTTAGAAAAGAGGAACAGGAACAGAAAAATATTCACTACATTTCTTCTGAGAACCAAATCCCTCTTCTGGGTGATGGTGTTGTATTCTATCTTGAGGCGAAATAAAAGGACCCATTCTTGTTTTTATAAAAAGCAAAGCCCTCACGAGACGCGAGGGCTTTGCTAGTTTTATTTTGAGTGTGCGGGCTACATATTAAGCAACGCCCTCTGGGATGAGGTTGGTAGCAGTGGAAACTACTACCGACGCGATGCTAATACGTAACATGAGATTCCATTATAATAAATCAGATATTTCTGTCAAGTCCCCTGTGGATAAGTTATTTTCTGGCAGACGATACGTATAATAATGCGCCTCTTATGAGCCGTGTCTTACGACTATTACATCGCCGTCTTTGACTGCATATTCCTTTCCTTCCAAACGCATCTTTCCTTTTTGTTTTGCCTGGTTCCATCCGCCCGTTTCCACAAGGTCTTGGTACGAAACAACTTCTGCTCGGATAAATTTGTTTTCAAAATCGGTGTGGATTGTTCCAGCCGCTTGTGGCGCTTTCCATCCATTTATAATCGTCCATGCTCGCGTTTCGTCTTCTCCGGTCGTAAAAAAACTAATTAAGTTAAGCACCTCATATGCTTTTTTGATTACCTGACCAAGGTCGACATTTTGAGAAAGATCTTGTATGACATATTCCGACCCAATAGAATCTAAAAACGCCAATAGATTTGGATCGATTTCTTCTCGCCTTCCATTTAGTAGATACATCTGTTTTTTTGCCGTGAGCAAGTTTAGCTCTAAAATCGCTGGCTGTTCCAATATATCTTGAGAAAGCGTATTGGCCAGTTGTTCTCCGTTGAGTGTTTTTTCAACCTCTTTTATAATTTCAAAATCTTTTTTTTTCGTTTTATCGCCCGTTCTTGATTCTCGCTCCAATTTATCGGCGCGTTTTTGTATCGTGTCTAAATCTTTGAGAATCAATTCAGTATTGATGGTAGTAATATCCCGTATCGGGTCAACGCTGTTTTCCACATGTACGATATCCTCTTGTCTAAAACATCGCACGACCTGCACAATCGCGTTTGTCTCTCTAATATGAGAAAGGAATTGATTCCCCAGCCCCTCCCCCTCATTCGCCCCTTTTACTAGTCCTGCAATATCATAAAACTCCACGACTGCGGGGATTTTTTTTGCCGATGAGCTTATGCGAGCAAGCGTATCTACTCGTTCATCGGGGACCGGAACAATGCCGACATTTGGATCTATGGTCGCAAATGGATAGTTGGCGACTAATACGTCGCTTTTCGTGAGCATCTTAAAAAGCGTGGACTTCCCTACGTTGGGGAGCCCCACAATTCCAATAGAGAGTTTCATGGCGCTACATTTAATACAAATTTATATTTTTATTTGACGACTATCCTGAAAAATTTTTTCTTTCCGACACGCAACACTCCATTTTCAACTTTGTCGTTTGGCCCAAGATCTTTCTCTTCTGGTTCAACCATGCGTACGCCACCTCCCTCAAAGAGTCGTCTGATTTCTGATTTGCTGTTCAGTTCTCCGCTTTTCTCCAATACCGAGATAATCGTTGCTCCGCTCTCAACTTCTAAGGTGGGGATGTCGCTGTATTCTTTTTTGGAAAATTTATTTTCAAATTTTTCCCGCTCTTTTTCTCCAATTCTAAAATCTTTTGCCTCAACGGACACCAAAAATTGCGCCAGCTGTTTTTTTGCCTCAAGCGGGTCTTGTGCGATAAGTTCTTGGAGCAATGGAAGCTCAGATTTTTTCACGTCTGCGAACGCTTTGTAGTATTGTTCAAGCAAACTATCGGGAAGGGACATAATTTTCCCAAACGTATCTTCCAAAGACATATTGAGCGCGACATAGTTCCCCAAGCTTTTGCTCATCTTTCTTCCATCTCCCGACGTGCCCTCAAGCACGGGAGTGGTGAGCGCGATTTCTGGTTCTTGGCCGTGAAGCTCCATAATTTTTCTCGCATGCGCGAAATTAAGGAGCTGATCTCTGCCCCCTACTTCTACGTCGGGCTCCAATACAATTGAGTCAACTCCCTGCGCGTAGCTGTAGAGAAGTTCAGCGACCGAAAGCGCGTATCCCTGCTCGATGCGTTTGCGGAAGTCATCTCTCTGGAGCACTTCCGAGAGATTGATGCGTTGTAAGTCGCTGATAATATCGCGAACGGTTCGTTTTGAGAGCCATTTGGAATTACGATGGTTTTTTGTTTTCTTGACATCAAGAAATTTTCCGATTTGGGAAAGATACGTTTTGAAGTTGTTCTTAATATCTTTCTCGTTTAGCGGAGGGCGTTGGTCGTTCCGACCGCTTGGGTCCCCTATCATTGCGGTGAAATCGCCGATAATCAAATGAATTTCGTGCCCCGCTTTTTGAAATTGCCTCAAAACCATAATCGGCAACGCATGTCCCAAATGCACGTCCGCGCTTGTGGGGTCAATGCCGAATTTTATTTTAAGGCGTTTATTGGACGCGAGTTTTTTTTCTAACTCTTCAAGCGTGATTATCTGGTCGATTTTTGGTTTGAGGTAATCCAAAAAATGCTCATCGCTTAAATGAGTCCAGTCCTCAAAAAAACGTTCAAAAAGAGTTGAGGCAAGAGAAGATGTGCCTTGTATTGCTTTGTTGTCCATGGGCTGATTTTACATTACGTTGAGGGCTTGCGCAATCTCACTCAAAATTTCCCGAGGAAGCTCCCCTCGCGACTTTGTTTTTCCTGGATATCGCCACGCTGAAATTATTCGTATGTTTTCTTTGCCGTCCTTCTTATTTTTGAAATTTTCTTTGTCACTTTGATTTTTTATTTTTGCTTTTTGATTTTTTAACGCATACATCACCCAAATTTCTTGATTCCATGTTTTTTCTCCGTCTTTTGTTTTGTATGACGATGGTTGCATTACTGCAATGGTGTTGGGGGCGATCCCCTCTTCAATGCGAAGCGGAGTTTTTATCACGCGCCGAATACGGCTTTGAGAAAGCCCATAATATTTCATCTTGTACGTCGCGTGGTTAGTCCAAAAATAATCGGAGAACATGAAATAAGAAGTATGAGGTGTGAAGTATGAAGTATGAGGTGTGAAGTAAGAAGTATGAAGCACGAAGTGTGAATTATGAAGTAGAAATTACAAAAAGCCCGTCATAATTCATTATTCCAGATTCGTTGCTCGTTATTCTACAATTGTACCCCATCTTTTGGTATTATGGGATATATGAATACAATATTTTCTCGAGTGGGTAAATTTTTCTCGCTTTACCTGCTTGCGCTTATTCTTCTGGCGAGCGCTCTTTTTATGGTCGGCGCCGCGTCTCAAGAATCGGCTATTATGGATGAATTAGCACATATCCCCTCGGGGTATGGATATGCGCGGTTTTTAGATTTTCGCCTAAATCCCGAACACCCGCCCCTTATAAAAGCTCTTTCCGCCCTTCCGCTCCTTTTTCTGGATTTGAGATTCCCTTTGGACTATCCTTCGTGGACGAGCGATGTGAACGGTCAATGGGATGCTGGGAATCAATTTCTCTACCAAGTAAACGACAGAAGAGCCGATACGATCATCTTTTTTTCGCGCATATTCCCCATCCTTCTTACGCTCTTGCTTATCGCGTTTGTTTTTTTCTGGGCGCGTGAATTGTTGGGGTCGTGGTGGGCTCTTTTACCCGCTCTTTTTGTCGGGTTTTCTCCCCATATACTTGCTCATGGGCATTATGTGACAACCGATGTTGGAGCAACACTTGGATTTTTTATTGGGCTATATTTCTTTGTTCGTTTTCTTTCGTATCAATCAACAAAACATCTCATATGGGCCGGGGTATTTTTTGGCATTGCTCAATTGATGAAATTCTCAATCGTACTCTTAATCCCGCTTTTTCTATTTTTGGCCTTCGCTCATTGGTGGATGAGCGCGAAAGAACGCGGGTTTGTGCTATTTTCTCGAGCTGCTTTTGCGATGTTGTGGAAATATGTGAAGTTCTTATTGTTCATTTTTATTATTGGGGGTGTGGTTATTTCTTCGGTATATGTGCTTTTTACTCTCCAGTATCCACCAGAGCGACAACGATCTGATACGGAATTTATACTAGGATCGTTCGCGGGTGGCTCCTCGTCCCTTTCTTTGGCGTGTCCTCTTTCTTTGCGTTGTTTGGCAGAAGTCACTATTTGGATGTCAGATAAACCGATTTTACGGGGGCCCGCGCAATATATGCTGGGCGTGCTTATGGTGATGCAACGTTCCTCTGGGGGGAATACGGCGTATTTTCTTGGAGACGTAAGCGCGGCGGGTTGGTGGTATTATTTCCCCGTCGTGTTTTTTCTTAAAGAATCTCTTCCTGCTCTGTTCTTGCTTGCGGTAGGTTTTTTTGCCGGTGTTTGGAGATATATAAAAGGATTTGTGGAACGAAGAAAGCATCGCTTCCTTCGTTATCTCCAGCTTAATTTCGCGGAATTTTCTATGCTTTCTCTGATCGTATTGTATTGGATATATAGCATTCAAAGTCCCCTCAATATCGGATTTCGACACATCTTGCCGACTATCCCCTTTCTTTATATCGTCGCGGCAAGTTCTTTGAGGAAGTGGTGCGCGCGCAAGGATTGGCTCTCCTCCTTCTCTTTCTTTGGGATAAGAGGAATGTTAAAGAATGCCTTTCTGACATCCGCGAGGTTTATCGGTGTATTACTTTTGGTGTTTTGGCTTGTGGGGGAAACCGTTTTTGCGTATCCGTACTTTCTTTCCTACTTTAACCAATTTGGAGGCGGTGTTGAGGGCGGGTATAAATACGTTACCGATTCAAATTATGATTGGGGGCAAGATATGATACGACTCAAAGAATTTGTTACAGAACAAAATATTGAAAAAATTGCCGTGGATTATTTTGGGGGCGCCGATGTGAAATATTATTTGGGAGATGGCGCTGTTTTATGGAATTCCGCGAAAGGAGACCCTCGTGAAGAGAATATTGAATGGCTCGCGGTTTCGATCAACACGCTTCAGTCGGCAAAAGCGAATTCTGCTGATGGATTTGAACGAGCCCAAAAAGATTCTTATCCATGGCTTTTAGATTATGAAAGCCCGACCGCAAAAGTCGGGACCTCAATTTTTGTCTACCGACTAGATTAAGGAAGCGGAGCCGAAGTGGTTCGTATGTATGGCGTTAATCCGTCTGTGTTTGAGATTTGCGCCCCCCAGATATAAAAGGGATTATAGCTTTCGTTATAGGAACCGAATTCCATCAAAATTACGGACTGATAATCAGCAGTCATGGTCCATGTGACTGTGCATCTTTCCCAAGAACTTGTTAGTGTACATGGGTATAGTGTGCTCCATCCTCCTCCGATATGTGCCGCAAGTGTAATAACCGTATCTGGTTCGTCGCTCTTTAGCCACACGGAAAATGTGAGAGGGGTTCCGCTTTGGTATGTTCGTATTGATTGCTGGTTAATATTTTGAAAACCAGTTGCCGCGGTGTTATTGTAATCGGCGTTTGCCGATCCATCAGGAGCTGTTGCAACATTAGATTGAATATTGCCCGCTCCACCCCAACCAGTTGGAAAATCTTCAGAATATTTAAGGTCGTTCTTTCCGTACATTGGTCCTCCGAAAAGAATACTCTTGTTGCTCCCCGCTTCGTACACCGCATCATCTCCTCCTCCGTCGTTTGATGTTTTGTCTGACCCTCCTCCATAGGAATACTTTTCCGATTCAAACAGGGTCATGAGCTTCCAACTCCCCCCAGGAGCATAGGTATAATAATTTCCCGTAGATGTGGTATTGGTTGGGTCAATGGGAAGGGCGGAGAAGGTAAGGGATGCAGAAGACGAGAAATTAACCGGTATCCATCCAGTCCCATCAGTATCATAAAGAGTGGAAGATGCCACACAACCATAACTCCATCCAGTAGGAAGAGATGGAAGTCCTAGATTCGCGCAGGTAGCTGATGAATCAGGAACGGATACATAAACCGTAGAGGCGGTTCCCAACGATACCGAAGGGTCTATGGCTTCTAATACTGATAACGCTTTATCAATTGAGCTTAAATCTTGCATCCGCTGCGAATCCCTCCCCTGTTTCAATAATTCTGCGGGATTAATTGCGATTACTACCGCGGCGGTTAATATGGCCAGAATACCGATGACGATTAATAACTCTACCAACGTAAAGCTACTTTCAGTAGTCACGTTGCGCGGGAGAGTGAAGGAATTGTTGTTCTGAGGTGTTTTGGCTGTAGTCGGCAGTTTATTGGGCATTCTTTTCCCTTTTACTTTTAACCTTTAACCTACTTGTAATACACCCTGTTTTTGACTCGTAAATCTATATATTCAAGAGAATCAAATTTTTTCTCTAATTCCCTAATTGGTTGAAGCGCAAAAAAAGGGTCAACTCGTAAGCTGAAATATATTGTGGGATATGTTGGGTGAGATGTTTCTACTTCCGCGAGCGCTCGGTTTTTGAGAATGATGTGATTTATATTCGTTCCCGATTGGGAGAGGAAAGAAAATATTTTAACGAGCGTTTCTTGGTATCTTGTATCATCAAAAACGGTTTCTCCCAGAGAAAGCGGATGTCCGGAAAGGTCGGTAACTTTATTAATGAGCGTTCCTGTTGTCTGGGGTCCTTGCGAAAAAAGAACTCCTTCTTTGTCAAACCACCAACATATCTCTCCCCCTTCTTTTGGCGTGCACCAGAGACCAAATTGTTCTCGCTCTTCAAATCGTAAATCAATGAAATTTTTCAAAATGTTTGCGTTAAGAGAAAATCTTTTAACCGCCGGATTTTGCACCATTACTTCTTTAACGACCGATTCTCGTTTGAATATAGAAACAAGGATATTGTTTTTTCCGAAAATTTTTTCAAGAAATGAGTTTTGATTGTTTAATATGTTTACGAACGAAGATTCTATTTTTTGAGCGAGCGATGATTCGCTGTTATTGACTAAAATGGTATGAACGGAGAAAAAAGAGCTCCGTATAAAAAAAATCCCTCCCACGCAAAGTCCAATAAGAAATAATGTGACAATATAAAGACGCACTCTTCTTCGACGTCTTCTTCTCTCTTCTTCTTTTGCTGTCTGATAGTAATCGCGCATGGATAGGTGATAGGTGATAGGTTATCACCTATCACCTATCTTCTTAAACCCCGTGTACTTTCTTAGCGCTTTTGGTATCTCAACGCTCCCGTCTTTTTTCTGGAAGTTCTCAAGAATCGCGATTATTGTTCTTCCTATTGCGATCGCGGTCGCGTTAAGAGCGTGCGCGTATTCCCAAGTCCCATCTGCATATTTTACTTTGGTCGCGATGCCTCTGGTTTGATAATCCGTGGTATTTGAGCAAGACGCGACTTCTCGGTATGTGTTTTGAGAAGGGATCCATGCCTCTATATCAAATTGTCGCGCATCGGTTGGGCCCATATCTCCCGTGCATATTTCAACAACCCGATACGGAATTCCCAGGTCTTTATAAATGCGTTTTTGCATTTCTAGCATAAATTGATGCTCTTCTTGAGAATTTTTCGGCGAAGCAAAAGAATACATTTCTACCTTATCAAATTGATGAACGCGCAAAATTCCTTTGACGTCTTTTCCATAACTTCCCGCTTCGCGACGAAAGCACGAAGAAAACCCCACCATCCGTTTTGGGAGATCTTTTTCCATAATTGACGCGCCCATGTAGAGAGGTCCAAGCGTATGCTCGGCGCTTCCTACCAGATAGAGGTCGTCTTTTTCTAGATAATATCGTTCTTCCTTTTGGTTTTGCGTGAGCCGCCCCATCTTTTTATAAACGTCTGGACGAATCATTGTTGGCGGGATAACCGCCTCAAATCCGTTCTTTGTGAGCGCATCAAACGCGTATTGGACAAGCGCTAACTCTAAAAGCGCTCCTTTCCCAACAAGATATGAAAATCTGCTTCCCGAAACATTTCCCGCTCTTTGCGTATCAATAATGCCCAGCGACTCTCCCAGCGCCAGATGGTCCTTGGGTGTGAATGAAAAAGATGGTTTTTTGCCCACTTCTTCTATTACTCTATTGTCTTCTTCCCCTCTGCCTTCAAGCGCGTCTTCAAAAAAGAAGTTTGGAATTTCTAAAAGTGCTTCGTATCGTTCCTGACTAATCAGAGAAACCGCGCCTTCTTTTTCTTTGAGCGCTTCTTTATTTTGTTTCGCGTTCTCAATGTCACGTTTTGCGCTAAGTTCTTTTTGTTTGCGTTGAAGCTCTTGGAGCTCTGTTTCAAGCTCTCTCCAGCGCGTGTCAATATCAAGGAGTCGGTCAATAAGACCGGCGTCCATATTCCGTTTTGTAAGCATATCTCTTGCTTCGTCTGGATTTTTTCTTATGCGGTCTATGTCAACCATAGGAGCAGTTTAAAGCTAAAAATATAAAGTTAAAAGTTTTTAAAATTTTCTCACCCGTTATTTTTTCCAGTCTTCTATGGACATTTTTTTGCCACGGATTGTTACGACCAATTTTTGGCGCTCTTTCCACCCGAGCGTGCGGATGTATTCAATCGGGAGCGTAATTCCATAGCTTGCGCCCCCGCCCATTTTAGTAAGCTTGCGAATATTTCGCTTGTTTGTCTTTTTAGCCACGCATTTATTATATCAGCAATCAAAAAAAAATCTACTGAGATATCTCAGTAGGTCTTTCTTTGTCTCATTTTTCCATACCCCTTGCCTATAACCTATTACCTATCACCCACGACCTATCACCTATAACCTATTGTGCCTATCACCTATTACCTATTGCCTATTCTTCTTCATCGGAGGAGAAAAAATAATTTCTCTAATTGATTTGTCTATAAGGATTGCAAAAAGGCGCTCTGAGAGCCCAAATCCTGCCGTTGGGGGCATCCCATATTCAAGCGCTTCAAGAAATTCTTCATCAAACATATGAGCTTCTTTGTCCCCTTCTTTTCGAAGCGCTGATTGCTCTTCAAACCGAGCGCGTTGGTCTAAGGGATCGTTTAATTCTGAAAATCCATTTCCAAGCTCGGTACCACACGCGACTATTTGAAGACGTTCCACCACTTCTGGATTTTCTGAAGATCTTTTTGCCAGAGGAGAAACGAGCGTTGGGGTGTTAATAAGAAACGTGGGCTCAATAAGGGTTGGTCGCACTGTTTTTTTATAGATAAGATCGATAAGTCGTCCTCGTCCCGCGTTCTTTTCCGGCCCAATCCCCAGCGTCAGAGCGCGTTTTAAAAGTTCCTCTTTTGTCGCTTCAAGCGGGTTAAATTTATTTTTCTCTTTAAATGCCTGTATATAGTCAACTACCCTCCATTTTTTGCCCCAATGAATCTTCTTCCCTTGCCAGGAAAGTGTTAGCGTCCCGAACGTATTTTTGATAACAAATTTATACATCTTTTCCAACAACTTCATAAGATCTTTGTAGTCCGCGTATGCCCAATAAAACTCCATCTGGGTATAGTCCTGCAAATGTTCGGCGTCAATCCCCTCGTTTCGAAATACACGGCCAATCTCGTATATTTTTTCAAATCCCCCCACAATCATTTTTTTGAGGGAAATTTCAAGCGCGATGCGTAAATAAAAATCTTCATTAAGAGCGTTGTGGTGAGTAACGAATGGCTCTGCTTCTGCTCCGCCCGCGATCGCCTCAAGCACCGGGGTGTCAACTTCAATAAATCCTTCTCTATCTAAAAACTCTCTGATTGATTTCCAAAAGAGCGATTTTTTTATAAATATATCCCGCGCTTCTTTATTGAGAATCGTATCAAGGTATCGTTTTCGTAGGCGAATTTCGGTATCTTCTAATCCATAAAAATCAGATGGAATAGACCGCAATGCTTTTGCAAGAACGGTGATTTTTTTTGCCAATATGCTTTTCTCCCCTCTTTTTGTAAGGAACGCATTGCCAAAAATATGGATAAAGTCGCCGATATCCAACGTTTTTTTAAACGTTGGGAATTGGAGAATATTTTCGTTATTTAAAATAACCTGGATACGTCCCGAAGCATCTTCAAGTTCAAGGAATATAATCTTTCCTTGGTCGCGAAATGCCCGAACGCGTCCCACAACGTCAAAATTTTTTTTGTTCCGTTTTAACGACGCGAAATTTTTTATAACATCTCCAATAACAAGAGAACGCTTTACTTTAGAGGGATATGGATTTATTCCGCGCTCTTTGAGATATTGGAGCTTTCGCTTCCTCTCTTTTATGATTTCTTCAAGCATATGAATTATCTTTTGATAGTATAACAAAAACGGGACTTTTAAAAGCCCCGTAGTGTTAATTTCTCTCTATTCAATGCGGATGATTTTATATGCGACTTCCCTTCCCTTTGGTGTCAATACGATCGCGGTATCTCCCACTTTTTTCCCAATTAGCGCTTTTCCTATTGGAGAAGTGTTAGACACCTTGTTTTGTGCGGGGTTGGCTTCTTGCGATCCAACAATAGTTAGGTGCATTTCTTGGCCGTCCTCTGATTTCACAACTACTTCCAATCCCACGCTAACTTCCTCCTTGCTCCGTGATCGTGTTATCACGTGAGCGTTTTTAATGAGATTTTCAAGTTTAAAAATTTCTCTTTCAAGTTTCTCCTGGTCCTCTTTGGCGTGCGCGTATTCAAAATTTTCGGAAAGATCTCCAAATTCTTTCGCTTTTTTCAATCGCTCGGCAATCTCAAATCGTTTTGTGGTTTTAAGTTCTTTGAGCTCCGCTTTGAGCTCTTCGAGCTTTTCTTTGCTTACGTATGATTCGCTCATGGTTGGTTTTTTAATGTCAATAATGCCTCGTATGATATGGGGGTTTTCTATAAAAGTCAATAAAAATTTATTTTCCGAAAATTTCTATTTGTGTACCGCTGGATAAAATCCTTTGAGGAGTTTTATTTTAATTCGTACTACTTCAAGCAATACCAAGAAATAAGCAGTGGGTTTGACATGGGACATTGCGCTATTCACCCATCGTACGGGTATTTCCGTTATATAAAATCCGTACCGTCTTGCCAGCGTCAAAACCTCAACGTCAAATCCCCACCCGCTAATCGTAAGATGCGGAAAAATCGCTTCGGTTGCTTTGGCTGAAAATGCCTTAAATCCGCATTGCGTGTCCTTGATGCCCTTGAGCAACATCAGTTGGATAAAAAGATTCCCCGCGTCTCCCAATATACGGCGATACCATGGTTGAGCTGGTTCAAGCGTTGCTCCGGGGATATCTCGGGATCCGATTACAACATCACTTCCCTCGTTAAAGTAGTGTTCCATCGCGAAGAAGTGAGTGATTGAAGTTGAATTGTCCGCGTCGGTAAAAAGGCGAATATCTCCCCGCGCTTCTAACATCCCCTTTTTTACCGCAGCTCCTTTCCCTTGCTGGAGGCATTCTATAACTCGGAGGTGTTTGGTAAGAAGAGAAAATCGTTGAGCTATTTCTTTTGTTCCATCGCTTGAGTTGTTGTCCACCACCAGAATTTCATATGAAAACTTCGCCTTTTCAAGATGTTTGTCTATATCAAGAAGCGTGAGTGGCAGTCGTTTTGCTTCGTTATAAGCGGGAATGATGATAGAAAGATGCGGATTTTTCATATATTAAAATGATACCTTATTGTATCATTTTTCAACAGTCAAAAACAATTATAGTAAAAGGCCTAAAAAATATCAGCTCCGCGAAGCGCTACAAATTGATTGAGAATAAGCGCTCCCCCAATCATAAGAAGGAGAAAAACTCCGTTTGCAATAAGCTGTGGGTGCTGTATTTTGATTTTGATAAAAATCTTAAGCGCAAGCGCGAAAAGAACGAGCAATCCAACAAAAAGGTATATCGTTTGAGCCGTGTTTTTTGGTGTCGTGGCGAATTTTTCAACAAAGTTTGACTGAGACGGCAAAACGGAGGGGCTGGCGACCTCTTCTGTTTCTTCTATATCTGCTGAGGAATTTTCAACTGCGACAAACATTTCCTGTTCTAATTGAGGAGTTGGTTCTTCTTGCGTGCGAGTTGGCGCTACAACCACTTGTTCTTGAGATGGTTGTATTTGTGGTTGAGGTTTAGAGGATGATTCTTGGGCGGTGAGTGGGAGGGGCTTGCCAAACATTTGTACGACAAATACCGCGTCCATCCCTTTGTAGGTTCCTTGCGCTGTTGCAATTCCTATTTCGGTGAATTTGCCATTTAGAATGTTTTCTCGGTGACCTGGCGAATTCATCCACGCGTCAATAACATCTTGAGAATCAGAAAAATTTACCGCAAGATTTTCTCCCGCATAGGTAAAATTATATCCCGCCTGCACGAACCAATACCAAGGAGAGAGTCCCTCTGGGCTTGTGTGCGCAAAATATCCTTTCTTTGCCATGTCTTGGGCTTTAAGAATTGCGGCCTGCTCTAGTTTTTCATTTGTGGAAAGTGGAGCTGTGTTATATTCGGCGCGTTCTTGGTTTGTGTAATCAACAAGCACATCGGGGAAAATAAGCGCGAGAAGGCCTGTTTGAGGACCAAAAAATAAAAATTGAGTAAGGAGCGCTATTTCAAAAATACCGATCGCGAGCCCAATAATGATGGTTGATTGAGTACGAAGAAAATGTGGCCTGTGGTCGTTTTCTTCGTGTGGAATGAAGTATTTTTTAAATACCCGTTTCATGTCCTAATTATATCATACTTTCTAACAAATTGCAATATCCACAAATTTGCCCTTTAAAAACGACAGGCGCCCTAAACTTAAACTAAAGGCGCCTTGGGGTACGAAAATCAGTCCTGGACGATCCTGTTGAGACACCATGTTTCGGCGATCAAACAAAAGATCTTGAACAGAAGGGCGATTGCGATAAGCGCAACGAGCACTTTCATCTCATCCTCCTTGCTTCGAGAAATATATCATAAAAAAGAACGGGGCGAAAGAGAAAAAAACAAACCTTCTTTTGCTACGTTATGATAAGGGGTCCTTTTTTGGTAATTGCGATGGTATGCTCAAAGTGAGCAGTCGCGCTTCTATCAGCGGAAGAATAACTCTCGTCGTTATTTTGGACAATGTCTTCGCTTGAGAGGGAAAACATGGGCTCAATCGCCAATACCATCCCCTCTTTGAGTTCTGGGCCGATCCCTTTTTTGCCGAAATTAAGAATAATCGGATCTTCGTGAAGTTCGTATCCTACCCCATGCCCGGTAAGTCCCTTAAGCACCTTAAAGCCGTCTTTGCGCGCCTGACGTTCTATAGCGTATCCAATATCTCCCAAATGTTTTTTTATTTTTGATACTCGTATCGCCTCTTCAAGCGCTCGTTTTGTTGAGGAGAGCAGTTTTTTTATTTTTGGGGCAATTGACCCAATAACAACTGTGGTCGCGGTGTCGGCAATTAGGCCTTTGTATGTAATCCCCATGTCTATTTTAAGAATATCTCCGTCTTTGAGAAGATAGTCAACAGGCACGCCGTGCACCACAACATCGTTTAATGAAGCGCAAATCGCCGCCGGATAGGGCTTTGTCGCCCCTTCGGGCTGGTAACCAAGAAAAGTCGGGTATGAATCTAGCTCTTTCGCGCGTTTTCTGGCGTGAGCGTCAAGGTCAAGAAGATCGGTCCCTTCTCTGGCCATTTCTTTGAGTTCTCCAAGAATAGCATGGGCGCGAATCCCTGCTTCTTTGAGAATTTCTATTTCGGAACTATTTTTGATAAGAATCATCTATGTGTGATGAAATAGTTTCAAAAATTTTATATGGCATAGGAGTCGCGTCAATCTTGGTTACTATAAACGCTCTCTTTTCCAGCCCCTCAACAACTGGAAATGTTTCCGCGCGATACACCTCAAGCCGTTCTTTGATAATGTCTGGCTTGTCCAGGGTGCGCGTATAGAGCTCCCCACCACACGACGGACATTGTTTGAGATTGAGATTAAGTATTCCCAACACCGGAGTTTTACACACCGAACAGAGGACACGCTTGCTGTTTCGTTCCATTGAGACCTCGTCTGGGGCGATTAGAAGAAAAATAACGATATTCTCTTTGCCGTAAAGTTTTTCAAGCGTTTCCATAAGCGAGGGTTGTCCGCCAGCTCCTTCAAATGCCTCTTGAGTTGTTCGCGGTGATCCGCTAAATACGATTCCCGACCCTCCTTGGGCGATGAGCTCCACTTGTCGCGTAAGATGTTTTAGAAAAAATCCCGGCGTAAGTAATTTTCCACTATCAAACCTCTCTCGCTCCTTTTGAACCTCTTGGTCGTTTTGCAAATCAGGATTGTGCACGAGTGATTCCAAAAACCTGCCTGTGTCCAAATGGAAAAGGCCATATTTTTCCGCCAAAAGATTTGCCTGCGTCCCCTTCCCCGATCCGGGAGGACCCATAATGATAAATGCTTTTTTCATATCTAAATTATACACTATTTTAAATTCAAATAAATAATCTTTGCATAGTGTTGGGATTATTCATTTTTGGATCGTATTGTTTGAATCGTATCGTCAAAAACAATGGGAGCTGATGTAAAAAAAGACGTGTTTAAGCCACTACAAACGGCTCAATTTGAAATTGAGCCGTTAAAGAAAAGCGTGTGTTGTTTTATGAACTTATTTTTTACTCAAACCCCTCGTATTCTCGCATAATCATCTGCGAGTTGATTTGTCGCAAAGATTCAAGAGCAACTGAAACCACAATCAAAAGTGCGGTACCTCCTATGGTGAGGATTTGTACGCCGGTAACAATACGAGTGATATTGGGCAATACTGCGATAAATCCCAAGAAGATTGCCCCCCAAAGCGTGACGCGGTTGATAATACGGGCAAGATATTGGGCGGTTGATTCGCCCGGGCGGATACCCAGAATAAATCCTCCCGAACGCTGTAGGTTCTTTGAAATCTCCTTTGGGTCAAAGGTAAGCGCGGTATAGAAATAGGTGAATACCACTACCAATAAGAAATACAGCAATGCGTAGATGTATTGATTCGCAAATATGTCGGTGACGATCTGGGTGAGTTTTAGAGAAAGCTCCTTTGAAAATACTACCGAGGCCTGCGCGATGAATTGAGGGAAAAGCAGAATAGAAATAGCAAAAATAATTGGGATCACGCCCGCTTGGTTCACTTTTAGCGGGAGATAGCTTGAAGATCCCCCATACATCTTGATTCCCCGCACTCGTTTTGCGTATGTGATTGGGACTTTGCGTTCGCCTTCGTTTACGTATACCACTCCGGCGATAACCAAAACAGCAATAACCGCAAACACGAGATATGTGGTAAGCACGGTTGCGTCAAAAGATACAATTAACTGTTGGATAGTGGTGGGGATAGATGCCACAATACCGGCAAAAATAAGCAGCGATACTCCGTTCCCGATTCGTTTTTCGGAAATAAGATCACCGATCCAGACCAATATCATTGTTCCTCCGGTGACAATTAATGCGTCACGCAAAATACCGAGTGTGGAAAGATCTGGCAACACATTTTGAGAAATCAAAAGATTAAGAAAAGCATATGCTTGGACCAGCGCAAGAGGAACAGTAAGATATTTTGAATAGCGATTGAATTTTGCTCGTCCGGTAGCTCCTTCTTCGTAATACATCTCTTTAAGACGAGGAAAAATCATCGTCATAAGTTGCATGATGATGATTGCGGTAATATAGGGTCCAACTCCCATCATAACAACCGAAATATTAGAAAGTCCTCCTCCCGAAAAAATATTTAAGAGTCCAAGAAGTTGGTTACCCTCAAAAAGATTTTGAAGTTGAAACACATCAACGTCGGGGACTGGAATTGCGGCAAGCAATCGAAACACTACCAGCCACATCGCGACAAAGAATATTTTGTTGCGAAGCTCTCCTATTTTAAACAGTTGAGAAATTGCGTTCATAGAACAATGTTACAAAATACTTCCTCCCGCGGCTTTTATTTTTTCGGTAGCTGATTTTGACGCTGGAATACCGACAATTTCTTTTGGAGACGTAAGTGATCCGGTCCCCACTATTTTCACGCGCTTGTATTTTCGAGATACGACTTTGTGCGCCAGTAATGTTTCACGTGAAATGGTTTTTTCATTGATTTTTTGAATATCAGAAAGTGAAAGCGCGAAAACTGCCGATTGTTTTGGCTTGTTTTTAAATCCACGGAGCTTGGGGATGCTTTTAAGGATATCACGTTGTGCCGGTCGAAGGTTGTGTCCTGCGCGCGATTTTTGACCCTTCTGCCCTTTTCCCGAGTAGGTTCCTCTCTTTCCCCCTCTTCCTACTCGCTTTACTCCTCTTTTTTTTGTTTGCGGGCGAACGTTATGAATTTGAGTCATATTATGAATTCAATTTTTTTAATGCCTCAATAGTCGCGAGCGCGTTAGTAAGTTTATTTTTTGTTTTTCCCAAGCATTTTGCGGAAGCGTCTTGGACTCCTGAAAGCATAAGCACGGTTCGTACGGACCCTCCGGCCTTAAGGCCCGATCCTTTCTTCGCGGGGCGAATGAGCACTTGTGCCGCGCTGTATTTTGCTAATACCTCGTGCGCGATAGTGGTCCCTTTGAGTTTGAGATTGATGATGTTTTTCTTCGCGTCGTTTTTTGCTTTTTCAACCGCTTGGGCAACGTCGAGTCCTTTGGCAATGCCGATCCCCACCTTCCCCTTTTGGTTTCCTAAAACAATAGTGCTTCTAAACGAAAATCGTTTTCCTCCTTTTACCACGCGAGAAACTCTGCGCAACTCAATAGTGCGCTCTTCATATTCGCTTTTTACCGGAGTATAAGGGCGTTTTCCCCCATGTCCTCTAAAGGTTCGTTTTTCTCTTTGGTTTTGTTCCATGGTCGCGTTAAATATTTATCCCCTCTTTTCTTATCTCTTCTGTTATTTGTTTTACAATCCCGTGATATTGGTATTGCCCTCTATCACAAACCATTTTTTTTATTCCCAAATCTTTCGCTTTTTTGGCGATATCCTTGGATAAGGCTATGATTCGCTCCGAAGGGCTTGTCTTTTCTTTTGTAAAAACGGCGCTTGCGACTGTTTTTTGTTCCTGATCATCAATAAGCTGAGCATAAACTTTCTGATTGCTTTTAAAAATAGAAAGTCGGGGTTTTTCTTTGGTGCCAAAAATATCCGATCGTGACCGACGTTTTCTTTGTGTCCTTGTTTTGTTGAGAAGTTTTTGTTGTTTCATATGTTTTAAGCCGTAGTGCCCGCTTTCTTACCCGTCTTTCTGCGCACTACCTCTCCTGAATATCTAATCCCCTTTCCTAGATATGGTTCGGGTTTCTTGATTTTTCTAATATCCGCCGCCGCTTGTCCGACCGCCTGCTTTTCCATCCCAAAGACCGTTATCTTATTTCCTTCCGTGGTGATGGTGATTCCTTCTGGCGCCGGAAATTTTACTAAATGAGAAAACCCAACTTTGAGCACCAAGGTTGTTCCCTCCATGCTCACCTTATATCCTACGCCCTCCAACTCAAGAGATTTCACATATCCTTGTGTTACGCCCTCAATTGCATTTTGGATCAGAGAGCGCATAGTCCCCCAGTTCATGGTTGTTTGAGTTTTTTCGTCTTGAGCCGAGCAGAGAATTCCCTGATCTTCCATTTTTACATCTATTCCGTTGAGGCGGGCAACTTCAAGAGAGCCCTTGGGGCCTTTGATGCTCACCATTTTTTCCGAAATGGCGACTTCCACTCCCTGTGGTATTTCAATTAGTTTTTTTCCTACTTTTGACATGATATTTTTTTATAAATCTACCAGATAGTGAAAAGAACTTGCCCTCCTACCTTCTTACTCTTTGCTTCTTTGTCGGTCATAATGCCACTTGAGGTTGAAAGCACTCCCATCCCAAATCCATGGCGAATAAGACGTAAAGATGTGTATCCCTTGTAAATTCTTCGAGATGGCTTGCTCACGAACGAAAATCCCTTTATTGCCCCCTCTCCTTCGGGAGAATATTTTAATACTATATCAAAATATCGCTTCGGACTCTTACCTTTTTTCTCAAAACTTTTAATAAAGCGCTGTTGTTCAAGAATAGAAAGGATTGCTTCGTCCATACGAGAATGAGGAGCTTTGACTCGCTCTTTCCCTACCAATTGCGCATTTTTTATTTGTGTGAGTAGTTGGGTATACATATTACCAAGATGATTTCTTTATTCCGGGTATTTCTCCGCGCGAAGCCATTTCTCTAAAACAAATTCTGCAGAGATCAAAATCTCTCATATATCCATGTTTTCTCCCGCATCGAAAACATCGCCGTACGGATCGGGTTGAAAATTTCGGTTTCTTTTGTGACCGTACGATGACGGATTTCTTTGCCATAATTATTTTTTATCCTCTTCTTTTTTAAAAGGAATTCCCAGTTTTCTATAAAGCGCGATTGCATGCTCTCTGTTTTTCGCGTTAACAACGATAGTTACTTGTAACCCGAAATCCACCATTGAGGTGTCCTGATGAATTTCTGGGAACACTACCTGATCTCGGAATCCGATGTTCAAATTACCCCCTTGGTCAACATTTTTCAAGCTGATTCCTCTAAAATCTCTGAGTCGTGGCATAACCATGTGCGCAACTTTGTAAATGAAGTCATACATCCGTTTTCCACGTAACGTCACTTGCGCTCCAATTGTTTGTCCTTCGCGAAGCTTAAATCCCGCGATTGATTTTTTTGCTGGTCGTTGTGATGGCTTTTGACCTGTAATGACGCTTAATTCTTTAAGGATTTCAGGAAGAAGCTTGTCTTGAAATGACGCCTGTTGGCTCATTCTTCCCATTCCCGTGTTGACGATCACCTTTTCAACTCGTGGGAGCGTGTGTATGTTAAGAACTCCTAATTCTTTGAGGAGCTCTTTTTGCATTGACGCTAATTGTGTTTCTTTTGTTTTGGTCATATGACGCGTTAGAACGTTGCGTTACATTTCTTACATGCTCGTGATCGAGAATTTTTATCTCGCTGTATCGCAATTCGAGAATTTGCTCCGCACGATGGACAAACAATTTGTACATTTGAAATATGAAGCGGTCGAGCGACTTCTACTATCTGTCCCTTTTCGTTTTGTTTTTTTGGTCGTACGTGTTTCTTGTATATATTTATTCCCTCTATTGAAACTCGATCGCGCGTAAAAAAGCACCGTAACACCTTTCCGGTCTTGCCTTTGTCTTTTCCAGATATAATCCGTACCGTATCCCCCTTTTTAATCTTGAATGTATTCATGAATTTATACGATTTCTTGCGCCATGGTAAATATTTTTTCAAATCCACGGTCTCTCATCTCTCGTGGGATGGGGCCAAAAATTCTAGTTGCGCGCGGTTCTTTTTTTGCGTCAATAATTACTGCCGCGTTTTCATCAAATCGAACATACGATCCGTCTTTTCTGCGGAGCGCGTTTTTTTGACGCACAATGACCGCTCGGACCACTTCTTTTTTTGAAATTGCCTTGCGTGGCTCTGCTTCTTGTACCGAAGCGACAATCACATCTCCGATCTGGGCATATCTGCGTCTGGTCGCTCCCAATACTCGAAAACAGCGAATGATTTTCGCTCCCGAATTATCCGCGACTTTTATAATGGAACGTTCCTGTATCATGGTATGGTTTTAAGATAATGCTTCCTCCGGTGTTTCCTGATTTTGTTCCTGATCAAGTAGGTCCTCTTTGGTGTGCGCCTTTTTTACCAGTTCAACAATTCTCCACCTTTTGTCCTTTGAAAGGGGGCGTCCCTCTTTTATTATTACCTCGTCTCCCTTCTTGTATATATTTTCTTCGTCGTGCGCCTTGTAGTGTTTTGTTCTGGTAATATATTTGTGATATTGAGGATGTTTGGTAAGACGAGCAACAGCAACAACGCGCGTTTTATTCATCGCGTCGGAAATAACAACTCCCTTGAGTTTTCGTCCTTGATTAATTGTTTTTTGTTGTTCGTTCATGACTTTTTACAATAGTGAGTATGACCGCTATTTCTTTCTTCGTGCTATGGATTTCCTTTATGTTCGCAGTTTTGCCTGACTTGAGGTCAAACGTCATTTTTTCAAGTCGTTCTTTTGCCTGCGAAAGCAATGTATAAAGCTCTTGGGGCGTTCTGTTTCTTAATTCGTTTTTCTTTTCTTTTTTCATAACAGCGAGAAAGTATTCTACCTGTAATAATGGTTTTTGTAAAGCGTTATCTACTAATAATACGACTAATAATACGTGTTTTTACGGGCAATTTATGGCCCGCTCTTCGCAGGGCCTCTTTCGCGATTGCTTCTGGGATGCCGTCTATTTCAAAAAGCACTCTTCCTGGTCTGACAGGAAACACGTAGTGATCAACCGCTCCTTTTCCCCCTCCCATGGTAACTTCGGGTGGGCGTTTGGTAATCGGTTTATCGGGGAATATTCTAATCCATGTTTTCCCTCCTCTTTTTGTAAAATGGCTGATCGTTTTTCGCGCCGCCTCAATTTGTCGGGAATTGATATATGCCATACTCAGCGACTGCAACCCAAAACTCCCGAAATTCAACTCTGTTCCTCGGGTTTCAACGCTTCTTGTTCTTGAGCGTCCCTTCTGCCATTTTCTATGTTTTACTTTTTTTGGTTGCAACATATTATTTTGAGAGATGATCCTTATTATTTGATTTATGAAAAACATCTCCCTTGTATATCCACACCTTTACTCCGATTGTTCCGTATGTCGTGAATGCGGTTGCCTCTCCATAATCAATATTTGCCCGCAATGTTTGCAAAGGAAGGCTTCCCTGGGAAAGACTTTCCGATCGTGCTATTTCAGCGCCGTTGAGTCGTCCCGAAACCCGAAGTTTTGCCCCTTTTACATCCCGACTCTGCATTATTCTTTGAATATGCTTCTTGAGTACGCGTCTGAAAGGAAGACGACGCTCAAGGTCGCTGGCGATTGATTGCGCAATAACATTTGATGAGGCCTCATATCGTTTGATTTCTTCAATGGAAAAGGAAAGTGCGGCTTTTTCTTCTATATGATGAGAAAGACGATACGCCTTAATTTTCTGCTCGATGAGCTTTGTAAGATCTTCAACTCCCTTTCCTCCCCGTCCGATAATTAATCCGGGACGGGCTGCGCGCACGGTAATCTTGTATGCGTTCGTTGTTTTTTCTATCAAAATAGAATCAATGCCCGCTTGCTTGATTTTTGATTTAATGGTTTCTCGAATAATGTAATCCTCTTGAAGCATTCGTCCAAACCGAAACTTCTTAGGAAACCATCGTGATCCCCATTCCTTGATAATCCCTATTCGCAGTGATGTTGGTTTTATTTTCTGACCCATAATACTTGTTGTTATACGCTTTTGCGGCGAAATATTCTTTTTGCGAACCCTTTCCCCTTTTTCGACGCGTCAATTTTTTTGTCCTGATGTTCTTCTTTTTCGTGTTCCTTCTTTAGTATTTCCTGATCTTGAGGGGGTTGCTCTTGAACCGTTTGCGCCTCTTTCTGTTCTTTTGTTTCCTTTTTCCCCTTTTTCTTGCTCTTCTTTTCTGAAGGCAACATAACGATAAATCGAGGCGTTTTTTCCTTTTGTTCCTCAAGAACAAGCGTTATGTGACTCATTTTTTTATGGATCGGGGTCGCTCGTCCCATCGCGCGTGGCAAGAAGCGTTTCAACATCGGGCCCTCGTCCACACGAACCTCTTTTATAATGAGCGCGTCTTGATTGAGGTTCTTATTTTTTGCCCCAGCAATTCCTGAGAGAAGAAGTTTTAAAACTGGCATGGAAGATCTTTTTGGGCTCATTTTTAACTGCGCCTGCGCCTCGTTCACGTGCATATGTTTAACTGCGTTTGCGACAAGTCGTACTTTGCGCGGAGCAATTCTTAAATATCTCAAATGCACCGTTATGGTTCCGGCGCCAGAAGTATTCTTTTTCTTGTTTTCTTTTTCTTGTTTCATGATATAGCGTTTTGTTTTTTAGACGCTTTTCTTTTCAATTTCTCTTTGCATCTTTCCTCCATGCCTTACAAACTTTCTCGTTGAAGAAAATTCACCCAATTTATGGCCGATCATATCTTCGGTAATGACTACAGAAATAAAATCCTTTCCGTTATGGACAAGAAACGTGTATCCAACCATTTCTGGAGCAATATCGCTTCGTCTTGCCCATGTCTTAATAGGCCCGTCTTGAGGTTTCTGTTTTGCAATCTTTTTTGTGACGCTTGGGTCAACAAAGGGACCCTTTTTTAAACTTCTGCTCATATAATTTTGGAATGATTAAATGCACGAATCATTTATCTCTTCTTTGGTCTTCGTTTTATAATGAGTTTGTTTGACCATTTTTTCTTGTTTCTTGTTTTTCTTCCTCCCGTTACCTTTCCCCACGCGGTTTTTGGTCTTTTTGTCCCTCTTGGTTGACGTCCCTCTCCCCCTCCATAAGGATGATCAACTGGGTTCATCGCTGTTCCTCGCACGGTTGGGCGCACCCCCATCCATCTAGATCTTCCCGCCTTTCCAATCGTCATAAGGTTATGGTCTTGGTTGGAGAGTTGTCCCAATGAAGCAAAATTGTCCCATAATACCTTCCGTATTTCTCCTGATGGCATTTTCAGGGTCGTATATCCATCATCATGCGCGAGTATCTCAACATATGATCCGGCCGACTTGGCCATCTGGCCTCCTTTCCCGGGAGTAATTTCCACGTTATGCACTTGATATCCAACGGGGATGTTCTTTATTTGCATTCGATTTCCCTCTTTAAGAGCGCACTTTTCGGCGGTAGTAATTACATCGCCTTTTCTCATTCCTGTTGTCGCCAAAATGTATGATCGTTTTCCGTTCGCGTATACCACCAGAGCAATGAAAGTTGTTCGAAACGGGTCGTATTCAATACTTTCAACACGAGCCGGAACATTAAGTATTTGCTGTTTAAAATCTATGAGCCGATAACGTTTTTTGTGACCGCCTCCTTGATGACGAACCGTAATTCGTCCCTGATTATTCCTCCCCCCTTTCTTTGAGGTTTTTGCAAGAAGTTTTTTGGTTGGTTTCGCGCCCGAAAGCACGCTTCTGTCCGGAAGCGTCATATGCCGTCTTGATGCCGTTGTTGGTGAATACTTTTTCATAATACGATTATCTATTTCCCGTAATGTCTATGGATTGTCCTTTTTTAAGGTTTACAATCACCTTTTTCTGTTTTTTTATTCCGCCCGCTATGCCTCGAAAACTTCCCGAAGATTTTTTTTCTTGAAGTGTTCGAATGGAAACGACTGAAACTTTATACATTTTTTCAATTTCCTTCCTTGCTTCTGATTTGCTGATTTGCGGGTCGGTCAAAAAAACATACTGTCCCTTTTGTGAGAGCATAAATGTTTTTTCGGTGATAAGTGGCTGACGAAGCGCTCTGCGTGGCGTACTTTGATATGCATTCGTTGCATTCTTTTTCGTTGACGCGCTTTGGGTCACTTCCTTTTTTGGCTCCTGCTTAATTTTCTTTTTAAAAATTGCCATGATTATTTTTCAGAAAGATGATAATGGTCAATAATCTCTTGGACCGCTGATTTTTCTATTACAATAAGCTTGGGTCGTAATATATCCAAAACATTGAGTGATCGAGGTGAAAGCGTTGACGTTTTCTGGACGTTTCTCGCGACACGATGAAAGTGTTTGTGTTCTTTTGAAAAAACAAAAACGGCGCTTTCTTTTGGGTTACGAATCTGTCCCGATGCTTGAGAAAACTCCTTTGTTTTTCCTTCGCCGGCTGAAAAATCTGTGATAACTTTTACTTCATTATCGCTGAATTTTTTTGAAAGCGCTGAAAAAATAGCTTTACGGCGCATTTTTTTGTTTATATCTCTTGAAAATTCTCTTTCTTTACTTGGACCAAAAGTTGCTCCTCCTCCGATCCAGAGTGGAGATCGGATTGATCCGTGTCGCGCTCGCCCCGTTCCTTTTTGCTTCCAGGGTTTTTTCCCTCCTCCTCTTACCTCTCCCCTTCCTTTTGCGTGGGCAACCGTGTTTCGGGCGTTGGTTCTTTGGGTTAAAATCGCTTGGTGAACCAATTCCTCGCTCCAGGAAGTTTGAAAAAGCGGCGAGGGAGCTTCCATCGTTTCAACTTCTTTGTTTTCTAAACTATATATAGAAACTTTTGTCATATCTATTTTTGTATCAAAACAACTCTATGTTTGTTTCCCGGCAGACACCCTTTTATCGCAATAATGTTTTTTTCTTTATCAATCTCTACAATCTTGATATTTTTAAGGGTAATGGTATCTTGTCCCATTCTCCCGGCCATTTTTTTCCCTTTCACCACGCGTTGTACTCCTCCCGCGCCGATTGACCCAGGCGCGCGATGTCGATCTTTTTGTCCGTGGGTTTTTGGTCCCCCATGAAATCCATGTCGTTTTACCACTCCCTGAAACCCTTTTCCCTTTGAAATTCCTGAAATTCGAACTTTATCCCCTTGAGAAAATGCGTCAACCGAGATAACGTCTCCGCGCGCGTATGTTTCATCTTTGGCAAGTGGCTTGAATTCTTTGAGTATTCTAAACATTCCAAGGTCTTTGAGATGCCCCTTGATTTGTTTTGATAATTTTTTTACTGAATTATCATATCCTATCTGCACGGCGTCATATCCGTCTTTTTCTTTTGTTTTTATCTGTGTAACGACAACAGGCCCCGCGTTAATAAAAGTAACGGGGATCAATTTTCCTTCATCGTTCCAGACCTGATCCATTTTTATTTTTTTTCCGATAATAAACGGCATGATATTTTTCTATGTGCACATAAAAGAGACAAGACAGGGTCTTGCTCGTTTCAGCTCGCAACCCGTGCTATAGTGCCCCCAAGTTTAGCAAAAACCCTTTATCCTGTCAATTGTGGATATCTCTTTTTTATCAAAAACCCCCGCAAACATCGCAGGGGGTTTTTGATTTTAAATCTAGATAAGATTTATCTCAACATCCACTCCCGAGGGAAGGTTGAGATTTGAAAGAGATTCAACAATCTTCTGTTCCGGATTGAGTATCTCGAGAAGGCGTTTGTGCACTCTCATCTCAAATTGTTCGCGAGAATCTTTGTGCACAAAAGTTGATCGATTCACCGTATATTTCCTCTTTTCTGTCGGAAGAGGAATCGGGCCCACAACTGTTGCTCCGTTTCGCTGTGCTGTCTCAATGATTTGTTTGGTAGAACTATCAATAAGACGGTGGTCGTACGCCCGTATTTTGAGTCTAATTTTGTTTTTTTCAATGTCCTTTTTCACCATATCTCGAGCATTAAGTTGAGCGCCTATTTGATGATTTTTGTTATAACTCCGGCGCCAACGGTCTTCCCTCCCTCTCGGATAGCAAACCGTTGTTTTTCTTCAAGAGCGACCGGTGCGATAAGTTTTACGGTAATAGTAATCGTATCGCCAGGCATAACCATCTCAGTTCCTTCCGGCAAAATAACTTCTCCGGTTACATCCGTTGTTCGGATATAGAACTGTGGCTTGTATCCTTTGAAGAATGGCGTATGTCTTCCCCCTTCTTCTTTGGTGAGGACGATAATTTCTGCCTCAAATTCTGAGTGAGGAGTAATAGATCCAGGCTTGGCAACTACCTGTCCTCTTTCTACGTCTTCCTTTTTGAGTCCTCGCAAAAGAATTCCGACGTTATCTCCCGCTTGTCCCTCGTCAAGAAGTTTGTTAAACATTTCGATCCCAGTCACAACCGTCTTTTGAGTGTCTCGAAGTCCGACAATTTCAATTTCTTCGTTTACTTTGACGATTCCTCGTTCTGCGCGACCGGTTACCACGGTGCCACGCCCTTCAATCGAGAAGATGTCCTCAATTGGCATAAGAAATGGCTTGTCGGTTTCTCGAACCGGATCGGGTATATATTCATCAAGCGCGTTGATTAAGTCAACGATTGGTTTTGCCGATTCGTCATCTGCAGAAGAAGCTTCGAGCGCTTTGAGCGCCGATCCTCTAATAATTGGAGTTTCATCTCCAGGGAATTCGTATTTTTTCAAGAGTTCGCGAATTTCCGATTCAACCAAGTCAAGCAATTCGGGATCGCTTACTTGATCAACTTTGTTCATAAAAACAACTATTCGAGGGACACCAACCTGTCGAGCCAAGAGAATGTGCTCTCTGGTTTGAGGCATTGGTCCGTCCGCTGCCGCAACTACCAAGATAGCTCCGTCCATCTGAGCGGCTCCGGTAATCATGTTTTTGATGTAATCCGCGTGTCCGGGAGCATCAACGTGAGCGTAGTGACGCTTCTCTGACTGATATTCTGAATGGTGCAACGCAATAGTAATACCGCGCTGTTTTTCTTCTGGCGCGTTGTCAATCTGGTCAACCGCCTCCTCTTTTTCAATCAATCCTTTTAACTTGAGAACGTGCATGATTGCTGCCGTAAGCGTGGTTTTTCCATGATCAACGTGACCGATGGTTCCAACGTTTACGTGAGGCTTTGTACGTTCAAATTTTGCTTTCTCTGCCATAGGTAACTTTATTTAATGATTAATAATTAATATTGATAGTGATATGTATCACGCACTGGTCATATTAAACGGGAATAGTGTTAATGTCAACATCGTAATCCCCATCTTCTCCCTCTTCATCAACCTGTTTGCGCAACGAATCAAGTGTTTGGAGTTTTTGCATTAACTCCTGATATCTCTCCCATCGCATCGCAATATATTGAGGGCTTCCGGAGCGAGAAATTGTACAGGCGTCTCCCTTTTCAAGGGCAGAACGAATTTTTCCAAATAATGTCATAGATGTTTTATACAAACTGAATAATACTTTCAGGGGCTCCATCCCCTACCCTCCTTTTTGACGTTTTTGTGATTCGCAGGTATCCGCCGTTTCGTTGAGCGTACCGAGGGGCGATGTCATAAAATAGTTTTAGCGCGGATTCTTGCGAGGTTCTTGCTATCAAAAGACGCAACGAAGCGAGTGTCTGCTTTTTTGCCATAGTGACTAGTTTTTCCACTTCTGGTCGCATTTCTTTTGCGCGCGCGTCTGTTGTCTTTATTTTTTCACGCAAAATAAGCTGTGTGACAAGCCCCTTCATAAACATATTTCTTTGGCCTTTTTTCCTGCCAAATTTTCTTCCTTTTTTCTGGTGTATCATGGTTATTTCTTCGTTGTCTTCTTCGTCGTTTTCTTTTTGGGGGCCTCTTTCTTTTCTTCTTCGAATTCTTCTGAAATCTCTATTTGGGACACAATGTCTAAATGATCTCTTAAAATATTTGCTGCTTTATGGAGCGCTCGCGAAGGACTGATTGTGCCGTCGGTATCAATAATAAGCGTAAGTCGGTGGAAATCGGTTCTGTCTCCTACTCGCATGTTTTCAACTTCAAAATTTACCCCCGTGACTGGAGTAAAAACTGCGTCAATCGCAATTGCTCCAATTGGAAGCTTTTCCGATTTTCTAAACTCTACCGGTGAATATCCCAGCCCTTTTTCAACCGTTAATTCTATTTCTAACTCCGTTCCCTTTTCGGTTATGGTTGCGATGTGCGCGTCTGTATTTACTACCTGAACTTGATCGGTGAAGATAATATCTTCCGCGGTTACCGCCCCCACCCCTTTCTTTTTGAGCGTAATTACTTGTGGCTCGTCCGCAAAAAACTTAAAACGAACCTTTTTCAAATTTAATGCGATATCTATAACATCTTCAAGTATTCCCGGTATTGTTGAAAATTCGTGCTTGACCCCTTTGATTTTGACTTGGGTGATCGCCGCCCCAGGAAGGGAAGAAAGCAATGCTCGGCGCAACGCATTGCCCAAAGTCAGACCATATCCCGTGTACAACCCCTCAATAACAAACTCTCCTCGAAACGAAGATTCACTTTTCTTCTTAACGGCGACATTCTTGCTTAGGAACGTGTATTCCATATGTGCGTATAAATAGATTAATAAAATAAAATCAGCTCGCTGTCGTTTGATAATACGATTATCTTGAATAGTAGTCAATCACCAGACTCATGTTGAAAGGAAGTTCAACGTTTTCTGGTTTGTTCACTATCGTCCCCTCCAGAGTTTCTTTGTTGAGGGAGAGCCATGAGGGTGGCGTGTATGCTTTTATGGTTTGAGGGAGTTCTTTGTAGAGTGGGCTTGATTTTTTGGATTCTTTTATCGTGATAACGTTTCCTTTCTTTACTGCGTATGAGGGAATCGTCATTTTTATTCCGTTTACCAATATGTGTCCGTGAGTAACCATTTGTCTGGCCATAATACGGGAAGGAGCAAGCCCCAATCTCATTACTACATTATCCAGGCGCGATTCCAAAGTGTCTATAATAAACTCCGGGACCGATCTTTTGCTCTTTAGTGCGCTGGTTACCATGCTTTTCATTTGACGTTCGGAGAGTCCATAAGAAACCTTCATGCGTTGTTTTTCCATGAGCTGGGCCTTGAATTCAGATGCGCTTCTTGGACGTTTTGCTCCATGGACGCCCGGTCTTTGGGGGCGACGCAAAAAAGCCGACTTGGGGGAATTTGAACGAAAAGGCTTGAGTCCCAACTGGGCTCCCAGTGAGCGCTCCTTTTTTTCTTTTGCTTTTATAATTCTCATATTATACTCGTCTTATTTTCTTGGGGCGTGGACCATTGTGCGGGATTGGCGTGACGTCCTTTATTGTGTTAATAACAAATCCTTTTGACGCAAATGATCGGATCGCGGAATCTCTCCCACTCCCCACTCCCTTTACCATAATATCTATAGTTGTGGGTCCTGTTTTCTTTATTTTTTCGACTATTGCATCAACTACTTTTGATGCGGCGAATGGAGTTGCCTTTTTTGGTCCAGAAAAGCCCAATGATCCTGCGGTTGACCATGCAACAACATTCCCCCCTGTATCAGTTACGGTAATAATGGTGTTGTTATATGACGCATTGATATACACAACCCCCCCCTCTATTTTCTTTGAGGATCTTTTCTTGCCTGCCGAAGAGGCGATCTGTTCTTGGATCTTTTCCTCGGTAAGCCCCTCTCCTGTTTTTTGAGCAACTTTTTTCTTCCCCATAGTATAGAATTTAGATTGTAGGTTATGAGTGTTAGGAGTTTTTTACTTCAAATCAACCTTTCTTTTACCGCTTCCTGCTGTTTTTCTCGTATTTCCTCTTGTTGTCCGGGAATTTGTTTTTGTTCTTTGTCCTCGTACGGGGAGTTTTTTTTGATGCCTCACGCCTCTATACGACTTTATGTCTTTGAGGCGATTGATATTCGTTCGAACAACTTGTCTGAGCTCTCCCTCAATCTTGAGCGATTTTTCTATAGCGTCTTTTATTTTGTTGAGATCATCGGGAGAAAGTTCTTTTGTTCTTTTTGCCGGATCGATATGAACCTGGGTAAGTATCTTTTTAGCCAAAACCCTCCCAATGCCATATATATAAGTGAGAGATATATCAACTCGTTTTTCATCCGGAATATTTATACCAAGTAATCGCATAAGTGGTGTTCGTAATTCTTACTTATCCCTGTCTTTGTTTATGTTTTGGATTCTTACAAATGACATAAACACGACCGCCCCTGCGAACGGTCTTACAGTTTTTACAAATTTTTTTTACTGATGAACGAACTTTCATGTCGTGCTAATCTATATACGCCTCGTAATTATTCCGCGATTTCCATCCGGACTCATTTTTACCATAACGGTATCTCCAGGATATACCTTAATGTAATACATCCTCATTTTTCCCGAAAGGTGACAGAGTACTTCTTTCCCCTCAACATTGACACGAAATGTCGTTGCCGGGAGTGCCTCCACAACGGAACCTTTTACAAGGTCATCTTTTTTTTCTTGATTTTTGAACGCCATTTATAGAGCGAATCTTATAATAAGAAAACGGTTAGAAAAAGTCAAGCGGAAACGATATATTTGTTACTCTATTGTCACATTAACTCGCGACGCTTTTTCCGGAACTGTTTTTACCCAAAACGGCCAAAATGACACAGTAAGCTTATCAACCCCCGGGACGGAAAGTATGAACGTTTTTACATCCACCTCTTTTTTCCCCGCTATTTCCTGTTGTATGTGCTCGGCGTCTATCTTACGCGCAAGCGTATCACTATATTGAATGGGAAGGGTCATTGTTTTCTTTTCCCAGTCAACCGAAGGACTTTCGTAAGTCAACGTATAATTGATTCTCTTATATTCTTCAGCAGAAACTTCAGACGCTTTCATGGAAAGTCTTTCAAGCATATCAAGCGCGTCCTTTTCTTGGAATGCAAACAAAGAAACAACTCCTTCTATTGCAATAGAAAATTCTTTTTGTTCGTTTGTTTGTGTATTTACTTCTTCTTTGGCAATATCTATTTTTTCAGCTCCGGGGACAATCGTCAATCCTTGGGGAATTTGACTGGAAATATCTCCTTTGAGCGCGTTTGTGATGTCTTGTCGCGCTTGTTGTTTTGCATTTTCTATATCTTCATCAACTGGATACGCCGTTACGCCGATGAACCCTCCTTCCACTGCGGTTTTTGATGATGCATAAAACCCTTCAAATTTATCTGAACCGGAAAATCCAGGAATATTAAAACGATCAATCATCCCGATGTTATATTCCGGACCCGGGGCGTCCGCTATTACCTTTGCCTCTATCCCGGCTCGTTCAATTTTTCCTCCCGCCACTTTTGCTCCCGGAACGGTCACTTGGTCAATGAGGCGATAGATTTTACCATCGGGGGTCTGAAATCTTGTTGTTGCAACAAGTGCTTGAGGGGCGGAACTGTATTCGTTGTATATAATGAGCGTTCCTTGCGCCTTTCTTTCAACGTGCTTTTCCCCCGTTGCGGGGAACGAAAATACTCCACTTTTGCTTTGAGAAATTATTTCTCCCGGGATTGATCGGAGCGAGTCCTGCGTCTTGCTTATGTCAGTATGAACGGCGATCGGGTCAACAAACTCCCACGATACCTTTTTTGCTGTAATTCGAACATCAACTTTCGGGAACGCATATGCTCCCAAATACCAGAATAAAGCAAGGATAACAATCCCAATAAAACCCATAAGAATCTTTTTCTTCCCGCTGATTCGCTCTTTTTTTTCTGTGGGTTGCTCGGCATCAAAGTCGAATGTCCGGTCAATGATATGATCTCCCTCGTCTCTTTCAATGCGTGGGATCTCAAGATCTTTTTCTTCGTGTTTATCCCACGAAGGAACTTCTTTTTCTATTGTGATGTGTGGGCGATTCCCATTATTTTTTTTGGGGGAATCAACAATGTCAACAACTTTTATAATGCGTTTCTTTTTCTGTGTCATATAAACATAGTATACGATAATCCGTAATAAAAGACAATCAGGAAAGGTCCATGTGATGAGGAAGGAGCCATCTGATCATTCGATTTGCCGCGACCGTAAGAATATTTTTCTTTTGTAAATACATTTCCGCGCGAATATCCGCCCAAAGTGTATGAGGAAGTTTTTGAGAAGAAAAAATATCTTTCCCCAGATTATAATCATTTTGAGAAAGTACGGATTTAGAGAGCGTTTTGTGAATACGAAGATAGGGGTTGATAACTCCCCCCTCTATATAAAGAGTTGGGATATGCGTTTGTTTCTCAAACACCTTAAGCCCATGAATACACCGCGTCATTTCCGCATCAAGTATGGACCGTATAACCGTAGTCGCTCCTTTTGAGAGTAACTTTTTTTCAAGAAGTGTTAGCATTTTTCTAAATGTCGTTAGTTCTATTCCCAATGAATGGTGGAGTGTTTCATAAAAGCTTTTCCATCCAAAATGAAATGAATCATAAAATTCAATGCGCGATCCATCGCATATGTATACGCTTGTTTCTCTTTCTTGTATTTTTGCAAAAAGAAACTTTTTTTGAGCGACGACCTTCTTGAGGGGAAGCTTGGAGAGATACAAAGAAAGCGCCGTATTGAAATTTTCTTGGGCGCATAAAGAAATTTTTGCTCGTCGCGGAAGTAATGTGTGGAGCGTTTCAAAAATATCTCTGTGCATGAGTGTTTGTACCAGACCCAAAGATATCCGCTTCCCTTTCAAAAGAAGCAGGCGTTGCATTTCCAAGAATATCCGCGTGGTGTCTATAAATGCCTGGATTATCTTACTATCAACAAGGACGATTCTTAATTCATCGTAATTGTATTTTGTCATCATAATACGCTTCTGTTCGTCAAGATGGGCAAGCATCTCTTTTGAGAGCGCCGAGGTTATTTCGGCTGGGTCCACTGTTTTTTGGGGGTCTTTGCGCGGGATGGTAATCGTCGTGTAAGAAGATTGAATATAGGCGCGCTCTCCAACACACATTACGTTGTAACGGAACGGGAAAAAAAGCAAAGAAAAATATGCTTTTGCCATTTTTGTGCGAGCAAAGGAAAGCGGGCTCTTCTCGATTAGAGTGCTTTTTTTTGAACGCAAAACATTTTTTTGCTGGTCGTATATAAACCGTGATATAAAAACACTTTCTTGTTCTATATGTATGATCACCAATCGATGAGCCTTTGTAACGGACTCGATCTTTTTTTTGATGCGGGAAAAAACATCTTTCATGTCATTGTTCATTCTCAATAACCACCCGTATTCTTCTGGTGCCTTTTCCGACCGATTCTTCTTTGGCGACATGAATTTTCCCGATTTGTAGCGTTGAAGATACATGTGGACCGCCACAAAGTTCTTTGCTAATTACGCCCCCGCTCTCTTCTGACCCTATATAATACACCTTGACCATATCGGGGTATTTTTCTTTAAAAAACGCCAGCGCGCCTTCTTTCTGCGCATCTTCCTTGGTCATTTCTTTATAGTATACGGGGAGATCTTTTTGTATCTGTTCGTTTATAAGAGTTTCAATGTTTTGTATTTCTTCTGGAGTTATTTTTCTGTCAAACGAAAAATCAAAACGGAGACGTTGAGCGGTAATATCTGATCCCATTTGGTGAATATTTTCTCCAAATGTTTTTCTTAGGGCCCATTGCAGTAGATGGGTGGTGGTATGAAGCGCCAATACCTTTTTGAGCTCTTCTTCGTCTCCCGCTTTAAGCTCCCCCGTATCTAAAAGTAATCCGTGTCCACCAAATTTTTTTTCTAGTCCCGCTCGAGAAATATCTTGGTGCTTTTTGAATTCTTCCCAGAACCCCTCTACGTCGATAACAAAGCCATCCTTTTCAGCAAAAATCTCCATAATTTCAATAGGGAGTCCATAAGTAGAGTATAACTGGAATGCTTTTGTGCCTGGTATTATGGGGTTGCTGATATGAACTGATTGTCCCTGCGTTTTAACGTGTGCAATCATTCCTGCAATTCCTTCATTTTCTAAACTATTTTTTATACGCTGCCATTCTTTTGCTCCACTACCCCCTAAAACTTCTTGGAACTTTGAGAATTCTTCATTCCATGTTTCTAATATATGCGCTTCGTTTTTTATTTCAGGATATATGTCTCCATACTGCTCTTTAATTGTTTGATATACGAGCCCAAATATTCCCGAGTGAATATCATTTTTTATTGAAAGGCCAATCACTCGACGCAAAAGCCGTCGTAGGATATATCCAACCTCTTTGTTTGAGGGCTCTATGCCTTCCGCAATAAGAAAAACAGATCCCCTAATGTGGTCTGCCAGAATTTTTTTATCACGCAAAGAAATAGAAGGGGCAATCTCGTCTATTTTTGACACAATGGATTGAAACGAGCTGGTTTGGAAAATGTCCTCAACCCCCTCAAGTGTCGCGAGGAGTCGCTCAAATCCCATGCCGGTATCAATCCCCGGATTTTCAACCTTCCGATATATTCCATCTTTTTCGCCTTCCCCTCTCTCTTTATGATACTCATTAAATACAATATTCCACACCTCAACCCCCTCTCCTCTTGACGCTTCTTGGGAGCTTGGCGCTACATATATTTCTGTCGTTGGACCGCAGGGTCCCTCTGCCCCCGTGGGCCCCCAAAAATTGTCTTCTCGATTTCCCTCAAAAATTCTTTCTTTTGGTATCCCTATTTCTTTATACCAAATCGCGTACGATTCCTCGTCTTTGGGGATCTGGTCGTCTCCTGCAAATATTGTTACATACATTCTCTGCGGGTCGATGTGTAGAATATTGGTAAGATATTCGTATCCCCACACGATCGCCGAACGTTTGAAATACCCCTCTTTTCCATTATCCAACGGATCATCGCTTCCCACCGGACCAAACGAAAAATTTCCCATCATTTCAAAAAAGGTGAGGTGAGTGTTGTCCCCGACTTCGTCAATATCGCTGGTGCGAAAACATTTTTGAATAGATGTTGTTCTACGTACTCCAAAGTCCGACTGAGCATTGAGTTCTCCGGTATAATATCGCTTAAATTGTTGCATTCCGGCGGTTGTCAAAAGTACCGAAGGATCGTCGGGAACAAGCGAGGATGAGGGAACGACGACATGTCCCTTTGATTTCCAAAAGTCAAAAAACGATTTTCTTACTTCGTAAAAATATCTCATAAAACAAAAACGTATAGAGCAATTCTATACGTTTCCGCTACAGAAATCAAAGTGATTATATTCTCTTTGTTTTAACCTTTATCTAGTATTCCTCCAACGCCTTGGATTTCTCATGGTCCCTCATCTTCTCAAGCGCCTTTGCTTCAATCTGTCGGATACGTTCTCGAGTTACTCCGAATTTTTTTCCTACCTCTTCAAGGGTGTGCGTCACGCCGTCTTCCAGCCCAAATCGCATAGTAATAATTTCGCGCTCTCGGGGAGTCAAATCATTCATAATTTCAATTAATTTTTCTCTTAACAGAGCGTGCGAGGTCATTTGATCTGGAGTGAGGCTTTTTTCGTCTTTGATAAATTCCGAAAGAGTTGAGTCCCCGTCTTCGTCTCCCACCGGAGATTCAAGCGAAAGCACCTCTTGAGATATCTCCTGAATATGTCTTACTTTTTCTACCGCGATTCCCATTTCAATCGCGACTTCTTCGGCAAGGGGGTCGCGCCCCAATTCTTGCGCAAGACGTCTACGAATTTGAGTATACTTTGAAATAGTTTCCACCATATGCACTGGAATACGAATGGTTCGTGATTGGTCGGCAAGTGCTCTGGTAATTGCTTGGCGAATCCACCATGTGGCGTATGTAGAAAATTTAAATCCTTTTCGGTAATCAAACTTATCAACCGCGCGAGAAAGTCCGATGTTTCCCTCTTGAATTAAATCAAGAATTCCCAAATTGGAACTTCTATTTACATAATGTTTTGCGATAGAAACCACAAGTCGCAAGTTTGCTTGGACAAGTCGTTGCCGCGCCTCTTCATCTCCCTGTTCTGATCTCTTCGCGAGTTCTTTTTCTTCTTTCCCCGTAAGAAGAGGAGTTCGTCCGATTGATTTAAGATACATTTGTACTGCGTCGGGAAGGTCTTCCTGCTCAAACATCGTCATCTCCTTTTTTCCGATTTCCGGAGCTGAATCGTCAGCTTCTATAAGTTGGCTTACTTCAATGACTTTTATGTTTTTCTGTTCAAGCTCGTCATATACGCGCTCCAAAAAAGAAACATCTTCTTCTATGTTTGGGAATACCGCCAGCACCTCGGAATCGGTCACGAAACCTCGTGATCGTCCGCGTTCTATAAGTTGAGAAATGTCTTCGTCTTTAAAAACTTCCCGCTTTTTTGCTTTTTTCCGCACCTTTTTTTCAGGGCGCTTCTTTGGGGCCTTCTTTCTTTTTATTATTCGGGTCGCTTTCTTCTTTTTTGGGGCGGTCTTTTTCTTGCGAGGAAGTTTTTTTAAAGAACGCTTTTTCTTTGGCGCCGGTTTTCGTGAGATTCTCTTTTGTTTTTTGGTTTTCTTAGATGTAAGCTTTTTTGCGCGTTTTTTTGACGAAGTGGATTTTTTTGTCATATATATAATTATGTTAGGTATTATCTATAAGATGAGTGAGTTCGTCAAATTCTTTAAGCGCGACTTGGACTTGATCCTGCTTCCCCTGCCGTTCAAGATCCGCAATAACGTGGCGAAGAGTATCTCTTTTTTGTCTGATAAATTCTCTTTTGAGTTCTTTTAAAAGAAATGAAAGTTCCAACGATGCCATTTGAGCGTCCGCAATGCGTGGATGTCCCAGAGATGCTCGGGCTTCCGCGTATTCAAGAATTTCAAGTTCCTCTTTTGAAAGTTCGTTTTTATTCCCGGAAATAAGTGAGGCAATTATAGGTTCAAACGATTCTGGGAAAAATGTTTGGTATGGAGAAAGATAAAGCCCAACATCCTCCACAAGAAACGAAAGGCTGCAAATTTGGTCGGCGAGTCGCTCCAGACGATTAAGAGAAGGTCGCGTGGGTGGTTGGGGGGTTGTTTCTTGGGGAAGTTTTTTCTGAAGCGGTTGTTTTTTTGAAAGCATTTCCAGTTCTTCAAGAAGAGCTTTCTCTGAAACGTCAAATTTTTGAGAGAGTTCTTTGATCCAACGTGTTTTTTCTATCGGACTTTGAAGAAGTTGGATTTTTGTGAGCATGTATCTCATTTTCTGTTTTATATTCTCCCCTGAAATGTCGGAAAGATATTTTTTGATATAAAAATCAAATGCGGAAAGCGTTTTTTGTCGAATGAGCGAGGAGAGTGTTTTGGGGTGCTTTTGGATGTATTCTGCCGCGTCCTTTTCTTGATCAAGCAAAAATACCTTTGCATTTATATCAAGGACGTTTGCCATATCAATTGCTCGTTCCGTGGCCTGAACGCCAGCCTCGTCGTTATCAAACGCGAAAACAATATTTTCGGAAAACTTTTTAAGTATTTCCAGATGATAAGAAGTAAGAGCAGTTCCCGAAGTTGCGACAACGTTGGATACTCCATCTTGATACGCCATCAGGAAATCCATTTGTCCTTCTACTACAATAACCTCGTCTTTTTCTTTCGCCGCGGATTTTGTGATATGAAATCCGTAAAGTATTTTTGATTTGTTAAAAATAAGCGTTTCTGGACTATTGATATATTTTCCCGCGTTGTGAGTGTCAAACTCTGGCAGAATTCTTCCTGAAAACCCCACCACCTTCCCGAACGTATTATGTATAGGGAACATAATACGGCCCCTGAATCTATCAACAAATGTCCCCTGCTGTGTTTTAAAGACAAGACCCGCTCGTTCAATATCTCGCATGTCATATCCCATGTTTGCCAGATGCATAGAAAGCGCGTCTGGAGCATTGGGGCAGAATCCTATTTCAAAAGTTGTCATCGTTTCTTCTTGTATCCCCCGCTCAAGAAGATATGTTTGCGCATTTTTATTTTGCGCTCGCTCCTGAACAAAAAAATCTTTTGCTGCCACATTAATATCATACAACACGCCGAATTCTTTTTGAGAAGCGGGGCTGATACTTTTGAGCTCTATGCCGGCTTTTTCGGCGAGCATCCGCAACGCTTCGTAAAATTCAACATTTTCATACTTCATAACAAAGCTGAAAATGTCTCCCCCCTCACTGCATTGTCCAAAACAATGCCACGTTTGACGATCGGGCGACACGATAAACGAGGGGGTCTTTTCTTTATGAAATGGGCAGAGTCCCTTTAAGTTTTTTCCGGCCGCCTGAAGTGGCATATACGAACGCACCAGCTCTACAATGTCCAGCTTTTCTTTTATTTCTTTTACCGGATCCATACGTGGGAGTATAGAGTATATTAGGCAAAGTATAAAGGGACGTTTTTGAGGGTCTTTTTTAGACAAGTGTTCTTCGTATTGTCGGCGCTAAACGTACAAGAATTTCATAAGGAATTGTTCCGCAATAGTGCGCCACTTTGTCTATGGTATTGAGTTGTTCGGGAATATCTGAAAAAATCTCCACCTCGTCTTCCAGAGAAAGTTGTTTGGCCACATTGCTTATATCAACCGTAGTTAGGTTCATACTCACCCTTCCCACGATAGGGAGCGGTATATTGTGAAAATAGGCAAACCCCTTGTTTGTAAGGCAACGAGGGATCCCTTCATAATAACCGCAGGGAAGCGTTGCTATCTTCATTTGTTTTTTTGCGCGAAACGTAAAGTTATATCCTATCCCCTCTCCCGCCGCAACATTTTTTATGTTTATTATTTTTGCCCAGAGAGAAAGCGCTCGCATTACTCGCAAGCGTTTGTCTGCGGTGGTATCAAATCCATAAAGCCCTATCCCCGCTCGAATAAGATTGCTTTGTCCTGAATGAATATATTTTGTTCCGGCGGTCGCAGAAAAATGAAATATTCCTTTGGGGAAGAATTTCTTATAAAGATCTACTGCATCATTCCATTTTTCTATCTGTACTTGAGTATCATATCCGGACTCTTGATTGTCGGCATCCGCCAAATGAGATAAAAGTCCTTCTACTCGGACATGCGCGTTGCTTGCGAGTAATTTAGCGACTCGTATAAAGTGGGTTGCGTCGATTCCTTGGCGATTCATCCCCGTGTCTATTTTGATATGCACTCGCAAAGGAAAAGAAACGTGCTGGGCAATCCATTGCGCTTGTTGTTCTCCGTTTATTACCAAAGTAATGTTTCGTATCTTTTTAAGGGACTTAATGATGTGAATCGGAACATATCCTAATATAATAATGTGTTTTTTTACTCCGAAGTCCCGCAATGTTTGAGCTTCAATAATACTATCCACCAACAATATCTCTATGTCTTTTTGCGTGTCAAAAAAACGTCCCATAAGAGCGAGGCCGTGTCCATACGCGTTGCTTTTTAAAACCGCGCCGATGCGCTGTCCCCCAAAAATCGTCTTGAATTGATTAATATTGTGTTCCAATGCAGCTCTACTTATTTCAATGCGGAGTAAATGATGCGCCGGGTTGTCCAATAATTTTTTTCTATGACGACGAAGAAAATTAAGAAAATACATGTAAAGCAAAGAAGATCAAAGATAAAAAGGTAAAGGTCAAAATTTTTGAGAATTAATTTTCAGTCGCTTCATCTTGATGCCCTCTTTTTTGAGTAGTTGAGCTTTCTTTTTGGGATTTTCTTTACTACCCCGTATACTTTTTGAGTGAATTTCGTGAGCATGTTTTAAAGCCCCATACGTTCCTCGACTTTCTTCCAATTGACAACATTCCACCAGTCGCGGATATAATCCGCCCGTCTGTTTTGATGTTTGAGATAATATGCGTGCTCCCACACATCAAGAGCAAGAAGTGGCGTTGCCCCAAAAGAGAGCGGGGTGTCTTGATTTTGTGTCGTGATAATTTCAATCTTATTTTCTTTTTGCACCAACCACGTCCATCCACTCCCGAATAACCCGAGCGCGGCGGAAGTGAATTGTTCTTTAAACGAATCAACCGACCCAAACGTATCATGCAATTTTTTGTGTAGCGTCTCACTTGGTAGCGCATAGACGTCTTTTGGAGCAAGGCAGTCCCAAAAGAACGAATGATTTACGAATCCTCCTCCATGGTTTTGTACCGCGATCCTGATATCTTGCGGGACGCTCGAAAGATCTTGCAGAAGATCTTTTGGGGGTTTTTCAAAAAGTTCCGGGTATTTTTCAAGCGCCGCGTTAAACTTGTCCGCATATGTTTGATGATGTTTTGTATAATGGATTTCCATTGTGCGGGCGTCTATATATGGCTCAAGGGCATCAAATCCATAGGGAAGAATTGGTAATGTATTTTTGTTCATGCTTACTTTTTTATTTTTTAAAACGTTCCAAAATATCGAATGCGTGTTTTAAGTTATCAAATACATAACAACACATGTGAGCGTCACTAAAAACGTTATTGTCCCAAGTGTGTTTGAGAGTATGGAATTTGTTTTTCCCTTCATGATGTTTTTATTGTTCGCGACAATCATAATAAGAAAAATCAAAATAGGCGTGATTATAGCGTAAAGAAGGGCGGTAGTGATAAGAAGTCCGACTGGATTTGTTCCCAAAAGAGCCGTAGCGACCCCTCCCAACGTTGAGGCGATAATAACCAAATAAAATCCCTTCGCTTCTTTGAATTTTTTGTTTATTCCTTCGTGCCAGTGGAAAAGTTCGGCGATCATATACCCAACACTTCCCGCAAGTACGGGGATTGCCAATAATCCCGTACCTATAATACCAAGACCGAACGCAGCAAATGCCCAAGACCCCAAGAGTGGTTCAAGAGCCAACGCGGCATCCTGAAAACTAGTTATGTGCCCCACTCCATATGACGCGATGTGTGTTCCCGCAACAAGGATAAACCACATAACCGTGTTTGAAAGAATCATCCCTACCAAAGTGTCTCGTCGCAATACCTTAAGAGATCGTTTTGTTATTATGAAACGTTTGAGCGGGTGCTGTTCTTGTATTTTGTTTCGTTCTTCCGCCTCTTCGTTCGCTTGCCAGAAAAAAAGGTAGGGGGATATTGTTGTCCCAATAATCGCCGAGAGAAGAAGAAACGTTTCTTTAGAGAAAGAAATTGAGGGAATGAGGGTGTTGTACACTATATTTGCCCAATCAACGCGAATAAAAAACGCTACTGCCACATAAAACAATAAAGAAAGCGTTGCCCATCGCAAAATATTTGAAAATCTTTCATATGAAAAAACAATAAAGGATAAAGCAATAACAAGGGCGACAAGAGGAATAAAAATAACTCGTTCAATCGGCGCGATATGTTCTAAAACAACGCTCATCGCCAATAAGTCCGCTCCGATGTTTATAATAACGACAATAAGTGAAACTATAACGATCGGATACAAAAACCATTTTGAAAAATTTTCTCGCAGAACTTTTACAATCCCACCATCGGTGATATACCCGATACGTCCGCACATTTCCTGTATCGCATACATTAAAGGGAGGGAAAAAAGCGCGGTCCACAGAGAAGAAAGCCCCATAACTACTCCGCTTTGCAGATAAGTCAAAATGCCCGACGCCTCATCGTCAGATGCTCCGGTGATAATTCCGGGGCCGATGCGTTGGGCTATTTTTTGCATCATCCCATTTTTTTCTTTTCCGTCCTGCATGATGAGGGTAAGTATATCATACGCGCGCTTTTTTTTGTTAGTGCGCGCGCGGCCAGATGCGGTTTGCTTTTGGATAAAGCTTGGTGAGTGGATGTTGCGAACAATCATGCTTGCGCGCTGGACAGATGGTGCGTCCATATTCAATAAGGCGATTTGAAAAACCAAACCATTCCGATTTTGGCAAAAGCAACATAATTTCTTTCTCTATCGTTTCCGGATTTTTGCTGGCGCTTAATTCAAAACGTATAGCAAACCTTCGCACATGCGTATCTACCGCGATACCCTCTATTTTTCCAAATGCGTTTGAAAGCACAACATTCGCGGTTTTTCGAGCAACCCCAGGAAGCGTAAGAAGCTCATCCATAGAAAAGGGCACGGACCCTCCATATTCTTTCTTTATTTTTTTTGCGGACGAGAGAATATTTTTCGCTTTATTTCTATAAAATCCTGTTGGACGGACATCTTTTTCAAATTCTTTTTGGGAAACTTTTGCATAATCGGTAAGTGTCCTATATTTTTTAAAAAGAACGTTGGTTACTTCGTTTACTTTTTTATCGGTGCATTGCGCGGAGAGCATAACTGCAACTAAAAGTTGCCAAGGATTTTTATGTTTCAGCGCAGTCCCATTGTTTCTTGGAAAAAGTTTTTTGAGCCGTTTATTTATAGCAAGAGTTCGTAATTTCCTATCTTGAAAATTATCCATATATTTGTCAGTTCTATAAAAAGGGTACAATATTTTTTAAAAAATAATAGGGCCACTAGTTTCGTGGCCCTCGACTGGTTCAAGAGATGGCAGTCTCTGCCTTTCTTTTGTGTCCCTCCTTGGGCAACCCTTTGGGGGAGAAAGAACAGGACTTTCCCGATCTCCTAGAACCTAGCGCAACACGAGTTGCGCATTTTATTTAATTGGCGGACCCAAGATGGGCTTGAAAAGGCACACTCACTGCACCAGTCAGAAGGAGGAGGCGCCCACCTTGGGTCCATATGTTCTGAGCTAAATATACGCAAAAAAAATTAAAATGTCAATAGAAACCAATAGCGTGTTGCACTTAACGCGTGTTGTCTATCCAAAAAATATTACAAGCCCAAAAAGAGTGATTTGAATAAAAGACGAAAGAAGACAATAGAAACAAAAATCTTTTATTACGAACAACTGTATGCCCAAAAGAAAGATTGCATATAAAAATCCCAAAGTAACCAGAACAACAATAATTAAAGACCCAAAAGAAGCTGCCGCAGGAACTACCATTGCGATCGCGAACCACGACGCAATTAGAATATATGACATCATTCCCCAAATCTCATTATGAATACCAAACATCTTTGACCACTTGCTTACAAGCACCTTTTCGCAATCACCATTAAGCGGACAAATCATTCGCTCTTCTTTCTCTCGTTTGTAGCTTATGTAACAAGCATTTATAAGCCCCACAAAGAGTAACGCAACAAATATAATTGGAATAGTCATATGAAATTTATTTATGAAGTTGCGCTAGAGCCAATGCGGAGAAAAGCATCGTAATATCCCTAAAAATAATCGGGAAGGATCCCATGTTGGGAATGATAATACATACCAAAAGAACGACCGACGCCCCCGCCGCCCAAAACGTCCTTTTCCCCCATAGAAGCCAGATCGCCACAATAATCTCAACAATACTAAACGCGTGAAGCGCTGTGGTTGTAGGCAGAGATTCTCCAATCCAAGGAGGAATAAATCCTATCCATAATGACGGCTCCATAAACGCGCTTATCGCCGCATACAAAAAAGAAAATGCGAGACCAACACGAAGAAGAAATGAGGCGGAGTGTTTCATGTGTTTTATTCAACAATTATTGTTCCAGTGTATGAGGCGCTTATGTGGTCATGGTATCGCCACGTGCCAATTTCGTTAAATGTAAACGTCCACGATGTTCCTGGGGCGAATGGTTTGCACGCGTCAAAAGCGCTTGTCCCGCAATTACTTTCTTTGTCTGGATATATTTCATGTGTTGGATGTAGCGCGGTCGCTGGCCAAAAACCCCTCTGACTTTCGTTTACAAAAGTAACAGCAGTCCCCTTTTGCACAGTAACACTACTGGGGGAAAACCCTTCGTTGGTGTATACAATAGTTGTTGCGTTGGACTCAAGCGCTGGCTCTTGTGTTTCTTGAATTTGTGTTAGTGATTCACTCTCGGGAGCATACACTTGTGCACTTTTCCAAGTATATACACCGAGTACGACTATAAAAACAACTGCGCCCGCTATCAAAAGAAATGATAACTTTTTATTCATATATTTAGTATATCACATTGGTATAAAAAACTGACCCACCTTTGCTTAGGTGGGTCGGGAAAAATGGTGTAGGGGCCTTCTGGGGACGGAGGGAAAAAGTACGGGAGAACACGACGCATTCACCCAGCTGGAAGTGGACCAAACTGTAGAGGATTGGCAAACCGTGTTCAAGGCCCTCCTGTGGATGCCAAGCGTCCAAAGGTTGGTACAGCGAGCAGTGGCTTTGGTAGCCGGTGGGACTCGCATTGTTTGGACACTAACACCCAAGCAAGCCGAGAAGGCCCCTACGTTTTATTCGGAAGTTCTACTTTGTAGTATAGTATGTTTTAAGCGAAAATCAATAAGTGTTCGTGAAATCTTACTCATATCGGAGCGCCTCCATCGGACTTTTTTTCGCGGCTTGACGGGCCGGGAATATCCCAAACAAAAGCCCCGTCCCACTAGCTACACCAAGTCCAAGTAAAATGCCTGGAATAGAAATAATAAAAGGGAACGAAACATCAAGCGCAAAAGATGCTCCAAGTGTTATTAAAAATGTAATAGAAAGCCCGCCAATAATTCCAATCACTCCTCCAATCCCGGTAAGAAAAACCGCCTCAATTAAAAATTGCGTAAGAATATTTTTATGAGTCGCTCCGATTGCTTTGCGTAGTCCTATTTCACGAGTACGCTCGGTCACCGAAACGAACATAATATTCATTACCCCGATTCCTCCCACCACCAGTGAAATTGCCGCGACAACTGCAAGAAATCCCGTAATCGCTCCCAGCACGCTATTTACAATCTCTATAGTGTCCTGCGACGTGGTAATAATAAAATCATCTTTATCGGGGTTGTCTATATTGTGGTTGTCTCGCAGAGTTCTCTTAATGTCTTCTACTGTCCCCGCAACCGCTTCGGGTGACCGCGCCTCAATAATTACTTCGTGAAAATGTTTGATCCCTAAAACATATTGCTGGGCAGTAGTGTAGGGAACCGCCACGATCCCCTCCAAAGATGAAGCGACAATTGCGCTGTCCGCGCCGAATACTCCAATAACTCTGAATTTTTTGTTTCCTATTTTTATCTTTTGTCCGATAGGATCTTGCAGTCCAAATAATTCTTCTTTTATCCGCTTTCCAATCAATGCGGTATCCGATTTTGACCGCACGTCCTCTTCGGTGAAAAAATCTCCCTCTAGCGCTTTTAATTTATAGAGACGAAATACTTCATTATCAATTCCCCAGAGTGTTCCCGCAAAACTTTCTGATCCATACGTAACTGCTTGCGCTCCCATAACGCTGGGGGCTACCGCGAGCGCGTCGGGGACATTGGAGGGATTTTTAAGATCCTCAATGTCTTTTTCCACCAATGAATCGGTAAGAACGCTTTCAAACTGTGCCCCGATTGCGCCTTGAGAGGGCCTTCCGGGGTTTACGACGATAAACGAGGGTCCAAATGACTGCACCTCTTCCAAAATAAGCCCTGTGGCACTATCTCCGATTGACATTACGATAATAATCGCGCCGATTCCAATAACGATACCAAGCACAGTCAAAAACGATCGTCCCTTGTGGGTGATAAGCGCTTGTAGAGCTGTTTTGATGATATCTAAAATATTCATAACTTATTTACTCACTTCGCAATGCTTCTATAGGGGCCTTTTTTGCTGCTTGGCGGGCTGGAAATACGCCGAAGATAATTCCGATCATGGTTGATACCCCAAGTCCAAGCACAATCCCCTTTATTGATATGACTGCGGGAAAGGAAATATCTAGAAAACTATGGGCGAGCGAAACAGCTAAAAATGTGAGCGCTATACCCAAACAAACTCCTAAAATCCCCCCTCCGCCGGTTAAGAGTATCGCTTCGGTAAGAAACTGATACAAAATACTTTTTCTTGTCGCCCCCATCGCTTTACGCAGTCCTATTTCACGGGTACGCTCGGTCACCGAGACCAACATAATATTCATAATCCCCACTCCTCCCACCACCAGTGAAATTGCCGCGACACATCCGAGCAGTACGGTAAGCACGCCGGTAATCATATCAATGCTGTTTGCTACTTCTTCTTGAGTTTGGACAAAAAAATCGTCTTTTTCCGGGTCGTCTATATTGTGATTTTCACGAAGCACCCGTTCAATATCAAGCACGACATTGGAAACGTTTTCAACGCTATCTGCTTCAACTGCGACTCGTTGGAAATGTTTTGTCCCCAGCACATCTCTTTGCACTACGGGATAGGGAGCAAAAATTGAATCGTTGTAGTCAACAAAAGATCCTTGTCCTTTTGATGCAAGCACTCCGATAATCTGAAACGTCGTATTTTTTACTCGGAGTTTTTTCCCAATCGGATCGGTTTGCCCAAAGAGGTCTTCTTTTATGTCGTACCCGATTACCGCGACTCTTGCTTTTTGATCTACATCAAACGTGTCAAAATATCTTCCACTTTCAATTTCCAAATTAAAATTTTCCTGTGAAGAATGGGAGCTTCCGATAATCGTTCGCCGTTCCGATTCGGATTCAAACGAAACAAGCGCGGTTCCAAACGCGTATGGGACCACCCCCACAACGTTGGGAATTTTTGCCATATCGTCAATGTCTTTTTGTTTTAAGGAGTCGTTAAGAAGCGTCCCAAATCCTTCGGTAAATCCTTTTGGCTCCTTTCCGGGTAAAACGAACACGTTTGAGGGGCCAAACTGTTGTATCTCTTGGAGTACGAGTCCTTGCGCGCTTTCTCCGACAGAAATTACAACCATCACTGATGTGATGCCGATAACAATTCCAAGCGTTGTAAGTATTGAACGGCTTTTGTGGACAAAAATTCCAGATACCGCCATTTTAAACAAATCTCGTTTTCGCATGTAAAATAGGTTATAGGTTATGGGCGCTAGAAAATTCCTTCTGCCTATCACCCACCGCCTATTGCCTCTTATCTATTTAGAGAACCCTTCTTGCGCGACGATTCTTCTCTTTGTGATTACCTCGTCTTTATCTATTTCCCCATCTACGATATGGAGCATTCTGCGCGCGGATTGGGCGACGTATGATTCATGAGTCACAATCGCAATCGTATGTCCTTCTTCATTGAGGTCCTGCAAGAATCGCAACACAACCTCTCCGGATTTTGAATCCAAATTCCCCGTTGGTTCGTCTGCAAAAATAATTTTCGGGTCGGTCACCAGCGCGCGCGCGATCGCAACGCGTTGTTTTTGCCCGCCGGAAAGTCGCGAAGTGTGATAATCTATGCGGTCGGAAAGTCCTACGAGTTCAATCACCTTTTTTGCTTTTTGTTCGCGTTCCTTTGGAGATGTTCCGCGATATATAAGAGGAAGCATCACGTTATCCAACACGGAAAGACGCGGGAGGAGATTAAACGCTTGAAATACAAATCCGATCCGCTCGTTTCGAATCTTTGCAAGTTCTTCGTCTGAATATGTGTGGATTTCCCGTTCTTCAAAAAAATATTTTCCTTTGCTGGGACGATCTAAGCATCCTAAGATCTGCATGAGCGTTGATTTTCCAGAACCCGACGGTCCCACGATCGCGACAAATTCTCCTTCTTGTATAGAAAGATCAACCCCCCTAAGCGCGTGCGTCTCTACGCCGTCATTCTCATAGATCTTCGCAAGTTCCTCTGTTCGAATAAGCTCTTTCATGCATATATCTGTTATTCAGCAAGGACGATGTCTCCTTCGTTAAGGCCGGAAATAATTTCGGTTCGTCCATCCGATCCTCGTAGTCCCGTTTGTATCTCAACCTCCTTCTTTTGCTCGTCTTTTGTTAAAACATACACCGATGTTTTTCCATTTTTCGCGATAATATTACGCGTAGGAAGATACATAACGTTTTCTTTTCTGTCGTTTAAAATATCTACATTCGCGGTAAGTCCTGGCAAAATTCGTTCGTCGTCTTTGGTGAATTGCAAAATGGCTTTATATGTTGCGACACCCTCAAGGATTGTCTCGGAAAGATCAATATTGATTACGATTGCCTCAAATTCTACATTGGATCCGTACGCATCCAATGTTACGCGCGCGACATTTCCCTCTTTAATTTTTGCGATATCCGATTCGGCGATGTACGTTTCTATTTGGTATGCACCCTTTCCTGTCAAACTTACCGCTGGAATGTTCGCGGCAACAATCTCTCCTTTTTTATAAGAAAGCTTTGTCACGATTCCTTCAAATGGCGCTCGTAAAATCGTTTTTTCAACTTGAGAGGCATAGTAATCAACCTGCGCTTGCGCTTGCGTTACTTGAGCGCGTTGAGAGGCGCCTTGTTCCGCCGTCGCTCCAAGAAGGGTGAGGTTGTACTCATTTTGTACCCGTTCCACCGTTAACGTCTGATTCGCAATCGTTTGTTGTTGTGTGGTAATTGATGTCCCCGCGGTATTGAGATTAGTACGGGCGGTACTAAGATTTGCTCGATAGGTGGAAAGTGTCGTAGAAGAAAGCCCCACCGCCTGGTCAAGCGCTTTTTCGAGAACCGTCAAGAAGTTGCGTACGACGATAATATGTTGTTGAGACCGAGAAAGTGCGTTGGTAATCGTGGCGGTGTCAGAAAAAACGCTGATGCCTGTAATGTCGTCTTTCCAGTCACTCAACGTTTCGGCTGCAACAAGTCGTTGCCATTGCGCGTCGGTTTTTGTTGCAGTATTTGATGTCTGAAAAGTAAGTTCGGGATTCGTTTCGTCGTTAGTGAAAAGGTCGTCCATTTGTTTTCTTACCCCGTCATCCGCTTTCGCATACGCGTCATTGAGCACATTAACCGCGTTTTGATAGTAACTGTCTAAACTTTTTTTCGCCTGATCTAATTCAGTTTTTTTCGCGGCGATTTCTTCTGGACGAGCGCCGTTAAGAAGGTCGTTGAGGTTCGCTTGCTGTACCGCCAACGCTCCCTTCGCTTGCTCAAGTTGTGCGATAAGATCTGCGTTTTCAAGCGAAACAAGTCGATCTCCTTGTCGCACCTCATCTCCAACTTTTACAGGGACCATTCCAATTCGTCCGCTTTTCTCAAATGCCAAATCAATGCTCTGAGAGGGCTTTACCTGTCCGGTTACGCTAATTTCTGAAATGATTTCTCCCCGTTGTACCGCGACAGTTGTCAGGACCTCTCCATTTCCTCCGCTAAAAAGCGCGATAATAATGATCACAATTCCGACAGCAATCACCCACCATTTTTTTCGTTTTATAAATGACCAAATACTTTTTGCCGTATGTTTTATTCTGTGCATGATAGATATAAAGATGCGCTACATCTTTTTATTAATTTTCTTTTTAGATTTATCCACTAAAACTTGATTATACACCCATCTTGCGTATAGTAAAAGCGATGGAGGGTTCGCATAGCGGTCTAGTGCACACGATTGTTCTCGATTTATTTGAACGAAGCGAAATCATAAATCGCAATCCTGTATAAAGCGGAAGGGTGCAAGAGTGGTTTAATTGGCAGTCCTGGAAAGACTGTGTGCCAGAAATGGCACCGGGAGTTCGAATCTCCCCCCTTCCGCC
>Ga0210057_1000160_pt1 | contig 122548 bp, 123 predicted proteins | sample CryGeyCG2114_010_2_FD_183968 | JGI IMG/M metagenome (GOLD analysis project Ga0210057, IMG submission 183968) | Groundwater microbial communities from aquifer - Crystal Geyser CG10_big_fil_rev_8/21/14_0.10 (SPAdes) (version 2) | ecosystem: Environmental > Aquatic > Deep subsurface > Groundwater...
GAACGCCTGCAGTAGATAGGAGTCCAACCTGTCTCACGACGGTCTGAACCCAGCTCGCGTAACTTTTTAAATGGCGAACAGCCATACCCTTGGAAGCTTCTCCACCTCCAGGATAAGTTGAGCCGACCACTATGGTCGTTGTTCCCTTATTACTAAGGGGGCAGACTATACCTTTACTTCAGATTGCCGTCTGAAGTACCAGCGTGTTATAACAAGATTTATGTGACTTAAGTCACGATACTTGCTATCTTCACCTCTTCTGTATGTACAGAATCGGATCCAGTCGTTACGGGGTTCTGAAAACCTATTTTATACATCATCGATGGGATCATGTACGGCTTAATAGTTTGAATCAATTTCTTTGTTTCTTTCATGTTGCAATACATTCGATATCCTTTATCACGATCCTTGTAATATCTCATCTCTACATTAAATTTTTTCTTTAATGCATTTTGCAACAACTTGATTTCGGGCAATAGAAATGAATATGTGCTGATATCTATGGCTCCTTTGTTGTATGAACCATCGTCCATAACCCAAATAGCCAGTCCAAACGAATCAAGTAAATATCCAATATTTTTCGGGACAATTTTCTTCCCAGTTTTATATCCTTTTGGAACGTAAAACGTATTGTACATTTCCGTTAATAATGGGTGGCGAATCGTCCGAAACCACCAGGATTTCGGATACTTCTCTTTTTTCGGATCGTATCTATAACTAATTTTAGGTTCTGTAAACACAAGTGGTTTCAAAATGTCGTACTTCCATAAGACGTACTCCTTTTGAACCAATCCCTGTTCAACCTTAAAATTAGCGTTGATCGCTCCTTTACCCATTCTCATAGTGCCATCACCCAAGAGCGAACCTATAATAAGGGATCGCTGTAAAGATGAAATGACAACCTGATCTTTGATCGTTATCCATTTCTTATGCCAATGTTTGTTTTCAGAACTTCCCACGGTGTTAACCATAATTATAACGCGAATTATACTATGGCATTCTCCGTTATGAGCTGATTTAGTGTGCATGATTCTTAATCATACACATGAGAGAATGTTCGTTTCTCTCTCCTCGACATCGGCTATGTCTATCGAGGTGCCGAACTGCGCCGTCGCTATGGACGCTTAGGCGCAACCAGCCTGTTATCCCCAGGGTAGCTTTTATCCGATAATCCTCCACCGCATCTAACGCGTATGGTCGGTTCACTATGCTCTGCTTTCGCATCTGCTTGGCATGTACGCCTCACAGTCAAGCCAGCTTGTGCCATTACACTATCGGCACGGTTTCCATTCGCGCCTAGCTGACCTTGAGACTCCTCCGTTACTTTTTAGGAGGATAGCGCCCCACTAAAACTGCCCGCCAGATACTGTCTCTCGTCGTTTTTGCCGCCGAGGTTAGAAAGCACAATTCACAAGAATGGTATTTCACTGACGACTCCAGACTAACCGAAATCAGTCCTTCAAAGTCTCCCATCTATGCTACGCAGGTAAATCGTACCCTCAATATCAAGTTGCAGTAAAGCTCCTGGGGTCTTTTCGTCTAACTGCAGGTAACCGGCATCTTCACCGGTATTGTATTTTCACCGAGCAGGTCCCCGAGACAGTTCTCCAGTCATTACACCATTCGTGCGCGTCTGAACTTACCAGACAAGGAAATTCGCTACCTTAGGACCGTTATAGTTACGGCCGACATTCACCAGGGCTTACACAAACCAGCTCATATCTTGCGATAATCACCATTCGTGTTTAACCTTCTGGCATTGGTCAGGTGTCACCCCCTATACATCCTCTTGCGAGTTCGCAGGGAGCTGTGTTTTTGATAAACAGTTGCCAGAGATACTTTAGCTGCGGCCCCACCAATATTGCTATTGAGAGGGCAAGCCTTATTCCGAAGTTACGGCTGCTTTTTTGCCGAGTTCCTTGGGGACTTCTCACTCGTTCGCCTTGGTCTACTCGACCTGAACACCTGTGTTGGTTTGCGGTACGGGTGTACTTGTAATAAGTTTAGAGAATTTTCTTGGAAGATCGCTTTGCATCATCTGCCTGGCCGAAGCCAAACATTTCTTCTCCAGTTGGAATCGGCATTAAAGCCAGTGTCCGGATTTTCCTGGATCACTTCCTTAAGGCAAAGACGTCAAATCCGATAATGCGCGATGCATACTGATCTCCGTCCTCCCATCACTTACAAATACAGTCACGGAATATTAACCGTGTGTCCATCGGATGCGGTTCTCACCATTTCCTTAGGACCGACTAACCCCTCTCCGACAAACGTTGAGAGGGAAACCTTGTTCTTTCGGCGTGCGGGTTTCTCACCCGCATTGTGGTTACTTGTGCCAACATTCTTACTTCCGAACGCTCCAGCATGGGTCACCCCTTTGCCTTCAGCGCAGATCGGAATACTCTCCTACCGCTCAATTCTGACGAATCAGAATCAAACCCTCAGTTTCGGTACCATACTTAGCCCCATGAATCTGCGGTGCAAAATCTCTGACTGAGTGAGCTGTTACGCTTTCTTTAAAGGATGGCTGCTTCTAAGCCAACCTCCTCAGTGTCTGAGAAATTTCACCTCCTTAAGTGCACTTAGTATGAATTTAGGGACCTTAAATAGAGATCAGGGCTGTTTCCCTTTTGACCACCGGAGCTTAGCCCCCGGAGTCTAACTGCCAAATTTTTAATCCTTGGTATTCGGAGTTTGATAGGTCTAGCGAGATTTCTCCCTGTCTAGACCTTCCAGTGCTCTACCTCCAAGGGGAACACTTGACGCTAACCCAAAAGCTATTTCGGAGAGAACCAGCTATTACCAGGCTCGATTAGCTTTTCACTTCTTATCACAAGTCATCCGAGAGTATTGCACGGCTCAACGGTTCGGGCCTCCCCCCACCTTTCGGTGGGGTTCACCCTGCTCATGACAAGCTCGCTCTGGCTTCGGGTCTAATGCACACGACAATCTTGCAAGCAAGATATACGCGCTTTTAACACTCGGTTTCCCTACGGCTCCGTCCTTTATTGGGACTTAGCCAAGCCGCGTGCATTAACTCGTTGGCTCATTCTTCAATAGGCACGCCGTAGGGGACATCACGCTATACGCAATGCAATATTCAATTTTGCAATTTTCTAATTCTCAATCAAATTCCAATGACCAATGTTTAAATATTGATTCTTGAAAATTCAATGAAAACTGAAAATTGTAAATTGATAATTATCACATTGTGTACAATGTGATGCCCCCGCCGACTCCTTGTAAACGTACGGTTTCAGATCTATTTCACTGCCCTTCCGGGCTTCTTTTCACCTTTCCCTCACGGTACTAGTTCACTATCGATCTAGAAGTGTATTTAGCCTTACCGGTTAGTTCCGGCAGATTCCCCCGAGCTATTCGTGTCTCGAGGTACTCAAGAACGATAACAAAAGAGATGTTTGATTTTCGGTTACGGGACTATCACCCTCTTGGGTCCTACTTTCCAGTAGGTTCTCCTAACCAAACATTTTTTAACTCTTCTTGCTTATAAATAAGCAACGTTACCGCCTTACAACCCCTAGCATCAATTTTTACCAACTTGCCCAACCTTGAAGGTTAAGGGCTCTCCAACCTGCCAGGTTGGCAAGTTTTATGGCAAAAATTGAAACTAGGTTTGGGCTTCTTCGTTTTCGCTCGCCGCTACTAACGAAATGACAATTGTTTTCTCTTCCTCCAGTTACTGAAATGTTTTACTTCACTGGGTGCGCTCTTTATGTAATTCATAAAGTGTTATCAATAGATAACGGGTTCCCCCATTAGGACATCTCCGGATCAAAGGTTGCTAGGCACCTCCCCGAAGCGTATCGCCGCCAAGCCGCGTCCTTCTTCGCCATCTTCTAGTCAAGGCATCCACCGTACGCCCTTAAATTTCCTATTAGGAAACTTAAAAACCACATTACTCCTCACCAATCTAGGTGAGGTTTTTTATCCCGTACGAAATCCGAAACTTACGTTTCGTTAGAAATCTTTAGATTTCTAATTTCGTATGGGATTCTATCCTGCTAAATGGAATCAATTTACCACTTAGCATTTTGCTTCCCGACTCCAACCTACAATCAGTTGTGTCGGGACCCTGACTTGCGCCAGGGTTACCCACCTATATGCATAAAAGACCCCCGTCTAACACTACATATGATGGAATTCAGTTTTCAAAGTTCATCCCTCACACGCCGTGAGGAAGCTATAAATGAATGACCCCGCTCCTAGCGGAGCGGGGTCATTTAGACCAATAAATAACCAATGAAGGTTATCTACACCGCTCTGTTTTGGTTAAGGTTATAAACATTTATAGGTAATCGCTATTCTATACTTTCTTAATTTCTATGTCAACAAGTCTAAATAAGGCTTTTTTAGGTATTAAACCTACCCCTAAATTAGCCTCAATTTAAGCCTTGACCCAAGCTTCTACAAGGTGTCTAATAGCGAGCGGAGGGGCCGGAATGATCAAGTTCGAGAGTTTGAAGATATACACGCTCAAGCTGATAGGGGCGACGATGATCGTCGCAGCCCTTATCGCTCTACTGCACGCAGTGAACGAAGGTGTGCAGAAGCAAAGGATTTATTCCCAGGAAGAGGAGACGGCCTGGGATGACATCCACAAGCCACATCTCCAGAACGGCGACCTTGTCGAGTTCTGGAACGGAAGCCTCCTGCGCTTCCGCGAACAAAAGGGTCGTCACCTCTTCTTCCAAGGAGAAGATGGTAACGGCATTGAGTTTGATGCCAACGGACATGAACTCCTACTCTGGAAGAAGCGCGTCATCCGCAAGAGCGACGAGAACTATCCGGAGATAGAGAGGAGGTTCAACGCCCACGTACAGTAGTAGACAACACAGACACCGAGAGACAGTCTTCGCCCGGAGCACACCACGTGCTGCCGGGCGATTCATTTTTATACAACAAAAAACCAATTGCTAAATCAGCAATTGGTTTTTTGAAATCTTATTTATTTACTAGATGCTAAAGAGGTAGAAGCATACGAATCCACTTCAGAGATTATAGCTTCGGCCACCTTAGCTTTAGCAGAAGCAGAGGCATCTACTTTCGCATTCTCTAGGACAATAGCGTTATTTCTTATTTCTGTTTCTATCGCATCTCTATCGTAATTCTCGCCAGTTACCAAGAAACTCCACCATGATAAATGCGACTCTACTGCTGTATCAGTATTAGCCTTCGCCATCACAGCTGTTGTAGATTTTATAGTGACAGGAATAAAACCAAATAACTTGCCCTTGTGTTTATAAACTACCGCTACCTTGGTTTCATTATCACGAGAATCTATTCTAACTTCATCTACTTTTTCATCCTCTTTAGTGACGTTACTACTAAAGACATCTAGGTCGGCGAGAGAATTTACTTGAGAAGAATTTCTAACAGCCACCCCAGAAGCATTTAATTTGAGAGACAAATCTGAATCAGTTTCCATATTCATATTGTCTGTACTACTCGCCTCACCACTACCAGTGGCCCCAATATTTACATCTACCCCAGCATTAACACTAGAGCTACTAGCACTAGTATTTGAGTTTAGAGAAGTATCTGCGTCCAACACGGTGTTAATACTTGCCACAGAGACCATTGGAGCAAACAACAAACTGAAAACTAATACGGATGCAGATTTTAATAACTTCTTAGAGTTCTTCATATTTCTTATAGTTAGCTTATAAATTTATCTTATCCATAAACCAACAGTACTAAACTCGTCATGAAGACAAGATGAAGCCATTCAACTCATTCAATTAAAACCCCATTAAGCCTCATTCTTCAAATCCAAACAAACAGAATTTATACAATATCGCTTTCCATCTTTTTCTATTCCATCGTCAAAAACATGACCCAAATGTGACCCGCATTTTTTACACTTCACTTCTGTTCTATGCATTCCATGTGAATTATCTTCTACTAGTTCTACATGCTCCAAATTAGCTGGCTCAGTAAAAGATGGCCATCCAGTTCCAGAATCAAATTTTGCTGTAGAAGAAAACAATTCAGCCCCACAGACCTTACACACATACATACCCTTATCTTTAGTATTTACATACTTTCCAGTAAAAGGTGCTTCAGTCCCCTTTTCTCTCAAGACTTTATATTCTTCTTCAGTTAGCTTTTGCTTTATTTCTTGTTCATTCATCCCGTTAGTGATTATATGGTTATGTTGCGTCTAGGTATTTAAAAATGAATATAATAAATATTTTATATCAATATAATAAATTATTCACGGAAGTATTTTAATCTTAAAATACTTCCTATCACTAACGGGATTCATTTATATATAGTATCAAAAACCGAACAAGCCGCACCCCTTGTTGGGTGCGGCTTGGCAACACTCGTGGCCCAACTATCGCCCCCACCGCATCTGCGGTAAGAGCCAGCCGTCCCTGAGCGCAGTGTAGAAAGACTTCCCCTCCACCACCAACGCTTCAGCTGCGAGGAGAAACTTCTCCTCGGCGTCAGTGGCGAGATGCTGGTCATCGGGACTGCTCTCCGCAGAGAGCAGTTCGACCACCGACAAGCCAATGTCGGTGATATTCGTGCCTGTGCCGAAAATGGCAACAGGCTCACCACCAACTTCAACGAAGATGGTGATGACCATGCCCGCGGTTCTGGCATTGCATGCCCGAACCAACTTTTCCATGTCTACCATCCTAAACCCTCCTTTGTACAACCCAGGGTATTCCGGGTCCACAAATAGATTAATGATTAACAGGTAAATGTAAAGGTCCTATCTTTTTAACAAACCAGCAAACTCCTTTTTCACTTTATCCAATTTAGGATTGATAATAACCTGGCAATACGCTTGTTCTGGATTATTTTCAAAATAATCTTTGTGATAGTTTTCGGCTTTATAAAACTTATCTAGTGGTTCCAACTCTGTTACCACACTATCTCCCTCGTTACTTGAATCATTTATCTCTTTGATAAATTCTTCGGCTTCTTTTTTCTGCTCATCACTAGTGTAGAAAATTACCGACCTATACTGAGTTCCGACATCATTACCCTGTCTATTTATCGTAGTTGGATCATGCGAAGCAAAGAACACTGTTAGTAAATCTCTATAAGAAACTTCTTTAGGGTCATACTCAATATATATCACTTCAGCATGACCAGTGTTTCCACCAGAGACTTCTTCGTAAGTCGGGTTCTCTGTAGTACCACCAGCGTAGCCGGGCTCTACTGTCCCCACTCCTTTAAGCATCTTGAAGACAGCTTCAGTACACCAAAAGCACCCACCTCCAAAAACAGCTTTCTCCATTTTAATTATTTAGAGATTTCTTTAATTCTTCCTGCAGACCATCGAGCTCTCTTTGGTGACCATCTGAATCACTTTTTATTTTTTTAATCTTATCTTTTATTTCCTCTACTTTTTTATTAGCTTTCTCTAGTTCTACCTTAGCTTCTTCTGCTTCTTTTTGCTCTTCACTTGACTCTGCCGTAGCTTTTTTTAGAGCAGCTTCTGCTTGATTTAATTCACTATTTAAACTATCTAATTCTTTCTTGCCTTTCTCCATTTCTGTTTTTAAATTTTGCAATGCTTGTGATATATCAGTCATGTTTTTATTTAATTATCTAATTACTCCTATTATATCACTCAACAAAATCAGATACGATGAAGCCCACGATGATCCTCATCGTGGGCTAGAAACTCCCGTATGGGAGACTACCGATAGACCCTACTTCGGGTCTTCGGTGTAGAACATGGGCACCAACTTACCCTCGTAGAGGCCGATGCGGGATCGGCATAGCTGACCAGGACTGGTCACTACCAGACCTTGCCCAGCTCGGAGCATCTTCGAGGTCTTGGGGATTTCCAGACCCTTCTCCGAGAGACCGAAGTACTTCCCTGGCCGATCAGGGGCAATGTGCACCCTACCATCTTTTCTCGTGGCCACGAGTTCTGGAACTCTGACCCCCTCGAGAACCCAGAGAAGTCCATCGGAACCCTCATGGGAGAACTGGATGGCTTCAACCACGCACCCAGATGCGGTCTTGGTGATGTAGAGACTAGACCCTGCGTCTCTCGTCCACGCCACATACCAGTGGCATGGTTTCAACTTGTTGTTCATGCGCACCCCTTTCCCAAAAAGAGATTACTCTTTAAAAACTAATTAATCAAGGAGATTATCAGCAAATATCACTTACAGAAAATTTGCGTTGAAAATAATATAATACAAATACGGATATAACAGAAACTTTGAATAGTTAGATTAAAAACTAAAATCTAGGAGCTAAATTATTAGCTGAATACAAAAAATATATTATAAAAATAACAACTAGAATTATAGCTATTATCTTAAACAAATTGCCTATTTTCATAATTTAATTATAACTTACTTTTAATCCATTCCCACACCATTCTAAAAAGTTCTTTAATATGCTTTTCAATGGCTTGATATACAGTTGCCACATTTTTATTAGCATCTTCAATAAACAAATTCTGATATATTGTAGACGATGTTTCTTCGGGTAAGAATTTTTCTCTCTGTTCATTTAAATCTTCAGAAACAATCAGGGGTGCTTCAATTTCAGAAACTACCTTATTGGTCATATCAACATCTGTAACGATATTTAATTCTTCTAATGATTCAGATAATGCAATAGAACTAGCACCACCTTTTGAAGCCTCGTGCATATTCCCCACAGGCACATTGGTTATCATATTTTCAACCATGCCAGAAACTATAGATGAAATACCATGACTTGATTCAAACAAACCATCACCATCATAATCTAAATCTATATAATCTGGGGTTGTGCTACCAATCAAAAATTTTGATTGGGTAGATTGTGTAAGTGGTAAATCTGAAAAGATAGTAGTAGTTGAAACTTCCCCACCAACAACTTCTTGTATTAATACATCAAAAGTTCCTGAGTCAATCGCCAAGCCATTAACAGTGTAATCCATACCAATAGGCAAAAAGGCGAATTTATTATCATCTATAACCTCATACACCACACCATTTATCTCATTAATAATATCTCCGTCTGAATTTGGTCCGGCATGATTACCCAAATTATCATAAACATGAAGCTCTATAGGACTATGGAAACTTATAATATTGCCATCTGGAATACCACATATACTAGAATCAATCACCATATTAGAGTCTTCTTCTACATCAGTGAGCAAATTCACAACAAGCTCTTTGATACCTGAAGCGCTAGGCATTAGAGCATGTTGAATACCATTAAAATAATAGGTGCTAGAAGCAAGTAAAGCTTCTGCACTTCTCAACGGCACAGTACCATCACCATCTATCATGCGCAGGTTATAACTAAACTTGCCTGGAGACTTTTCATTAATAATAAATATTTGACCTAGAGTTGGTACCCCACAACTTATAATATTATAAGTTTCTACCCCATAATCTGCTGGATTTAGATTGTCTACTCCTTGGTGAAATTCATCCGCCTTATCAATCAAAACGCCATTTCTGCCAGAACTTCTCAAATAATCTTTTGTCTGATCAAAACTCAATCTATCCTTACCACTAACTCCATCAAAAACATAATACTTGTAGTCTTTATTAGTATCATCAAAATAATTCCTACTTGGTAGAAGTTGATAAATAGATGGCATATTTTGAGAAATAATTTTCACTCTCTCAGCATTGAGGCCTAGTAAATTAAAAAAGAAAGTGGCATCCAAATTATCTCCATAACTCAAGATTTTAAAAGCTTTTGGTGATCCAGTATGTGGTGTTCCTATATCTACAAATTTGCCGATGGAAGACCCGCCAAAATCTGCCAAATATTTCTTAACTATCAAACCACCCATACTGTGTGCCACAATATCAACCTTATCTACTCCTGTTTGCAATTTAACTTCATCTATTTTTTCTTTTAACTTAGAAGCTGACACCCCTATATTTAATCGCCAATCGTAAGGAAGAGTGAATAAATTAATATTTTCTCTATAATCATTTAATTTAAATACATTTATTAACCCTAAGAAAAAATCAGATGTTCCTATAGAATACAATAAATCCCCCACCTCTATATTAGAGACAGATGTAATACCATCTTCAAGAAGAATAAGATCGTTAAGATGAAGATCTAGAGGAAATAATAATAGTGGACCAGCTGGCCATATTTCTGAATTAATTGAATTTATGGAACTAATTAATTTACTAGATATTATCCCCGGTACAATAATTACAGGATTTCTTGGTGGCGCAATTAATGGATCATTCTCAAGCCAAGGCTCATATAAAACATTGCCATATATTCTGCCCCCTACCCCATCTGGATTACTTGATACCATTGGCCCACTCTCATTTCCCCACCAATTATCTCTAGCATCTACCTCAACATCATCTGAATTATTTTCTATAGAATTAGTTTCTGAATAAAATTTACTTTGAGAGACAGAAGCTGTGCCGCCAGCAAATACAAAACCCGTTTGAAGACTATTAAAATCATTTTTAGTACCCGTCAAAGAACCAGAGCTCTGATAAATATCGGAAGAAAAATTATTTAAAAAAGAAACATTATCTAAGTTTATGTTTCCACCTAAATTAAAAATACCGGAACGACCACTTCCTTGACCCAGACCAGCATAACCTCCTGAATATTGTATAAAAACATAATTTAAATCTCCTTCTGAACCTGGATAAAAGGCAACCCCATTCCAATCTGTAGCGCCAGGCAAAGACAATAGATCATCTCCATTTATGTCACCCATTATTAAATCATCTTTGAAAGAAGTGAAATAAATAGGAGAATCTGCGGACCCGCTAATTATAAGATTGCCCCTAATATCAAAATACCCGCCAGATTTAAATTTAATTACGGTGCCAGTAGAAAGAGTTAATGTTTTATTTTCATCAATAATCAAACCCGTGGAAACAAACGGTAAATCCTCAGAATGCCAAATAGAACCATCTTTAATGTGACCACTAACCTCTATACCTTTTTCTCCGGCACCTGTTGCGATATTGTTTTCGTGAGTAAAATCAGATTGAGCGGAAATAAAAACAATTTTTGAATTATTATTAAAAGTATTATTGTTTAAATTAAGAATTAAATCTCCAGAGGCATTTACAGCATATTCTGTATTTGAATTAAAAATATTATTTTCCAATAAAGCCTCTCCTCCAGTCATTAAAAATCCATTTTGAAAATTATTAATTTCTGAATTTTTGATATTCAAAACCCCAGCTGACTGCCATACAGCATAACCACCTGAACTACCGAAAGACACATTATCTAAATTTGCCTGAGAGTTTTCTGACGATAAATTTAGAATAACAAAATCAAAATTAATCTTATTATCTTCTGTACCAACAGCTTCCAAACTACCCTTTATATCTAAGATTCTATTTGCTCCACCATCATACATCACAACAGTACCAGGCCCTATAACAAGAGAATACTCCTCTGGTACCTCTACATCACCGGTCAAAACATAGAAACCTTCATCTGGAGACCAAACGGTATCTTCTCCCACTTGACCGGAAACATAGATTGCGCCGGTAGTAATATCTTCTTGAATATCGGTAAATATTGTATCTTCAATACCACTTACATTTTTAATATCTTCTATTCTTATAAAAAGACCATGCTCTGCCCTATAATCTATAATGGCTTGAGCTTTTACTGGCCCAATATTATAAAGATTTTGAAGATCCTCAAATCCCGCTGTATTAATATTGATTAATACATTTTCAGCAAAAACATTCTGAAAACAAACTCCTGACAAAAATAATAGAGGGACTAAAATTCTTATTATTTTATTTTTCATTTAGTTTTTAAAAAGAAGCTTCTGATTACACTCAACCAGCTTTCTGTATAGGGCTCATAAGTAGCTGGAACAGCCATCACTGCTGTGGCCATATTATTAGATTCCTCAATAAGTGTGGAGGTAGCGGTGACAATAAAATCAGATGATGAAATAAAATTATTTTGGGCTAAAGAAAGTTTTTTAGATTCTAAAAGAGATATTTCTTTTCTTAATTCTAAAATTTTCTTTTCTTTATATTCAGATAAACCTTTTTCAACATTCTCTCTATTGGCATATCCATTTAGAGCAACTAATCCTACATCATTAATTGAATTAGGATTAAGATTAGTAATTTTTTTACTAAAATTAATACTTTGACCAGCCTTGATTATCGTATCCTTAGGGAAAGCAAAATACTTATCTCCCCAAACCAAAATACGGCCAAATAAATTTGCTTCAATGTTTGAATTATTTTTTAAAATTATTCTTTCTTTATCAGCAAAAGTTATTTCAAGATTAGGATTCACTATCTTAACGTTGATTCTAGACACAGCTCGTCCTTCTGGAGAATCTATATTTAATACAACAACATATTCACCAGGATATTCATAAACATGACTCACTAAATCTCCCCCACTTTCAGTACCATCACCAAAATTCCACACCACCCCGCTATTACGATAAATTTTAATATTGGATTCCAATTTAAACTCTATAGGACTACCTGCAACTCCAACCCTATCTTTACCTATACCAATCTCAAGTTTATTAACGGGCTTAAAAGAACTTATAGGCACCGAACTATACAAGGTGCCATCACCAGATGTTATTGTAGAATCGGATGATACCCCAGTAACTATTACGGTTTCTTCATTTTCAAATTGAACATTTTGATCTCCTACAGTTATCAAATCTCTAATATTGGCAAAAGTAGAAGGTCCAATACCACTAACATTTTGAATTTCTTCAATATTTTTAAAAAGACCTTTTTCATTACGATAATCAATAATTCTTTGAGCATAAGCAGGCCCAATACCAGGTAAGGTATCGAGCTCTACCACATCAGCTGTGTTGATATTAATAAGAGAAGCTTCTACAACAGAAGCTTCTACAAAAATAAAAAAGACAAACATTAAAAACAAACCTATCCAAAATCTAGAGATAGGCCCGAACATAAGCGATAGCCCCAATACTTAACGAGACAAGAAAAATAAATCCAAAAAGAAATTTAAAAAAAGTTTTATCAAGATAACTCACCACATAATTATAGACCCACCACCCATGCCCCCGCTAATTCAAGTTATCCACAGTACGCCAAGCCCTCCCCTAGGTAAGGTGTGGATAACTACATAGGGGAGGGCTTGGCAGAGTTTATATATGTGGTAAATATTTAATTATGAAGTTATCCCCAATTTATTGAGCGCCAAAAAACCACCCGAAGGTGGTTTTTTGGTATCCAATGGTCGCTAGACCGAGGATACTTTCTTGCTAGCCGAAGCTATTGGGAAAGTTTGAATGCTGAGCAAGCTTACGCTTACGGCATTACGACAGTGCTTGTTCTCCATGAAGTCTTGCTGGCCATGAAGGTTGAAGACTGTAGAGAATAAGGAGATGCAGATGTTGACCAATTGATACCGTCTACACCAAAGGCGTAAGCATCAGTTGATAGCAACGCACCTGTGTCTAGACGACCTGGGAAGATAACGTTAACTGTAACGTTAACATCCTGGTTCTCAGCCAATTTGAAGGCGTCTGTACTCAATAGACCAGAAGTTGTAACTCCAGATGATGGAATTGTAAAGTTGGTTGTTGATGAGTTTACGAAGCCTGTCAAAGTACTACCCTTGTATGTTCCGATGTTGAATGTTGAAGAAGCTGATTGTGTACCGAATACGATATCACCACCGATCGCCTTAACATTAACTACGAATGTAGCTGAAGCAGTTGAGGTTGCTGTTGAAACACCACCCTGAGCTGCTGTATAGCTTACATTTGAAGATACTAGAGAGAACTGAGGACCTACGTTTCTAACGTAGATAGTCTCACCTGTTGCTGAACCTGTCTCCGCTAGAGTTGTGCCATTAGACTTCTCTGCAGTAATACCTGAGGTTGCAGCAACGGAAGCTACGAATGTAGTATAAGCTGAACCTGCTGTGTCAATGTCAACCTTAACTGTAAGAGTTCTGGTTGAGTCTTTAGGCACAGTGTAATCAATGTCAGAGAATGTTGCTGTCATAGCTGTAGCAGAAGTACCCACAACTGTAGCTGAACCTACGAGGGTAGAACCATCGTAAAGGTAAGCGACTGATGAGGAAGCTGTGCTTGTAGCACCACCGCGAACGAAGGTAACTACGGCATCAGTGACAAGAACATCATCCTTGGTAGAACGAAGGTCAAATCTCAATAGTTCTAGACCATCAAGTTCGTCTTCGTTTGTTCCGTTAGAAGCGATAACTTCCTGAGTAACAGGAGTATTAGCACTTGTTGAAACTGCAAGTGTTGCAGAATCAGCTAGGCTAGCTGTTGGTGTAACTGTTCTTGAGAATGATGATGATGGACCGAACTGGTTGATAGCAGCACCGTCAACACCACGAACTCCGTCTGCAGGAACAGTAAGAGCGAATGTGTCTCCGTCTGAGTACTGAGAATCAATTGTTGAGTTTACATCAAGAGCTACAGTAAGAACGCGTGTTGAATCCTTTGGAACAACATATCCGAAACCGGATAGCGTAATAAAGTAGTTTGAACTCTCCTTAACAACTGTGTCTGAATTAAGATCAGCAGAAGCCAAGACTGTAGAACCATCCATGATGTAGATGCGTGAAGCAATCTCATTGTAGAAGGTTACGCTTGGAAGCTGGATTTTAACTCTCTCAACCTTGATGTCAGAAGTCTTAGCTTCAAGCTTGATGCCTAGAGCTGCAACTTTTGAATCACCCTCGTAAACCTTTGTTCCAGAAGCTGGAGTTGGGTTTAGAGTAACTGTGATAGTTCCTTCAACACCAGGAGTTGTAATACCACCTGTTGTTGTACCACCTGTTGTAGTTCCGCCTGTAGTAGTTCCACCTACCATTGAGTTAGCCTTAGCCCTTGAAATAGGACCGAAGTAACCTACTGCTGGTGAAATACCATTAGCTGCTTGCCATGAAGCAACAGCTGCTTTTGTAAGAGGACCGAAGTATCCGTAAGAAACGCCTGCTGGCATTTGTAGGAATCCCTTGGCTACGAGCATTTGCTGAAGTTCAGTAACGTCGGCTCCTGTGCTGCCTACAGTTAGGTTTGTGTTGTACTGAACTGCTGTTCCAGTAGCTGAACCACCCTGAAGTGCGGCTAGCTGTGCCATAAGCGCATTGATTTGTGCTTGTAGCTCAGCAATTGTGACTTGAGCACCTGCTGATGGAACGATAACGCCAAAGGCGAAAGTCATACCAACTGCAACTGCACCAAGTTTTGCTATTTGTGTTTTTAACATTTTGTAATTTTCTAATTGCGCTTGCGCTTCCTCAATATTTCTAAAATTTGCGAGTGACGCTTGCGGGTACTAATTTTGCTGACAACGGATTAAGCCTTTGCCAGCAAGACACTGATAATATTTGACACTTATTAAGTATATGCGATGAACCACCACAAGTACAAAAAATGTACTGTGGATAACGCGATTATAGCCTTTTTTGCCTATTTAAGCAAACCGAAGACTAGATTAGGCTAGGGAGTAACGGCTCCAGCGCTTCTCCCCAACCTTCTTCAAGATACCAGACTGAACCATAGAGAGGAGCTCTCGCTGGATAGTCTTTTCGCTACAACCGTTTACTAGTGGAGAAATGTCCTTTATCATCACTTCTTTCTTTCTTTTGAGCACATTGATAATGATGCTTTGACGGCTATTTTTCTTTACTGAAACAGCCCCAAAACTCTTCAAGCTATCGGACTTCTTTTCTGAATGACTAGAATCTTTTTGTGCTTCTTGAGTTTCTGATTGTCCTCTATTTATTTCAGAGACATCTGGTAAAAGACCTTTGTGAGAGTGCTCTTGTGGCTTCTCTGGAGATTTGTCTTTAATAGTATTTTCTTCTAGTTCTTTGGGCTTATCAACAGTTGGAGTTGGGTTTTCTTTCTTGGGTTCACTAATGTAATTGGCACCATTAAAGAACTTAGAAGACAGGATTACACGCCCATTTTCTTGGTTTATTCCGGCTGGCAATCCTAGTAGGTTTATATACTTGTTTAGTTCGGTATATAAAATATCGTGGTTATCAAAAGAGACAAGACCAGCAGTCTTAGCGACAGAAATAAGACTCATTATTTCGGTAGCAATACTCCTTGCTTCTAGGGAAATAGATTGAGCATCTGCAAACATATTGTCTTTAATAAACATGCTCGCAGAGATAAGCTCTGATGAAAGAGAGCGGAGTTTCCACTTCAGAGGTTCTTGGTCATTAAAAAAACTAGTCACTAGATATATGGCTGAAGCGATCTTTTCTGGTTTGTTGATTGTATCGGACATTTGGCTCTATTGCTTGGTTATTTTGTCTTTTATTTTGTTGTCCTTTAATTCTAACACATTATGTCCTTTATTGCAAGTAAGTCCATTATCAACCTTAGAGACATATTATGCAACCCTATTTAAAGACAAAATTGGGTATAGGTGGTGCATAAACTGTTTATAACCCGTGTGTTATTATTGAGAAGCAAATTCAAATTATTTATGGCAAGAAAACCAAGCAAGAAAAGAGCTAAAGACGCCGAGGAAGACGACGGAGTATCTCTCTTCAAAGTTACTTCTAAAGAAACTCTCAATACTATCTTTGGTGTAGTTTCTTTGGTCTTGGTAATCTTCTTACTACTAGGAGCTTTTGGTTTATCTGGTAAAGCGGGGGCAACTGTTTATGATTGGCTTTCTTATTTCTTTGGTGTTGGTTACTACCTCCTCCCTATCGCCTTCCTCATACTATCTGTATCGTTCTTCCAAGAGCGTGAGAGAGATATTGGTTTCTCACACATGTTTGGATCACTATTGTTTTTCATTTCTTCACTTGGTTTGGTGGATTTGGTTTCAGCTAACGGAGGAGTGGCGGGTAACTTCCTATCTAACCCACTCAAATCTTTGTTTGATGTCTACATCTCTGCGATTATCCTCGTCGCTCTTATAGTCATCTCTCTATTAGTAGTGTTTGATACTGCTATCAGATTAGACATCGCCTCATGGGTTAAAAGATTGTTTGGTAAAAAAGAAGTTATAGAAGATGAAAAACTTTCTGCCGAAGAAGACAGTGCTATAGATAAGGCAGTAGAGAAGGTAGAAAGAGAAGACCGAGGAGCAGGTAGAGAACCTCAAACCAAAGAGGTGGAGAGAAAGAAATCAGAGGCGGTAGAAGGCTTCACTCCTATGATTATCAGACGTAGTGGCAAGAAGTGGTCACCTCCCCCACTTTCATTACTTGAAGGAGATAAGGGTAAAGCTGGTGTAGGAGACATCAAAGCAAATGCCAACTTGATCAAACGAACTCTTTTGAACTTCGGTATCGTAGTAGAGATGGATGAAATATCTATCGGTCCATCTGTTACCCGATACGCCTTAAAGCCTGCTGAGGGTGTGAAGCTTTCCAAAATCCTAGGACTCCAGACTAACTTGGAACTAGCTCTCGCAGCTCACCCTGTCCGTATTGAAGCTCCTATACCAGGTAAATCTCTGGTCGGTATAGAGGTGCCTAACACTATGAAATCTACTGTGGGTCTCGCTTCTCTTTTGAGCGATGTTGGATACACTCAATCAGAAAAACCATTGCTTGGAGCTTTGGGTAGAGATATTACTGGCAAAGCCAACTTCGCAGATATTGCGAAAATGCCTCACCTCCTCATCGCTGGTGCTACTGGTTCTGGTAAATCTGTCACCATCCATGCCATCATCACCTCTCTCTTATTTAGAAACCCTCCGGACAATCTGAAGTTCATCATGATTGACCCTAAGAGAGTGGAGCTTACTTTGTATAACAAAATCCCTCACCTACTTACTCCGGTTATCACTGACCCTAAGAAATCTATCTTGGCTCTCAAATGGGCAGCCAAAGAAATGGATAGGCGCTACGACATCTTAGAGAAAGCGAGCGTGCGAGATATTGGCTCTTATCACAAAAACATCTTAGCTCCTTCTCTGGATAAAAAACTACCAGAAGGTGAAGAAGGACCAGATCCAATGCCATTCGTGGTGGTTATCATAGATGAGCTTGCAGACCTCATGCAGACTTATCCTCGTGAGCTAGAGGCGGCTATCGTGCGCCTCGCTCAGATGAGTCGTGCGGTGGGTATTCACCTCTTGCTCTCTACCCAGAGACCTTCGGTCAACGTTATTACTGGTCTTATCAAAGCTAACATCCCAGCCAGAATTGCCTTGCAGGTGTCTTCACAGATAGACTCTCGTACTATCTTGGATACTGCTGGAGCCGAGAAACTCCTAGGTGCTGGAGATATGCTCTTCCTTTCTGGAGAAATGTCCAAACCAACCCGTATTCAGTCTGCCTTTATATCTGAAAAAGAAGTAAAGGATGTAGTGAAGCATTTAGTAGATGCTTATGCAGATGAACTTACTACTGAAATAAACTTCACTACAGAAAACACTTCTAACGCTATGTTCTCTGCCACATTGGACGACGATGGCCCAAGTGATGACGATGATGATCTCTACGAAGAAGCCCGCGAAACTGTCTTGGGTGCAGGCAAGGCCTCTACTTCATTCCTCCAAAGAAAGCTTCGCATTGGATACGCTAGAGCAGCGAGACTCATAGACATGCTAGAAGAACGCGGAGTGATAGGTGCAGGCTCTGGAGCTAAACCAAGAGAAGTTATAGGAGCCGAGGCCAGAAACATGGATACAGAGACAGAAGAAGAATACGAAGAGAATACTGAAAGTGAAGAAGTATGAGGAAAATAGATCTGAAGCCTAGACATATTTTACTCATAGTCTTATTCCTATTCCTTGCCTCTTATTCCTTATACCAGGCTCGATTCCTGATATTAGGGCCTTCTGTCACCATAACCAACCACCTAGATGGAGATGTGGTTAATAACCCCATAGTCACTGTAGAGGGTGTGGCCAAGAACATTTCTTGGATAAGCCTCAATGATAGGCAGATATTTACAGATGAAAAAGGCTTCTGGAGTGAAAAATTGATAGTGGCCACCGGCACTAGTATAATAACAGCAAGGGTCAAAGACCGTTTGGGCCGAGAAAGTGAAGATCAGATCAGAATAGTACTCAAATAATTTAATGAAAAAAGCAAAATCCCAAACAGAAGATAAAGAGAAAGTAACCAAAAAAACCGGTGACAACATAGACTCCACCTTGGATGCCATCAGAGTGAAGTTCGGCGATGACGCCATTATGAAGCTCGGGGAAAAGCCTAGAGTAGGAGTAGACGCTATCTCTACCGGTTCTATCGGCCTAGATACAGCTTTGGGTGTAGGTGGATTACCTAGAGGTAGAATCATAGAAATATTTGGACCAGAGTCTTCTGGAAAGACTACCCTATCTCTACACGTGATAGCCGAAGCTCAAAAGACGGGAGGTATCTGCGCCTTCATAGATGCAGAGCATGCTATGGATCCAGAATACGCCAAAAGACTCGGAGTAAAGATAGACGAATTACTTATCTCTCAACCAGACACAGGTGAACAGGCTCTAGAGATAGTAGATTCACTTGTTCGTTCCGGTAAGCTTGATGTCATTGTCATAGACTCTGTAGCTGCTCTTACCCCCAAAGACGAGATTGAGGGCGATATGGGAGCTCACCACGTGGGTAAACAAGCAAGACTTATGAGTCAGGCCCTCCGCAAGCTAACTGCCATAGTAGCCAGATCTAAAACTATTGTGATCTTCATTAACCAGATTCGTATGCAGATTGGAGTGATGTTTGGTAACCCAGAAACTACTCCTGGAGGCAAGGCGCTAAAGTTCTACACATCAGTGCGTCTAGATATACGCCGTATTGCCCAAATTAAAAAGGGCGAGGAAATTATGGGAGGTCGTACCAGAGTAAAGGTAGTCAAAAACAAAGTTGCCGCTCCATTTAGACAAACAGAATTTGACCTCATGTACAACGAGGGTATTTCTCGCGAAGGAGAAATTATAGCCTTGGGAGAAAAGTTTGGCATGATAAAGAAATCTGGAAGTTCTTACGAATACTCCCCTGCTTCTGGCGAATCAATAAAACTTGGACGAGGTTACGATGCGACCAGACAATTCCTAAAAGAAGATAAAAAAATCTCTGGAGAAATCTTGAAAGAGATTAAGAAGAGGCTGGTAGAGATTTAAGGTTCTAAAAATCTTTTAAGTTTATAGATATCGCCACGCTTTATAAGTCTGGGATACTAAGCTTTACATTAAATATCTTTATAACAAAAGGCCCGACATCCATTTCTGAATGCCAGGCCCGAGAACCAGAGTCCAGAATCCAAAGGATCCAGGAACCCAAGGCCAAAGTACTAATTGCGCACGCCCGCGAAGTAACAGCCCCGAGACAACCTGCTGCCGCCACGGCGGACAGTCACATAGCGCTCGCCGTCGAGCCCGTCAAAGATTGCGTAGCACGCGTGTCCATGACTGTTCCGCCACTGAACACCCACGAAGCGTTCGTCGGCGAAGGCGGGGTCGTCGGTCATGGCTTGCGCCACAGCCGCGGGGTCGGGACGGAGGTCGCGAGCTTCGTACTCGCGATCCAGCCCGTCTGGAGTGAAATCGTGGTTGATTTCGAAGAACTCAACCGTGTCCTCCCCTCGTCCCTCTAGTGGCATCTCGGCGAGGACTTCCTCGTCGATGCACTCCTTCACGCGACCTGTGGCGTCGATGACCTGCACCGCGGTCTTGGTGCGGTCGACCTTGACCTCACGGGCGAAGTTCTCCATCACAATCTCCTTACAGCTTATAGCCAGAATCATCCCTCTACACCCGAGGTTTTAGGGACCTGATTGCAGAATGCTTCCAGGATTTACTATCTACCTCAAGTAGAGCACCTTTTAATATTTTGTCAAGTCGTTATCGTGGTCATTTTAAGTTATATTTTAGCCTACTTGTCCCGTTAGAAGTTTAGCGGGCATACAAAAGATAAATACTATTATTGGTTTAAATTTCTAATGGGATGCTTGAATACAACGAAATAAAAGAAGGAAAATTTATTGTCTACGAAAAAGAACCTTACGAGGTCATAAGCTCTCATGTCTTCAGAAAACAACAGAGGAAGCCTGTAAATGCTACTAAACTAAGAAACGTAAAAACTGGCAGGATAGTAGAAAACTCTTTCCACGTTTCTGACAAAGCAGACGAGGCGGACTTAGAGAAGAAGGAAATAAAATATCTATATTCCAAAGAGGCGCCTGCCCGCCAATCAGGGGGACGGGAGCATTGGTTCTCAGAAGCCAATGACCCATCCAAACGCTTCAAACTAGAAGAAAGCATGCTTGGAGATGGTCTCAAATTTATGAAGCAAAATGGTTTAGTAGAAGCTCTACTCTTCAACGAAGAGATAATAGGAGTAAAGCTTCCCATCAAAATGGACCTCAAGGTTACAGAGGCTCATCCAGCTGTCAAAGGTAACACCGCTCAAAACGCTACCAAGGTAGTTAAACTAGAAACAGGAGCCGAAATCCAAGTTCCTATGTTTATCAAAGAGGGTGACATGGTGAGAGTAAACACTCTAACTGGTCAATACACAGATAGAATCTCGTAAATAAAAAGGAGCCCTAGGGCTCCTTTTTATTTACACATGCTTAGATTAGTTATCTAGAAACGTCCCATTAGAGAGCTGCGCCTCTAACGAGATACATATGGTAAGAAGCCCATGAATCTAGCGCGCTTTATAGCCTGTGCTACGTCTCTTTGCTCTTTGGCGTTTAGACCAGAACGTTTGCTGGACTGAATACGAGCATGAGGAGTTAGAAACTTCTTAAGAGTCTCTGTATCCTTATAGTCTACGTGCTTTATCTTATTTTCTTGTAGGTAATTCTGCTTTTTCATCCCGTTAGAAATTTTAATTGTTAATTTTAATTTTGTTTATTGCTCGCCCGTTAAATTTCTAACGGGACAAGTCTTTAGAATGGTATATCGTCTACATTTACACTCTCTTCTGGGTAATCAATGGAATCTACTGGAGGAGCATCCGCTGTATCTTCTTTGGGAGTAGATGGTGAACTCTGACTTGGAGCAGATCCAGATGAACGAGGACCGAACTGGACTCTGTCTGCCACTATTTCTGTACGGTACTTCTTAGTGCCATCAGATGCATCCCAACTTCTAGTCTGCATTCTACCTTCTACCAAGACACTAGAGCCCTTGCGCAAATACTGAGAAACAGTCTCTGCTTGTCTACCGAAAATAACGACATTGTGATACTGAGTATCTTCTTTCTTGCTTCCATCTTTATCCTTCCAAACACGATTGGTTGCAACACCAATGGTGGCAACTTGAATTCCTGAAGGCAATGAACGCAACTCTGGATCACGAGTCAGATTTCCGATAACGATAGCTTTGTTTAAGTACATAATGATTAGCTTAGAATAATGCTTCTATTCTAACATTTTTTATTTGTCAGAGTCTTCATTATCTGAAATCTCACCTGTTTCTTCTTTTGCAACTTCTTCATTAACTTCTTCTGATTCTACTTCCCCTTCTTCCTCTACAGCTAGATCTCTTTCGAGTCTGGCTTTAGCTTCTGCAAAGGTAAAGGTAGTTTCCTTGGTAGTCTTCACGATAAGAAATCTCAAAAGACTATCAATCTTTTCTAAACCAGCCTTGATAGCTACTGTCGCTTGTGGCTCAGACTCAAATTTCATCCAGCCGACATAAGCATCGTTCACCACATAACGGCTAGCGCCGACAGTCTTAGACATGGTGTAAGCTAGATTTTGTTTAAAAGGGCTCTCAGAGTCTAACTCTTCGGCACCTTCTTTCTTAATTATCTCTCTAATAGAATTGACCACTTCTTGGAGTTTATCTTCAGGGATACTTGGCAATACAAGATAACCAATTTCATAAACCTGAGTATTCTCTTTGTGGTCTTCTGTAGTGGACATGGGTTCTGTTATTAGCTTTTAAACCTCGGGTCCCACTTAGCCAAAGCTTCGCGGGATACAGAAGAGGCTTGGCTACCTTATCATACGTAAGGCATTATTGACAAGCTGTTTTCTGACTAATTCTTCATCTTCTCCCCTTATTTCAGCTATCTTTTTGTAAACTTCTACTACAAAATTAGGCTCATTTCTTTGACCTCTATAGGGTTTTGGAGCCACATAGGGTGAGTCTGTCTCGGCCAAAATCTTATCTAATGGAGCCTGTTTTACTACTTCATCATAGTCTGTAGAGAAAGTAATCACTCCAGTAAAAGAAATAGTGAAGCCAATATCAAAAAATCTTTTGGCAATATCTAGACCATAGGCAAAAAAGTGCACATCCCCCGCAAGCTTTTCTCCATAAACCTCCTTTAAAGGCTCCAATATTTCCAACAATTCCAAAGAAGCATCTCTAGAGTGAATCATGAGTGGTTTATTGTGCTTCACTGCAAATTCTATTTGTTTCAAAAAGAGTTCTTTCTGCCTTTGATAATCTGCTTCTTTGTTTATTTGAAAAAAATCCAAACCACACTCCCCTACAGATACCACCTTGGGGTGCTTAACTAATTCTTCAAAAGAATCGGCATCAAATGTTCTAGACGGATCATCTACAGGGTGGACGCCGATAGAAGCGTAGATGTTTTCATATTTATCAGCCAGAGCGACAGCTTGTTTAGAACTCTCCAAATCTGTGCCAATAACAATACTTGAGATTCCCTGCTCAAGCATCTTAGCTATAACTTCTTCTCTATCATCATCAAATTTAGAAGAATTTAGATGAGAATGGATATCAAAATACTTAGGCATTAGTCTTTGCGTAGGAATAATGGTTCTAAAGGTTTCTTATTTTCTTTTACCAAAGACTTAATTTTAGTTGCTGTCTCTGGCATAAATGGCTCTAAGAGTGTAGCAATAAAATAAAGTTTCAAAACCATACTAGAAATTATTTCCCTGCCCTTCTTTTCATCTTCTTTGATAACCTTGAACGGTACTTTTTCTTGAATCTCTTGATCAAGCTCCGCTATCTTAGACCAAACATAATTTATAGCAGTGTTTATTTCAAATCTATTTAAGATAGAGAAGAATTTCTGCATATCTTCATTCTCTGATATGATAACCGGCTCCTTTAAATGATCTTCTGCCATCTTCATCACTCTAGAGACCAAATTACCTAAACCGTTAGCTAGACTAGCATTATAAGCAAGCTTTAATTTATCCTTAGAAATATCTGTATCCTCAAACTGATTAAACTCCCGGGCGATAAAATATCTTAGAGCCTCAAGTCCATATTCTTCTATTATCTCTTCTGGACCAACTACATTACCAAGACTCTTGGACATTTTCTGCCCATCAAAATTTATAAAACCATGTATAACTATATGCCTAGTAGCTGGAAGTCCAGCAGATAAAAGCATGGCTTGCCACATGGCAGCTTGTTGCCTCACCTGATCCTTGCCTGCCATTTGAACAGGACTGCCATCCTTCCAAAACTTATTGAAACTCTCTTCATCTTCTGGCCAGCCCAAAGTAGAGACATAGTTTACCAAAGCATCAAACCACACATACATAACATGATTATCATCGCCTGGGACAGAAACACCCCAAGGCATCTTCTCCTTCAACCTTGAAATACTGAAATCTTCCAAACCTCTCTCTATTAAGGCTCTAATTTCATTTAATCTAAAGTCTGGAATGACAAAATCCTCATTCTTATCATATAACTCAAGAAGCCTTGGGCCAAAATTTGAAAATCTAAAGAAATAATTTTCTTCCTCTCGTATCTCAAGTTCTCTGTTGGGGTGAATCGGGCAACAACCATTTACAATCTCTGAATCAGTCTTTTCAAGCTCACAACCGACACAATATTTTATTTTATAATTCTTCTTATAAATATCCCCCGCTTCAGCACAACGTTTCCAAAACTCTTGAGCCGCCTTTTTATGATGCTCATCAGACGTACGAACAAAATGAATATCTTCTACTAAACCCAATTCTTTCTGAAGCTCCTTGTACTTCTCGGCATATTCATCAACATAACTCTGAGTATCTTGTCCTAGTTCTAAGGCTTTCTGCCATATTTTCTGACCATGCTCATCTGTACCTGTATTGAAAAAAACTTTAAAACCCTGAAGCTTTTTGGCGCGAGCGATAATATCTGCATGGACTATTTCCATAGCAAATCCAATGTGAGGTTTTGCATTCACATAAGGCAAGGTTGTGGTTATATAGAAACTCTTTTCATCAATCATATATTAAGACTTGGGAATACCTAAAGACATCTTCTCTAACTTACTCTTCTCTATATCTGACACAAACTCCATAAGAGCTGCTGCCACAGGCACAGAAATAAGAGCTCCAACAAAACCGGCCAAGCTAGCACCTATAACCAACGCGAGTATGGATACTGTAGGAGGAAGACCCACTACTTTGTTGACCACTAATGGATAAATAATATGGCCCTCTATCTGCTGGATAGCTATATAAAGTGCTCCAACTATTAGAAGCATTGGTACTCCTCCTACTGTATATGCCACAAAGACTGCTGGTATCGCAGCTATAGTAGCTCCGAATAGAGGTATGAGCTCAAAGACTCCCGCCAACACTGCCAATAGAAGTGCGTGAGGTATACCCACTACCAGTAGACCAATGTAGACCATGATCATCACTAGCGCAGAAGACAGAAGTTGTCCTTGCATCCAAAGACCAATTTTAATCTGAGAACGACGCCAAAGGCCAGTAATATAATTCTCATGCTCTATAGGAGAAACGATTTTCAAAAACTTACTAATACCATCTTCTTGTACGACTAGGTAGAAAGAGAGTACGAGGACAAGAAGAGAACTCAAAACTCCACCGAATATAAATGAAAGGCTAGAGAAAACACCTTGAGACAAGAAGCTTGATATTTCATTTAGATAAGAGCTCAACTCACTTACCACTTCCGGAGTATCAAAACCACTAAATAGATTCTGGGTCTTAAACATATCTGATAAAACTCCACCAGTGTTTACAGAATTAGAGTAGACGGTCAGAGTTTTTATAAAGCTAGAAATCTCACCTAGAAGTGGTAAGAGTAGGAAATAGAAAAGACCCGCAAGTACAGTAGCTGTCGCAATATAAACAAAGAGCACCATAGGTAAACGTGGCATGTTTTTCCTGGCGGCCCAAGCGGCAGCAGGCTCTATAGCCGAGGCGATGACTATCGCGGCGATAACCACCAAAACCAAGTCTCTAACCAGAAAAAGAGTATAGGCTACCAAAATAACCACTACTAGCCTTACCCAGCTAGCTGTTGTAATGCTTATTTTATGGTTACTATCCCCTGACATAGGCAAATCATAACACTCAGACTAAATAAGCGCTAGAATGACAAAATCTTCTTTAAACTCTTTTCATCTTTGATATCCCCCACTATTGCTAAGTTGAGCTTCTCATTTCTAAAAAGATCCTTAGCTACTTTTTGAATATCTTTAGCTGTAACGCTTCTTATAGACTTTTCTACATCCATAGGCTTTTTAAGTTCACCAGTGATAATTTCTTGCTCAATATAAAAACCAGACAAAGCATCGCTAGTTTCAATATCCATGTATAAGTGCCCACTAAAATGTTCTTTGGCCTTATTTAATTCTTCATCTGTCACTAAAGTATTAGTAAGTTTATTACATTCTTCTAAAAGTACTTTTAAAACCTCTTTGGTACGAGAAACATTTACTCCAGTTGATATAGTAAATAAACCATGATCTGTATAATGATCATAACTAGACTTTACATAATAACAGGCGCCCATATCTTCTCTTAACCTACTAAACAATCGTGATGATGAGCCCTTGCCCAAGACTTCAACAAGGAGGGTTAGTGCGAGAGATTTTTTGTCACTAGCCTTATACGCCCTACAGCCTAATACCATGTGAACTTGGTCAGTTTTTTTGGGATAAATTAATATCTGCGGTGAATCCTGCTTATCTAAGACTTTTTGCTTAGAAACTTTTTTCAAAGTAGAAACATTTTTAAAGTGTTTCTTAACTTCTTTTAAAACATCCTTATGCTCAACATTACCAGATACAATGACGATAGTTTTTAAAGCAACATAGTGCTTGTTCCTATATTTCACAAAATCAGCTCTAGTAAAGTTTTTTATGTTTTCGCGCGTGCCAATAATACTTCTACCAGCGGGCGTGTCACCATAAATAAGTTTAGTTAAAACTTCTTGAACTTTGTACTGAGGAATATCTTCATACATACTGAGCTCCTCTAGGATAACCCCTCTCTCTCTTTCTAAATCTTCTTTAGGTAAGGTTGGATTTAAATACATGTCAGAAACAATTTCAAAAGCCTTATGGAAATGTTTTTTAGCAACCTTGGCATAATAAAGGGTGAGCTCATTAGAAGTGAAAGCATTGTTCTGGGCGCCCAAAGCATCTAATTCATGAGCCACAATCCTAGAACTAGGCCTTTTGGTAGTACCCTTAAAGCACATATGTTCCAAAAAATGAGAGATTCCATTTTCTGATTTACTCTCATAATTAGAGCCCGTCTCCACCGCCACTGCCACTGTCACTGTCGGACTATCTTTAACTTCTGCTGTTATAACCCTCAAACCATTGGGTAGTGTAGATTTCTTGAAATTCATCAGTGCAGTTTAGCAAGTGTATAGTGGGCACGCAAATAATTTGGCTATCTAGACTGGTCTTACTGAGCCTTTATTTTAGATACTAGATCATCTATAGAAACTCTCTCTTGCTCACCAGTATCTCTATCACGCAAAGTCACAGTGCCATCTTCCAAAGTATCAAAATCTATAGTGACACAGCTTGGTGTACCAATCTCATCTTGTCTTCTATAACGCTTACCAATATTGCCATTATCATCAAAATGAATATTAGGAATTTCTTTCTTTAGCATAGAGTAAACCTCCCGAGCTTTTTCTACTAGCTCTGGTTTGTTTTTGAGAAGTGGGAAAACTGCTACACGAATCGGGGCCACCTTAGGAGATAATTTTAAATAAGCTCTTTTCTCCCCTCCTAATTCATCTTCGGTGTAAGCCTCTAACAAAACAACGAGTAGTAGTCGACCCAAACCAAAAGTAGGCTCAATTACATGAGGCACAAATTTCTCACCTAGAGTTTCGTCTCTATAATTCAAATCAATTCCGGAACCATCTATATGATTCTTCAAATCATAATTTGTACGATAAGCTATAGCTTGTATTTCCATATCCCCTATAGGCCCTTGATATTCAAAATCTATAGTACGTTTTGAATAATGAGCTCTGTCCTTTTCAGAGAGATCGTTTTCCTTGACATTTTTTCTATCAATTCCAATCTCGTCTAACCATTCCAACATCTCATTTCTCCAATACTCAAAATGCTCCTCCCAATTTTCCTCTTTGATAAAATACTCAAACTCTGCAATTTCAAATTCTCGCACTCTATAAATAAAATCCCTGGGAGAAATTTCATTTCTAAAAGCTTTTCCTATCTGTGCAATACCGAAGGGTATTTTGGGATGAAATGAATCAAGAATATTTTTGAAGTTTACAAACATACCTTGAGCTAACTCACCTCTCAAGTACGCGGTTGTTGTTTCTCCTGTATTAGAACCTGTCTCTACAGGAAACATAGTGTTAAAAGCCTTCTCCTCTCCTAATTCTCCACCGCAATCTGGGCATTTTTTATTATCTTCCAAATGATCAGCTCTGAAGCGATGGTGACATTTTTTACATTCAATAAGTGGGTCAGTGAAATTTTTTAAATGACCACTGGCTCGCCAGACTTGTTCAGGCATTATTATGGAACTAGAAATGCCGTACATATCTTCGCGTGTTTTCACAAAACGCTTCCACCATAAATCTTTTATATTGTAAGCAAGATTAGCTCCATGTGGCCCATAATCCCAAAACCCAGAGAAACCACCATATATTTCAGAGCTAGGGTAAATAAACCCTCTTCTCTTACAGAGAGAAACGATTTTTTCCATTAATTCTGGGTCTTTCTTTTCCATTACTTCACCACTATATCATCTCCCTGAATAAATGCAGGGTCACTAGAAAGCTTTGTTGTTAAAGAAGGATTGGTGACAGATACAACCTGATTACTCAAAGAATCTATCCCCGATAGGTTAATGTTACTGACCAATACTGGGGCTGTGCCTATTTGTATCGTAGTTGGCTTGAAAGATAGTTGGAATGACACTTCTCTAGCTGGTGAAGAGAATCCAGCACCTGAAACAAGTGTTCCCAAATCCCAAGTAACACTATTGGAGGCTTCATCATACTCAATATTTTCACTAACAAAACTTGAAGCGCCCACCCAAGTAACACCCTGACCTAGACGAGCAGTTAGTTTGGCGTTTTTAATATTACTTCTAGTGTTACCAACATTTAATACAGCAGTATAAGTAGTGCTCTCTCCCACTCGTGGAGGTATCGGGCCTTCGTTAAAGAACGCCCCAATAGAGTGAAGCATTTTAGATGAAAGATTTACTTCAGAAGAAATCTTCACCACTCGCCTTTCTTTTACTGTAATAGGATTATTACTTGAACCACCTAGAGGTATGCCTGTTAGCGTAATATCTAACACTACTTCTTGAGGAGAACTACTTTGAGTCAAATTAGTTGGAGAAGCAAAGGAGAATGACACTTGACCACTGTCTCCAGGAGAAAGCTCTCTGTTACCTGAATTATTAGAAAGATCCCAAGAAACATTACTTAGAGAACCATTATACAAACCAGAATTTTGAACACTAACAGAAGACCTATCTAAACCTTGCCCAGAAAGCTTTACTTCTAGTTTAGGGTTAAGAAGCTTATCGGTCATATTGTTCTTAAACCTGATAGCAGTATTAACAGATTGCCCCACTGGTGCAGTATAGGAGGTTGATGAATCTTGGTTGAAAGTAGTAGTTAGGCTAATAGAAGGTTTAGCTATAGCTACAGTGTTTTGAAAAGAAACTATTACATTTTGAAAATTAGGATTCTGTGTATTGGCATCTGAAACTCCTGCATAAAAACGAAAGGTTCTCTCCTCTGTATCTTCACCCACCAACCGTCCTTTGATAGTAATGGTTTTTTTATCACCTGGAGACATGTCTCCCAAAGACCACACGTTCTTGTCTGTGATTGGGTCAGGTTTTGAGCTTAATACAGAATAACCATACGGATATTCAGCTCGTAACATTACTCCTTTGATAATATCAGCAGAATTTAAGGTGAGAGTGACAGTAGTATCAAATGTCTCACCAGAGGTTATAGAAGAAGGACTTTGAACAGAAAGTGTTAGAGGAGAATTGCCGATAGTTATTTCGTATATCTTTTCTTTGTAGAAAGTAGCGTTAGAGCCTTTGACCTTATACTCTACTGTAAACTTAATCTCTTTTACTTCTCCGGCTGAACCGATAAGTATAAACCTTATATCTCTCACATCTTCACCACCAGCTTTGATAGGACCAATGTCTTCTTTGTTGAAAGTCAGTGACTGAGAGCTAGTAGCGTCTCTAGCACCTTGAGGATATTGGATAGAAATATTAGCAGATTCAAGATCTGCATTATTTTTATTGGAAACAGTTAAACCAAGATCCAAGATCTTACCCGCCGAAACAGATGTAGGGCCCAAGACACTTATATCTACATTTTTGGAAGATATAAAAGTATTACCTGCGAAGAAAATATAAGCACCGATAGCTACAGTGGCAATGAAAAACAATACAGCAAATGTAAATATTCTTTTCATAAATGGGTTAATTACTGGTGCAGTTCGCTCATGTTTGAGCATCTCGTCTAATTCTGGGGTTTGCCAATCTTCCCCTACTTCTGGAGATTCTGTGGCCCTAACTGGAGACCTAACGTCGCTAGGATCATGATAACGGGTACGCGAATTAAGCTTCTCGTTAAGCTCTTCTACCTTGCTCTTGCCTTCTTCATCCATAGGCATTTATTGTAACATTTCTTTAGAAAGAAATTGAATAAAAAAAACGACCCCCGAACCCGCTCGCGCAGGTTGGGGATCAAAGGAACTGATGAGCGGACGCTAGTCTACACTCACATATGCAAAACCCGTTCTGGGCTGCCAGGTGTGGAGCGGGTCAGTATCGTAGGCCACCATGTGGAGGCCATGCCGACGTTCCACACTCAGGCGCAACCCGAAGGCGGGATTATGCATTACGACGATGGACTCCAAATCCATCGCGCGGAGGATTTCGTCGGTGACGGACCAACGAAGGAGGGGGGCGAGCTCGAGAGGGGGCACTGCGAGAACCTTCCCCGCGAGCCCACCCTTCACCGAGACCTCCACGTCCTCGGTGGTGAAGTGGTCATGAAGACCCTCCCCCCGGACTACATGCACGTTGTAGTCCAAGCCCGTCGTCAGCTCCAGGTTAGACGAGCGAAGGATCTTCACAGCGTCACCAGAGACACCGTTACAAAGTCCCCTCGTCACACGGTCGAGCCAATCCTCAACCGCACTCCTGTTGGAAACCACAACCCCGAGATGGGTCGCAACTTCCCTTTCATACCACAACGCACCACTCATACGCCGACGCCTCCTCGTAATGATGGCAACGTCTCGTCGCCATCTCCGCGCTAGATTAAAACCTTTTTAGACAGTCTGAGTCAAGTTTTATCAAGTAAGCTGGCTAGATTGAATACCCTCATTAATCGCCCTTACAATATCTTTCTTATTTTCTTTTACAAGATTTAGAATATTTAAAGTAGGCGTGCCCAAAAGAATTTCTTCCGAAACATCATTATTAGAAATATAACCAAGATTAAATAAAATCCTTAGAGCAAGTAATACTTCAATACTCACTACATCTAAATCTTTTTCATTTAAACCCAAAGAGAAATCGGCTATAGCCTGAATATCATCCAAAATTTCCGGATGTCTGTCTTCTCCTGCTACTAACTTTTCTAGTAATGAAAAGTTTTTGGCAAAGGACTTCAGAAGTTCTGGCCTATCTTTCAATTCATAAGAAAGACTCCTATCCAAAGAAGCGTTGGTCAGGCGCCAATACTCTTTCCCTCTTACAAAAGAAACTAAAGCAAACGAATATGGCTCAATGTTACCCTTGAGCTTTGAAACATCTTTCCTCACCCCAGAAGCAGTGGCTCTAATAAGTCCGAGCTCGCGTGTGAGTATGTTATAAATTCTATCTGCTTCTCGTAATGGTCTGGCCGATAGGATGAGAGCTTGAGTAGTGTAGATATGGTAAGACACGGGGATTAATTTTCAATTTTGCAATTTACAATTTTCAATTAAATTCAATATTGGTGACTCTTTTAATCTCATCACCAAATTTAGCAAAAAGTTCTTTTGATTCCTCTGGAACCTCGTAAGACATTTTATCTTCTGGTTTGAGACCTTTTTCCTTACGGAGGTCTTGAATAGTGCGCATAATATCACGGACTCTTCCCTCTTCTTCTAGCTCTTTGGTTATATTTGTATCAAGCTCTACCTCTGTAGTGAGACTTTCATCTACCGTGACCTTCTTAACATTTAATTCGTCTTTGATTAACTCCAAGAATTCTTCTCCTAGTTCTATACTCTTTATCTTTAATTCATTTAACGGCTGGCGAACTTTGATATTCGCTTTGGAACGAGCCTCTAAAGCAAGTGAAGTTATCTCTCTAGTCTTATCCATCTTTTCTAGGAGCTCTTTATTAATTTCCTTCGTATCTGGCCACAAAGCCAAATGGACACTTTCTGGGTCGTTAGAATTTCTAAGTTTTTGATATATATCTTCGGCTATAAACGGAGAAAACGGGGCCATAACTTTCGCTAAATCAATAAGAATTTGTTTTAACTTGGGCAGGGCTTCTGTTCTGGTCCTTGAGCGACGCAAGTACCAAGTTGAAAGATCATCTATAAAGTCATTGATAGGACGACTCGCTCTATCTAGCTCATAGGCTTCTAGAGAGGTAGATACTTCATTTAAAAATTTATTAAATCTAGCATCTATCCATCTATCTAAAACATGATTGCTGTTAGCCTCTGAATCTGGTTTATCTACAGAATATAATTGATAGAAAGAAACAACGTTGTCGAGACGTCCAAATATTTTTTTGGAAACTTCATCTAGACCTTTTTCTGAAAAAGCCAAATCTTCTGCTCTGACTGCCGGAGAAGATAGTAAATAATAACGCAAAGCATCAGCTCCATAATTATTTAAAACTTGTGTAATTTCTGGATAATTCTTGAGCTTCTTGGACATCTTCTTTCCATCTTCGGCTAAGATAAGCCCATTAACTACCACTTGTTTATAAGGGGAATCACCAAAAAGAGCCGTGCTCAAAACAATCATGGTGTAAAACCATCCACGAGTTTGATCCAAGCCTTCGGCAATAAAGTCAGCTGGACGAAAATCTTTTGAAGCCCGAGAGGCAAATGGTACTGAGCCAGAGTCATACCAAGTATCAAAAACTTCTTCTATTCTCTTATAATCCTCTCCATCTTTTTCTAAAATAAATTCATCAATATAAGGACGATGGAAATCAAGATTAAAATCTTCATCGTGTGGTAATGGCACAAACGGTAATTCTCTTATCTCAGCATTATCAAATTTCTTAAACTTATTTACAAAAACATGTTCCCCCGCTTTCTCATAGTCTTCATTTTCTGGTCTATACAAACCAGAAGCAACATAAGCAAGCCAGGCCGGACCACCATGTGTAACTAGTAAAATATTTTTGTTTTTATACTTTGATTCTAATTCGTACAAATTAGAAGCCACCCTTTGACCAACTTCTTTCAAAGATTCTCCTCCAGGAATACTTTCATCAAACCAATTAGGTCCTTTATTTTCTACATACGAATGATATTCATCCCAATTTTTACCGTCAAACTCACCTGGGTTTACTTCCCGTAGTCTTTCATCAACCAAAACATCTTCTAATCCAAGTTCAACACGAACAATCTCAGCTGTTTCTTTGGTTCTAGTAAATGGGGAGGAAATAATGAGGTCGATTTTAGCGTCCTTAAAAGCTTTGATGGACTTCAAAACTTCTTGCTTGCCATCGTCTGTTAAATGATCATCTGATTCTTTTTTGAAACTAACGACATCTTTCTTATTAGATTCTGTACCACCGTGACGCATGATGAAATATCTGTTTTCAGATTTTTTTGAATACTGTTTCAAAGTCTCGAGTGAATCAACCACTATTCTCTTGGAATCATCTTTATTTTTCCAAACAGGCAAAGGAGTACCCCAGAAACGAGAGCGAGATACAGCCCAATCTCTGGCACCTTCAAGCCATTTACCAAAACGGCCATCACGAATATCTTCTGGAACCCACTTCACCAAAGAATTATTCTTTAAAATCTTATCCTTAATTTCAGAAACTTTTACAAACCAAGAGTGAGCAGCATAGTTTAAAAGTGGAGTATCGCAACGCCAACAATGAGGATAGCTATGTATCACTTTTTCTTTAGCGAAAAGTAGGTTTTTAGATGCTAGGTATTTAATAATTTTAATATCAGTTGCCTGGTGATCATCTTTAGGCTTAACTTTCTCTCCAGCAAAATCACGCACCTCCTGCTTAAATCTCCCATCCATACTAACGTGCTGTATTAGAGGAAGGTTATTCTCTAGACTCAATAAATAATCCTCTTCTCCAAAACCTGGGGCAATATGTACGATACCTGTACCCTCTTCTTCTTGAACAAAATCGGCTAGATAAACCTGACCCTCATTACTGTAATAATCAAAAAGGGTTTTATACTTTTTGCCAGCCAATTTTTCTGCAGAAATATCTTCGAGGATTTTGAAATTTTCTTTCAAGACTTTTTCTGCCAAAATTTTTAAAACAATATAAAATTCCCCATCCTTTTCTGCTTTAACATAAACTGAACCAGGCTTTACCGCCAAAGCGACATTGCCTGGCAATGTCCAAGGTGTAGTTGTCCAGGCGATAAGAAAAGTTTTAGGCTCATCTATTAATTCAAATTTTGCATAAACAGAAATGTCAGTAATATCTTTATAACCCTGATTAACCTCAAAGTTAGAGAGGGTGGTTTCGCAATGTGGACACAAATGCATTGATTTAAAACCCTGATACACAAGATTTTTGTCATAAAGTGTTTTGAAAGACCACCAGACAGATTCAGTGTAACTAGAATCCATAGTCTTATAAGAATTCTCCATATCTATCCAACGACCAGTACGAGGAATGATTTCCTTCCAGTCTTTTTCATAAGTAAGCACACTAGACCTGGCTCGCTTATTAAACTCTCCAATACCAAATTTCTCGATATCTTTCTTGGTTTCAAGGCCAAGCTCTTTTTCTACCAAGTTCTCTATAGGTAGACCATGACAATCCCAACCCCAACGACGAGGCACTTTGTAGCCCTTCATGGTCTTATAACGAGGAATAACATCTTTGATAGTACCCGGGAGAATATGACCGTAATGAGGTAATCCTGTAGCAAAAGGAGGTCCATCATAAAACACGAACTCACCATTGGGAGCTTCTTTCTCTAGACTCTTTTCAAAGATTTTATTTTCTTTCCAGAACTTTAATACCGCTTCTTCTCTAAGTGCTCGTTCTGATTTGTTTTTGTTTTCTGGGTTTTCCATTTTAAAAAGTAAAAGCTCGTCCTCAAACAGAAATAATTCTGTGCAAGGACGAGCTTTGCCCGTGGTACCACCTTGTTTTGCCCGAAGGCCTCATTACGGCTTTGACGGGCCTACCCGTCGGGTTCTACTTTGCCTGATGGCTCTGCCGTTTAGGGCTGCCTGGAGCATTTCTTTCCCGAAGCTTGCCCTAAGCATTTCTGCCGGGCAAGGGAGCGATTACTTCCCTCAATTGCTTTGACACCATATTATCACATCTTCTCTGGCGCAGGAATACCAAGCACATCTAAACCATTCTTCATTACTGTTTTGAAGCCTTTTACTATAGCTAGACGAGTGCTAGACTCCGGCGAATCACCTATGACCTCTTCATGGGCATAAAAGTTATTAAAAGCAGAGGCTAGTTCAGTTAGATATGTAGTCACATGACTAGGAGCATATTCCCTACCCGCCCTCTCTACTACTTCTGGGAACCTATATAGAAGCTTTTCAACTTCATGTACCACACTTCTTTCTTTGTATGCTATTTCTATTCCCGTAGCCTTATCCAAAAGTGATGAAGCTCTGGCGTGAGCATATTGGAGATAAACCCCAGAATCTCCTTCGGTAGAAACAGACTGATTGATATCAAAAATAATATCACTACCGATAGACTGACGGAGGATCATGTATTTTATAGCACCAATAGCTACAGCTTCATTGCCCTCGGTTTTTTCTTTCACCTCATCTATCAAACTCTCAGCAGTTACAACATTCCCAGTTCTAGAAGACATCTTGCCGGTAGTTAGACGAAGCATCCCATGTGACAAGTGTTTCGTTTTTTCTGCAAACTTTGGGTTAACCTGTCTGAGAGCTTCTAAAACTACCTTAAAATAATCATTTTGTTCGTTGGCTGTGATAACTATAGAAATATCTGGTTGGTATAATTCAAACTTTTTATAAGTAAGACCTATTTCTTTGGCCTCATATGTAGGGAGACCTAAATTATTAATAAAGACGCGGGTGTGTAGCTTTGGATCGTATTTCTCTCCATGAAATACCACAGCACCATTACTCTCTTCAAATACACCTTTTTTTAATAATTCTTCAACAATTTTTCTCCCCTCTTCAGAGATTTCGCTTTCACCAATAGCTTTATCAAATTTAGTACCGAGTCTTTTGTATAACTCATCTAAATGCTCAAGACTCCATCTTTTTCCTAAATTATATATTTTATTTATTTCCTCATCTGATCGATTAAATATTTTTATATTTATATCAATGATTTCTTTTTCAATATCTTCGTTTGATGAAAATTGAGCCACACCAAAAGCATAGGCCGAACCAAGAAAATTAGATTTTTCAGATGATGACGCACTCTCCTTGGGAATTTCTTCTAATCTAGCTTTAACCCCCCATACGGCCTTAGCAATATTCAAACCACTATCACTGTAATAATTCATTCTAAAAACATGTGCACTATTCCACTCTATTAGCCTTGAAATAGACTCACCAACAGCATTAGACATCAAGTGTCCAATATGAAATGGCTTCATGACATTAGGGTCTGTATACTCAACAATTACTTTTTCTCCTTTTAGATTTTCATTCTTACCAAAACTTTCCCCTTTCTCAATAATCTCTTTTATACTATTTCTGAAAAAGTCTTTAGTGAGATAAAAGTTTATAAAGCCTGCACCAGCTACTTCTATCTTTTCTATATCATCAGTTTTATTAGCATTTAATTTCTCTACGATAGTCTCTGCTAATTCCTTGGGATTCTTTTTAGTCTCCTTGGCCAAGACCATGGCTACATTTGTAGAATAATCTCCATGGGAAAAATCGTTGGGATGCTCCACAGAAAAACTACTCTCTGTCAAAGAAAGGTCTTTAACGGCCTGATTTATTAAATTTTCTAGTTCTTTTTTCACTATTATCTTATCTTTTATCTCCATCACCCATAATAGTACCCCTTTCTTTTCTAGACTGAATCTTTAAAATATTTGACTGGGCTATATCTTCTAAATTCAAATCTAAATCTCTGGCTGTTAGTGCAAGAAACCACAAAACATCTCCGAGCTCATCTTTGATGGCTTCTTTCCTGCTATCATTTATACCACCCTCTCCATCATCTCCACGTAACCACTTTCTTATTTTACCGGCAACTTCTCCGGATTCACCGACCAAACCTAGTGCTGAGTAAACTATCTTATGTTTATCTGGGTAAATAGCAAAACTGGAGGCCTTTTCTTGATATTCATTTAATTTCATATTCTTAATATTGTATCAATTTTATTAGCAATCCTCACCATATCCTTTTCTTTCTTGCCCCTTGTAGTTTCAGCTCCCGTACCGAGCCTTATACCAGAAGGGTCCATAGGTGAACGAGTCTCACCAGGAATAGTATTCTTGTTTACGATAATCCCCTCTCTTTCTAACTTATCACTAGCCTCTTTGCCTGAAACACCCTTTCCATCCATCCAAGTATCGACCAGTATAAGGTGAGTATCAGTGCCCCCAGACACTATTCTCCAGCCAAGTTTTTTTAACTCTAGAGATAAAGCTCGAGCATTGTTTATAACTTGCTTGGCATAAGTTTTAAAGTTGGGACTCATCGCTTCTTTGAGAGCGACAGCTATAGAAGCAATTTGGTTTAGGTGTGGGCCTCCTTGAAGTCCTGGGAAAACTGCTCTGTCTATCTTTTTGTTTAATTCTCTTTCATCTATTTTAGAAAAAATCATAGCACCCCTAGGTCCACGCAAAGTTTTATGGGTAGTGGTGGTAACAACATCCGCATATTTAAACGGTGTAGGAATTGCCTTGCCAGCTACCAAACCAGCTGTATGCGACATATCCACCATAAGTAACGCCCCGCAGGCATCAGCTATTTCTCTAAACTTTTTATAATCTACCAGGCGCGGATAAGCAGTGAAGCCCGCCACAATAATATTTGGTTTTTCTTTAGTGGCTAGTTTCTTTAAGGATTCATAATCTATTCTCTCAGTCTTTGGATCTACACCATACTGCACAGTCTGCCAAAATTTACCTGTAGCAGAAACCTTGTGACCATGAGTCAGATGTCCTCCATCAGTGAGAGACATACCCATAATCTTTCCTTCGGGCACCAGACCAAGATAGACTGCTAGATTGGCTGGAGAACCAGATAGAGCCTGTACATTCACTGCCCATTTTTTTGGAGAAAGTTTAAAAAGCTCTAGCGCTCTAGAACGACAAAGATCTTCTACCTTGTCTGATATTTCGTTACCACCGTAATATCTTTTACCAGGATAACCTTCTGCATATTTATTAGTTAGCTCTGTTCCCAAGGCTTCCAAAACATCTTTGGAAACATAGTTTTCGGAAGCAATGAGGTTTACAACCTTCTTTTGCCTTACTTTCTCAAGCTTTATTAATTTATCTATTTCTTTGTCTTTCATTTAAATATTTTAGGCAACCTATTTTTTATAACCTTATAGACTTCCTCATGAACACCTTCTGGCGGTAGGCAAATATTTTTTGTACAACAAGATATCTTTTCCCAGTTCTTATTAACCTTCTCAAGTTCCAAAGCTGTGCTTCTAGAAATTTTTAAATGAGCAAGATTGTCTTCTGCTACATCCTTTTTCCCATTTAAATATTTTTTACTTCTTTGAGTTATTTTGTTCTTCAACCAAGAAGAACTAATTTCGTAAGGCACATCTAAATAAATTATTAAATCTGGTTTAGGGATTTTAAAAACCTTGTGCTCCATGACATCGAGCCATTTTATAAATTCTTTTCGTTCTGTTGAGTTTTTTATTTTGCCTCCCTGATGTATCTGATTAGCACTAACATAACGATCGGTTATAACAATATAACCATCTTCAATCCATTTATGCATAACTCCGCTAGACTCAAATCTATCTGCCGCATACAGTACAGAAGCTATTTTAGAATTTACTTTTATGAAATCCCCATATTTACCAGCCAAGCACTCCCCGATAAACTGACCGAAGAAATTACCGTAGTAATGAGGAAAATCTATTGTCTTCACCTTAAAGCCTTCTTTTTGGAGCCTTTTCTTCAGGAGAGAGGTCTGAGTTGCCTTGCCAGAGCCATCTATACCATCTATTACTATCAGTTTTCCTTTATTTAGCTTCTTTTTCATTATCTTGGCAAGTCTTTAGTTTATTTCATTTCATAGTAGGATAAGCAGTAACCATTTACAAGACTGATGCCACAGGTAGACTCAATCATTCATAAGGAAAAAACATTCTCCAATGGAAGTAAAGTGCTTGTTATAAATACTGGTGCAGTTATAAACCCAGAAGCAGAAGCCATGCTTCAGGCTCTACACTCTAGATCTATAGGTGGTATAAAAAGTCATTTAAAAGTCTTAGCAGAAAAAGGCCCTGAAAAATTTCTATCGACTTACTATGTTGGTTATGGCCACAAATCTATTGGAGACTGTGGAACCTGCACTATCTTTATTGAAAACGTATCCATGTTTACCGCCAAAGCGATTCAGGACTGGCCTCTGTACTCTGGACAGGAGGCTTCTACCAGATATATAGAGTTTGCCAAACAAAAATTTGTTGATCCTATAGGAACAATTAAATCAAAAAAGATATTAGAGGACTGGAGAGCTTTTTATCTAAAGGGTTTGAGTGAGCTTGATGTGTTTTTGAAAGAAAAGTTTCCATTAAACCCAGGCGAGAGTGAGAATATGTATAACAAAGCCATAAAGGCTAGAGCTTTTGATATCATGCGAGGCTTTCTTCCTGCTGGAGCATCCACAAACTTGGCTTGGCACACAAACTTCAGACAAGCAGCGGATCATCTTATGCGATTAAGACACCATCCACTTGAGGAAGTTAGAGAAACTGCAAGAGCCATAGAAGAAACCTTGAATGAAGCATTCCCAAGTTCATTTGGTCATGAGAAATTTAAAAAGACAGAAGAGTTCAACAAAAGATGGATGGCTGACAACTATTACTATGAGCAAAATAAGGGGGTGGACTTCAAGTTGACCAAAAACCTCGTGGACAAAAAATCACTAAAGAAATACAAAAATTTTCTTAAATCTAGACCCATCAAAACAGAACTACCCAAAGAACTTTCTGAACTTGGTAGTCTGCAATTTGAATTTTTACTAGACTTTGGTTCTTTTAGAGATATTCAAAGACACCGGGCGGTAATACAACGCATGCCACTTTTAGTCACTAAGCATGGGTTTGAAAATTGGTATATAGATGAACTACCCAAGCACCTCCAAACTGAAGCGGTTAAATTCTTATCAAAACAAGAAAAACTTATATCGAGTCTAAAGTGCAGTCCCGAGATAAGACAATACTACATTGCGATGGGCTACAAACTACCCAACAGACTAACCGGCTCACTACCAGCTATTTTGTATCTTGCTGAGCTAAGAGCTACCAGATTTGTCCATCCGACGCTACGAAAAAGAGCTGGGGAAATAGCTCAGACTTTATTAAAAGAATTTGGTCCATGTGGGTTAACCCTACATTTAGACGATGACCCAGACAGATTTGATGTCAAAAGAGGGTCGCATGATATTATTAAGAAAACGTAATAAATATATGGCACTATCAGACAGAAGAATTATAGAAGAGAAAAAGAAGGGTGATATTATTATTGAGCCATTTAAACGCGAGAACCTAGCTACCTCTAGCTACGATGTCACTTTGGGAGAATTTTATTTCAGAGAACAACCATCTAAATACGATCACAATATCTACAACATCTGGAGCAAATCACACACTGATCATGTTTGGGGCACCAAGCCAGAAAGAGCCAAGAAAGCAAGTGAAGTTTTCAAAAAATATAAATTTAGATGGGAAGGTATAAGACCTAACGACAAAGTTATTCTTTTACAGCCTGGGGAAACGATACTTGCTCATACTAATGAATTCATAGGAGGCAGAAACCATATCACCACCATGATGAAAGCTCGTTCCAGCATGGGTAGAAACTTCGTAGAGGTATGTAAATGTGCAGGTTGGGGTGATGTTGGGTTCTTTAATCGTTGGACTATGGAAATCACCAACAACTCCAGAAACTATGCTATACCGCTTGTAGTTGGAAGACGTATTGCTCAAATAATCTTTTTTGAAACTGGACCAATACTTGATACCAACTATGCAGACAAAGGCAAATATCAAACATCCCAAGATATTAAGGAAATGAAAAAAACCTGGAAGCCAGAAAGTATGTTACCTAAACTATATAAAGATAGGGATATTAAAAATTAGAAAGCCGCCGGAAGGTTCCGGCGGCAATCTTTAGCTTTTTTCTCCTTGAAAAGAGCTACGGGCTCTTGAATACACGCACACCGTTGTGCGGTTCTTCCCCCGCCTTGACCAGCGCGGAGAAGGCATCGAACACAGCTCGAGTGAGCCCGGGTACTGCAGATGATGCTCCCCCGGAGGTACATATTCTAACAGTCTTACCGAGAGTCCCTTGACCCTCTGGAACAACTGCCATGTACCAGTCACCATTGCCGCCACGACCGATGACCAGTTCATTCCGACGATCGGAATCCCTATCATCATCGAGGTAACGAACCTCTACTACATTCTCCATACACCCCCCATATGAAAGCCTAAAAACAGAATACATGATATTGAAAGTAAATCAAAAACCCTGCAGTCGCAGGGTTTTTGATTTGATTGGTTATTAGAAATTTTATTTAACTTCTGCTCACACATATCCCGCTACTGCGGGATATGTGTGAGCCCGCCTCAGTCGCCTTCACGACTTCCGGCTTGTAGAAATCAAATACTATTTGATTTCTACACCCATTGACCTTGCTGTGCCGGCAATGATTTTAGAAGCTGCAGATACATCATTTGCATTAAGATCTGGCATTTTCTTCTTAGCAATTTCTTCTACCTGAGATTTGTTTAGAGTACCGATCTTGGAAGAAATATTAGAACCAGAACCCTTCTCCTTACCTAGAGCTTTGAGTATGAGTGCGGAAGCAGGTTCAACCTTATAGGTCATAGCATAGCTTCGGTCATCATAAACCTCTACCACTGTAGGGACAGTTTCGCCCATGCGGTTCTTGGTCTCATCATTAAAACGCTTTACGAAATCACCAATAGGGATACCGGCGGCACCTAGAACGGGTCCAAGTTGCTGACCAGGCACAGCCTGTCCACCAGGAACTTGAAGCTTTAGAATTTTTACTACTTTTTTAGCCATAATCTTAGAGGGTCAGAATACTTTATATTTTCTTAACTTGCAAGAAGTCGAGCTCAACTGGGGTCTCTCGACCGAACATATTAACCAACACCTTCACTTTACCACGCTCTTCATCTATCTCAGAAACCTTGCCTTCAAGGTCCTTAAATGGACCATCTACAATAAGAATAGCGTCATTTTCCATCAAATTGATGGTATGAACAACCTTGTCAGCATTCATTCTGGCAAACAATGCATCTACCTCTGCCTTTTCTATAGGTACAGGGTAAACACCAGAACCCACAAAGCCTGTTACTCTAGGAGTATTTCTCACTACATACCAGGAATCATCGGTCACAATCATATCCACCAAAATATAACCTGGGTAAATCTTCTCTTCTTCCTCTACCCTCTTGCCACCTTTGATCTTAATTTTCTTCTCTGTTGGTACCACTACATTGAAAATCCTATCTTCCATACCCAAAGACTCTATACGCTGTTTTAAGTTACGCATCACGGCGTTCTCATATCCAGCATAAGTGTGGACTACGTACCAATTTCTACCTTCTGATATTTTTTGTTTTGCCATAATTTTAATTTATGTTTTTTATAGAACGAACTTTTGCAATATGAGAGTAAATAGATAGTCAAAGAAACCTAGAAAAAACGCCACTAGGACAGAGACCAGAATAACCACGACGGTGAAAACTATCGCCTGTTTTCGAGTTGGCCATGAGACATGTACCAATTCCCCTCTCGTATCCTTAATGTAATTTAAGATTTTATTCATCCCGTTAGAAGTTAAGTTATTCTTGTAGTGATTAATTTTTGCCTTGTTTGTAGAGCTTGGAACTTCTAACGGGATAAATCCCACCAGAAGTTAATGTTTATTCTTGTAGTGATTAATTTTTGCCTTACCCGTAGAACTTTAGACTTCTAACGGGATTCATCTAGGTTTTTATAAGTTTTAAAAAACACCCTTCCGGGGTGTCTTTTAATCATACTACAGATAGCTTTAGAATGTCAACAGAGCCCTCGGAGTACTAGCGTATCTCGTAAGTCACAGTCACATTAGAGGTAACCTTATTCTCTCCTGCTGGAATATTAGGAGTAACTGAAGCAGAAGCAGATCCAACGGCATTTAGAGAAAACTCTTTGTATGGAACAGGATTTCTGTCTCCAGAATTGTCATAGTAACCAATAACTCTAACCAATTTAACACCTAGGCTTTTGGCAAGTTCCTTGGCTTTCATCTTGGCGTCCTCTACAGCCTTATCTCTAGCTTCTGTCATAACCTGAGAAGGATCGTCTATAGTAAATGAGATGTTAGAGATATTAGTAGCTCCTTCATCACCCACTAGAGTTAGGGCGGTGCCAGCTTCTTCAGTCTTTCTAATCTTTACAGAAACAGAATGACTAACAGTGTAACCATCTTGAGTTTGTCTTGATGGAGGACAATAGGTTGGCGAACAAATAGATGAAGTGTAGACGTAACGAGGTTCTATATAATAACCAGTTGTTTTAATATCCTTCTCTTCTATACCAAGGTCTTTAAGCTTGGCTAGGATAGTATTCATCTTCTTGGTAACTTGCTCTTGAGCATCACTTACCAACTTTGCATCTTGAGATACAGAGAAATTGAAAGTAGCCACATCTGGGATAACCACCACCTCCCCCTCTCCATTAACTGAGATGGAGTTATATACAGGGTCTGTATTTCTTAGATTTTTAAAAGAACCTAACGCTTCTGCAAACAAAAACACTGCGAGCACCACCAAAACTACTCCAGCGAGTTTAATAATCTTATTTGTTTCTTCTGTATTCATCATATGACTTATAAATAGCTCTTAATGCCAATATCCTATCATAGGTTCATGCTTTTTCTTAAAGAGCGTCTATGATCCAAAAAGATATTGAACATAAGTACAGTGAAGCTTACAGACAAAAGCCCCAAAGCAATTCCAGCCAAGATATCCAAAGTCCAATGTGCACCCAAATAAAGCCTTGAGAAGCAAATAAGGAAGGCAATGACAATGGATCCAATAATCAAACTAGCTCTATTCCAAGCAGATTTAATCTTACCCACAAAAGCATGTGAGAGAGCAAAAAAGAAAGCGGTGGCCACAGTGGCGTGCCCAGATGGGAAACTCCAACCAGTTTCGTCAACAATACCGTACCCAGGTCTAGTTATTTGAAAGGTGTCCTTGAGGACGACCAAAGATATAATAGCCAAAGCCATAGCCACTAGAAACAAAACTGCATCATAAAATCTACCTCGCACAAACATAAGTAATGCTATAAAAGAAGCAACGAAAGATAAGATGAATGGATTCCCAATTCTAGTCACCCACACAAGCAAAGTGGTAAGTACAGGTGTTCGCACATGCATCACCATACCCTCTACCGCCAAGTTAAGTGGTATGAGATCAGTACCAGAAGTAAGCCCGTCGATAATAATAACGAGCACAAGACCCGAAATCATGTAGACCAAAAGGAAAAGAATGTTTTTTGCCCAATTCGGAAACATATATATAAGCGTATCATAAATATAAACAGTGCGTTATACTCAAAATCACATTTTATGAAAAAACTACCGAACACTTTTTTCCAAAACAAAACTTTGAAAGTAGCCAAAGAACTTTTAGGTAAATACCTTGTCAGAAAAATTGGCAATAAAATTATCCGAGAGAAAATAACAGAGACAGAAGCCTATGTTGGGCCACATGATTTGGCTTGTAAATCATCTCGCGGTAAAACCGAGGGTAATAAAATAATGTACGAGGAAGCTGGCACTATATATGTCTACTTCACCTACGGCATGCATTGGATGTTAAACATTGTGACAGAAGAAAAAGACTTCCCTTCTGCTGTCCTTATCCGCGGAACAGAAGTCACTTCTGGTCCAGCTCGCCTGACCAAAGCCTTGAGTATAGATAAAAAGCTTAATGGTCTAAAATTGGGAGAAAAGTCTGGACTCTGGATAGAAGAGAATTTGAAAACTAAAAATTCTAAATTAAAAATATCCAAAACTCCCCGTATAGGCATAGACTCCTCTGGACCCATCTGGGCCAATAAACCTTATAGGTTTATATTAGAGTAAGTAAATAAACTTAGTAAGTTTCAAGATCTACTCTAGAAAAATCAATGAGTAATTTGTTTTCTAGATCGAAATGACAATTTTGATAAGGATTTTCAACCCAATCTAAATTAAACGGATTTAGTTGATACATATAAATAACACTCTTAATGGGTTTTCCTGGATAACAAAAAAGTATCCACTTTTGTGTGTTATCAATATACTCGTTTGGAAGTTTTATCTGATTTTTAGTTAAAAGATAAAACATTAATATTTCTTCTAGAAAATAATTAACCTGATTATCCCCCATTTCCTTGCCATAAAACTCACAATCTTCCTTAAGATACTTTTGAAACCTTTCGTCAACACTATAAATTTTCTTAATCTTTTCAAAAAGATGGTTAAAGTCTTTAGTACCAACATATAATTGATTCCATACCATGTAACTAAAGGCGTGTTGTATTTGAAACTCAATATTATTCTTTTCAATTATATTTTGAACACCATTCCTATGATCAATAACTTGATTCATGAAAGAATGCTTTAATTCTGGAGCAGGCTTATCACTATAAAGATACAGAAAATCTGAATAAATGAAGTTGAGGCCTATAAGCGGCTTACTTACTTTTGATGGTGTAAAGTGTCGAATATCTTTCAAACAATTATCAGGATTTTGTCTATTGAATAATTTATTCATTGAGAGACCAAACAGAAGAAGGCCTTTTTCTGGAGGTAGTTTATTAATATCAAAAAACTTATTGGTCTCTAAAGCGGGTTTATTCATATCGTAAAATTACACCAAAATAGTAATTATTGCCACTCATATATGACCTTTATATATAATTGGGATAATTTTGATCCTTATAATATTTGTATAGTAAATATATGGTGATAGAAGTTATGATATGAAATATTGATCTGCCATTTATATAATTATTTGGATCACAAATTATACCCATAGCATCTGGAAGCCAAATTATAAAACCTAAAATAAATAAACCTAATCCTTTAAGCCATAAGGAAATATTTGTAGCCCTGCCAGATTTCCATAATAAATATTCTAATAACAATAAGAATAAAATAAACGTACCGAAAACAAATTCTCCAGCATAAGATTTGAAATAAATAACAGATATCCAACCTAGTAGTACAAATAAAGACTGAACTAATAATAACCTTCTAGTGGAAATGGTGGTGTATCTTTTAAGGCTTAGATAGATTAAAAGATTTACAAACAAAAACATTCCCAGAAGATCAAGGAGTTGGGCTACATATGTGTAACTGGCGTCATAAATAAACGACAATAAACCAATGAGTATACTTGTGTAGCCAAATAACTTAGATATCCTTTCTCCGTTACCCTTTTTCAGAATTATCACACCGACAAATATGTAAGCGAGGTTAGATAGAGCATAAAACGGTCTTTTAATAAGCCCTGTACCGACCTTTTCACAGAACTCTACTGTTGGGTTACCAAGTAATGAATTCATAAATTAAATTAGTTTAAAAATCTTCCTAACCTTAATTCCATTTTTAATATTTTCTAAATGCCATGCAATAACTAAAACAGATGTTTTCATATTACTATCTAGACTCCATTAATTTATAAATTTCTCTTGAGAGCTTTTTCATGGGAAATTTTACCCAAGGCCATTTAGTTTTAGTGATAGTTAACAAAGCAATAGCATAATGAGAATTATCTCCTACCACCACACCTGCATCACCACTATATTTAATAACTGCATAACCTTTCTGATAAGAAGACTTTATACCCCTCCAGATATTCCATTTATAACCATTGATTTCAAGCCAACCACCTTTTCTATAATAGCTTTTAAATTCCGAGAGATTTAGCCCTCCCCTTCTATCCCTTCTCCATTTCAACATATATTCTTTAAGTTTTTGAGATACCCAAGGATTAACCAACTGGTCGGTTTCCACTTTACAGAAGAACTCCGCTAAATGTTTAGCGTTAGATACAGTTATCTTAGATACACGATATTCCCCCTCCTCCTTTAGGCGATCCAGAAACTTTCTTGTCACTTCGCTCCCATTCCACCCATTAGATAGAATAATGTGCTGGTTAATATTCTCTCTTCCCGCCACATCCACCAAGACATTTGAAGCGGTGTTATCACTCCTGGTAAGCATCAGGTCCAAAAGATAATCTAACGAGACTTTCTCTCCCGCCTTAAGAAGTGGTCTATGGTCTCTGTGGGTACCTTCGGGGAAAAACTTTGGATTATCTTTATCTACTTCATTAATATTGTTAACTTCTATCAAATCTTCTAATTTTCTTTGACCCAAATCTATTTGCCTAAGTATCTCTGCTGCAATAAAGATCTTGTAGATACTGGCTGGATAAATAAAGTTATCCATATTTACCCCAGCAACCTGTGGCTCTTGATTTTTGAGATCAATAATAGCTAATGAAATTTCAGCTGGTTGAGGATAAATACTTTGAACTATTTTATCCAGTTTTTCACTAAGTTCTTTATTTTCTTTCATTTCTCTGACAAAAGTCTCTTCATCTCAACAACTGAAGGTCCGCTAATAACAGATGTAATCTGAAATTTATCTAAAAGATTTCTTAATCCATCTTCAGTCTTAGATTTTACTTCTATTGTGTAGCAATCTGACACATCCTCTACCCTTTCTAAGTCAACTTGATTCTCTCCAAGATTATATTGCCAACCAGTACGAGTAAACTCAAAGTCATATTTAAACTTATCAAGAAGATTATTATCAATATATTCTCTAGCTTCTATTTCTGTATCAAATTCTTCCCGCAAATTAATTAAGGAATTTTTACCAACTTCTTTTTCCAAGGTCTCTTTAATGGCCACAATAACATCTTTCTCTTTCCAAATATTTTTCTTATTAATCCTCAGTCTCAAGAACTCATCTTTCAAAGTTTTTGTAGAGTCTATTGGAGAAAAGATTACATCGTAACAAATGTATTCTCCTTTAAAAACTGCTTCTTTATCTAGAATTTTCCTTGCTGATTCTATTTCTGACTCTGAGACAAAAGCTCTTGCTTCTAACATGAAATAATTATAACAAAATAATAATTTGAAACTTGAAAACATTAAACACCCATCATCTTCAACAACCCATCCAAAACTGGAGGTAGCTGCAACCAACCACTAGAGCCATTGAGATGTCCCCCACTAGGGACAACCACTAGCTCGGCATTTAAACTTTTCGAGATGGTTTCAGCGTTAGAAAGTGGAACATATGGATCATTGTCACCATGAACGACTAAAAATTTATTGCACCTTGATTTAATCTTTCCAAAATCAAAAGAGGTTTCAAGAAAAGAATCTATCTTCCTATTATTATTTTTCTCAATTGGACCAGATACTAATACTGCTCCAGCAATGTTCTGGGGAGAATCTAATTCTAAATACCTCAGTATCGCCGGCGTACCCAAACTATGACCTACTAAATAAATCTCATCGTCAATACTTGATTCAATAATATTACTTATTTCTTCTACCCATTCAGCACAAATTGGAGCCTCTGGTTTAGACATTGGTATAGCACAGGCATAAATATCCTGCTTTTCCAGTTCAGCCATTAACCAAGGTCTCCACCCACCATTTGGACTTCCTTGGAAACCGTGAATTATAAAAACTTTTTTCATGTTTATAGAATACACCTTAATAAACTAAAAGGTGGTTTTTTATAGTCCTATTCTGCATCTTTATATACTTCACCAGTCTTATAACTCTCTATTGCAGCAACAGCCTGATAAAACATTGGTTTAGGAAGGTTACTTAAATCATACCAATCCCAACTTTCTAATTTCTCTGGTTCCAATACTTTTGGTTCTCCAGATCTCCAATCAGCTATTAGACCTATATGAACGTAGTGTTTGGGGGCATAGTGCTTAACATTAGATAGATATTGAAATCTTATATTTTCAACCTCTATTCCACACTCTTCTCCTAATTCCCTTAAGGCGCAATCTTTAAATGATTCCATATACTCTAAATGTCCACCTGGGAAGGAATACTCTCCCGCACCATGAGAACCCTTTCTTTTACCCAAAAGAACCTTGCCTTCCTTTAAAATCATTATTCCCACCCCCACACGAGGACTAGTTTCTTGTTGCATATCTAAAGTATAACAAAATACTACCTTTCCCCTATTTGTTGTCTCCACATAGCGGCATAAAGCCCATTATCCTCTAGTAATTTGGCATGAGTACCGCTTTCACTAACCACCCCTTTTTCGAGAACATAAATTCTGTCTGCGTGCATAATAGTAGAAAGCCTGTGAGCTATGATAATAGTTAGATGATCCTTAGAATCCGCCAGATTCCTAATGGTCTTGGTGATTTCTTCTTCGGTAATAGAATCCAGTGATGATGTGGCTTCATCGAAAACAATAACAGCAGGTCGTCTCAAAAGTGCGCGTGCGATAGAAAGTCTTTGTTTTTCACCTCCAGATATTTTTACTCCACTTTCTCCAATTACAGTATCGAGACCTTTGGAAGTTCTTTTAAGTAGACTGGAAGCAGCACTTTTATTTAATGCATCAATTATCTCATCGTCTGTGGCCTCAGGATTAACAAACAACAGATTCTCTCTTATGGTGCCAGAGAAAAGTTGCGTATCTTGAGTAACAAAACCAATTTGTGATCTCAAACTCATGAGATCCACATCAGTACTTGAAACCCCGTTATAAAGCACCTCTCCTTCTGATGGCTGGTAGAGTCCAACAAGAAGCTTGACCAAGCTAGTCTTCCCAGAACCAGATGGACCAACAAAAGCTATTGTCTCCCCCCTTTTCATATCAAAAGAAATTTTCTTTAGAGCTTCACTTTCTGCGGTGTTATAAGTAAATGAAACTTTATCAAAAGAAAGCTCACCGATTCTATCAAGCACAACCGGACTCTCTGGCCTAGCTTCAGATGGTGTATTTATAATATCTTCATACTTTGCAAGAGATGCTTGAACCTCTCTGTAGCTTGTAAGCATAGTTCCAATTTCCTGTAGAGGACCGAAGATAAAGAATGAGTAAATATAGAGGGAGAAGAATTGTCCAAATGTAATAGACTGGATAAACACCAAATAAAGCAAGAACAATAAGAGGGCTGTTCTCAAGAAATTAATTAAAGTGCCTTGTATAAAGCTAATACTTCTCATGTATCGTAGCTTTCTCAATTCAAGTGCCAATATCTTCTCTGTTATAGAGTTCAATCTACCAATCTCTTGATCGGCTAGGCCCAAACTTTTAACAAGTTCAATATTACGCAGAGACTCTGTGGTAGAACCTGCAAGTGCTGTAGTCTCAGCCACAATAAGTTTCTGAACCTCTTTTACCTTATTGGAAAGTAGGTAGCTTGAAATTCCTATAACAGGAGTGAGAGATAAATAAACTATGGCTATACCCCAGTAAATTGTGAAGGCATATATAGTTACAAAGATAAGCCCTACAAAAGATATAAATGCCAGGTTGATAAAAAGTTGGATAAACTTTTCAGAGTCTGTCCGCGCCTTCTGTAATATTCCCAAAGTCTCCCCACTTCGTTTGTCTTCAAATACTGAATATGGCAAATCCAGAGAATGTTTGACCCCGGTCTGATACATGTCTGCCCCACTCCTTTGGGTAACAGCATTAAGATAGTAATCCTGAAAATTTTTAGCCACCCGAGAAACAAAAGCAGTACCTACAGCCAAGAGCAAGAGAAATGAAACGCCTTTAAAAAATTCGGCCGATGAATACTCGGTAAACTTACTAGCATAGTCATCAATTATGTGACGAAAAATAAGCGGGTCTATTAGTGAGAAAACTTGGTTAACGCTTGCGAGTACAAGCACCACAAGACAAAGCTTCCAATATTTCTTGAGATAAATATAAAGTGTTCGCATTAGAATAGCTTTGTATTATATATGTATTCTTGAATTGAATATACCTTGGATTAGCGAAAGAAGGGCTGAATTTTATCTCCCACCATCAATTTATACCCACCCAGCTTAATAGTTTTCCTGTAAGATTCTCCCCTACCTCAACTTCAATAACTTGAGCATTGCCTACCTTTTGGATATCTTTTGAATGAACACCTGTGTAATGAGAGATGACCTGTTTTATCCAACCATTATGGGAAACGAACAGAATATCTTCATCAGGATGCTCACCATAAATAGCTTCAACGAAAGCGAGAACTCTTGTTTTCAGTTCAGCGATTGATTCTCCGCCCTCTGGTTTTCCTATCCCAAAAGCATCGCCAGTCATTTTTATCCAATCAATCTCTGCTTTTTTCTGCCCTTGAAGAATACCCAGACTTCTTTCGCGCAACTCTTTTGTGAAGGTAAGGGGTATATCAAGATGAAATTTTTTAATGAACTTGGAAGTATCAACACACCTGGCTAGGTCTGAACTGTATATGTGAGAAAGTTTATGGTTTCTAAGAAATTCGGCTGTTTCTCTAGCTTGCTGTTTACCTTTGTCAGTCAAAATACCGTGATGATGACCCATCAAAATGCCCGTTTCATTCTCTATGGTTTCCCCATGTCTAACTAAAAACAATTTCATATAAAAACTATACCATAATAAGAAATAGTCGGTTAGATGGCTAAAAATAATACATTCATAGCATCTTCCAAATCTTTGTAAGTCTTTCAGTTTCGTCCAAAAAAGCTTGTTTACCAGACCTGTAGGCAGGGTAATCATTTGGGTACTGTTTTTTTAATTCCTCTTTTAATTCACCATATGCCCTCGCTCGTTCTGGGTGGACTTTCAGATAATCTCTGGTATCAATAAACTGGATTGCTTTTGGCGAACCATTCAAACAAACATGGATATTCTCTGTTTTTCTACCATCTATTTCTTCTTTAAAGAAAGTTACGGTCTGTGGGGCAATGTAATTATCATAATACTTATAACCAAGACTTATCAGTTTATTTTTCTCTTCTTTTATATCGTCAACATTTTCAACTATTACCAAGACATCTATTACGGGTTTAGCTTTTATTCCAAGAGAAGTACTCCCCACATGTTCAATATCCAAAGCCTTAGAACCAAAGATTTCTGAGAGAACCTTTCTAATATCATTAAACTTTAATTCCCAATCTGGATTATAAACCTCAACTGAATATGGGCGTTTTTTATTCTTGTCTTCAATCATTATTAGTTATTGAGTAAGTAAATTTAAAACTCTTTTGTATCTCCCTCAATCATATCTATAAACTCGATTCCATTCTCACTCAACATTTTCTCTGGAAGCTTTCTGGTGATACCCCTTCTGTCAGGAAGTAACATTCCATCATGGACTGGAAAAGCCTTTTTCGGCTTCACATCTAGAGCGTAGTCGACTGCATCATGAATTGTGCACCAAGGGCCTGCTACAGGCAGGGCTAAAGTATCGACATGCTTACCAGGATTAAAGAAAGAATCTCCTGGGTAAAAAAGTTTATTATCTATAAAGTAACCAGTGTTTTGAACCCGCCCAAAGTCTCCATAAATCTCTTCATGCTTACAATCAAAAGCTTCGAGCAGAACTTCTTTAATTGTTTCTGATTCCCTACCCTCAAGTTTTTTATATCCAATAGATAATTCCTCTAACTTCTTGCCAACTTCTGAATTGGTAATTACTTCTGCATTTGGGTTATTTTTTAATAATTCTTGTAGAGATTCAGCATGAACATGATCTTGATGATCATGAGTAATAAGAACAATATCTATATTTCTAATATCTGTAGGCAATACTGAGTAAGCACCTGGATCTGTGAGTATTCTTAGACCCTTTGTTTCTACCAATAAACAGCAGTGGCCAAATTTTGTAATCTTCATAAATTTATTATACAGGTACTAGAGGGGTCGCTGGTTGGATGGATTTAGAACCTGTTTGATTGATTATACTGCAGGCTAGTGAATGATGTTAGAACTGGATTTGAAAATAGAGATGACACCCTTTTATATTCCTAGATCTTAATCTTAAAGTAACGCACATCAGATGCAAAATAGCTTCCGTGTTCTTGCCAATATATTTCTGAGGCGTTAGGGTTTATTTTAATTTCTCCAATTTGCCATCCATCATTAATTTTACGAATTGTGGTAAAAGAGTTATTGGTGAGGTTAAGTTCTATCAAAGCATCAGTAGAGTAAGAGGTTTCTGTGGTTGCAGAAAACACAACAAAATTTGAAATAAACACAAATGCTTTCGGTATAACAACATGTCCTTGTAGGGCAATAGAGGTGTCTATTTCTTTTACAACCTTTGTATCAAAGTTAATTATACGGAGTCTGTGATCAAAAGTCATAAGTGCTATATTTCTATCTGAAACAGCTAGTGAGGGCGAGTTGCCGTTATTGTTATTGTTAAAGTTTTTTAATAAAAGTATTTCTTGGTCTGTATTAAAATCATAGCCCCAAAGATCAAATTCTATTGGTTTGCCGACCCGAGTTGAATAAGATTTATCAGAAAAATCTTTAGTTATAGTAATCCAGACAGCAAATCCATCTCCTAAGGCTGCATTGGCTACAGTCTTCGTTTTTGAGCCTACAATTCTATGGGTCTTTTTTGTACTCAAATCACTAATAATTAAATTTGTATCTTGTCGAGTTAATATTTTTTTTTCATTGTCCAAACTACCATTAAATCTATCGAGCTCGCCACTTCTAGCATAAGAAGGAAAACCACTTATTTTTTGTGGACCTCCAAAAAAGTAACCTATAGGAAGGTAGGGTAAGTAAAAATATCCTGCAATAAAAATAGAGCAGGTAATTAAGATTAGAAAATATTTTAAAAATCCTTCCTGTGAGTTCTTCATATATTTAAAGTATACCAGTTCAAACAAGATTTCCACTTACCCCTTCAGGTAAATTATTCGTTGGGGGTCGCTGGGTGGATAAATTTAGAACCTATTTATGCACGGCCTAGTGAATGATGTTAGAACTAAATTCCGATTATCTAACAGGTGTTCCTTGGTGAAATATCATTCTCCACTCGCCTTCTTCGTTTCGCCAGATAGAACTTCTTTGAGATATCGTAACTGCCCCAGTCTCTGCATTAGTTTTCTCAGTTTTAAAGAATGATTGAACCAATCCGTCAGCAAGAAGTCTAGTCTTGAAGTCTATCATATTAAATTTTATCTCTGGGGAGCTTGGCAAATTCACAAGAACATCTTTTTTTACATAAGTTTTCCCAGAACTACCAAATTCAATAAAATCATCAGAAATGAGCACGCCTAGTTGTTCTGTTGATTTTCTAACACTAGGTTGTAATAGTTTATCTTCAAGTTCAAAAATTATATCCTTGGTTTCCATACCAAAACTATACCAGAATAAACATCATTCCCTACCCCTTCGAGAAACTTATTTGGAAATTGGGTCCCGACAGGAAAATTATTCTGGATATATTCTCGGATAGGACCTATTTGGAATGGGTTAAAGAAAAGTTGAGCTTTATCAACACCTATGTTCAATACTATAAAATTCTGTAGTCTGGTCTATCTTTTTTAAAACTTTCTATTGAAACATCTTTAAGGTCACAAGGAACTGTAAACTCCCCAATCCAAGTTACCTTAATTTCTTCAGAAATATCTTTACCTTCAATTGGAGTAGGCATTCCTCCCTCATCAATCTTCTTTACCAGGTCCCCTGTCCTATATTTAGAATTTAAAACCTCTGTGCCGTTTTTAGTTGCTTTTACTTTTATAAACCCATATTTATCGGTATCCATAAGCAGACAAATATTTTTAATTACATCGATAAGATGATACTTAAGAATTTCGTCAAACTCGTAATAGACAACCGAAAATTTACCTTGAGGCATCATTATTTCTACAGTAGTTCCCTTTTTGGGAGTTGTATAGCTCACCTCAATAACAACCTCTTTATCTACCTCGTTCCACTGGAAAGGGGTCTGTAAATTTAAGAGCCTTCCTTCTGCAAAAGTCTTAGAGAACTTTTCTACCCCAGATTTTGTCCTCGGCTTCTTTGAACCTAGATCAATATCAGAATTTGAAAGGAAAATATAAAAACCAGCTCTCAAAACCCATACTAATTTTTCAAGACTCTTCAACTTCTCTGAAAGCTCCCTTTTAGTGAAAACTATAGTTTCCCTTACTGCACCAGTGGAGGCTGAGATGAGTTTAAGCTCAACCTTCTGATCATCCAGAACAGTCCAATGCTCATGACCAGCCCCGCCGTGTCTAATTCTCATATCTAAGCCGGATATAAGTTTACTTACATCAAACCCTTCCGTCTTCCCGACTGCTGAAGCTATATTCTTTTCTTTCTCAGAAATACTTACCCGCACATAATCATCCGGAGACTGTGGGCCACCCTTGCTGCTCTGGGCCTTGTGGGTAAAGTAATATATCGGGCTAATGAAGGCTCTGACAAAATTTTCTACAAGAGCAGCATAAAGTGTAATATCTGCTCTTATTTCATTCCCTTCTGAATTCGCTGCTTCAATTGCCTCATTTAGCCTAGAAGTGGCTTCAAACTCAATATCAGAAAGAACGATTGAGGTGAGTTCTATTATTTTTTCTGGATCATCTTTATAAATCTTCTCGCAGATTTTTAGGTATTCTTTAACCGCGTCTATTTCATTTTTTCCAATTCGGTTCAGAAAGGCCCTCTCAGCCAAATCTAGCAAGATGGTCAAATTAGTCTGCCCTTTAGGCTTTTTAGTCAGCAGAGGCTCTATATAATGTGAGAACCACCTGTATTTTGCGGCAAAGCTAAACTCTTTTCTTTTCATATCTAGATATTCGAATAAGAAACTTAAGGGGTCGCTGGTTGGATGGATTTAGAACCTTAATGAGCAGACCTTCTTAATCTTACACCTTGCCAATATTCATAAAATGGACCAAACAAGAATCCTGCTAGAAACCAAAAAATTATTTCTTCTACAGGTATTCCTGTAATTCTATAACCACTTAACATTGAATAAGTAGTATTGATCCAATCTGGATGAACCAGGAGAATAATGTAGTAGCTTGGCAAAGAAGCCAGGGCCATTAACACGCCTGAGCCTACAGCATCTATAATTAAATCTTTTCTTCTATAAAGCATGAGAACCGACATTGAAACTATAGATATACTACTTGCAACAAAGGAGGTTAATCCTAAACCATAGAATAATAAGATCATTAATAAATTAAGTAGTATAAAAAGTATCAATCCTCTTCCTTTGTGAAAATCATGTCTTCTTTTATACAAGTTTTTCTTAAAAACTACTTCGTATAAGGCGGTCATTAGTCCTCCCGCAGCAAAACCAGTAAGAGCATCCTCAATCCCAACCTTAGTACCCCATATAGTGGGGGGTTGCCACCAATCAACAGTCCACCAATAATAAGATGTAATAACACTTACAAAAGTCATAAATATAGACATGACCAATATCTCTCTCCTTAGATCTTTTCTAAGAAAAAAGATTATTACCCATATAACAATCATTGGTAGTGTTGCCACCAGATAAACAAAATTGAGCGGGATAAGCATATAAAAATTATATCAGAATAAAATTATTCGGAAATTGGGTGCCTACAGGGACGCTACGCTATCTCACTACTCGGAAACCCTCGGTTTTCCGACGGGCTTCGCCCTGCCTTCCTCCACTGGGAAACTAAAGTTTCCCCGACCCCCTTCTTGTTCGATTCCCTGTAGAAATACACCCTGGCAAGAAAAAGCCCTGCGTTATAGCAGGGCTTTTTCTACCATGGGTGCCTACAGGGAATCGAACCCTGATTACAAGCTCCACAAGCTTGAGTGTTAACCGTTACACCATAGGCACCATTGCGACTACGATATCACGAAGGAGAAAAAAATAGAACTCAGCAGACTAAAGAACCTTTTCTTCTAGTCTGACATCAGCAAATGAAGTCACCACAGTAAAGTTTACTCGCCCGATAATTTGATCTCTCTCGGTCTTCACATCTACTCTCCACTTGCCATCAAAGAGATTTTCTTTTTTGGAAAAACCTCTATAGCCATCCCCCCTACCTCCGACAATAGGAAAGGCGATTCTCGTAGTACTAATCCAATTTTGAGAAGCTTCGTCATAGTACTGCCAGTCATGTATCACTTTCACATCCAAATTAGTGGGGGCAAAAACCGAACTAAAGAGATAGAGAGGGGCTCCTTCTTTTATATGTACAATGTTGGTAGAGATAACGGGAATCTTCTCCTGCCAAGTTTTCTGCTCGCCTATTACCTTGTAGTCTTCCCCCACTCTCTCTACAGCATAATAAACTCCAGCATTTTTAAGTGAAAGTGGGATAGGTGGAATAAGGTTTGTGAAATACAAAATATTTATAACTACATAAATAGAGAGAATAGAGTTTCTAAGTCTTATTCTGCTTTCCTTATACCTTCTTGGCACCACTCTAAACAAAGCTCTAGAGAAAAGATCTATAATAAAAAGACTAAAGAAGCCGCTAAGTATAAAAACAAACGCGTTCATAGATCTCAAAATCACTGGTACAAAAAAGATACTAAATGAAAAGATGGCTACGAAATAAATAGAGACTTGGAAAGTGAGTCTTTTGTAATAACCTTTGAAAAACTCGTTACCTATGAGAAGGAATAGAAGGACAAATATAAAAGGCCAGCTAGAAGAAAGGCTCGCACTCCTACTATAGAAAACAAAGAATCCGCTAAAGAGACCTCCGAAAGCGAACTGTATAAAAACGGGCAAGAATTCCTCTACCTTCTTAGAAAAATCTTTCTTGGGTGGATGTTCTTGATAGTAGTTTAGGAGAGCGATACCACCACCAGATATCACGAGATATGCCACAAAGGTGAGATTATCAAAGAGCATATCTATCCTCCTCAAAGTTAAACTATCGAAAATAAATCCACCCACTAGCGCAACAGAGGATATGTGTCGTTCGTATTTTTCGTAGAACTTCTCTAACTTTGTAAATAAAGAAAGCATGTTGTGCTTATTATACACTTTAGAGCGATTATGTATTGAAAAAGCTGGTGCACGGGGAGGGACTTGCCTACAAATAAATTTCCTGACGGAAATTTTTCGCAGGCCCGCCTCGCGGTTTTTGCCTTGCCCTACGGGCAAACAAAAACATCGCTCCGGCCTTCAAGTTCCTACGCGAGCAAAATAGTTTGCTCGCTCACCTATTCCACTGTGGTACAAAAATAGCCAGCAAAATACTGACTATTTTTAACCAAGTGCACGGGGAGGGACTTGAACCCTCACGCCTTACGGCCTACGCACCTCAAGCGTAGATGGCTACCAATTACATCACCCGTGCATTACACTCTGCTACCCAACAAACGAGTCCATACTACTTAAAGCTTTTGATATTTTCAATCTTTTTCTAGAAAGAGAAATTAATTCAGTAGAGTAATAGATTTTTTTAAGTAAAATTAAAGATTCTTTTTTGGCGTATTTTAACTGATAAGTATTTCCATTTTTAGCCTTGGTTATATGTCCATTTACAAAAGCCAAGTTACTATTTTTTTGTCGTAACCATTTAATAAAATCATGGCTCGCAGAGCAGAATTCTAGATAAAACATAAAGCTAGACTTCCATCTTTTATCCCAGTAACTATAGAAACTACCATCTCCATCAAAACATCCTCTTAGAAAATCAAAAAAGTATTTATCTGGAACATTAATTTCGCTTAGGGTTTTTGATTTTGCTGGTGTAAAACCAATCGATACAAGGAAGTCATGGAAGAGTCTGTTCTTTATTTGTACACGAAAACCAATTTTCCCATTACCAGAACTTTTGGTACCGATTTTAATTTTAATTCCTATACACTCATTAAAATTTATTAATTGCTCCCTATCTTTAGAAGTTAAATCTATTAGTGCTGTGTGCCGGGCAATACAACCATCAGTTGCCAACAAACCTACAGCATATGCCAAATTAGCTGACCATTCGGTATCTATTAACTTCTTGGGTTTTGGCCCCCTCTTTCCCATACCTATATAATATAATACTCAAGGTACTATCGTCTACCTATTTATTATTTAAGAAAAAGTTGTGACTTTTCCTTAATTTATTACTTTGCCTCTACAGTTTCTTCAACTGCTTCTGGAGTTGTTTCTGGAGCAGGAGTTGCCTCAACTTCTTTGGCCATACGAACATTTCTCATCTGACGACGAATTTCCTTAGCAGCCTTATCGCGGATATGGTAAAGCTTGGAACGACGAACCTTAGAACGCTTTAGAACTTCAATTTTATCTATAATAGGAGAATATAGTGGGAAGATTTTTTCTACTCCAACACCACTAGCTACACGACGAACTGTAAAAGTGGCTCCAGCTTCTTTACCATGCTTTCTAGCAAGCACTAGGCCCTCAAAAGCCTGTAGACGAGTCTTACCCTTTTCTACAATCTTTTGCCAGACACGCACAGTATCCCCAGACCTTAGGTCTAGTTTCTGTCTTCCCTCTATATCTACTGGGCTTACAACTTTATTCATAGTGGACATCAATCTAACACACTCTAGCCAATCATGTCTATGGCCTGCTTAAAGTCTTCTGGATAAGGGGCTTCTACAGTAACTTTCTCGCCTTTCAGGTTTTTGAAGGTTACTTGGCGAGCATGGAGGGCTAGACGCTCAAAACCAAGCAAGGCAGGCCTGCCATGAGCATATAATTTGTCTCCCACTACTGGGTGATGTAGGGCCTTAAAATGCACTCTGATCTGGTGAGTTCTCCCTGTCTTGGGTTTGGCTTCTACAAAGGTAGCGTCTATATCTGGCAATCTCTTCAATACTTGGAAATAGGTCACAGCTTCTCTCAAATCCCCTCTCGCACCTCTCATAGCGGACCACTTTCTAAAATTAGACGGACTTCTTCCGATAGGAAGACTGATAGTGCCTCTGTCGTCTTTGATATTACCGTAAACAAAAGTGTGATAGACCTTATCTACTTCTCTATTTTGAAATTGATTCTTAAGACACTCGTGACCAGAAGCGGTCTTGGCCAAAAGAAGTACTCCGGAAGTTTCTCTATCTATACGATGCACTATGCCTGGACGCTCTATTACCTTGCCACCAGTCAGTGTCAGCGGTTCCCCCACTCCCTTGGTCTCTGGATAGTGGCTAAGTAGCCATTCGGAGACGCTTGGTTCTACTGTCCGACCATCTGGATGCACAATAAGTCCTGCTGGTTTATTTATAACCAGAATGTCTTCATCTTCATATATAATGTTGGGAGATAATTCCATGATTTAGAGGACCCCGTGCAAAGATAATACATTATGTGATAATATCGTTCCAATGCGCGGTTAGCTCAGTTGGTAGAGCAACTCATTTACACTGAGAAGGTCGGGGGTTCAAGTCCCTCACCGCGCACCCGTCTCGCCAAAGGGCGGAACTGCTTCCCACCACTTTGTGGCAGGACCAGCACTCGAACATAATAAATAAGCAAGCTTATTTATTCGTTCTCATTTGCTCCCTGTCTTTACAAGGCGTGATCGGCACTCGGAGATAATGAATAAACAAGTTTCTTCATTCCTCCTCATTTGCTCCCGTAGTTCAATGGATAGAACAGAGCTCTTCTAAGGCTTTGATGTAGGTTCGATTCCTGCCGGGAGCACTAAGATTGATTGCTATCAATATAACTCTTTAATATAAGAGCGGCGGCTGAAGCATCTGTCATATCTGTCTGCCCTTGGATTTGCCTTGCTTCCATGGTGGTGAAAACTTCTGAATGAAGCACCACCTCCACCCCCAAAGCTTCTAAGGCTTCCTTAAATTCAATTATTTTTTTAAAAATTGTGTTTGGTTTACCGTCTAAATTTTTAGACTCTCCCAAAACTATCTTTTCTGCTTGATAAAGACTTTTCAACTCCATTACTTTATCTAAGAGATCTGGAGTATTAGGCAAGACAACTCTGGGTAAGGCGAAAGCGCCAGAATCATCTGTTGAGGCAACGCCGACCCTCTTCTCTCCATAGTCTATGGACATTAGTTTAATCATGGCTTGATTATAGTATAATAGTTATATGGATACACAAACTATTAATTTATTGGCCAACAGCTTTCACATCAATCCTATTTGGATAATACTACTGGTGATTTGGAGTATTATTTGGAAAGGTTTTGCCCTCTGGCGAGCTGCCGAACTTAGACAAAAATATTGGTTTGTAGCTATGCTTATAATCAATACATTAGGTATCTTAGAAATTATCTATTTGTTTGTAGTAGCTAGAAAATACAAAGTGGAAATCATAGAGAAGAGTGAGTAAAGATTGGACATTTTAGTGGTATACTGGATTAGTGGCTGAGCAATATAAGAGAAGACCTAATACTAGTTGTTTTGTTTGTAACAAAAAGATTTACAGGAGACCTTTAGAAATAAGTAAGGGTAAAGTTTTTTGTAGTTCTAAATGTTACGGAATATCTGGTAGAAAAGAAAAGCCTTGCATAATCTGTGGCAAACCTATTTTAGCAAGTCTTCATAAGAAAACTTGTAGTAGAGTGTGCGCTAACAAAAATAGAGTTGGTATTAAATATAGAATCGGAAGACCCAATGATAGGGCTCAAAAAGCTAGAGCCCTAAAGATTAAAATCATTAAAGAACGAGAAGGAAGCTGTGAGAGATGTGGATATAAAAAAACGGAAATATTACAAATACATCATAAAGATCGCAATAAAAACAACAACTCTTTAGATAACTTAGAAATAATCTGCCCCAACTGTCATTATGAAGAACATTATCTAGAAAAGAGTTGGATGAAGGGTGGGCTATTTGAATCTTAGAAAATTATGTTATTCTACCTCTCAAGAGGAGGGTTGGCAGAATGGTAATGCACCAGTCTTGAAAACTGGCGGGCGCAAGCCCTTGGAGGTTCGAGCCCTCCACCCTCCGCATTGTGTTAGAATCTATATAAATGATTGTAGCAACAGGTATAATAGGACTAATAGTTATCTCTTATGCTATTTGGATTAAAAATGAGAGGAAGCAAGACTTTCTTTTCATTATTGGAGGTTTGGCTCTACTTTCTTATAGTTTCTACCAGAAAGATCTTATTTTCTTTATCTTGCAAATAGTCTTTATTGTGTCTGCTTCTGTTGAGTTGTTGAAACTGAAGAAACGCTAGTAACTTATTGTGATACAATTTTTGTATCTATGGCGAAGCCAACTTTTAAAATTGAGTGGGAAGCACATGAGTATGAACATAAAGAAAGAAGTTCTGATTGGTTCTGGGCTGTAGGCATAGTTTCTGTATCTATTGCTATTGCGGCAATCATCTTTGGTAACTTTACTCTAGGTATTCTAGTTTTGATTGGGGCCTTCTCTTTATCACTTTTTATTAATCGCCCACCAAGCACTCTGTATGGGAGAGTAGATGAGCAAGGGGTGACTAGAGGTAAAATTATATATCCGTATCACTCTCTGGAATCATTTTGGATAGATGTGGAACATCCACACAAGAAAATCCTCTTGAGATCTCAGAAACTATTTATGCCTCTCATCATAGTCCCCTTGGGTGAAGACGTGGACCCAGATCGTCTGCATCGCATTCTTTCTAAGTTTCTAAAGGAGGAGTACCACTCTCTACCCTTGGTTGAAAGTGTCTTGGAGTATTTGGGATTTTGACTTAATAGCTTTTAGCTGTTAGCTTTTAGCTGTTAGAGCTCTCATCGTTCAATGGATAGGACATGACTTTGCGGAAGTTAAAATGTAGGTTCGATTCCTACTGAGAGCACCATTTGTTTTTACATGTCAGTAGGAATCGAACCGGAAAGGGGTCGGGAGAACATTTGGTCTCCCCAGCCTGCTCCCGACTAACGGGAGGGCTGGCAGGCGTGGAGGAAGGTTTCGGAAAACCGAGGGTTTCCGAGAAGTGAGATAGCGTAGCGTCCTACTGAGAGCACAACTGAGTGAGGCAAAATTTATAAAAATAAAAATCTCCGCCTAACTCGGAGATTTTTATTTTGATTCTGAGTAGTAACCTAAGAAATCTTCTTTACCAATCTAGAGAGACCAGCTTTCTTTCTGGAAGCAGTATTCTTCTTAAGAGTCTTACCCTTAACCGCCTTATCTAGAGCCTTTTGAGCCTGACGCATCATCATTTCTGCCTCCTTTTTGTTGCCAGCTGCTACTAATTTCTTTAGAGATTTAACAGCCGAAGAAACCTTGTCTTTTCTGACTAGGTTGAATTCTCGCTTTCTAAGCGATGCCCTGTGGGCCTTCTTTGCTCCTCGTGTTATTGCCATGGAGAGCATCTTAGCAGACTTTGCATTATAATGGCAACATGATAAGTGCTTTAAGCGGTAAAGTGCTCCATAAAGACCTCAACTCTATAGTGGTAGATGTCTCTGGTGTAGGCTACAAAATATTGGTCCCTACAGAGGCGGCTTTGGGTATAGAAGTCAATTCCCCTATCTCACTTTGGACACATTTGGCTGTTCGCGAAACCTCTTTAGACCTCTTTGGCTTCTTGGATAAAGAAAATTTAGATATCTTTGAGCTTCTAATCACCATTTCTGGTATTGGACCTAAAACAGCCTTGGGCATACTAAATGTCGCCACCCCTACTATGCTCCGCCAGGCGGTAGTAAATTCTGATACCTCATATCTCACCAAAGTCTCTGGTATTGGCAAAAAGAATGCAGATAAAATCGTCCTAGAGCTCAAAGATAAATTAAAACTAACTAGCGAAGACGAGGTTATGGATACCCGCTCTGAAGGAGACGCTATGGAGGCTCTCATCTCTCTCGGTTACAGCGAACGAGATGCTAGAGAAGCTTTGAAGAATGTTTCCAAAGACATAGAAGGCGCGAGCGAGAGAGTTAAAGCCGCCCTCAAAAACCTCTCTAAAAGCTAAAAGCGAAGTTATAAGCTAGTTATATGCCTGAATTACCCGAGGTTCAAACAACAGTAGATGGTCTAAATAAAACAGTAAAAGGCAGAGTCATTGTCTCTGTTTGGACAGACTACAAGAGTCATTTCTACAAAGGCAAAAACGATATTAAGGACCCAAAATTCTTTAGCCAATTTCAAAAAGAAGTTTCTGGGCAAAAAATTAAATTGGCCGAAAGACGAGGTAAGCATATACTCATCCATCTATCTAATAACCAGACTATAATCGTTCATATGAAAATGACTGGCTACTTCTACTACAACCCGAAGCCAGATACTAAATTTGTACACCTCTTATTTACCTTAGATAACGGCAAAGAACTCGCTTTCTCTGATATGAGAAAGTTTGCCAAAGTAACCTTGATTAAAACTAGTGAGGTAGCTCAATCTATTCACATCAAACCACTTGGACCAGAACCATTAGACCCAAGCTTTAAGTTTGAAGATTTTAAACAACAGCTCAATAAAAAACCAAGAGGTAAAATAAAACAAGTTCTATTAGACCAAACCATTATCTCTGGTATTGGAAACATTTATTCGGACGAGATACTTTGGAGAGCTAACACTCACCCATTATCAATTGTAAGAAAAATCCCCGAAGCTAATCTAAAGCTCATGTTCAAAGCCCTTAAAGAAACCTTGAAAAAAGGTATAGATTTCGGCGGAGACTCTATGTCTGATTACAAAAACATAAATGGAGAAAAAGGTCATTTCCAAGACCATCATATGGCCTACCGGAGAACAAAGCTTCCTTGTCTCAAGAAAATGTGCAAAGGTATTATGGCAAAGACCGTTGTTGGGGGTCGTAGTGGACACTTTTGTCCAAAACATCAAATTTTATTTAAATGAAAAAGACTATCGCCATTATCATAGACAATGTTAGAAGTGTGGAGAATGTTGGATCAATCTTTCGCACAGCAGACGGACTAGGTGTCTCCAAGATATTTCTAATAGGCATTACCCCCACCCCACTAGACCGTTTTGGTAGGAAACGAGGAGACTTCGCTAAAGTTTCTTTGGGTGCAGAAGAAACTGTAGATTGGGAATATTCCAAAGATATTATTTCTGTAATTAAAGATCTTAAGTCTCAGGACTTCAAAATTATTTCACTTGAACAAGACCCTAAAGCTAACAAGCTTGAAGCTATAAGCTATAAGCTTGAGCGCCTTGCGCTCATTGTTGGCAATGAAGTAGACGGTATTTCCCAAGAGGTTCTAGACTTATCTGACGAGATAATAGAAATAGGTATGAGTGGAAACAAAGAGTCTTTGAACGTATCTGTGGCAACAGGCATAGCCTTGTTTGTGCTAAAATATATCCATGCTTAATCCGTTTCCAGAACTACTAATATTCTCTACTCTTGCGCCACTTATACTACGGGTCACTATTGGACTCATCTTTATTGACCTCGGTATTTTAAAATTTAAAGCCGAGAAAGAAACATGGCTTGCTTCATTTGAAGCCTTGAACCTACGCCCAGCAGACTTACTGCTACCTATATATGCTATCTTACAAATACTTGGTGGTATTCTTTTGTTTATTGGTCTTTGGACTCAGGTGGCGGCCTTGGCTTTTGTAATATTCACCGGAGTAGAGCTTTATGTGGAGTGGCAAGCCAAAGAAATACTCAAGAGAGATATTGTTTTCTATGTAATAGTCTTTGCTATCGCACTTTCCCTACTATTTACTGGCGCCGGCAGTTACGCCATAGATATACCTCTTTAGAATCTAAGTTTTCCCGACCACTCTCCTGTTCGATTCCCACACATTAGAACAAGTTGTCTTTGCTACCACACTCAGTTGTGCGCCCAGTACCGTCGTGCTGAACGTTCCAACTTCGGTAATAACAAAAACAACAAGTTGTCTTTGCTACCACACTCAGTTGTGCGCCCAGTAGGAATCGAACCTACGACCATCTCCTTAAAAGGGAGCTGCTCTACCGACTGAGCTATGGGCGCAAAATACATGCGAAATATACATCAAAAATCTTTCAGTGTCTAACTAAATACTCAACACCACCTTCTCCACGAAGGTCTCCATCTCCCCTTCACCCCTACGAACATTATGATAACCAAGCATAAGCTTCTCGGAAAGTTTTTCTATCTCTCCTTCTTTGAAATTATTTAAATACCCTTTGGCCTTACTATATGGATAAGATTTCATCTCTGCTTCTTCGGCGGTTTTGGTTCTCTTGGCCACCAAGAGAGTCTTCATTTGCCAGAATAATTTAAAGAATATCTCCTCTGAAGAAAGCCCCGAGAGTAACGCCTTTTGATAAAGTACCCAGGCATCTTTCTTTTTCCTGGCACCCAAAGCATCTGTCAGAGAAAAGATATTAAAATCTGATCTACCTTTCGACCCAACAAGTCCTTCGCCTTCTTCATGTTTAGATAGGTCTACATCCACCACTGCCCCAAACAAATCTTTATGATAAATCTCGTCCATGAAAATTAATTTAAAAATTTATAATTAGTCATTGTGTTTTGATTGTAAATTGAAAATTGCAAAATTAAAAATTAGACGACCACCCTCTCCATCTCTCCCCAGTTGTCACCCAAATTAGCTTCTGCCACTATGGGCACCCCATATAGTTTTTCTTCTGGAATAGTGTCTTCCATAATTTCTTTGAAACATGTTATGGCTTCGTCTATTAAGGATTCTTTAACTTCAAAGACCAATTCGTCGTGTACCTGAAGTATCATTCTTATACTATCATCCTGTTTCTGTTCTTTTATATAAGAATTTATTTCTTTCATGGCAATTTTAATGATATCAGCCTGAGTACCTTGGATAGGGGCGTTGATAGCCATTCTCTCAGCCTGAGCTCTAACATATGGCAGTGGTGACTTGAAACCAGAGAAATACCTTCTCCTGCCAAACATGGTTTCTGTATAACCACGTCTTTCTGTCTCGGCTTTTACTTTGTCCAAATAACTTGCAAGACCTTTGAAGGTTTCGAAATATTCATTATAAAATTCTTGAGCCTCTTTTCTATCGGTGCCGAGATTGACCTTCAAAGCATTGACCCCCATACCGTAAAGGATGCCGAAGTTAATAGTCTTGGCTTTAATACGCATACCCTTATCTACCTTATCTACTGGTACTTTAAAGACTCTGGAGGCCACACCCGCATGAACATCTTCACCATTCTTGAAAATCTCCATAAGCTTTTCATCTTGAGAAAGCACTGCGGCTATGCGTAATTCAATCTGAGAATAATCCAGAGATAAAAGCTTATAACCATCCTCTGCCACAAAAGCGTGGCGAATGGCCCTACCCAAAGCAGTCTTATTGGGGATATTTTGAAGATTGGGATTATTAGAAGACATCCTGCCTGTAACAGCCCCCATTTGGTTGAAGGTGGAGTGAAGTCTGGAATCTTTATCTAGCATAGGAGGAATAGCATCTATATAAGTGGAGAGCAGTTTGGCAAGCTCGCGATATTCTAAAATATGTCCAATGATAGGATGCTTGTCTTTAATTTTCTCTAACTCTGATTCTTTGGTAGACAACGCTCCGGTGGGAGTCTTTTTTTGCCTCTTCTCAGCGAGACCCATCTTCTCAAAAATAATATTAGATAAAACTTTAGGAGAATTAATATTGAATTCTTCTCCTGCCTCCTGCCAAATAGCTTTTTCTAATCGCTCAAGTTCTTTGTGATATTTAGTAGAAAGATCTTTTAAAACCTTTTTATCTACCTTGATACCAGTGGTGTTCATTTGATCTACCACGGGCATGATAGGCTTTTCAATATTCTCAAAAACATCTTTAACCCCTCTTTTAACCAACTCGTTTTCCAAAACCTTTTTAGCTTCACTGATATTTTTGGTTTTAGTAAATCTAAAGACATCTTCTAATTTAGGGTTAGTGATATTAGAATCTATAACCCACAAAGCCAAACAAACTTCTCTGGTCTCTTGAGTATCTTCTGTGGGTAGAGACTCTTCGGGTGAAGTTTCTGATTGTTTTTTGTCTTCTGATTTAGAAGCTGGTGACTCGTTGTTTTTGAGTAAATTTTTTACCCTCTCGCTCATAGTTCTAAATTCTAGTTTAGAAAATAATTCGTCTACTTTATCTATATCCAAAGACTCTTTCCAAGTACGTGGTAGCGAGAAATTTATAGGAGCATCAGTCCTAATGGTGGCTAAAGTTTTAGAAAAATGAGCTTCTTCCTCCCCTTCTTGAAGTAATCTAATAATCCTATCAGTCAGTCCTGCTTCTTTGAGCTTCTCTGGGGTCTTTTTCAAAACCTTATAAATATTTTCTATTGAACCAAATTGGGAGATAAGAGTAGTGGCAGTTTTTTCTCCTATACCAGCGATGCCGATAATATTATCTGAAGGGTCACCTCTCAAACCCTTGTAGTCCACCAAAAGTTCTGGAGAGAAATTAAACCTCTCTAAAACTTTTTTCTCATCATATAGAATGGTGTCATTGATACCTTTTTTCAAAGTATAAACCTGAACCTTGTCTCCATCTATAAGTTGAAGAGTGTCCATATCACCAGAAGCGATAACAACGTCGGTGTTCTTGTCTTTTTTTAGATTAAAAACAATAGTGCCTATGATGTCATCGGCTTCAAAACCGGGGTGGGAATATATTGGTATACCAAAGGCTGTAAAAACATCTTTGGCCTTTTCTAATTGAATAGCTAGGTTGTCATCAGTCTTGGCTCTGCCGGCCTTATAAGTTTCGTAAGCCTCGTGACGATGGGTTGGTCCAGGCAAATCAAAACAAGCCACAATATAATCCGGCTTAAGCTCTCCAATGATTTTAATAAGCATGGTGGTGAGACCATATAAAGCTCCTGTGGGCTCACCAGAGGCAGTCGAGAAGTCCGGCAAGGCGTGATAAGCGCGATGAATAATAGCGTGAGAATCCAAGAGTACAAGTTTCTTTTTGGCTTCTGATTTTTTAGCTTTCATCCCGTTAGAGTTAGGAAACGCCTTAACCTATTTTTAATAAATCTTTTTCCATAGCCACTCTTGAGATATATCTCTCGAGCAAAAGCGTCTTCTCTTTCCTTACAAGCTTCATAATATATAAGTTCGTAAGGTTTGTCTTTCTTGGTAAAATTACTTTTACCATCATTATGAAGTTTAAGGCGTTTCCGTAGGTCATTTGTGGCTCCAGTGTAAAACTTACCACTCTTCTTACTTTTTAGTATATAGGTATAATACATAACTTTTAGAACTCTAACGGGATTCATCCTACTAGAAAGTATTACTGATAAAGTGGTTACCGTTATCTATTTCACTGTTCTTTCTAACGGGATTCATAATTTATTTCTCTAGTATTCTCATCTATAAACTTTAAATAAATTTTCTTAGCCTCATGAGGGATAAGACTAGAAACATTTTCCGGCCATTCTATAAAAATAAGATTCTCTGGTTCTTTTATAATCTCTTCCCAACCTAAGTGCAGTAGCTCAGAATCTTTTTCTAACCTATAGGCATCAATATGAATAAACTTTTTAAACCCCTGCCAATCTATATTATAAATTTTCTCTATTACAAATGTGGGGCTATGCATATTTTCTTCTACTCCTAAAATCTTACCCACCTCTTGAGTAAAAGTAGTCTTGCCCGCACCCAGGTCTCCTTGAAGAGCTACCACCAAACCCCTCTCCCCCTTTCTAATCTGGGATAAAAAGTCTTCTGCTATTTTATGTGTTTCTTCAAGGTTGTGAGAAATAGACATGCAGACATTTTAACATTTTAGAGACGAAAAGGGGCAGGAGGGACGAACGCGTCCTTCCTGCCCCACCCTCCTAGCGCCCCGGCGATTGACACCCTCGACCTCCATGAAGAGAGTTGATTCTCCATGGCTCCAACTGAGATGGTCCAGTGATCCCACCCCACCCACCAGACCGAGGAATGTACCTCGATGTTGATACTGAACCTAATGGATAACCTGTGCCGACTTCAGAACCCGTGGCCAGAAGCTCGACAGTGCTTCCTGAGTATCCGCGCACATCGACACTGGTGTCATTGCCATAAGGCAGGTTTTCAGCAAGAACTGAACCGCGACCATCCACGACCCTGATCAACGATCCAGCGCACCCGTTGTAGATCACCAGAGGCCTGTCACACCCTGTGACAACGAGGGTTAGCAGGATGATACCAGCCAACCCATAACGTCTTACCATGAGCTTGCCTCCTTTCCAACGCTGATTACACCATAAACAACCCGCCGAAGTCAACAAATTTAAGTTTTTATTTAAATAAGCTAGTCCGAAAAGAACATAAGCACTATAATAGACTTATGTCAGTTAAATTTGATGAAGAGAGACAGGATGAGAGAGTCAAAGCTCTTCGTGGTAAAGAAGAAGAGGAATTGGCCGAAACTCTAGCCAGCCACCACGGAGTCCCTTACCTAGATCTCTCAGCTCAACCTATAAATATAGATGCTCTTAGAGTTATTAAAGAGCAAGATGCCAAAGAAGCAGAAATGGCGGTCTTCAACATCACAGACAAAAACATTGATGTAGCAGTTCTCTCCCCCCAAAACCCCAAGGCTCTTGAGATGATTGAAGATTTTAAAAGACGAGGCTATAAACCGGAAATATTTATGGTCTCACACGCCAGTCTCAACAAAGTTTGGGATAGATACAAAGACCTATCATATTCATCTGAAACAAAATCTGGTGCTTTAGATATTTCTAGCGATGAAATAGCTGAGACTGTTAAAAAAATCAGCACCTTAGAAGATGTTCAGAAACTTGTAGAGAGTGTTTTGGCAATGAAAAAGGCTTATCGCATTTCTAAAATTTTAGAAATTATTTTAGCCGGAGCTGTTACTCTCAAAGCTTCTGATGTCCACTTTGAACCAGAAGAAGCTGACTTAAGATTGCGCTACCGCTTAGATGGAGTGCTTACTGATGTTCTTCATTTTGATTCAGAAACTTTCCAACTATTACTTTCTCGTATCAAACTTATTAGTGAATTAAAACTCAACATTAAAGACCGCGCTCAAGATGGTCGATTTTCTATTAAACTTGGTGATGCCGAGATAGAAATACGAACCTCCCTTTTACCTGGTCCATATGGTGAATCTGTAGTACTGCGTGTTCTTAATCCTGACGCTATATCTGTAGAGTTGGGTAACCTCGGTATCCACCCTATTCTTTTAAAAGCTTTGGATAGAGAGATTAAAAAACCTAACGGCCTAATCCTAACCACTGGTCCTACAGGCTCTGGTAAAACCACCACTCTTTACGCCTTCCTAAAGAAAGTTTACAACCCAGAGATAAAAGTAGTCACTATTGAAAACCCTATTGAGTATCACTTGGAGGGCATTGTTCAAACACAAGCTGATCCAGACCATGAATATAGTTTTGCCGAAGGTCTACGCAGTGCCCTTAGACAAGACCCGGACATTATTATGGTGGGAGAAATTCGTGACAGCGAAACAGCAGAGGTAGCTATCAATGCCGCTCTTACAGGACACTTGGTGCTATCTACCCTTCACACCAATAACGCTGCGGGAACATTTCCTAGGCTTTTAGACCTTGGGGTCAATTCCAAAGTGATTAGTTCTGCTTTAAGTGTCTCTATCGCCCAAAGACTGGTAAGAAAACTTTGTCCGGATTGCAAAAAAGAAGTCGTGCTAGAAGGTAAAGATAAAAATCTGGTGGATAAAGTCTTGGCAAACGTGGTTGATAAAACTTATCTTGAAGGAGTGCAGACAGAACACTCATGGAAAGCCGTAGGCTGTCCAAAATGTAATGGTTTAGGATACAAAGGTAGGATTGGAGTTTATGAAGCAATCTTTGTGGATGAAAATATAGAAAAAGTAGTTATAAATAACCCATCAGAACGTGATATTCGTGAAGCAGCCCGAAGCCAAAATCTCTTAAATCTCGTAGAGGATGGAGTTATTAAGGTTCTTTCAGGTATTACTACTTTTGAAGAGTTGGAAAGAGTAATAGACCTCTCATCAGAGGTTTCGTAAAGTTGCTAATAGCTCCTTTTCATGAATAATGAATACAGGTAAGAGGGTCTTCTAGAGTATCCAGCACATAAATCTCTAAGCAACACTTTCAGAATGCACCAAAAGCTAAACGATTCTTTCAAGGAGTGTCTCAGAAAGGCATAAAGCCTACCAAATGCACCCTCAAAGAAAAGTCCAAATGCCCCAAAGGGCACGTTGCTTAGAGATTTATGACCTGGATAGAACGAAAAGTTCAATGCCAAGTCTAGCACATAATAATTTTTATGTCAAGTAAACCATTAGAGGTGGATAAAGAAGCAAAGAAAGAGATTAATGACACCTCTTTCTTAGACCAGGAACTTAGACCATCTAAATGGCATGAATACATTGGTCAAAAGGCAGTTAAAAACAATTTAAATATTCTTATTAAAGCTGCTACCGAGAGAGGCACTCCTCCGGAACATGTTCTTTTTTACGGTCCACCAGGCCTTGGCAAAACAACCCTTGCCCACCTTATAGCCAAAGAGACTGGTAAGTCTATTAAGATCACTTCTGGGCCAGCCATAGAGCGTGTGGGTGATCTTGCTTCTATCCTCACCAACTTATCTTCTGGAGATATTCTTTTTATAGACGAAATACACCGTCTTAATAAAACTATTGAGGAAGTCCTCTACCCTGCCATGGAATCTGGGGTGTTAGATATTATTATCGGCAAAGGTCCTTCTGCTAGAACTATTCAATTGGAATTACCTCCGTTTACTCTACTTGCAGCCACCACTAGAGTAGCCATGATTTCTTCTCCATTAAGAAGTCGTTTCTCTGGAGGAGTTTTCCGACTTGAGTTTTATACTGAGGAAGAGATTGAAGAGATTTTACGCCGTTCAGCCAAAATTATCGGTATAGATATTGACCCAGGAGCCGAAAAAGAAATCGCTCGCCGTAGTCGCTCTACTCCGAGAACCGCTAATTATTTTCTCAAAAGAGCTCGTGACTTTGCCCAAGTAGAATCTCGCCCACTAGACAAAGAAACAGTGAAGCACGCCTTGGAAATGCTTGGTATAGACGACAAGGGTCTTTCTCCTTCTGACAGAAAGCTTTTAGAAATTATGGCGGATAAATTTAATGGTGGGCCTGTAGGACTTTCTACTTTGGCAGCCGCTCTTTCTGAAGAAGAAGCCACTATAGAAGAATTTAATGAACCATATCTCCTGCAACTTGGTTTTATAGAGCGCACTCCTAGAGGCCGGTCCCTTACAGCTCACGGATACGCTCATTTAGGCAAAATCATGCCAGATAATTTACAGAAAAAATTAATATGATTTTGCATAATCTAGACGCTATAAGCTAAAAGCTATAAGCTAGTTATATGTCAGGACATAATAAATGGTCAAAAATTAAACATAAAAAAGCTGGCACGGATGCAGCCAAGTCTAAAATCTTTTCTAAAATGGCGAGAGCTATTTCAACAGCTTCAAAACAAGTTAGCGGTGATATAAACTCCCCTACTCTAAGAGCGGCTATAGATAAGGCGAGAGAATTCAATATGCCTGCAGACAACATAGATAGGGCTATTAAAAAAGGCTCTGGTGCAGATACCGAATCTATGGAAGCTATTACTTATGAAGCTTATGGTCCAGGTGGTTCTGCTTTGGTTATAGAAGCTCTTACTGGAAACAGAAACAAGGCTGCTCAAGAAGTAAAATTTATTCTTTCTAAAAATGGTTTTGCCTTGGCTGCTCCAGGTTCTGCTACTTGGGCCTTCAGCAAAGAAAATGGTGAGTGGAAACCTAATATGACTGTACCTCTATCAGAAGAAGATTCTTCGGTATTGGAAAAACTTATAGAAGAATTGGAAGACAACGACGAGGTTCAAGATGTCTACACTAATGCAGAGTAAAAGAATAATCTCCATAGATCCTGGCTTTGACCGTCTTGGGGTGGCTATAATGGAATTAGACTCTGATAAACCTAAGCTTTTATTTTCTAAATGTATTAGAACAAAATCTAAAGATAGTCACTCAAAAAGATTATTAGAGCTGGGTCAAGAAATAAAAGAAATTATTCAAGAATGGAGTCCCTCTATTATGGCGATAGAGACTTTATTCTTCAACACCAACAGTACTAGCGCTCTAGGAGTAGCAGAGGCTCGAGGTGTGGTGATATATGAAGCCATGAATTCCCTCTTAGAAGTCTGTGAATACAGCCCACAAGCTATTAAAATTGCTGTGACTGGTTACGGTAAAGCTGATAAGTTACAAATGGAAAATATGGTAATTAGATTAGTAAAATTACCAGAGGAAAATCGCAAAAGGCTAGACGATGAGATAGATGCTATCGCGGTGGGTATAACTCACCTTGCAAGCCAAAAGGCTATTTGATACAAATAAGTGCATTCAAAAATGTCTTATACCCAAGACATTGTTGATTACAAATAATTAAAACGATTTAAACATGCACGACGACGAATTGAAAGACAATATAGATGAAGTACCTGAAGAAGACGATGATCTTCTTTTGGGCAAAAAGAAAGGTGACCTTCTAGATGACGTTGAGAGTATCGACGAGCTAGAAGAGGATGAATTGGATGCAGACGAAGAACCATTTGACGACGTTTACGATAAATAAGCATCATAAAATAAAACCCCCAGTTGGGGGTTTTATTTTATTCCAAACTTATCTTAATAAATCGATGCTTACCGATTCTAAAGACAGAGTCTTTAGATACGACTTCATCTACTGATATAACTTTTTCTCCCGTATCTCCATATGAGACAGCACCTTCTTTCACCAACCTCCTCCATTCAGTTTTAGAGTCTATTAAACCTTGAGAAATTAAAACATCGACAAGTAGAGTTCCTTCTTTAACATGAATTTCTTCAATATCCTTTGGTAAACCTCCTTTAGAGAAAGCTTCGTTAAAATTTTCTTCAGCACTCTTGGCAGACTCTTCTCCGTGATAAATTTTAGTAATTTCAAAAGCTAGTTTCATTTTAGCTTCTTTTGGATGACTCTTCATAATTGAAGAGATCTCTTCTAACGGAAGTCTGGTGCAAACTTTAAAATATTCTTCCACTTGTTCATCTACCATACTCATCACCTTGCCAAACATGTCATTAGGGGGAGTATTGAAATTAATTGTATTACCCCAGCTTGAACTCATTTTTCTACCATCTAGTCCAAGTATTGGGAAAGTAGTCGCCACAATACTTTGTGGTTCTTGTTTGAAATGCTCTTGGAGAGTCCTACCGGCCAAGAGATTGAATCTCTGATCTACTCCCCCTATCTCAACATCAGCTTCTACAGCCACACTGTCGTAACCTTGCATCAAAGGGTAGAGCATTTCTCTCAAAGAAACTCTTTTACCACTATCTAAGCGTCGTTTAATATTATCTCTAGCAATAAAATCTGCGACAGAGAATTGATTGGCATGCTCACCTATTTCACGATAAGTAAGACCCTCTAACCATTCTGAGTTGTATCTTAATTCTGCCTTATCTAAATCTATAATCTTACCGATTTGTTTAAAGTAATTCTTTTTATTCTCCTCTATAACCTCCCTATCTAACATTGGTCTTTCACTATCCTTATCTGAAGTGTCTCCAATAACCCCAGTGAAATCACCCACAATAAGTACTGCTTGGTGTCCTAATTCTTGAAAATCTCTAACTTTCAGAAGTGGTACCGATCGACCAAGATGTAAATCTGGGCTAGTTGGATCAATCCCAAGCTTTACTCTAAGTTTTTTACCAGAAAGTATTTTAGACTCTAACTCCTTTTGACCTATAATTTCATCCACACCGCGAGTTAAGAGGTTTTTTAAGTCCTTATCCATGCTAGTAATTTAGCATGCTCGGAGACTAAAAAGAAGTATGTTAGAATTAAACCTTCAATGAAGAAAGGTTTTAAAAAACTTCACCACTCTAAGTATTTTCTAGCTCTATCTACGGTAGTACTTGTGGTGGCTGGTATTTCTATACTATGGATGGCTTCTTTGCGTATCCCTGCTCTAGAAAGTATTTCTGAAAGACGAGTAGACCAATCAACTAAGATATATGATAGGACAGGAGAAGTGCTTTTGTATGATATGGCCAAAGATATCAGGAGAAAGCAGGTGTCAATTGAAGACATTTCTCCTTATGCCATAAACGCCACTATTGCTATAGAAGATAAAGACTTTTATTCCCACAACGGCTTTCAATTAAGTTCATTTTTAAGAGCGGTTATAGTAAACCTCACCACCCTCTCCTTTAGCCAAGGTGGCTCTACTATCACTCAACAAGTGGTTAAAAACTCTATTCTGACCAAAGACAAGACTCCTACCAGAAAAATTAAAGAGTTAATTTTAGCTTTAAAATTAGAAAAGGTTCTTACTAAAAATGAAATTTTATCTCTCTACCTTAACGAGCTTCCTTATGGTGGAACTATTTATGGTATAGAAGAGGCTTCACAAAACTTCTTCCACAAATCTGCTTCTGAAGTTACTTTGGCTGAATCTGCATACCTAGCAGCTATACCTCAAGCTCCAACCTTCTACTCTCCTTATGGTCAACATATAGATAAGCTTGAAAACAGGAAGAACCTTGTTTTAAGAGAAATGCTTTCTAATAAATTTATCAGCCAAGAAGAGTATGACAAGGCTTTAGAAGAAAAAGTAGAATTTAAACCAAGATCTACTGGAAATATTAAAGCTCCACACTTTGTCTTCTTTGTTATGGATTACTTGGCTAACAAGTATGGTGAGGATGTAATTCAAAATAGCGGTTTTAAAATTATTACTACTCTAGATTATTCTATCCAACAAGAAGCTGAGGATATTGCTTATAAATATGGTTCTATAAACCAAGAGAAGTTTAATGCCGATAACAATGCCATGGTAGTTATAGATCCTAAGACTGGAGATATCCTAGCTATGGTTGGTTCTAGAAATTATTTTGACCAAGATATAGATGGTAACTTTAACGCCGCTATTGGTCACAGACAGCCTGGTTCAACATTTAAACCATTTGTTTATTCAGCTTTAATTAACAAAGGTTTTACTGATAAAACTATTCTTTTTGATACAGCTACTCAGTTTTCTCCAGCTTGTGCTCCAGATTATCTTGTTTCAGATAGTAGGTGTTATGCCCCTGGAAACTACGATGATGTGTTCCGAGGACCAATGACTGTCAGAAATGCTTTGGCTCAATCTATAAACATTCCTGCGGTTAAGGCTCTTTATCTGGCTGGAATAAATAATTCTATAAAATTAGCTGAGAGTATGGGTATTGAAAGCTTAACTGAACTTGATCAATATGGATTATCTCTTGTTCTTGGAGGAGGTTCTGTATCACTACTTGATATGGTTTCTGCTTATTCTGTCTTTGCTAACGATGGTGTAAGAAATCCTTATAATCCCCTTTTGTGGATAGAGGATGCTAATGGAAATATTATTGATAAACATAATTCTTTCTCATCTAGAGTTTTATCAGCTGAAACAAGTAGAATGATTTCTAATATTCTATCTGACAATAATGCTAGAACACCTGCTTATGGACCAAGTTCTGCTTTATATATAGCCAGCAGAGATGTAGCAGTGAAAACTGGTACATCTAATGATTACCGTGACGCTTGGATTATAGGGTATTCACCTAATATTACAGTGGGTGCTTGGGTAGGAAACAACGATAACTCTCCAATGGAAAAGAAGGTGGCTGGACTTATCGTTTCACCGATGTGGAGAGAATTGATGGATAAAATACTTCCTAATCTTCCTTATGAATCATTTATACCTCCAACTCCAGAGGAAGATAATTTAAAACCAGTTTTAAATGGTGATTGGCAAATGAATGGAAGTGTTCACTCTATACTTTATTGGGTAGATAAAAATAACCCTAGAGGACCAATACCAAATAACCCTGCCGGAAACGATGGCCAGTTTAATAATTGGGAATATAGCGTTAGACAATGGGCTAATATAAATGGTTATGGAAATAATGTTTATATCAACAATACCCAAACATCAACTTCAACTAGTTTCTAGTTATTTATATAATATGCGAGTAATAAAGACTTTATAGACCTCTTTTAATTCATCTTTAATAGACTCTTCTTTAAACCTTATTTCATTTTTAGCCACTGGTGAAGTTTTTATCTCAAGTATTCCTTCTTTCAAATTAAAATCATTGCTAGTTATTTTTATTTTAGTTTTTTCTTCTATAACTTGTGATATTGAACCTTTAATTAAACTATCTTTATCTAAGAGATTAGAGAACTTTTTTAGTAGTGACGAGATGTTCTTCATCTTTCTTTTAAACTCTCTTTAGAGAGCCTTTTAAGACCTATTCATAGGCATTACAAGATAGAGGAAGCTTGTATCACCAACACCTTTAACTATTATTGGTTTTGCTTCACCACTAAACTCTAGAGAAATACTATCTGTGTTTATAGATTGGAAACAATCTGCCAAATAACGATGATTAATGTTGATAGAAATATCTTCTCCTTCAAAAACAGCATCTACATTTTGAACACTTTCACCTACCACTGAATTTTTAGACTCAATTTCAAATACTTTCTTATTAGGAAAGACTTTTAATGTTAGTTGATTGAAGTTGTCTGAGAATATTAAACTCGCCTTAAGAGCATTTATGAGATCTTGTTTAAGTAACACTATTTTAGTAGAAGCTTCTTTAGGAATAATTTGCTTATAGTCTGGGAAGTTACCCTCTACTATTCGTGAAGTAAGATAAATATTTTGTGATCTCAAAGCTAATTGATGTTCTTCTACTGTAATTGATATTTCTTCTTCTCCTTTATCAAATATTTTTATAATCTCTAAAGCATTTTTTTGTGGAATAAGAATTTGTTTAAAATGAGGGATATTTTTAATTTTAATTTTCTTTTCAGCTAATCTAAATGAGTCTGTAGATGCAAAAATAAGAAAATCTCCCTCATATTTCATAGAGATAGAGGATAATTCTAGTTTAATACTCCCTATTGCAGCTGAATATATAACTGCCTTAAGACCAAAAACTAAATCTCTAGCGGGTAAAGAGAAAGCTTTATCATCACTTAATTCTGGTATAACTGGAAAATCTTCACTTGGTAGAGTTTTAATAGTGGTTTTAGTATTTTGAGTTTTAATATCTAATACTTGATCTTTGGTATTAATAGTAATATTTCTATCTTTAGTTAATGAAGATATAAAAGAAGAAATAATATGAGCTGGTACTACAACTATACCTGGTTCTATAACCTTAACAGGTAAATCTATAGATAATCCTATATCAAGATTAGTAGCCTTTATGGATAGAGAATTATTTTTAGCATCTAGATAAAATCCTCCAAGTACGGGTAGGTTTGTATTCTTACCAGCTATCTTATCCGCTTTGTTTAGAGCTTCCTCTAGTTGTTCCTTAATGCATTCTATTTTCATATATATAAATTTATTAATACTATTAGGGGTGTGGATATGTGTATTACTGGTAAAACTCTTATTTTAAAACCTTTTTTGAGGTTTAATAAAACAAATTTATGGGGAAAGTTTTTAATAACTTTTAAGGTAAAATCACTAACAGTTAAAAGAGGTGTTTTTCTTAACATTCTATTCACATGATTTAAGTTGGTTTTCAACATGATATTAGACCATTAATAAATTTCTAATTTGAACAACCTCCTCTGTTAAAACATCATCCTCTTTAAGATCTTTTTTAATCTTTTCACATGAATGAATAACAGTTGTGTGATCTCTACCACCCAACTTCTGACCTATTGAAGGATATGAAATGTTAAAATCTTCTCTCAATAAATACATAATAATCTGACGAGGTTTAATAATTTCTTTTCTTCTAGTTTTCTCATAAATACTTTCTTCTTTAATATTATAAAAATCAGAAATAATCTTAACTACATCTTTAACAGAAACAGTTTTCTTTGGCTTCACATTACTCTTAATGTAGTTTTTAACATCTAATACAGTCACTTCTTTGTTTTTGAGTTGAGAATGAACTACAAGAGTGTTTATAGCCCCTTCTAGTTCCCTAATATTACCGTTTATTGTTTGAGCCAAGTAATCTATCACCTCAGGAGAAAGACTAACTCCTTGTTGAGAAGCTTTGGCAGATAAAATAGCAAGACGAGATTCTTTATCTGGTGGGGGTATGTCTATGGTCATACCAGCAGAAAGTCTTGATTTTAGCCTTTCTTCTAGTCCTGTAATGAAATGGGGGTGTTTATCAGAAGAGAAGATAATCTGACGATTATTGTCGTAAAGAGTGTTAAATAAATGGAATAGTTCTTCTTGAAACTTTTGTTTATCAGAGAAAAATTGAATATCATCTACAATCAAAACATCATATTTTCTATACTTTTCTTTAAAAACATTCATCTTTTGATGTTGAAGAGCATTCATACAATCCTGTCCGAACTGTTCAGAAGTCATATAGTAAACTCTTTTACTAGGATTAGTTGTTTTTATATGGTTCCCTATTGCTTGGATAAGGTGGGTTTTACCGTGTCCAGTAGATCCGTAGATAAACAATGGGTTATAAGTAATACCAGGCTTCTTGATAATAGCTTGAGCAGCAGCATGGGCTAATTCATTAAATGGACCAATAACAAAAGTTTCAAAAGTGTATCTAGGATTTAAATTATCATCCTTGTTAACCTCTACCTCTGGTAATGGAAGCTCTCTATTGTTTGAAACATCTTTTCCAAACCGATCATCTCGACGTCTAGACTCTTCTTTGTTGATAACATACTCCACTGCGTGAATAGAACTATCTATATTTCTAAGGCTTCTTAAAATAGTGTTGTGATATTTGGTTAATAACCATTCTTTTACAAAAGCATTAGGGACAGACAAGACTACTAAGCCCCCGTCTTCTTTCACAATACGAGTATCTTTAAACCAAGTAGTGAAATTTCCGCTTGATACAGTCAACTCTATCTCCACTAATACCCTTTGCCATAGTTGTTTGTAATCAATCATAGGTTTCTTTACCTACTATAGTACCTTCTCGTGGCCCCTATAGAAACTTGTTAAATAGCATAAAAATGTTTATAATGTGTTTATAAGTTGTTAATAAATCATGTCTACAACATACCAACCCAAAAAACGCAAACGAGCCAGAACCCACGGCTTTCTTTCTAGACAAAAAACCTCCACTGGAAAGAGGACTATTAGAAATAGACGTAGAAAGGGTCGCGCAAGCCTAGCGGTCTAGAATTTCCCTTGTTTACACAAGAAAATGCTCCAAAAGTCAAAAAGGATACCCAGAAAAGCCTTTAAACCACTCATAGATTCTAGAAATTACCTTAATTCAGAGCATTTTTCTCTTAAATTAGCTCCTTCTAACAAGGTATTAGTGGCAGTCACTGTTTCCAAGAAGGTTTCTAAGTCTGCTGTGGTTAGAAACAGGGTTAGAAGAAGGGCTTATAATGCTTTTAAGACTATTCTACCAAGTCTAAAAAATCATCTTTTTATGCTTATTTCTAAGCCAGGTATAGAAAAATTAAAGAGTCCTCAAATTGAGGATGAGTTAAGAAAATTACTCACAAAAAGCAACCTTATTGTTTAGAGTTGATTAAAAAGCTAAAATTAACCGATGTCATTTCTTTACCACACGATTTTCTTCAATCCTTTATATAACGCTCTCATCTTCTTGTTCAGTGTAGTGCCCTTAATAGACGCTGGGTTGGCCGTGGTGGTCTTAACTATTGTTGTAAGGCTCATTATCTATCCCCTCTCTAGAAAAGCCGTTTTGACTCAAGTGAGGATGGCGGAACTTGCTCCAGAACTAGCCCAGATTAAAGAAAAGTTTAAAGACAATGCGGAAGAACAAGCCAGAAGAACCTTGGCTTTATATAAAGAAAAAAGCGTAAACCCTTTTTCTGGTATTTTAGTTATCATTATTCAACTACCTATTATTATCGCTTTATATAGGATATTCCTACATTTCCCTCAAGTTGATTCAACTGTTTTATATGCTTTTGTACACGCACCAGAATATATAAACCCCACCTTCCTCGGAGCCATAGATATTACTGGTAAAAGTGTAGTACTAGCTCTATTGGCGGCAGCTTCAACTTTTATACAAATATCAATCTCTACCAGAGGACAAAGTAAGCCAACCGGTAATTCATTTGGAGATAATCTGACCAGAAGTATGCAATCTCAAATGAAATACTTCTTTCCCCTCATCGTCTTCTTTATCTCTTATAGTATTTCTGGAGTAATAGCTTTGTATTGGCTAACCACAAATCTTTTCAGTGCCGGTCAAGAGTTGTATATAAGAAAGAATATTAAATCTGAGTCTCAATCTTAAGAGCCCATAGTGATAAGTCAGTTTTGTTTATGAAGATAAGATAATCTTCATTAGGAGAAAGCTTCAAATCTATAGCATCAATTTTAATACCAAAACTTAATTCAGGTTCTAGTATTACTCTCTGAGTTTGAATTTTGGTGTTAAAGATCCAGATATTATCTGAAAATTGTGTTTTACCTTTATACCAATCATCTGGTTCGTTGAAGCCTAACTGAATGTTGTTTGGGGCACCACAGTAAAGAATATCAATGTTTTTTGAACTCCAAACACACTTATCAGCCAAAGTCGTAGGTGTGGGTTCAGATATGATATCTCCATTATTATTTTGAACCATAAGTTTTGTTTGAGCACCATCTATATAAGAGTAAAGCAATCTATTACCAGTAGAGTTGGTGTTTACCAATAAACCATTGAGTGGTCCAGCCACTTTGATTATTGATCCAGTAGTAGTGTTTAGTCTGTAAGCATACCCCAACTCATTTGAACTGGTTTTAGTTTGAATTAAAACACTATTACCGTTAGATATAATTTTCCAATCCGTAAATGGTGTATTTAGTATTGTTTTTTGACTAGATCCATTAAAGGAAGATGAAACTATAGAAGAGTTGTCTTTTAGGAGTGATAATAATGAGTTTCCAAGCACTGCTATAGAGGAGATGTTTCCGTTTATGTTAGTGGTAGAGACAGAATATAAATTATCTGACTCAGAAGTGCTGGTGGAGGTTGTTGTTTTGGGTGGAGTCAGGTTTAAAGAAATATTTTCTATAACATCAGAACCTTCTACTAATGAACGCATGAATACACTAGAGCCGTCTTGATTGAAGTAAGCCTCATAAATTTTAGGTAAGGTATTGTTGGTAATTTTTACTCTCTGTACAGGTTCGCCACCGATTGATTTTGGTAAGATGGTGTCATAAATATGTCCCGTGGCACGATCTACATAACGAACAGTGCTGGTACCAGATTTATTTAATATAGTATATCCAGCTACAGGAGTTTTAGATAAAACAAATAAGTCTTTGGTAGGCACTCCTTCGGGGTTGATAAACTGAGACTCATCAACGCCATTATTGGTAGTTTGGATGGGAATGTTTATGTTTTCACCAGAACCAAATGGCAAGACGTTTCTTACCGCCTCCCCTACTGTGGTATTGGTGTCTCTAGAAAAGATGGTCCAAACAATAAAGCCTAAGACGAGTATTGTTAATATAATTATTGATATGGTAAGTGGTTTTTTCATTTTAGTTATTTTTTAAAAACATACATGCCAGTGTGGAGGGCCTCCAGTTTCATTAACATATGTGGCACCTTTATAAACATATTTTTCACTTCCTGGTGCACACCCTGGGGTTGTTGTTTTTACACCCTTATTTCTCAAAAAAGCATCTACTCCAGTATGAAGAGATAGATCAACAACATTCCCCCCAGGCTTGTGTTGAGTTTCGCTTAACTCTACTTCAGTTGAATGTTTTCCATGTAACCAAAACTCTGTTCCACCACTAATAGTTATTCCACAATTACAATCGTCCTCAAGGGTCTTAAGGGAATTTATTATATTAGAACTTAAACCTGCCACTGACGTGCAATTTTGTTGCCCTATTTGTGTGCAGTTACCCTTATTTATATCTATATTACCAGAGTTTGTAATACTTGAACGAATACTAGAATCATCTGGCCATGGTTTTCCAGCGCTTGGTCCTATTGAACCCGGTCCCGCTGAACCAGGTTCAGGCGCAATTCTTTCTATAGGTGTAATATTTAAATTAAATTTAGTTAAATTTGGGCTTATGGTATTAAGTATGAGCCAGGCACTTATTGCTAACATAAAACCCCAAATAGCGTTACCAATAGTGTTTTTAGCAGCTTCTGTCTTACCAAAAGCGTCACTAGACATATATTGTATTCCACCGACAATAATAGTGATTACAGCCAAAGTACCAGCTATAGCAATAATAAGTCTAAATAAACCTTCAATATATTTAGATGCATTTACCTTGCCAGCGGCATCAGTTGGTATGTATTGAGGGGGTAAATCTACCAACGGTTTATATCCAGTTTGTTCTTGAGCAGATATCCTTAAGTATCCTATTGATGCCAAAGAAAAAACTGTTATTAATATAAAGAGTCCGCTAAATATTTTTTTATTTATAAAAAGTTCTTTTTTCATATTAGAATTCTACTAGAAAACTCTTACTGACCCTCTGAACAATTTCTAAATTATTTGAAATACTGATACCTATCTGGGAATTTCCCGTAGATTCATCAGGAGCCCTAAAGGTGATAGATCTTGCGGGTTCTTTTACCCCAGAGTTTGTTTGCCAAGAGTAAGTTAGATTATCATCCGTATAGTTACTAACACTAAAAAACAATGGAAAAGCACTAAAACTAGTTTCTTTTTCATTAAATTTGTACTTATCCCCCACCTCATGATTAAACATTAACCCATATAAAGGATTGTCTTCGTAAACCAAAACTTCTGGAGAAGTTGGTACCAATGTCTCTGTGGCACTGGTTATGGGCTGATTATCATTTCCAACAATTTCAACCTTTACAGTTTGTGGTTTAGAAAAGATGGTGTCATTAAAAGAGAGCGAATTTTTCCCCATCCCAGAAATACTACCTAAAACGGTGCCATTTTTAGTCCATTTATAATTAAGACTATTAGGATTACCTAGACCTTGGGGTATAGCCACAAAAGTAATCCTGGCCTGTTTAGACCAAAGAGATTTACCCTCATAAAATGGTGGAGTATAGACATCACCTTGCCATAATAAGTCTACAGTTTGAGATTTAGCTACATATGATGGGATAAACAATATTGCAAAGAGTAGTATGAAAACAAATTTTCTCATATATACATTATATATGTTTTAGGCAGCTTTCTTAAGCTCATCTGTTGATTGCTGAGAGACCTTAGATTTGAAAGGTATTACTTTGCCAGTAGTAATCTGACTTACAGCATTTGCTATTGGAACCACCTTTTTTATTTTAGAACTTATAGTTAAGTAACTTACTGCAAAGGTCCAGGCTGGTATGGATGATAGTAGTGGAATAGCTTCTATTAGTGCTGTGCCACCAAAGGTCATTAATCTTTTAGGTTTCATGAAGCTTATACCCTTACTTCTAAACCAGATATAAAAAGTTAATCCTGCAAATATACCAGCTAACCAACCCATCAGTATAAAGGCCAGAGCCCATTGAAGTACGTCAAAAAATATAGCCACCACAATCATAAAGACCATAGTGGTATCTGTAAGGCCTTTTTCTTTATTTTCTCCCTCTTCCATTTTTAAGATTTATTAGGCTCAATGTTTGTGATTCCAGCCTCACTCAACTCCTCTTTTTTGGCTGCATAGACTTCTTCTTTGTCATCTAGGGCTTCTTGTTTAGCCTTTTTAATAGCGAGGACTTGTGATGGGTCAGAAGTGATAATCTGATCTTCGGTATAGGAGGCTATGTTTTTGATAGCCACATGTTTTAGTCCAGCAAAGAATATTCCCTCCCCCACATCAGATTCTAGTAGTAGGTACTTTTCTTCATCTGTAAGATTGAAGACTTTCTGAAGTTCATCAACGGTAGCGGGAGATTGTTTGAGAAGGATTTGGATAGAAGAGTTGGTAATAATAGGCACCCCATAAGGAGACTTGAGGAAGTCGCCCACATCCTGAGTAATAGTAGCTACTCCCAAGAAATATTTACGACCTCTTTTTACCAGACCCATCAAAAATGATGCTGTGTCTTCTGATTTCATCATCCACCAAGCCTCGTCTATTACCAAAAGACGCTTCCTCAAGTTTTTTCTAATAGCATTCCAAATATAGTGGGTCACTATATACATAGCGATAGGTTTAAGTTCGTCTTCCATGTCTCGGAGAGAAAAGACTACAAACTTCCTGTTTATATCAACATTTGATGGTCTATTAATGAAACCCGCCCAAGTACCCTTGGTGTATTTAGTTAGTCGTTGAGCTAGTGATTCACCTCCCTCCATACCTGTGAGGACCATTTCAAAATCACTCAACAACGGTGGCTCAACATTAGAGAAGTCTGAGTCAGCGGTAATGTCTTTCAGGGCGTAAGTTTCGGTAATGGCTCTATCTATAATAGCGTCCTCTTCTGCTGTTAATCCACCCATCATCAAGCGGAAAAGTCCCACTAGGTGGATTATGTTTGAGCGAAGAACACTCGCATTACTCTCGTCTGGGCCAGGTACAGGAAGTTCAAATGGGTTAATGTGGTGCTCTGAGTTCAAAGAAACATTAAAGTATCTACCGCCTGTGGCTTCGGCCATGTATTCATATTCCCTTTCTGGGTCTATGACAATAACTTCTGTATCAAACATGAGGGTACGAAGGATTTCTAGTTTGGTGGCATAAGATTTACCAGCACCAGATTTAGCAAACATAATAGAGTTATAGTTTTCAAGAGAGAAGCGATCAAATAGAACCAAAGAAGAATTGTGTCTATTAATACCATAAAGAATTCCCTTGTCTGAAGTTAGGTCAAAAGAGGTAAATGGGAATAATGATGAAAGTGGAGATGAGTTTAGTTTGGAGTGTACTCCTAAAAGATCGTTACCTAATGGCAAGGTACTTTTATAGCCTTGCTCCTGCTGAAACAGGGCTGGTTTAACATATATAAGCTTGGCTTCAAGGATAGACTTGATTTCAGATTCTATTTTATCTAGCTCAGCATCACTTTCTCCGTAGATAGTTATATATAGACCGACATCAAATAACTTTTCTTGTGCTTGTTGGAGTTGGTCGCGAAGATTTTCTAAATCTTGATAGGCCACATCAAGCATTGGGTCTCTAACTAAACCCTTCTCCTCTCTAGAGTGAATTTGAGACTGAACCTCTGCTACTTTTCTTTGGAATTGTCTTAAAACCTTAGAAGTTTCTATTGGGTGAACAAAAATAGAGACATCAAAGACTTTGTCCATGTTGATGATAGGAGAAAACCAACCCTCAGATAAAAATCTTGGGTAAGAGATAACAAAGAAGCTCCTTAAAATCTTTTCACCAAGATTTATTTCTTTGGGAGATACTTTAAGGGCGCTTGGAGCAATGATATCTTTGAGTTCTAAAACTCCAGCTTCAAAAATCTCTTGAGGTAGGATAGATGGGATGTCCTTCTTTTTTTCTGGCTCGTGGCCAAGGATTTTATCAAATATACTCATATTATTGGACCTTTAGAGGTTTCTCTGCCTCACCTGGATTAAAAGCCTTATAAAATAATTCTATAGCTTCTTCTGTGCCGAGTCTTGCTACTCGTATGCCTGTACGAATTAGCCCTTGTTCTACTATAGACATCCTTTCTTCTAATTGACTCCTGTTCTCGCTGAATCCACCACTAGGTTTTTTACTCTTGTCTTTGGAAGACCCAAAATTAAAGAAAGATTTTATACCTTGAGCTTGGGCTCCGCTTATCACCGCTGGATCATATGGCACAACGATAAAGAAGCTTTTGGTCATAATGTTGGTATTTTCAGTAAAGTTCTTAATGAACTCTATATACTCTCTAACTTGAATCTTCATAAGATTATTAGTCTGGGCCTTTAATCTCTCATCTAATAAGGCTATGTATGGTCTTATATCCAGCTTTCTAGACTGGAGTACTATTTCTATAGAGAAATCTAATGAATTTAAGAAGTCTTGGAATTGTAGGAGAATAGCGTTACGCTCATCTTCAGATTTGAGAGAAAAGTTTAAAGAGGAAGCCAATAATATGGCGCGCATACCGCCATCTTTCAGGATAATGACACCATCTCTAACTTCTTTAATAGGAACAAATTCTTGAGTAGCGCTTGTGCTTGGAGACATGACTTAATTATACACCAGCCTCCCCCTAACTTGGAATGTTTTTATCAAGTTTTAATTCATCTTCTATGGTAACTGGATTTTCACTTTCCTTAACATCTAGTTTCCATGTAAGGTCTTTTAGTCTAGATTCAGAGAGTTTGGGAACATGAACTTGCTCTATAGGTTTTTCTTCCGGGCTTTTGGCTACTGGCTTTTTATCTTCCTTTTTCCAAATATACAGTTTATTAGTTATGGAGTATTTAAAGAAAGCCTCAACTACATTGATAAAAGGTTTGTTGTTAACCTTGTAAAAAGCAAGAGCTGCGGCAAAGAGCACAATTGGTGTAGAGATAATAATAGCTAGGAATTTCGGTAAAAGAGTAAATAAGATAACCGCGACAGCTCCCCCACCAACGACATATATAAATTGCTTAAATGTTAGTGGGCCAAATATCTTGTCTTCTACTTCTATAAATTGGGGGACTTGGAATCTCATATGAGTAGGAAGTAAGGAGTAGGAAGTAAGGAGTATGGAGTCTGCCTGCCGGTATACAGGTATGTAGTAATAGATATCATTGATTAGAAAGTGTTTTAGTACTTTTTATTAAACCATTAAGCAGTTTTTGAGCTATAACTAGCTGCATCTGTATTTTATCAAATACATCAGCTTTTATATAGTCTACATCTTTAGCTATTAGTAATTGATTCTGAACTTCTGCTAATGAACCAAGGGCAATATAATAAAATTGCAACTTCTCTTTTAAAGAAATTCTATTGAAACCCTCGGAAATATTTGAGGTTATAGAAACTGAAGCCCTTCTTATTTGATTAGTTAATCCAAAAATCTCTTCATTTGGAAAGTTTTTAGTCTCTTTATATATTTCTAATACTAATTTGTGTGATTCTTGCCACGCGATTAAATCTCTAAACGAATTAATTTTAAATTGAGTATTTTTCATACTTCTTACTACCTACTACTTACTACTATTGAATAGCGAAGCTATTCAATAGGCTCGCGATAAGGGTCTTTGCCTCCTGCATAGTGGTTAATTTTGGGTGCTGGAGACGGCATTTCAGGCCTTTGATTATCTACCCTAGTAGACATTGCTTCACCACTGGTTTTTTGGAGAGTGTCTTCTATATTAGTAGACACAGGCTTAGTTATAGGTGCCTCAGTCTTTAAATTTAAAGGAGGTGCATCGTGGACCACCTCACCTTCTTCAACCATAGGGTGAATTTCAGGTGCAATTTCCGGAAGATTGGTTTCAGTTAAAATCTCTTCCCTTTCTGGCAAAAATAATTCTACTTTTTTAAAGATTTTATTGTACACTTCCTCAGACATGTTTATAGATGTAGATTCATCTACTCCTACGTTTTCAGTAACATTTTTTTGGAAATTAGTAATAAGTTCCATGCCAAGCAAAACAAATAAGACTTCATTTTCAAAAGAAACTTTTTGATCTGCAATAAGGTTATTTTTCTGGGCTATTTGATTGACAATAATAGACCAGTCTTTTTTTGTTAAAAGCTCTTTTATTTCCATGGGAGCATTTTTTACCTGCTCATTAAGTACATTCTCGTTCATATTTTAGGTTGTTTTAGATGGATTAGAGTCACCAGAAGTCTCTTCTGGTGGAGGTGGGGTGTCGTCGTTACCCTTAATCTCCCCCTCATCCTTCAGTATCTCCTTTATTCTATCCTGAACTGGTTTTTTGTCTTTTCTTATTTCAGCTGCAGCTGATCTGCCCTTATGAGATATTGCTCTAGCAACAATTCTACCAGCATCACCCCATTTGTTATCAGGCATTCTTTGGTCAATTTCTTTGCCTATTCTTGCTGTAACCCACCCATTCTCTTGATCACGAGCATATGATTCTTTTCTTACTTTTCCAACATCATCCATTTCTTTGATTGAAGCCTTTCTATCCTCATACTGCTTATTTTTTAAACTACGCTCCTCTTCATATAATTTCTTTGTTGTTTCCGCATACTCTTTAGCACCATCAAGATTTCTTTTGGCATCTTCTCTCTCTTTTTCAGCTTGTTTTTTTGCATCCTGTAGATTTCTAGTCTTCTCCTCTACAAGTCTATCCTTCTCTTCCTGAGCTTTTTTCTTAGCCTCTTCTAATTCATTTAGTTTTTTGTTTAATTCCTCTGTTCTTATTACTTGCATTTCTGGAAGTTTTGTTTGAGCTCTTTCTTTTCTTGCGAGTTCAACTTCACCTTCTAATCTTGATACATCTTGATTCGATGCTGTTTGAGCTTTCTTCAATTCTTCTTCGGCTTCTACTACTTTCTCATTAGGTTTTTTGCCTGACTCTTCATATCCCTCTTGAAGTTTCTGGGCTCGCGCCTGTGCAGATTTTGCTGTTTTTGAGGTCTCGCTATTTTCATCAAAATCTTTCATTGCCCCCACCCTATCTCTTTCGATGGCCGCCTTTCTTGCATCAGCTTTCTTTTTATCTATACCCAACAAAGAATCTGCGTAAGCTAATGGTGTCTCAACATCGGTCATTTGCTTAGAAGCTCTATCTTTTATTCTTTGTGTTTCTTGCTCATAATTGTATTTGGCTTGAGCCTTCATCTGTCCACCATTTTTCAGCATATAAGCCTCTCTGTCCGCAATTTTCTTTTGAAGGGTATTATTTTCCGACTCCCTTCGAGATTTCTCTTTCTCATACTCTCTTATGAATGTTGGATCCACGGCATTCTTACTATTTGTTGGGTCATTTTCTAGTTTTTCTCTGGCAATTTTTGCGCGACCTTTCTCTTCTCCTGTTGGACTGAGTGAATCAGCAAATTTCTTTTTATCTTCATTTCTCTTCTTTATTACATCTGCATACCCACCTTTCTGTGCCTTACCAGCATCTAATACACCACCTACACCAGTGGCCCTTAAATCAAAACTACTTCCAGCCGTTTTTCGACCTGTTACTAAGGCAAGCCTTGCAAGAGCACCACTTGCTCCTCCAGCTTCTTGTTTATCTTTTAGATATTTACTATCCCCAATCATGGATCCAGCTCTGCCTAGTGTATTTCTTCCAAACCTTCCTGCCATGCCAATAGTTGCACCACCAGCTGCGCCTGTAGCCCATTTGGTTAGTTTATTTACTCCACCAGGAACTTTGTTCGCCCATTCCTTGGAAATTATTAATGAAGCTATTAAAAAGACTATGACAACAATAAAGTTAATAAGGGTAGGTATAACTCCATCAGCAGATTTTATTGTCTTACCTACAACAGCAAGAGTTCCTATGGAGCTGGTGCTTGAGGCTGCTGCCCCCAGCGTAGCATTACTTACTTGGGTTATACCCGAAAGTACTCTGAGTGTTATCCATGTAAGCATAAAATATATTGGAGCAAAGAATGCTTGCCCTGTAAGAGCTTCTATCCACTGATCTTTATATTTTTTTGTTTGAGGTAGTACAAATCCCAAAAAAGCCAATGGAGAAAGTATGATAACTAAAATAAGTATTACATATCGGATTATAAACATGAGAGCTACTGCGAAGAAAACAAAAGCTGCAATCATAAGCAATATTGAACCCATAATTCCTACAGTTATGATTCCACCAACATCAATGGCAACATTGTCAGCGCCAGCCTTATATAAAGAAGTTAAATTCAAATGTTGCATAAAAGCATTTGAAAGTCCTGCTTGTGTCGAACTAAATGTGCCGGTGGCATTGAGGGCTCCAGGTGCTATGGCATCATAGAAAAGTACCGACAATACATTTGATATATCTATTACTATTTTGGTGAAAAATAGACTAAAATTTATAAGAATAGCAATAATAACTATGTTGACTATAAGTTTTTTATTGTCGCCCCCTACACCAATTATTGTCTGTATAGATGCATAAAGTAATAAAAAGATAAAAGCAATATTAGCCATGTCTCTCACTACCCCCCATGATTCATTTATGGCTGCAATATTGGAATAGTTTTCAGATACTTTTACTACTGTGTAATAGACAACCCCATTTAATATAAGAGCACCTAATCCACTCAATAAACTTACAAATTTAAGAATGTAAGTAACTATAGTAGCTAAAAATGGTTCAAGAACACTGTCTAACCACCAGGATGATGTACTGGTGAGTTCTTTAGCTCTTTCAGGAGAAAGTTCTTGCCAAGTATAATCTCCTCCACTAGTTGTTCTTTGAGAGTTTAGTTCATTGCACTTTTCCTTTGTTACTATGTCCACAGATTCAAACCCGCCCATAGCATTGGGTCTTAAACAGTTTCCTAACGGTCCGTCTGCTGCAAAAACAGGTACATTCAAAGAAAACATAAAAATTATCACGAATATAAGTGCACCTAATTTTGGAAATATTTTCTTCATAATTATGGTACTGGTGCCCAATTATTACCCGCACGACGACTCCCTACTTTATCCCAAACAACTCTTGCTCCTGGCTCGCCCGCTCCTTGGACAATATCAAAACCAATCCACTCTGAGACTGGACTACCTGTTGGAAGCCACGCTAAGATATCTTCACCATACCCCCCCTGAACGTCTGGAGCACATCTTAATGAATAACACTGTTGTTCTCCTGGATTTTTAGTAATAAGCCCCCAGCGAGAATCAGTCTCATTTAGTTTTCTTGCCACTTCTCTCACAAATAGATGGCAAGACGGCACACCATTATTTGGGTCAACTCCAGCCTCACAATCCGCCCAATTTGAACTAGTAGAAGATATTTGATCCGCTACATCTTTTTTGTTGGGTGCATCACCTGTGGGTGTGGTGCCTCCAGATGAACTTCTACCCCAAGTAACAGAAGCTAGACTACTAGAAAGATTGTTTAGAGCCTCTTTTTCTACGGCGCTTAATCTGCTCTCTAGAGAAGAGTTGTCTAATTGAAAACCTGCAGAAGTGTGGAATGTCCAAACAGAAACTCCAGCTTTCTTGGCCTCCTTTGCTCGGTTTATGATGTCAGTGGCAGTTGCTCCTTCCCTATCTATAAAGCTTGTATTGTATGGTTCCCCCAAGTAAACCTCTTTGGAAGAGGCTCCTGCTCCAGATATGTTGTTTATATAAGTATTAAAGTTACTGGTATTAGCTAAGTGAAAATTATTAATATCTAAACCAAACTCATTGGCCGCTGATAAACCTTCTGATACTGATGTGCCATAAGACACAGAAAGAGGAGAGGTGATTCCTGTAGCTCTAACACGGTCAGCTAAATTTTTTATATGTGTTGGGTCCAGTTTAGTTATAGGATTATTACCCTCGGCCTCATTTTGTAAATCTATAATAATTTTATTACGACCTTTAATTGTATTGGCGACAGAAGTAACACCTTTTTTGTATTCCTCTTCGCACATTATTGAGTTTCCAGCTTGATTACATGGACCGTCAACAGTGTCTCTGGTAAATGTTATATCTACCAACATCCCCCTGCTTGAAGCAGCGTCAAGAATTTGCTCTAGTCTTGAAAGTCTGTCGTTTTTAATATTGCCGTTTGAGCTCATGAGAGCTGAGTCGCTGAATACAAAGTTACCAGGTCCTTGATAGTCCCACCAATTAGGGAAAATTCTAATACCGTCTATACCCTTAGACTTGAGATAATCTAAGTCTCCAGAAAGATTGGAGGCATCCATGGCGTCAAAATAACTAAATAGAATGGTAAATTTATTGAAGAATTTATTACCTGCCCCAGGACTAGTGCCTCCTGGGTTAGGGTTAGTCCCTGTTGGTGTTGAGGGTGTGCCTGGGTTTATTGGACTTCCTGTAGTAGTAGATGGAGAGACAAATGTGCTCTCACCCATGTCTATGTCCCCAGATGCACTATGGTATTTAGCACTATAGGTGTATTCACCGTCTGGGTATGTAGCCGAATAATTACATGGATTATAAGTACAGGTGGCCTTACTCTCTCCATCTACGAATATCTCGACGCTTTCTCCATCTCTAATACCAACCACGTTAGCAGTTACCACTATAGTGGAACCATAGGATGTATAAGTTAAGAGAGCAGAAATAGTCGGGTCTGGTACAGTGGTTGAACCAGGGTAATCATATTTACTATCACCACTGAAAAGGCCCTTATCTCCAAAGACATATCTTTGTAATAGCCCTTGGGCAAAAGCTACGATAAGTTGTTCTGCGGTTTGAACTCCAATCAGTTTTTCTAAACCAGATGGTAATACTCTATCAAGTTGAGATTTTATAACAGAGCCAGGAGTTTTGACTGGACCTTCTTTTGTACATTTACCTGTATCTGGGTCAGTCTCAAGACATTCTGTAACATTTTTAAATCCTTGATTTAAATCAAATTGAGTTTTTTCTAAACCAACAGCACTAGCAAGACGAGAATCAAGTTCTATTTTGGCTTCTATGTATGCTCCGTAAGGATTATTGGTTGGATTTTGAGTCATGGAAAACCATGAATCCCACCCACCACTAGAGAAATCAGTATAAAAATCTTCAATATTTCCAGTAATGCCGGTAAGAGTACATTGGAATTGTCTTGGCTTGTAATACTGTTGAGCTAAAGAAAGTCTAATATTGGCTTGGAATGGCGAACAAAGAAAACCAAGATCAGTGCCTTGTATATATTCCCCCGCTACCCCATCAGCAATGTCTGTGAAGTATTGTTTAGGGTCGGTAATGTATGCAGGGTTACCATCAAAACCACTATTAGCCCATTCAATAGTAGATGAAACTACTTTTTGAACCGCTATGTTAGCTAGTTGCACTGCGACTTTATTGGCTACATCTATAATAGTTTTTCTTGTATTTTCAGCCGCTGTTATTGCTGTGAGTCCTGGATCAGTAACTGCAAACTGGGCATTAACGGTTGATGTATTAAAGAAAAAAGTCCCTGTAAATATTCCAATTAAAACAATGAATGTTGTGAATTTTTTTGAAAACATCTTCTCTAAATTATACATTGTTTTCTTTTAGGATTTTTAAAATATCACTCAGTACGGAATTTTCTCTGGTCACATTTTCTTTCAAGGCAATAATACCAGCAAAAGAAGTGGCTGGATCTTCTTCGGTTTTAGACATGGCTTCCATAGCAGATGAGCTTGAGAGATAAATATTTATAAGTTCTAAGTGCTTTTGCACTAATGAACCAGGCACTGGAGTTTCCATTAGTCTGTCTGCTACTTTTTTATAAACAAAACTCATAGATTTAGAGAAATTGTAATAAGATTTTCCTAAATTATTGATATCTAGATTTTTGTTGTTTAAATCATAAGAGTTATTAGCATCATTTGCATATTGAGTCTGAATGCTTACTAGTGCATTTGAGTAAGATTGAAAATTAGTTTGATTATTTGAGACTACTTTGATATCTAAGATACTAGCTTTTGGAGCATTGTTTAAGGTGGGTATGTTTTCTACATATCTTTGGGCTAAGGCATCTATGTTTTGAACACTTGCCTGGCCACTTGTTGAGAGATCAACGTAGTCTATGATCATTTGGCGACCGATAAGATCTGTGCCAGTAAGTTTTTTGGTTGGAGTGCTAGTAGAGCTCTCAGTGTAACCCTTTATAAGTTCTTGGTAATACTTGTCTTGGGCTTCTGTGTTGGTGTTTTCTACCACTGATATAGTTGGATTTACTTTTTCTATACCAATAAAGCGATTCCATGATGCTACCCCTACGAGTATTACAGATAGTGAAAGTGCCAAGGCTATTCTAAAGCTCATATTAAAGACATTATATCAGACAAAATCCGATATAAGTCTATAGTTATTCACTTATTTTAAAATCTCCACGATCTCCCCCCATTTATTTGCGTCTATATCCTCTGCGCGGGTGTTTTCGTCTAATCCTAATTCTTTAAAAGCGCTCAAAACTCTTTCTTTGGGGTATAAATTACTTAAATTAGATGAGAGTTTCTTTCTTTTGGACTGAAATCCAGCCTTGAGAGTCTTAAAAAAGGTTTCTTCGGAGAAATTAGCAAAAAATTCTTTAGAAATAGCGCTTATTTCAATAATAGCTGAGTCTACCTTGGGAGCTGGGGCAAATGAACCAGCTTTAACTGTCTCAATATATAGTGGAACCCCATAAGCTTTGATGGATATAGAGAGAATACTTTCCTTGCCATCTTTGGCCACTATGCGTTCTGCCACCTCTTTTTGTACTAGAAGAACTATTTTTTCTGGCTGAGAGTCTGTTTCTAAAAACTTTTTGAAAATAGCCCCAGTCAGATTGTATGGGATGTTGGCAATTAGTTTATAGCTATTAGTTTGGAGCTTATAGCTTGTAGCTTCAAAATTAAGGATGTCGTCATGAATTAAGATTAGTTTTCCAGAATTAATTTCTTTTTGGAACTTCTCTTTTAGCATTTCAAATAACCCATCATCTTTCTCCACAGCTATAAGCTGTAAGCTATTAGCTTGGCCTGCCGGCAGGCAGGCCAAAAGCTTCTCCGTTAAAGCTCCAAGTCCTGGACCGATTTCAAGCACAGTATCATTTGGTTTTATATCCCCCACCTCTATGATTTTAGAAAGTGCTCGTTTGGATTTCAAAAAGTTTTGACCTAATGATTTTTTAGCTCGCATGTTGTTTTAATTTAATTATTCTATTGGCTGTAAGCTGCTCCTAAAATTCTATATCTAAAAGAGGTCTTCTGGTGTGTCCAACATCTTCTAGGATGTTACTTTCTACTAATTCTTCTGGAATATCAAAGATAAATTCTGACGGCATATTAACTTGCCTTCTACCAAAGACAGTCCTAGTCTGAGCATAAGAAAGAAAAATCTTTTTCCTCGCCCGAGTGATAGCAACATAGAAAAGCCTCCTTTCTTCTTCCGCTCCTTCCGGAGAAACATTATCTTCACTTACTCTTTGATGAGGGAATAATCCATCTTCTAATCCAGCAATAAAAACCACATCAAACTCCAAGCCTTTGGCGGCATGAACTGTCATTAGTCTAACCGCTTTGTCGCCCTCCTTCATCTCGTCTTGGTCGCTCTGTAGAGCCGCATCACTCAAGAATTGTAGTATGCCTTGCTCGTGGTCTAAGCTGTCATAACGAGAAGCAAAGTTAGCTAATTCAAAAGCATTTTCCAGTCTCATAGAACCATCTTCACCACCCTTTTTCCATTCCTCTTCTAGCCCAGATTCTTTGATGATGTAAAGAATTGTTTCGCTAGGACTTTTTTCTCTGGACACCTCTTCTATTCTCTGTAAAAGATTTTTAAACTTGGCGTACTTAGTCTGAGTAGCTGGTGGTAGATTAGATTCTTGTCCGGAAAATATTTTAAGTACTGTTGTTTTACCCAAACCTCTTGCTGGTACATTTATAATACGTTTTAAATCAGAAAGACCTTCTGGGTTTAGAGCTGAGCGTAAATAAGAAACAATATCTTTCACTTCTTTGCGTTCAAAAAATCTCGTACCAAGTAGTTGATAAGGTAGACCTTGAGACATGAAGGCTTCTTCTAACACCCGTGACTGAAAGTTCGCTCGGTATAAAACTACAATTTCATCTGGAGAGGTGCCACTAGAAATAAGCTCCTTAGTTTTTTGAGCAATAAAGTCTGCCTCCCCCGCCTCGTCTATAGTAGTAGAGAGAGTGATAGTTTCTCCGGGTTCATTTGAAGTAAAGAGATTTTTTTCTCGTCTAATTTTATTTTTCTTGATGATAGCATTGGCAGCTTCCAGAATATTTTTGGTGGAGCGATAATTTTCTTCCAAAACTATTACCTTGGCATTGGGATAGTCATCTTCAAAAGCCAAGATGTTTTTAATATCAGCTCCTCGCCAAGAGTAGATGTTTTGATCTATATCCCCCACTACGCAAATATTCTTGTCCTCACCTACCAGTCTTTTGGAAATTTCATACTGCACCCCATTAGTGTCTTGGTATTCATCTATATGTATGTATTTCCAAACTTTCCTATAATAATCCCTAACAGCCTCGTCCGTTTTGAGTAAAAAGAGGGTTTTTAATAGAAGATCATCAAAATCTAAAGCATTATCTCTTTTTAAAATATTTTCATATTCAGGCCATATTTGCATAACAAGACTTGCCATAAATCCCCTCGGCTCTCCTTCTAAATAATCCTTAACATCCAATCCCTTACCCTTTTCTTTGGAAATAATACTTAAAATACGGCCAGGGTCATGAGTTTTGGGGTCTAAACCAAATTTCTCCAAGGCCTCTTTAACAGCTTTTTTACTATCATCTCGGTCAAATATAGCAAAACTCTTCTTGATACCTAGTTTTTGGGATTGCTCTCTTAGAATGTGAACTCCAAGTGAGTGGAAGGTGCTTACAAAAGGTCTTTCTTCCATAGAAACTGGCCTATTGAGAGAGCGGTCGTTTTTTAGTTGTTTATCTATTCTTTCTCTCATCTCGCGAGCCGCCTTGTTGGTAAAGGTAATAGCGAGAATAGATGATGGAGTGACTCCTTTGTGAATAATGTGCCTTATGCGCTCTGTTAAGGTCTTTGTTTTGCCCGCCCCTGCCCCCGCCAATATAAGCATCGGGCCTTCTGTAGATAAAACTGCTCTTTCTTGTTCCGGATTGAGTCCGCTAGGGTTTTGTGGTGAATTTTCTGGAGAAATTTGACTCATATTAAGACACTATACCATATAGAGTGGTTCTAATATCTAAGCTAATAACCTCGTTGCAGGGTGTTCTTCATGAGAGTATAATGGAGCTGTACCGATAACCGATTTATCCTTTATGGCTCTATAGAGCCATGCTTGTGTAAAAGCAGGCATTCCAGATAGGCAGATTGAATTTCATGACAAGTTTAACCCCAATATATTAGTACCAACAATACAGGAAGGCCCGAAAATGGCTTCCGTGCGTTCATAGCGCTCATAGCTCTACTTCTAGCTTCTACTCCACTTTTGGCCTACGCCCGTAGCCAAGGAGAGAAGATTTCTCGTATACCAGAAGTAGTGGATATCAAAAATTCACAAACCCTAGATCTTTTAGAGGGGTATTTAAATAGTAATCCAACAAGTATCGGCGGCTCTGAGTTAGCCATTGTAGATAACACTGCTCTTGCTCCTATGCCAGAAGATACTGGTGTTTTCGTAGACCTTGGTAAATCTGGCACAGGTCAGATTAGCGTCTATGTAGTTCGCAAGGGAGACACTTTGAGCGAGATTGCCCAGCTATTCGGTGTTTCTACCAATACTATTATATGGTCAAACGATATTAAGAACGGAGTTATTAGAGAGGGACAAGAATTGGTTATCCTACCTATCTCCGGTGTAAGGCATGTAGTGAAGAAGGGTGATACTTTGCAATCAATAGCCAAACAATATAAAGCTGACTTAAACGACATTCTTTCATACAACAGTATTGCTTCTGACGCCAAGATTATTGTTGGTGATACTATCATCATTCCAGACGGAGTCATCAGTACTTCACAGGTTACTTCTGCCAAGTCATCCAATTCTTCTAGTTCTAATGTTTCTGTTTCATCTGGTTATTACTTAAGACCAATTAGTGGTGGTAGAAAAAGCCAGGGTATACATGGTCACAATGGTGTGGATCTCGCTGCGCCTGTTGGCACTCCAATCATGGCTAGTGCTTCTGGTAAAGTAATAGTTTCTCGTACTGGAGGTTACAATGGAGGTTATGGAACTTATGTAGTTATCAGTCACTCCAATGGTACTCAAACTCTGTATGCTCACATGAGTAACAACTACGTTTCAGTTGGTCAGTCTGTAACTCAGGGTCAAACTATCGGTGCCATTGGTATGACAGGTAGAACTACCGGACCTCATGTTCACTTCGAAGTTCGTGGTGCTAGAAATCCTTTCTAAATAGTTTTTAAAACTTAGATATCAAACTTCTTGGGTCTGTATTCTATTGCTTCCAAAATGTGTTCGCTTTTAATGTCCTCACTATTTTCTAGGTCGGCAATAGTGCGAGCTACTTTTATCATCCGATGATAAACCCGTGGTGAGAAACCAAGTCTCTCTGAAGCAAGGTTGAGAATTTTTTCCACCTCTTCATCCACGTGTATAAGAGTGACTAAATCTCTGGCACTCATCTCTGCATTTTTATTTAAACTTTTTTCTTTGAATCTAATCTCTTGAAGTTTTCTGGCATTCTTAACTTTCTCTCTCAAACTTTCACTTCGCTCTCCCTCTAAATTTTTATCGGAAAGTTCGTGAGGAAGTATCCTGTCTACCTCAAGCCAAATGTCTATACGATCCATAATTGGTCCAGACATTTTTCTTCTGTATTTGGCGAGAGCTGATGGTGTACAAACACACGGCTTACCACGGAAACCAAAGTTACCACATGGACACGGGTTCATCGCAGCTACCAATAAAACATTGGCAGGGAAATTTGCAGTGCCTTTGGCGCGGGCTACTGATATCACTCTATCTTCTAACGGTTGTCTTAAACTTTCTATAACTCTTCTTTCAAATTCTGGAAACTCATCCATAAATAAAACTCCATGATGGGCCAGAGTAATTTCTCCTGGCCTTGGCGTTACTCCACCACCAATCAGTGAGACATAAGATGAAGTGTGATGTGGTGATCTAAATGGAGGGTTAGTTATAAAATCTTCTTTTAAAATTCCTGCGATAGAGTGGATGCTTGTAGTGTCCAAGGCCTCTTCAAAAAGAAGTTCCGGCAATATCCCAGAGAATGCTTTAGCAAGCATTGTTTTACCAGTACCAGGTGGTCCGTACATGGAAACATTGTGTCCACCCGCTGCTGCTACGAGGAGTCCCCTCTTGGCTCTTTCTTGTCCGCGAATATCAGAGAAGTCTATAGAAGATTGAACGAGTTTGTTTTCAATAACAGTTTGCTCTGATGCTTTTATAAGTTTTTCTCCAGATAAATGTTCTGTAAGTTCTTTGAGTGTTGAAACACCAAAAACAGATAGACCTCCAATAATAGCTGCTTCACGAACATTTTCTTTGGGCACAAATAATTCCATGAAACCGTTTTCTTTGGCGAAGCGAGCAATAGGTAAAACACCTCTAACCCCTCTAGCTTTACCATCCAAAGAAAGTTCTCCTAAGAATAATTTTCCTTCGGGATCAAATGAAACATCTTTGTTGGCCATTAAATATGAAAGGGCGATAGCAATATCAAACGAAGGACCTTCTTTTTTCTGATCTGCAGGAGCGAGTGAAACAACCACTTTGTGATTTTTGGATTTAGGAGAATCAAACTCAGAATTTTTTATAGCAGCTGAAACTCTGTCACGTGCTTCTTCTACAGCTTTGTCTGGTAGTCCAACAATAGTGAAAGCATTGAGACCTTTGGAAATATCTGTTTCAACGCAAATGGGTATGACTGAGGTAAGGTTTGTCTGGGCACTATAAACCTTAGAGAAACTCATGCCATATGTTCTCGGCAAGTCATGGCCGACGGATTGGCAGTAAGACGTTCTTCGTCTATTTCTTTTTCGCAAACTTGGCAGAGACCATATGTTTTATCTTCAATTTTCTTTAGAGCAGTTTTGATATCGTTGTATCTGTTTTCTAGGGTGTTTATAATCGCGGCGTTATCTTCGTAGTCTTCTATTTTATCTGCCACTACATTTTCATCGGCAAATGAAATATTTTCTTCTGTAGGCAAGGCCTCCCAGTCTTTAGGGTTATCTGGATTCTTGCGACCAATCTCCGCCATCTCTTTTTCCAAGAGTACCTTCTCTTCCTCTAAAGCTTGTTTTTGTTTGTCGTAGTTTATTGTCATGCCACTATTCTACCAGAGGCAATTTTTTTATCCAGCCACTCTAATTAGCGAGAAAGTTGCTCCCTGTTGAGCTTGTCTATAATAGAGTTTAAGGTCTCTATACTGTCAGTAATAATTAAGATGTTGTTGTTGAAGAATGAGTATAAGATAAGTTGCCCATCGCTTGTCTCCAATAATCTGATGTCTTTGTTGTTAATTGTTTTATCTTTGAAAATTTCTACAGGAGTGGTGGTCGCCACTGTGCTTGTGCTTGTAGTTTCGGGAGCCTCGTTTATTAAGACTGGTTTTTCAAACAGTAGACCTAAATCAGTTTTTAAATTTTCTTCCCACAGAAGCATGCCGGCAAAAGCATTTTCAAAAGAATCTAATTTAATAATCATGAAAGTACTTTGACCCAACATGCCGAACATAAAGAGCGGATCAAAAGCTCTAAGTAAACTACCAGAAGCTTTTACATTGAGGGTGTTAAAAAATTCTTGAGTCGTAGCTATCGGTGCGTCCTTGCCCTCCCCTTCTCTTAAGATAATATGACGCAGTTCTTTTTCTTGGATAGTTGATTTAACTGATTTTAATTTTTCTAAAATAACAGCTCTAGAACTAGAAGCAATATTTAAATCCATCTCAGTGTTGGGAGAAATAAATCTATTGAGAGGAATCTCTGCTACCGGTGCTGTAGTTTTCTTTATAAATTCTTTATAAGCAAGCCAACCCCCAACCACACTCAAGGCCACGAGCACCAAAGTGCCGAAGAATAAAAGTAAGAATTGTTTTCTGTTGGAATTATTGCTACTTGGATTTGTCTGAGTATTCAGTCCTTGTTTCGCGCGTTCTTTTTGTTGAATAGAAAAGATAGATTCATCTTGTCTACCTAGAGCACTAGCTACATCGCCTTGATAAGTGCGAATTTGTTTTAGTGAACTCGTTTTCTCGGTAGGTTCTACTGGTTTATTTTCTTCGGGTAACTCGTTTGGTGGCATACCCTTTTATTCTACACTATCTAAATCTTTCTTCGTGAGTTTTTGTTGTTAGTATTTGAATTTACTTGCTCTGTTGTGCGGTTGTTAGAATTTGAATTTGAGTTTTGGATTGAACCAATAAGATATTTTTTAGGATTATCGTCTAGATCCAAGAAGTCATCTACAGCTTCAATAAGTTTGGATGAAGAAGATTTACCAAAAGAAACCGCTTCTACTTGAGTACCGTGAGTATTTTGAAGATATTCTACTAGAGAAACAAAATCTCCATCGCCAGATATCAAAACTATAGCATCAAGTTTTGGGGCAAGCTTCACTGCATCCATTGCCATATCTATATCCCAGTTAGCTTTCTTGGCACCGCCTAGGAAAATTTGTAATGGTTTGGTGCGAGTTTCAATACCGACCTTAGATAGGGCTCCGAAGAAGGCGTTTTCTTCACCTGATTCTGTGGTAGCTACATAGGCTATGGCGCGCACTAAAACACGACCACCTAAGGCTTCTTTAACAATGGCACCGAAGTTTGCTTTGGCGTGATAAAGGTTTTTGGCACTGTGGTAAACATTTTGGGTATCTATGAAAATGCCCACTCTCTGGGCCTTATGTTTTATGACTGACATTGATTTAAATTTTTAATTTTTAATTTTGCAACTTACAATCAAGAACCAATGAATCAATTTTTAAATATTAATACATTGAAAATTCAATGAAAATTGAGAATTGTAAATTACTTTCCCGTGATTACTTCTTCAAACCAAGTTTCTTTTGCAAAGCTAAAGCGCGCTTAGGGCTTTTCTTTTCTAAGTATTTCATATGTGTCTGACGGTCAGCTACCATAGCAAGAAGACCTCGACGTGAGTGATTGTCTTTAGCGTGTGTTTTTAAATGCTTAGCAAGCTCCTCAATACGCTTTGTCAATATAGAAATCTGCACCTCAGGAGAGCCAGTATCCGTATCGTGGACGGCTACTTCCTTGATGAGCTTTTGTTTTTTGGTCTTGGTAATCACTTTGCAAGTATAGCATACAACTTATCACTTTGCAAGCTCTCTACTATGTGGTGGAATATGGGGTATAATGTCGCAAAACATGGAGAAAACTAGCGAATTAGAGAGATTAAAGCGAGAGTTCCTTGAATACACTGAGATAGAAAAGGGTCGAAGTGTGAACACCGTTCGTAATTATGACCACTATCTCTCTAGATTCTTGGAATTTTCTAAAGCTACCAAGCCAAGTGAAATCACTAGCGATATGATGCGAGAATACCGTTTATGGCTCAACAGACAGGCGGTTTCACCTAAGGTCAATCCAAGAAACACTGAAACTTTGAAGAAAAAGACCCAAAACTACTACTTAATAGCACTAAGAGCCTTCCTTAAATACTTGGCCAAGCATGATATTAAGACTCTATCCCCTGAAGCCATAGAACTTGCCAAGGTCGGTGAGCGTTCCATAGACCTTATAACTAGAGAAGAGCTTATGCGTCTATTAGATGCTCCAGATACAACCACTTTGGTTGGATTGCGCGATAAAGCGATGCTTGAAGCCTTATTTTCTACTGGACTACGTGTTTCTGAGCTTTGTGCCCTGCCCCGGGATATCAATTTAAAGGCAGATGACTTCTCTGTTAGGGGTAAGGGAGACAAAATAAGGGTAGTTTTTCTCTCTGATGAGGCTCGATCTGCTATCAAAAACTATTTAGATAAGAGAAAAGACATGAATGACTTCCTTTTTGTTCAGGAAACTGGTGAAAAAGGCCAAGCTAAACCCCTTACCCCACGCTCAGTCCAAAGACTTATCAAACGTCATGCTATTAAAGCGGGAATTTCTAAGAAAGTAACTCCCCATGTAGTTAGGCACATGTTTGCCACAGATTTACTCTCCAATGGAGCTGATTTACGCTCGGTTCAGATGCTTCTTGGTCATGCCAATATCTCTACTACACAGATATATACCCATGTAACAGACAAAGCCCTCCGTGATACACACAAGCGTTTTCACTCTAGACGTAACTAAGTATATAAAAGCCTGCCCCGTAGAGAGCTTGGCTCTCCCTCAGGGTTTCATTCTAGGAGGGATTAGGGTATCAGAGGCTTCTATTGCAAATTCTCCACTAATTTGCTATAATATGCACATAGGAGGTTAAGGAAGTTCGCCGAAAGGCGGACTTCTTTGCTAGAAAACCCTTATTTTAAGCCTAAAAATCAAATATATGTTCGATCTAAAAGTCATCAATTCAGTCCTAAGCGAACTAGAAGAAGTTCGTGGTATTCCTCGTGAAAGCATCATAGAAGCCATAGAAGCGGCTCTAGCCACTGCTTACAAGAAGGAATATGGCAAGAAGGGTCAGATTATTCGCACTACTTTTGATATTCTTACCGGCGAGACTAACTTCTTCCAAGTAAAGATTGTGGTGGATAAATCTAGGGTTATATTCCCAGATGAAGAAGGTGCAGAAAATGGACCTTCTCTTGATGTGGACTCTAAAGATGGTCTTAAAGTAGGAGGTGATGAACACGAAAGAGTGGTTTATAACCCTGAGCATCATATTCTCATAGAGGATGCCAAGAAAATTAAGAAAGACGCAGAACTTGATGAAGAAATTATCTTCCCTATTGAGTCCAAGGGTGATTACGGTCGCATTGCTGCTCAAACTGCCAAGCAGGTGATTATGCAAAAGATTCGTGAGGCAGAAAAGACTTCTGTGGTTTCAGAGTTTGGTAAAAGAGAGGGTGATATTGTCACTGGTACAGTCCAGCGTATAGAGCGTGGTAACATCTTTATAGATATGGGCAGAGCTACAGGTCTTCTTCCATACGAAGAGCAGATTCCTGGTGAACGTTTTAGTCAAGGTGAAAGACTCCGCGCTTACCTATATAGAGTAGAAGAATCTCCTAGAGGGGTTTTCCTCCGTCTATCTCGTTCTCATCCTAAGTTTCTAGAAAAGCTTTTTGAAGCAGAGTCTCCAGAGCTTGCTAATGGTTCAGTAGTTATTAAAGCTATTGCGCGTGAAGCCGGCTATCGTTCCAAGATTGCTGCCGAAGCCAAAGACGGTCATATTGATCCAGTGGGTGCTTTGGTCGGACAAAGAGGTGTGCGTGTTTCTACTGTGATGTCTGAGCTACGTGGAGAAAAGATTGATGTCATAGAATGGTCAGCTGATCCAAAGAAATTTATTGAAGAAGCTCTTTCTCCAGCCAAGGTTATAGATATTGTGGTAAATGAAGAAGAGAAAACAGCCCTAGTACATGTTGCAGAAGATCAGCAATCTCTAGCTATTGGTAAGGGTGGTCAAAATGTTCGTCTAGCAGCCAAACTTACAGGTTGGAAGATAGATATCCAGTCTGCTACCGGTGAAGAGCTTGCTTCTGTAGAAGTTCCTCAAGAATAATCGTAAAACATAACAAAAGAGCGGGATGTCCCGCTCTTTTGTTATGTTTTAATAAGGTAATTTTAAGGCTGGAAAGATTTGTTTTTTCCTAGAAACAATACCGGGCAATACTTCAGTGTCATTTTCTACAGTGACATTGAATGATGTAGAAATAATATCTTTACTGAATTGGTTGTAGGTCAAAACTGTGGCTTGTTCTTCTAATATAGAGATGATGAATAATAGAATTTCGTCTGTATCTTGTTCATCTTTCAAGACTTGTTTAATGGCTTTCACTAAACCATCTTTTCTGGCCAAGATAGATTCAGGGTCAGTAGTTTCTATAGATGAGATACGGATTTTTTTATCTCCCACTTCAAACTTTTTGCTATCTAGATGCACCAAACCAATATCAGTGAAGTCTGACATGTCAGACTTGGCTTTAAACATTTCATCTGCGTATTTTTGAATATCTACCCCTAGTTTTTGAGCTAATTTCTCAGCAATATCTTTGTCATGAGGAGTGGTGGTTGGAGAACGAAACATTAAAGTATCAGATAGAATGCATGAGAGCATGATTCCAGATATATCATCTGGTAAAGAATCTTTAGCTTCACCCATAAGCTCGTGTATAACTGTGGCAGTTGAAGCATAAGGCTTCATGGTCACCTCTATGGGGTGGCTAGTTGAAATACCACCCGTGAGTTTGTGGTGGTCTATTATCCCTAAGATTTTTGCCACATTGATATTTTCTAATAGCTCTTCTGGGTTATTGGTGTCTACTATAATGACTTCATCATCTTCTTTAACCTCTGTTAGTAGTTCTGGCTCATCTATTCCCCATCGGTCTAATACGAAGCTGGTTTCTTTGTTTAGTTTGCCTAATACATAAGGAGTAGCTTTGTGGACAGAGTGATTATTTAAATACCACGCCCATAATATGGCGCTTCCAACGGTATCTGTATCTGGTGAGATGTGTCCAAAAACCTTTATCATGGCGACATAATACAATAGTTTGCTTTTAATTTCCATTTTTGATTTAACTTTATAAAAGCTTTTATCTGCTATAATTTAGTTATTAAAAGCTAAATTCTTTTTGAAATGTCTAAAAAAGTTTTATCATTTGTTTTTACTACCCTCATGCTTAGTATGAGTGTGGTTACAGTGGCAAATGCCCAAGGTTTCTTTGAATTAAGTCCTGAAGATAGAGCCAAGAGAGAAGAAGAAAGAATGAAAGTAGAAGCAGATTTGAGAGCCAAGATGGATTTAAGAGTAGATGAAAGACAGAATTCTCTTGATGCAAGAATAGAAACCAGAAAAACTGAAATGGAAGATAGGTTAGAAGCTAGAAAGGCCGAGATGGAAGCCAGAAGAGAAGAGTTTGATGCCAAAAGAGAGGCTTTTGTAGAAGAAAGAAAGGCCAAGATAGAAGAGTTTCGTGCTGAAGCAGAAGCCAAAAGAGCAGAAGCTTTGAAGAGAGGAACAGAAGCCTTGAAAGAAGTAGTTACAAAACAGACCGAGAATGCTAAGCGTGTTATGACCGCAACAGTTGAGCGTTTAGAGGGTATTGCTTTGCGTATAGATTCTAGAATAGAGAAAGTTAAGGCACGCGGTGGTGACACTAGTGAAGCAGAAAGACTTGTAGCTCAGGCTAGAACCAATCTCGACTCTGCCAAGGTCAAAATAGAGGCTCTAGCGACTATAGAATTAACAGGAGAAAAAGTGCAGGATAACTTCAAAATAGTGAGAGAAGCTGGAAAAGAAATAAAAGATTTATTGAAGTCTGTTCACGAAGACCTTGTTTCAGCTGTTAGATCTCTTAGTGATGTTGAAGCAAGTGTTACAATAGAAACCAGTACAGAAACTACCGTTCAATCAGAACAGTAATTAATTAACATTAATCTAATAAATTTATGGAAGGAGGAACAAATAATCTAAACAACACTAATATACCGGAGAATCCCAACATACCAACAGAAAACGGAAGCTCAATTGGTCCAATTGTGGGCACAATTGTGATTCTACTTATTATTGTGTTGGGAGCTTTCTATTTCTGGGGAGAAAGAAAGTCTAGTACCCCAAATGTTGACAATACGGTTCAAGATATTAAGATGCAGGATAAGTCAGATGATACATCAAGCATTGAAGCCGATCTTCAGTCTACAGATGTTGAAAGTGTTGACGCCCAATTGAATGCCTCATAAACATTTCCAAATAACTAAAGTTGAAGAGCTTCCAGACTCGGAAGCACTGATTACGGGAGAGATTACTCTTCCGTTTTTGGTTGAGTGTAGGTCAGAAGCTTTGAAGAGTCTTAATAAGACCTTGTCTTTACCTGGTTTTAGACAGGGGCATATTCCAGAAGATGTTTTGGTAAAAAATGCTGGAGAAATGAGAGTTTTAGAAGAAACAGCTGAGATAGCCTTGGCCAAAGAGTATATTAATATCATTGAAGAGAGTAAGATTCGTGCCATTTCTCGACCAGAAATTGCAGTTACTAAACTTGCCCCAGGTATTCCATTGGAGTTTAGGCTTAAAGTAGCGGTAGAACCTACAATTGATCTGCCAGATTATAAAAAGATTGCCAAGGATGTGGAGTTAGAAGAATCCAAGACAGAAGAAGAAAAAGCCAAGGCTAGAGAAAAAAGACGTTTAAAGATCATAGAAAACATTGTCAAAGATACCAAGGTGGTGGTGCCTAAGATGCTAGTAGAAGCAGAGTTGCATCATATGATGAGCCATTTCAGAGCAGATGTAGAAAAAGCTGGAATAAAATGGGAAGAATATTTGGCTAAAATTGAAAAGACCGAAGAAGAAGTTAGAGATGGTTGGCGCGAACAAATTACCGAGAGAGCTAAGGCTGAGTTTGCCCTTTCTAAAATAGCTCGAGAAGAAAAGCTAGATTCCTACCAAAAAGTTTTTGAATTTCTAGAGGCATAAAAAACAGCCAGAAATGGCTGAATTAATAGGTGAAGTTACCAGGATTTACCCGTATGGGTAAATCCTGGTAACTTCCAGTATCCACGACTCGAAAACAGAGTCGTAGTACCCATGCACACGAACCCCTCCCTCCTGAGGGTTCCCGAAGTACGAGAAGATTTCGTCAACCTTCTCGTAACCCCATTCCATGTTCCCCTCCATCTTCTGGCGGAGAACGGTCATCGACTCTTTGTCGAGACCTGGAACTGCACTGGTGGTGAAGTAATCTTTCCCCACCAAGATCTCGAAATCTTCCATTTGATACATGAGTCACCTCAAAGAACTTTTGGGAATCATTTCCCGTCAGAAATCTGAAAATATTTCAGAACTCTGACGGAAGCCGAATTAAATTCGGCATTAATGAAGTAGTTTTGTTCTCTCGGGTTACCAGCCCGCGCACGCGTTTTCTGTTCCCAGGACCGCTATGACATCCCGGCTATTTCATGCATCCATGTGGGCTTGTCTTTTTAATTCTTTGACCAATGTTTCCTTTACTTTTTTACATTCTGGGCATACAGCAATTGTTGACCAGGTTCTTGTAGAAAAGTCTTCTTTTCGAAAGACTTTTCTACAGTGCCTGCAATACTTAATTGCAGGCGAGGAGATCTTCGCCATCAGGCACCCCTCGCACTTTCTGATGAGGGAAAACTTTTCAGGCGAATTTTCTCCTCTCTCAATCTTGCTTCCACATGTGGTGCAAAAAACAAATGGGAACAATGATATGAGAAGTTCTCTGGCCATCTCCCGAACCCTCATCTTTTTCGAGAGCCTTTCTTTCCTCCTCTCCTCTCTCTTGAGGAACTTTTTGACAGACCACCTCACACGAGTGTGGATGGTTGTCATGTAGCCTCCAATCGCAGAATCTAATCCGCGTCCGGGTTTTCTTCTTTTTATCACTCACCCTCCTTGTAGTTGCTCCATCTCGCGAGAACCATTTCCTCGTTGAAGTTCGGATCCACACGACATGGGGTAATGACAACGGTTGTCTTGAACATGTTTGTCCAAAACATTATGGCCAAAACCAAGACCTCCCAATATGAGGGGGCCTCAATTTCCATAAGCTCATGATCGAGCTCATAATAGCCTGACTGATTGTCGTACCAAACAGAGTATTTCATTATTTTTACCTCAAAGAACTTTTGGGAATCATTTCCCGTCAGAAATCTGAAAATATTTCAGAACTCTGACGGAAGCCGAATTAAATTCGGCATTAATGAAGTAGTTTTGTTCTCTCGGGTTACCAGCCCGCGCACGCGTTTTCTGTTCCCAGGACCGCTATGACATCCCGGCTACCCCATAGATAGCAGGTTCACCTTCTCATTATCCGAAAGTGTCGAGCCAATCGAGCATCTTGGACACTTCCCGTCCAATAACCCAACCAGCCGTTAGTCCGAATACACTCCAGAACGCCACGAAAGCGTAGGAACTGTACGCGAACGACGGGTGGTTCGACCAATCCATTGAAATGGACCAACCGAGCCACAGCCCGACTCCGGTAATGAGGAGGTGAATGATTTCATCCATCATTTCTCTCCTTGACCACTGGTGTGTGGCGGCACCTGAGGAACAATTTCCTCTTTTCGGTGATGAAAAGAACGGTGTGCAGTCCAAAAATAGTGCCAGCTCTATTTTTGGTTGACGGATACTATAATCCGCCCAATTTTTTAGGGTACTATGGTCCCTGCACCTACCTATAAACCTGTTTTACGTTTCGCAGTCTCGATCTTTGACATTGCAAGCCGTGGCCACCTCCTTTGGAAGAAATTTAGCCGCCTGCTTTGTGATCGAGTGATTCCGTTATGACGGAACCGTGCGTTTCAGGATTTCCAAATCGCAAGGCTCGTTTTGGGCGAGCAATACGATTTGCTCTGAATCGCTGTTTGTCCTCTAGCCGCTGCGACGGCTTGGACACTCTAATTGAGGGAGTCATGCATCACAGATACGCCGTTCGGCAGCAAGGTAATTTCTGTAGTGGCTCCCCCTTAAAAATAAACCACAGAGTGATTTCCTTTTAAGGAAGTCCGAGGAAAGGAAGACTTCCCTTCAGACACTAGGATGACGCTCTAGCTAACGACCAATGCTTTTACACTCATGGATTTTAGAGAAACTTCGGTGCCCTGGCCGAAGATTGACGCACCCAGACTGAGGTTACTTCAGCTTGTAGCCGGGTTTCCCGCCGAAGGGCGTTGAGATCGCTCTCAACGACTCCCTCTTGGCGGAATTTTCCCGGCCGTCAGCCTTATAACCAGCCTGAGCTAGGATCCTGTCGGCTTCCGCCTTCAGTTCCTTCTGGCTTTTAACCATATTTTTGGGATTTCGCTCCCACCTTAGGGTCTCTCGCAAAATAATTTTGTGCGATCCAGATCCCCGAAGTGGAAGCAAAAGCCTTCTGTAAAAGTGCTTGTTCTAACTTCCTGACGTTATCTTATACCAAAACTATATTTTTGTCAAATATTTCTGACATTTAATATTACTAAATATAGAAAATAGCTATAAATATAGCTATAAACTGGCTTGTAAAACTTAATTATTTCTGACAAATATTACATAAATTTGACTTACTTTTAATTAACTGTGTCTGTCTGAATTGACATATAAAAAATAGGGAGTATACTAGTGCTAGGGTTGGTCGTGGTGACTGACTCACTGGTTCTTTTAGGTAGGGAGGTGGCCTATGGGCGATTCCGACTGAGTCGGTTGACGCCCCTGGCGATGTAAAAGTCGCCAGGGTGCAGAAGCTTGCTCAGATTGGGGTTTTTCCGAGGCCAAGAAAAATGGGAGACGGTTACTAAAGTCGCCTTGAACCATGTGTAACTATGTATGCATGGTTCACAAACCACACCCCCCAGTCTGACACCGCGTCGGGCTGGGGGGCTTCTAATTTATATTATTTATTTTGGCTTTTATCTATAACGTAGTTTATTAAACTTTTTAGAGTATCAGCTAGATCTCTATTTTGAATAAAAATACCGGAAAGTCTTTCTGTGAGAGTGTGAATTTTAATCTTGTCTCCATATATGGCTATGTCCGCCTTTATTGGATATTTCTTTTCGTCTATTTTAAATCTAATACTGCCATCATCAGAGCTTGGTATTTCGGAATCAGGCCAAGCATAAATAGTCTTTGATTTAAGGCCTAATCCTAGCCTTTTATTCTTATATTCCTTTTTATTTTCTTCTGTCCAAAATTTATTTACTAAATCTTTTGGATATATGAAATAAATATAATCTTCATCTTTGTATTTAGTGCTAAAAAGTTCTTCAAGACTACTTATAACACCATCTTTGCCTTCATAGTATTTAACTACTGGTTTATCGGAGGTTTCTCTTTGAGTAGCTTTAAGTTCTGGTATAAAATCCTTTAAAATCCTAGATTTTTCTTCCAAAAGAGACTTTTGCCTTTCTACAAAAGTTTCTAGCCGCTCAGGTGGTTCAGCTTGGTATCTAACTTTATTATCTTTTGTTGTTTCGCTAACCAACCCTTTCTTTAAAAGAGATTCTAGAACTGTGTAGACAGTTGGCCTTTTTATATTGGTTTTTTTGGCTATTTCAGCCACAGAAGAATCACCTGAGTTTAATAAATTCAGATAAACTATTGACTCCTTATCTGTTAAACCTATTTCTTGAAGATATCTTTCGAACATAACTTGATTATATCAGAACTTTAAGCTAATCTAACCTGCATGAGTTATCTTATTCCTACAGTCATTGAGAAAAGCCAGTTTGGTGAGAGGGCTTATGACATTTACTCTCGTTTATTGCGCGAACGCATTATATTTCTCGGTGGTCCTATTAATGATGATGTGGCTAATATTGTTATTGCCCAACTTCTTTTCTTGCAATTTGAGGATCCTAAAAAGGATATTTCTTTGTATATAAATTCTCCTGGAGGTTCTGTTACCTCAACATTGGCTATGATTGATACTATGAATCATATCAAACCAGATGTTTCTACTGTTTGCGTTGGTATGGCCGCATCTGGCGGGGCCATCTTACTTTCAGGCGGAGCTAAAGGTAAAAGATTTGCTCTCCCTAACGCTGAAATAATGATTCACCAGCCTCACGGTGGAGCAGAAGGACAGGCTACTGACATTGAAATTACAGCTAAACAAATACTTAAACTGCGTGAAAATCTTAATAAGATGTTAGCCAAAAACACTGGCCAACCACTATCTAAGATAGAAAAAGATGTAGACAGAGACTTCTTTATGTCTGCTGAAGAAGCTAAAAAATACGGCATTATAGACAAGATACTTTAGATCAATCTTTTGTTTCTGAAGGCAAAGCCTGAACTTGATTTTAAATACTTTTCAAACAATATAGATTTATTTTTCGTTTCAAATGCGCCATACCAGACTAAATTAAAAGGAGCTTTACTAGAACTATATTTTGAGCCTTTTTGGTTATGAATTTTAAGGCGATTCTTGAGATTTTGAGTTGAACCAATATAATAACTATTGTCTTTTTTACTTTTCAAAATATACGTATAATGCATATCTTTATTATATTAGCCCCACTACGCTAAATCCAACCTCGCCAAAGCTTTGTTGGATTTAGCTACGCGGGGCACCACCATCTTTATCATCCATTATATTTTTATTATAAGCTTGCACCGCGAAGCTCCATGGGTTGCTACTGGAGCGGAGTGGTGGTATTCTCAGGTTGTTCACTTAATAAATATAAGCTCATAACTGTTGGCTGACAGGTATAAGCTTCAATCAATTCAGCCAAACAATTTCCTGTAATTCTCTTACGACTGCCCCACTTTTATTTCCCCGTTTCTAGTTTAGAGTTTAGTTCGGATCTTTCCCTAAAAGCTTTAAGCTAGAAGCTGTAAGCTGTTCTCTTATGACATTAAAACTAGCGTTACTTCTAGCATTGTTGGCGGCATCTGCCGGTATTGGTTTCGGTTATCTGTTGCGACTCCTGATTTCCCTCGGTAAAAAGGGCTCTATTGAGCTGGATATTAAACAATTAGAGCTTCGCTCCAAAGAAGAGGCTCGTGAAATTATGGCTGAGGCCGAGGTTAAAGCAGAAGAGATACTTAATAAAGCACAATTAGAGTTTAAAGAAAGAGAAGAGAGAGTTAAAAAGGTTGAAGATCGTCTTTTGAATAAAGAAGAATCTTTAGAAAAAAGGCATGTAGATTTAGAAAGAGAAGCTAAGAGTATAAGAGATAAAGTCAGAGAGATAGATGAGCTTAAAACTAAAGCCGAAGAAATCGTCCAAGCTCGTGCTTCTGAATTATCTAGAGTGGCAGGTCTCTCCCCCGCTTTGGCCAAAGAAGAATTGTTTAAGTTGACCGAGAAGGAAGCCGAAGAAGATTTGCTTATTCGTATGCAAAAACTTGAGTCTTTGGGCAAAGAGCGTTTGGAAGACAAGGCCAAGGAGATTTTATCTACTACTATCCAAAGGTTGGCCGTCTCTATTCCAGAAGAAATTATGTCTTCGTCTGTTTCGTTGCCCACAGACGAACTAAAGGGCAAGATCATAGGTAAAGAGGGTCGCAATATCAAAGCTTTTGAGAAAGCTACTGGTGTGGAAGTGATAGTAGATGATACTCCGGGTTCTATTACTTTATCTTCTTATGATCCGGTTCGTCGGGCTGTAGCTAAGCTTGCATTAGAGAACTTGATTGCCGATGGGCGTATTCAGCCAGCTAAGATTGAGGATTTTGTAGAAAAAGCTAAAGCTGAAACAAATAGAATTATTAAAGAAAAGGGTGAAGCTGCCGCATTGGAGTGCGAAGTTTACAATTTGGACCCCAAGCTCATCGCTATTTTGGGAAGACTTCATTTCCGTACTAGCTATGGTCAGAATGTTTTGGATCACTCTATAGAAATGTCTCATATTGCCGGGATGATTGCCGAAGAACTCGGTGTAGATGTCTCAGTAGCCAAGGCCGGAGCCTTACTTCACGATATAGGTAAGGCTTTGGACCATGAAGTTTCAGGTACTCATGTAGAAATTGGCAGGAAGATATTACAGAAGTTCAATGTCTCAGAAGAGATTATTAAAGCGATGCAAGCACATCATGGTGAGTATCCATATGAGACTGTGGAGTCTATTATCGTCCAAACCGCAGACGCTATATCTGGCAGTAGGCCTGGAGCTCGTAGAGATACAGTAGAAAACTATCTCAAGAGACTAGAAGAACTGGAGTCTATAGCCTCTTCTTTTGAAGGTGTGGAAAAGGCCTATGCTCTTCAGGCTGGTAGAGAAATTAGAGTCTTCGTGCTTCCAGAGAAGGTTTCTGACCTAGAAGCCAAAAAAATGGCTAGAAATATAGCTATTCGTATAGAAGGTGAGCTTAAATACCCTGGAGAAATCAAGGTGAATGTCATTAGAGAATCTCGATCTGTGGAGTTTGCTAGGTAGTAGTTGTTTAGGAGTTTTGCACTGGTGATATTTGTGGGGTAGCACAAAAATATGGCTTAGGATATAATTAAAAGGTGTCTTAAGACATGTTTTGTGAGGTTTATAAAATAATCTAGCTAGATAAATGAATAAGGTAGATATCGTAAACGCAGTACACGAAAAACTTGGTGGCACAAAGGTGCAAGCCGAAGAAGTCGTAGATACAGTTATTGATTCAATCGTTTCTACTCTAAAGAAGGGTGGCGAAGTTTCAGTTGCTGGTCTAGGTATCTTTGCTACAAAGGTTCGTGCTGCTCGTCAGGCTAGGAATCCTCGTACAGGTGAATCAATCTCAGTTCCATCTATGCGAGTACCTAAGTTTCGCCCTGCCAAGGCTTTGAAGGACGCTGTTAAATAAACTTCGTTCTCACACTTAACAAAAATCCCGACTCGTTCGGGATTTTTGTTATCTTACTTTGTATTCTTGTTTAATTTTTTCTACTTCCTTCTCGTCTTCGTCTTCGTTTTTCATTCTCGCTTCCCTACCCAACTTTTCTAATTCTTCTGGTTTTAATTTGTTAAGTTCCAAAACTTTTTTCTCCAAATATTCCTTATCGTTTAACTTTGGGTCTTCTAATACTTCCGATAAAAGTATTTCTAATATAAATCCAATTTGTGGACCGGCTGGCGTATCAGTTAATTTCATAATATCTCCCCCACTAACCTTGAGTTGCTTAACAGAGATAGGATCTCTCATAACCTCTTCTATCATGGATTGATACTTGCGGAGGCGATACGGAGTCTCTTTAGGCCTACCAGTGCCTATTCTATCTGCAGTACGGACTTCCATAAGGTTCCATATCAAATCTGGGCCTACGTTTCTCACTATTCTACGCACAGCCGAAAGAGAAATCTCCTCGGTATCAGAGAAAAACATATGCCAACGAACAAGTTTGGTTACTTTCTCTATAATCTCTTTAGGAAATTTAAGTTCAGTAAGAATTTGTTTAGCCAGACGCGATCCAACTACTTCGTGTCCATAAAATGTCCACTGATTATTCTTCCACATTCTGGTGTGAGGTTTGGCAATGTCATGAAAGAGTGCTGATAGGCGAACATATAATGGATAATCTTTTTTGGCTGCATGATTTAAGCTTCGCAAAAGATGTTCCCATACAGTGTAGGCATGAGCTTGGTTTTGTTCTAACCCTATCCCCTTTTCAAATTCTGGAGAAATAAATTTAATGATGCCAAGTCTCGCAGACAAATCCAAAGCAATAGCCGGAGTCTCTGACATTATTATTTTTTCAAACTCATCTCTAATGCGTTCTTTGGAAACATGTTGTAAAAGTTCTCCGTTTTCTTCTATCGCCTTTTGAGTTTCGTGCTCTATAGCAAAACCAAGCTCACTTGAAAGTCTCAAGGCACGAAACATGCGCAAGGCATCTTCCTTGAATCTCTCATCTGGTTTTCCTACTGTGCGGATTATTTTCTTTAGAATATCTTTTTCTCCATCATAAATATCTATAAGCTCGTGTGATTTAATATCATAGGCTAAAGCATTCATAGTGAAGTCTCTGCGAGCCAAATCTTCCTCCAAAGTTTTGCCCCAACTAACTTGGTCTGGTCTACGAAAATCTGTATAACTAGATTCAAGTCTGTATGGTGTGACCTCTACTACTTTCAGTGTTTTATCTTCAGTTTCTTCATTTACCACCCCTACAGTACCAAAATCATTTTCATAAAAAGTCTTGTGAAAAAGGGCGATAATTTGTTCCGGAGTGGCTTTGGTGGTGATATCCCAGTCTTTGGGTTTATTCCCCACCAAAAGATCCCTCACGCAACCTCCTACTAGGTAATTCTCATATCCAGCACGAGAAAGAGCCAGTGAAATGTTTTTCACCTCATCGGGCACTGTAAATTCATGTTTAGTCTTCCCCATCTCTATTATTAGTTTACCTTATATGTGCCCCCGGCAGGAATCGAACCCACATCAACGGTTCCGAAGACCGCCACTTTATCCATTAAGCTACGGGGGCAAGTGAGGAGGAATGAAGAAACTTGTTTATTCATTATCTCCGAGCGCCGACCCCGCCTTGTAAAGACAGGGGGCAAGTGAGGAGGAATGAAGAAACTTGTTTATTCATTATCTCCGAGCGCCGACCCCGCCTTGTAAAGACAGGGGGCAAACGAGAACGAATATCTAAGCTTGCTTATCCACTATGTTTGAGTGCAACCCTCGCCACGTAGTGACAGGGGGCAAGTTAAGATTAATAGCTAAGCATTTCTGAATCCCCAACTAATCCTACATTATTATTGGACCATAAAACAGACTGGTGCGACTAGGGAGAATCGAACTCCCGCCTCGTCCTTGGCAAGGACGCGTTCTACCACTAAACCATAATCGCTTCTCGAAGATAATAACCCATTTTACCTGTTTGGTAAACTGAAATACTCATGGTACTATTGCCAATTACAGAGTGTTAGATGGTAAGTAACGGGGCGTAGTATATCGGTAGTATGCATGCTTTGGGAGCATGAGGGCCGAGTTCGATTCTCGGCGCCCCGAAAGATTGGAAAAAGTGTCTTTAGATTGTAAACTTGTAGTTGTTCCCTATTAAATATCAAATGCGGGATTAGTTTAGTGGCAAAACAACAGTTTTCCAAACTGTGGTCGGGAGTTCGATTCTCCCATCCCGCACAAAATAAAAGAGTTGTGGCTTTTGCCACAACTCTTTTATTTTTATGAGTAGTGAGAATCGAACTTTTTAATTTTATATAACCACATTCTCTATTATCTCTACCCTGCCCTTTCTCAATTGCATATCTATTTTGACCGTTATAATGTCCAATTGAAAATCATTGACTAGATCTTTAGAAGCCAAATAGGTCTGGATAGTCCTTGAAAGTCGTTTGAGTTTCCATGGATGCAGGTTATCTTCTGGTCTGTAAGCATCTTTACTCTCCTTCTCGTGGTTTGTATTAGTTACATGTGGAACCTCTACACCATCTAGCCTAGCTATATTAGCTTCAATTGTTCCATGTGTAACTCTTAATAACCTATCTGGATGTAGTTCACGAGAAACGCTCTTAACCTCCACAAAATGGATAACAGAATCTTTCCTAGCCACGATATCTATCTCTCCCCACTTCTTTAAATAGTTTCTATCCAATATCTCAAATCCTCTTTTCTTTAGGAAATCACAGGCGATATTCTCTCCTATATCACCCAATCTTCTCTTTTCAGTACGATTATCGACCATTTTGTTAATTATTGTAGCTTTCACATGTAACCTTATAATAATAGTTTCACGTGAAATATATTCAACCTGGTTATTTCAAAAATATGGCTTATTTTAAGGACATTTAAGAAATTATGCCTTTTATAGCCCTGTCTTTTAATACACACACTCCACACTGTTATCCACAGATTTACCAATTTATGGTCTAGTTACCCTTTAAATAAAGGCTATTTTCATGAAGTGGATATGAAGTTGCCATGGCTTCAAAGACTTATGAGAGACACTTGAAAGACATCCATTAAAAAACCGCCAGCGAAGGACAGTCCGCTAGCGGTTGTTCCCGCCAAAGCGGGCTGTGTCGCATATGCGACGAGAAGTGTATTCCAGTAAACTAGAAAGATTTTGCGTAATGCCTAGGACCAAGATAAATAAAATTGTGGATCCGACATCAGCTATGCCTTTCTCAACCAGAACAACTCCGGTTAATACTTTGGAATGGCCTTCCAGGAACTGATGCAAAACTTTTAACTTGCACCAGAGGGGTGCTAGATGTCGGTTTTGCGCCTACCCATAGTTTATCTTATAAAGGACAAACTGTGTATAAAAAAGCTGGGGATAACTCAATAGGGGATCAAGTTTTTTAAAATGACCTTTACGTAAAGCTGTTTATTTAAGGACAATTTTTATTGGACAATGATCTGATCCAAGAAAATTATCCATTATTTCTACCGATTTAATTTTTTTGAGCATAGTAGGGGAGGCGAAGAAGTAATCTATTCTCCAACCAACATTTCTTTCTCTGGCAAAAGTCTTCATATCCCAATATGTATAAGCACCTTCTTTATCTGGGTAAAAATGACGAAAAACATCTGTCCAACCGTGAGATATGGCTTTATCCATCCAAGCTCGTTCTATTGGTAGGAAACCAACATGAGTCTCGTTTTCCTTGGGTCTAGCTAGATCTATAGGATTATGAGCCACATTCACATCACCGCAAAAGATAATATTAGGCTGTTTCTTGTGTAATTTATCTACAAATTCCAAGAAATGGTCATAGAAATCAAGCTTATATCTTAGTTTTTCTGGCGCACCGCCACCGTTGGGAAAATAAATGTTGATAAGCGTAAAATCCCTATACTCAGCCATAATTAGGCGACCCTCCTGATCCATACTCTCTATACCTAGGTCATTTTGGACTCTGAGTGGCTTGTCTTTACTATAAATAGCTACGCCAGAATAACCTTTTTTGATGGTGGGGAAGTGGAAATATGAATGATAGCCTTTTGGCGTTCTAACCTCATCTCGCAATTGTTCTGGGAGTGATTTGGTTTCTTGAAGACAGAGAATATCTGGCTTTTCCTCAAGCATTTGAGCGAAATTACCCTTGCGATCTACTGCCCTAAGCCCATTTACATTCCAAGAGATAATACTTTTCATGTTCTTGTCTGTAATTTTACCGTAGATTGTTCAACAATACTAAATTGCATAGTGGTTCATGGGTAAGGCTAAACCAATTCCACATGGAATTAGTCGCCCGAACATCCTGTTGGGATGTTTTAGAGCTAAATAAATTCCACATGGAATTTATCGCCCGAACATTTGCACTGGCAAATGTTTTGGGGTGGGGATAAGAAATTGGGGGAGAGCGTTGTGTATTATCTAGCTCTTGGTAGACTTAGAGTAGTTATATATCTTATTTAATTAAATTATGGATACTAAATTTATTTTGAGTTTGGCGATTCTTGCAGCCTTGGCGGGAGGGATGTTTTATTATAGTCGCATTGATAATGCCCTCGGTAATACTCAAAATATTCCCAAAAACATTCAAGAGTACTCAGTGGGTGGGGAAGTGCTTTCTATAGATGGAGATGTTTTAGTTATCAAGGCTAGTAAGTTAATGAAAGGTGAAATGGGGGATTACATGGGCTTTGAAAATAAGACAGTAACTCTCGTAAGTGATACTCCTATAAGTAGGATGATTAATACCTCTGGTCAAATAAGCCTAGAGAAAGCCTCAAAAGAAGATATAAAAGTGGGTTCTATGGTGACAGTCTATAGTAGCCAAGATATCAATAAACAAACTGCATTTACTCCAAAAAGACTAGATATACAGCCATAAAGCCGTATATTGACATTTTGATACTTTGGGTGTATAATTGTAACTAGACAGTTTAGTTTGGTGAGCAGGAATGGTTCCTGCTCACAGATTGGAGGTCACTTATGACCGCGAAGTTGCGCTTGTTCGTTGTCGCGCTCCTGGCGCTGGTCGTGACCAGTGCCTGTAGTGGAGCCCAGGGGGCGAGCCCTTTGGCTCCAGACTCGTCAGTGGACGGTCTGACGGCGGGTCATCCGCCATCCGAGCCATTCATTATTAAGTCTGACGACTTCCGCTACGAGCGGGAGTTGGACAAGATGACGTACAATGAGGGTCTCAAGGCTAACCCTCATCTTTACATCACCCTCGAGGGCACTTATGGAGTCTACGGATGTTCCATAAGTGTTTCAAGTGATGATGGATTTCACTGCTTTAGGAAGGGGGAGGTGGTCACCCTCTCGACATACGTGAAGTACCGGGCGGTCGTGAACGACCCCGCCTACTTTTCAAATGAAGGGGGAACCATCTCTGCGAATAGGGGTTCCAAGATTTATGTGCTGGGCACTCTTCTAGAGGAGGTTGTACCTAGCACCATCGACCAACAAGGTCGTGGGTTCGAGGCCCACTTCTTTGTGGACAGGGGCGGTAACATCCGCCCTTGGAGCGAGTTCCCTAAGTAAGAGGGCTCGCAAATATCGAGGGCTGGCGTGTACTGTACACACGCCGGCCCTTTCTCTTTGGTCTAAGTAAGATATAATCTTTATATGAATATAAAGATTATATCTTCTAGTTTTTTATTATCCGTTCTTGTTCTAGTCGGAATATTTTCTCTCAATTTAAATAAAGTTTCTGCTAGTGGGGTTGATCTTTTTAGTGGTTCTGTACAAATGTCTCCAACATCTGTTTCTTCAGGTCAATCTATAACCTTAAATATTCAATCTCCAAATGGTGTTTTGGGTAATAGTTATGAAGGTTATTGTACGACTTTTATTGGTGGAGAAAGTATAGAGGGTAGTAACCATCCACCAAAAGATGTGTATTTGGATACAATAATAATCAATAATACCTCTTATGATGTGTCTGGATCAGAATGGAGAGTGTCTCAAAGTGGAAATGCTGGTGATTGTTCTTATAATCGCTCAGACTATAATGAAAATATTTATACACTAGATAAAACTATAAGTATTAGTAGTTTACCTGCCGGTACTTACCCAGTACGTTTCGTGGGTACCAATGGACCTATTTCAGATACCAATAGTGTCTACGAGTCATTTGATGTTACCCCACTTACTCTTACTGTGACTGCTACGACTGCTACACCAGTAACGCCAACGGGAACCATTTGTGTGAATTCTAATGAAAGCACCGCCTGGACTATTTCTGGACCAACTAATGCTTCTGGACAAGGAG